>ENA-UOUL01000065-UOUL01000065.1-bioreactor-metagenome-genome-assembly--contig:-NODE-65-length-159131-cov-7.829102_pt1 | contig 159131 bp, 112 predicted proteins | sample MGYA00249838_ERZ747220 | MGnify/ENA primary metagenome ERZ747220 (study PRJEB28778, sample SAMN05720191) | bioreactor metagenome | isolation source: Anaerobic biogas reactor | place: USA:Washington... | reverse complement strand
GAATAAAAGGCATAAGTGACTCGGTCACTTCTCTGACAGCCTGGTGAAACTCTGATTCACCGGGGTTTTTGGCGATAATTTTCGCCATGAATTCATCAACAGGATTTGACATGGTTCCAGGGGTTTAAAGGATTAGTGGTTTTTCAAAAAAATATGATTAAATTTCAGTAATTCATATATAATCGCAAAATATATTGAGCTTTTTTTGATTTTCCGTTTAAATTGCATGTCCCTGACCCTCCGGGAAGGGACGAACTGATCAGGGATGGAAGAGTTATCCAAGATGCAGAAGGAGATGCAAAAACTTCTGGCAGAGAAGATCCAGAGCCAGAAGGGACTCTCCATGATCTATGCCATCAATAAGATCATCAGCAAGAAATATCCGGTTGGTCAGACCCTCGCCGAAATAGTCCGTGAGATTCCCAAAGCATGGCAGTATTCTGAATATGCATATGCCCGGATCAAATATGACGGCCAGGAGTATCGGCCTGCCACCTTCAGGGAGACGCGGTGGATCCAGAAGCAGATTTTTGAGACCTGGGACAAAAAGTGGGGAGCTATTGACGTTTTCTACACCAAACAGTTCCCGAAAGCAGATGAGGGGCCATTCCTGCATGAAGAGAGACAGCTCCTGGAAAACATAGCCACGATAGTAAGCAATTACCTGAATTCCCAGCAGGGTTCTGACATAAATGCAGTGGCCTTTCAGGATGATGTTATGACCCTGGAGCGGACAAGAAAGATAAGCGAAGAGAAGAACATTGATGATGCACTGTTCCAGATCTGCCGCAACATGCCAAAATCATGGCAGTTCCCCGATTATGCAGTAGCCCGGATCATCTATGACGGGAAGGAGTACCTGAGTTCCGGGAAGGATTTCAGTGAGCATGAATGGAGCCTCAGGGAAGAGTTTACGACCATTGACAGGAGGTCAGGCACCATAGAGTTTTTTTACCTTAAAGGTTTTCCGGCAACATACAGGGAGACCCACCAGAAATCAGAGGAGGAATTGTTAAGCAATATGGCCAACCTGATTACCGGATTCCTGAATATTATAAAGGGCAATGAGATCAGACAGGTTCCCGCCCGTGAAGGTAAGCAGGATGGAAAGCCAAAGGCAGAAAGCCGCATCTTTGCCTGTATCAATGAGATCTCAAAGAGCCTGAGAAGCGGACACTCCGTGGAGACCACCCTCTCTGAGATCATTGAACTGATACCTGACGCCTTCAGGTATCCTGAGGGCATTGAATGCCGTATAAGCTACGAGGATGATCACTACAGCACACCGGGGTTCGCGGATTCCCCGCATATCCTGGAATCAGCGTTTACCACCATATCTGCCAGAAGCGGATCAGTCGCCATTGTTTTTACGGGAGATGCATCAAAGATTGAAGGTGAGGTCTTCCTTGAAGAGGAGAGACAGTTTGCAGATACTCTTGCCCTGCTCATCTCCGGGTTCATTAACCTGATCCACGGCCTTGATTCGGTTATGGCCACCCAGGAGGGGCTGAAGGAGATAATGTACGAAAAGACCGAACGGCTAAAGGAACTTTCATGCATCAATCAGACTGCATCAATCCTCCAGTCTGAGAAGTCGGTTGAAAATGCACTCAAAAGGATAGTATATATTCTGCCTGATGCCTGGCAGTATCCTGAAAAGACTGTTGCCCGCATCAGTTTTGACGGCAAGGAGTATATGTCTCCCGGCTTCATAGTTACAAAATGGAGGCAGAGACAGCCCTTTCTCACCATTGATGACAGGTTCGGGGAGGTTGAGATATACTATACCGCGGAGTTTCCTGACATGGATGAGGGGCCGTTCATGAAGGAGGAGCGTGACCTGATAAACAATATTGCCACCCTGATATGCAACTACCTGAATACCGTTCAGGGTGAGGTGGCCATCAAAAAATACAGGTCAGATGAAGAACTGAAGCAGAAATATGAGGCAGCCAGGGATTTCCTGATGAACAAGCGCAAGCTGCTGCAGAATTTCCTTGAGAAAAACAACTATGACCGTGACATCTTTCATGACCTGATGAAGTTCAAGGTAAGGGAGATACTGATCATTTCAAACCTCTATGATGCCTATAGCCTCGAGCGCGAAGGCAAATTCTCGGACTATATCCTTGGCGTATATTACCAGCTGAACCTGACATCAATTCCAAGGATCACCGGGGTCTCCTCTTTCGAAGAGGCTTTTGAGAAGCTCTACTCGAGGCACTTTGACCTCATCATAATAATGGTTGGCGTTGACCGGAAAACACCAATGGAGATAGCCTCCAGGCTTAAAGCACTTTACAAGTATATCCCCATATACCTTCTGCTCAACAATAACCAGTTCGTCGGGTATTTCCAGGGCGAGCAGCGAAGGACGAACCTGATAGACAATGTTTTTGTCTGGAACGGCGACTCCCGCATCTTCTTCGCGATGGTAAAGCAACTTGAGGATTACGTCAATGCCGAAAATGACACCAAAGTGGGCTACAGCCGCATAATATTGCTTGTGGAAGACTCGGCGAAGTATTATTCGCGGTACATACCGCTGCTCTATCATTGTGTCATGGAGCAGACACGGCGCATAATAGAGGACGTGAGTACCATGGATGAGCTTTATAAGGTGCTAAGGCTGAGGGTTAGACCGAAGATACTGATGGCATCAAATTACGAGGAGGCGGTGCAGATCTTCGACAAGTACAAGGATTATTTTCTCTGCCTGATAACTGATGTCAAATTTGAGAAGAATTCAAAATTTGATGAAAAAGCCGGATTTGAGCTGGTGAGACATGTCAAGTCTGAGATACCTGACCTGCCGATAATCATTCAGTCGTCTGACAGGAGTAATGAAAAGATGGCCAATGATCTCAACTGTGTCTTTATATATAAGAACTCTGACACCCTGGCACAGGATATAAGGAACTTCATAAGCTACAACCTCGGGTTCGGCGATTTCATCTACCAGGATGAGACCGGCCGGACAATTGGCACTGCCAAAAACATGAATGAGTTTGAGCAGCAGTTGCAGTCTATCCCTACTGAGACGCTGCTCTACCATGCCAACCGCAATCATTTTTCACTCTGGCTCACCGCGAGAGGCGAGATTCAGCTGGCCAGGGAGATAGCTCCCAAGAAAATAAGCGATTTCGGTGACCCGGAAGCCCTGCGTGATTACCTGGTAAGGATTGTCAGGCAACTAAAGTATGAGAAGAACAAGGGCAAGATTGTTGAGTTTGATGAGACGCTTATCTCCGAAGAGAGTAACATCATACAGCTTGCTCCCGGATCTCTTGGAGGAAAGGGCCGCGGCCTGGCATTCATACATACTCTTATATACAACTTTGATGTTTCAAACTATGTGCCCGGTATTAATATCAAGGCGCCCAGGACCTTCATCATCGGCACAAATGAGTTTGAGGATTTCCTTGACAACAACAGGCTAAGGACCAAAGTCTATTCCGAGACCAGTTATGAAAAGATAAAGGATATGTTTATCAGGGGCAGGCTGTCACCGGAGCTGGTGAACAAGCTTCGGGTAATTCTTGGCGCCATAAACAAGCCCCTGGCTGTCAGGTCGTCAGGATTGTTTGAGGACTCTCTGATGCAGCCGTTTGCAGGGATATTTGAGACCTACCTGCTCCCCAACAGCAATGAAGACCTTGAAGTGCGTCTGGAGCAGCTTACCAATGCTATAAAGCTGGTTTATGCCTCCATCTTCTCAGAGACTGCAAGAGGTTACATAAACGCCATCAACTACAAGATTGAGGAGGAGAAGATGGCAGTAATCATACAGGAGGTAGTAGGGGAGCGGTATGAAGACTACTTTTACCCTCACATAAGTGGCGTGGGCCAGTCATACAATTATTATCCCTACGGCTACATGCAGCCTGAAGACGGGTTTGCAGTGATAGCAGTAGGACTGGGTACATATGTTGTGGAAGGTGAGAAGGCCTTCAGGTTCTCACCAAAGTATCCGACCCTTGAAAATAATACACCCAAGGACCAGTACCTGAACTCCCAGGTTGAGTTTTATGCCATTGATCTGACGAAGAGGGAACTTAACCTTCTTGAAGGTGATACGGCGGGCCTGGCGCGCCTGAGTATAGAGGATGCCGAACGGCACGGGGTGCTGAGTCACTGCGCATCTGTTTATTCTGCGGAGTCAAGGACCATTTATCCGGGCATTGACAGGGCCGGCCCGAGGGTTGTTAACTTTGCAGATATTCTCAAGTATGAATACATCCCCCTTGCCAAATCACTGGTTGAAATACTTGACATAGTCAAGGAGGCTCTCGGCACCCCTGTGGAGATTGAGTTTGCCATTGACCTGACGAAGGACAGCGACTATAAGGCTTCGTTCTACCTTCTGCAGATCAAGCCCATCATAGGGGCTGCAATTGATTATGAGATCAGCATGGAAGAGATAGACCGCTCCCATCTTCTCCTGTACACTGAAAAGAGCATGGGCAACGGCATGATCAGTGACATCAGGGATGTGGTATATGTTGACAGGGAGAGCTTTGATAAGTCAAAGACGCTTGAGATAGCTGCGGAGATTGACACCTTTAACCAGCAGATGAGCGAGGCAGGAAAGAAGTACATACTGATAGGGCCCGGCAGGTGGGGCTCGCGTGACAGGTGGATAGGCATCCCCGTGACCTGGCCCCAGATATGCAATGCAAAGGTCATCATTGAGACAAGTCTTGAGGATTTTCCGCTTGATGCTTCTTCAGGTTCACATTTCTTCCACAATGTCACCTCAATGAATGTCGGCTATTTCTCCATTCAGCATCATGACAAGAACACTGTCCTGAACTGGGATCTTCTCAAAAAGCAAAAAGTTGTGGGGAAGGGTCAGTATGTCAGGCATGTCAGGTTCAGCAAAAACCTGACCGTGAAAATGGATGGCAGGAAGAGAATTTCCGTAATCACATGGGAGTGAAGGGCTGAAGTCTGAAGGCCATGGCACTTCATGTGTGGGGTTGAGTTGCAAAGCTCCCCAATATGAGGTCGGAAGGCTATAGATCTTTCTGATATATCCGGAATTTCTTGACAACCTTGCAGCCTATCCGTTCATATTCTCCCCTCATCCTCAGGTTATCCTCAAGCACCAGGTGGCTGTCAATGGTCTCCATCCGGCTGTTGATGGCATCCTGAAGGATTTTCACACCCATGAGCACATCTATTCCCTTTCCCCTGAAATCCTTTTTTACTCCGCCAAGCATCATGATCAGCTTGCGGGTCCGTTTTGATTCCCGCAGTACTCTCAGGAACCCGAAAGGCAGCAGTCTGCCCCGGCAAGCCCTTATTCCTTCACTGAGATCAGGCATGCCGATGGCAAATCCGATCACATCTCCATTATTCATGACCGCCTTGATGAATTTGGGATCAAGGATAGGCAGGTACCTGGCAGCGAAATCAGTTTTTTCCTTGTCATTCAGGGGGACAAATCCGTATATCTCGGCGAAAGTGTCATTCATCAGACCCAGGATGGGGATGATGTAGGGCTTCAACTGCTTTTTGCTGCGGAATTCAATTATTTCAAATTCCTTGCTTCTGGCAATCCTGTCAAGTACTCTCTCATAAACCTCCGGGAACTCCTTTGGGATTTCGCCGAGGTAGTTAACCAGGTCAATTTTTTTCGTATATCCCTCATGTTCAATTAAATCTGCCATGTAGGGAGAATTGTTGGCGCTGGTAATAAACTGTGGATACTCAAATCCTTCCACCTGGAATCCCTGCGGGTCCTTGTCAGAGAATCCCAGTGGTCCCACCAGTTTGATCATCCCGTTCTGCCTGGCCCATTCTTCAATTTTGCTTATGAGCGCATGAAAAACCTCTTGGTCATTATAGCATTCCATAAAGCAGAACCTGCCGTGGTTTTCGTGGTTAATTTCGTTGTACCTGCGATTGATTATGCCCATTATCCTTCCCACGGGCCTGTTGTCTCTGTAGGCCAGAAGGAGGAGACCATCGGCATAGCCGAATGACTTGTTCTTCTTTTTGTCATAGAGCTCCCACTCATCCATATACAGTGGTGGCAGCCAGTCAGGCTCATCCCTGTGGACCTTTTCAGGCAGATAGATAAAATCACGAAGGTCCCTTCTCGTGACTACTTCCTTGATGGTTATTTTTTCCATGCAGGCGGGGTTGTGTGGGAACAAATATAATTTACGATTCTGGTTTTAAATCCTTTTTATCAATCTCATCAGCCACACGCAACAGTCTTCTTGTATCAGTGATATTGAAGATAAAGAGTGCAGTCACTACTATCAGTGCTGAATAATTGAGGGATCCCGGGGAAAAAACCTCGGCAATCATTATCAGTCCGATTATTATCCTGACCTCTGTGGGGCCCATTATGCCGGAGTCAATTGAGTATCTGCCAGTGATCTTGAATCTCAGAAGCGCAATGATCATCTCCCATCCGTACATCACCACGAAACCGTAGCCGAGCAATGTCCACGCCCCATCGGCATATATCGTATATCCGACGCCTATCAGGATGATACTTACCCAGTCAATGGTTATGTCCAGGGCAAACCCGTAATTCTTCCTCGGTTTGTTCCTGTAATATGCAAGCCTTCCGTCAAGCGAGTCGCCAAACCAGCTTATCAGGAATCCTAACAGTCCGAGAAGGAGGAATGACCGGCTGAAGTATGCTGCCAGGATAAAACTGGCTGTTACAATTATATTACCGAAGAACCCGATGCCTGTAAGCATGTTTGAACTGATAAAGGCCGGGATCCTCTGTACCAGCCAGGAGATGGCAATCTGTTCCTGTTTCTTCAACAGGTTTGTCCGAGCCCTGTCAGCGAAAACATTTTTAATAACCTCTCCGTTAAAAAGTGATTTCAGGTTGTTTACATTGCGTTTCTTCTCTGTCATGGCAGGAAATTCTCCCCTAAGTTAAACTAATTTGGCAGGAACGAACTCCTCAGGCAAAGGCATTTCATAGACTATTTTCCGCAGAAAGTCGCCCAGTGACTGTGGATCAGGGAAACGCGACTGCTGATCAGGGGTGATTATCTCCCCTATGCCGATGCGTTCCACCCTGCCCCTTTTGTTAAAAACCTCCGACGGCAGCCTGAGCAGTCGTACCCGCCAGTTGATAAGTCCGAGGAAGTAGAAGAAGGAAGAATTTTTATCGAAGAAACGTATGGGCAATACCGGCAGCCTGACCGAGTGTATCAGGTGGAGAATGCTTTCCTGCCATCGGCGGTCCCTCACTTTCAGATCTCTGAGGGTAAAGTCGGATACGGCCCCTGACGGGAAGAAGCCAAGAGGATGTCCTGCATGCAGATGAGCCAGGGCTTCCCTCATGCCCCTGATGCTTTCCGCCTTGATACCGGTCTTTTTGTTGCCAGCGGGGACCACGGGGATGAAATTATCACTCAGTGTTTTTACCAGGGAGAGGAGTTTGTTTACAATGAACTTGTAATCAGGCCTTAACCTGCCGATGAGGTCAATGGTCATGATGCCGTCAAGGCCGCCGTAGGGATGGTTACTAATGGTAATAAAGGCTCCGTCAGGCAGTTGCCTCAACCGCCGGGCATTACCCACCACATAGCTCACCCCGACATCCTCAAGGAGTCTTGATGTGAATTCAGGGCCTGTCCATGCTCCGGAATTGTCATATACCATGTTGACCTTGTCAATGGCAAGAAAACGCATGACCTTTTCGGCACGGCGATGGCCGTTCCTGCCTCTGAACAAAAAGGAGAGTGATTCCAGGTCTTTCGGGTCAACTACCTTCATGGCAATAAGGGCAAAACTGCAAATTAAGTGAAATTTTAATCTTACGCTATGAATTGAGGTCCGGTTCGGGATTGCCGGTGACCAAAATCCGGTTCATCATATTTTAAAAACCCTATATTTGAAACCGTTCCTTTCTGACCATTGAAAAGAAAAAGCCAATACCCATGAAACACACAACTCTTCTATTGAGTGCAATTGCGGCCCTGCTGCTGGCCGGCTGCAACGCCAAAACCCCCGTGACAACAGATCTCGCAAAGAACAATATTATCCCGAAGCCGGTCTCCGTGACTGCTGAAGGGGGATCATTTGTGCTTACGGCGAAGAGTGACATTCATGTCATGCCCGGCGGGCCGGAAGAGCTTGCCTCAATAGCCGGCTACCTGGCAGATAAACTCAATCCTTCCACAGGACTGGGGCTTGAGGTGGTTTCTGACGGCAAAAAGCCGGGCAGGGGAGACATAATGCTGATGCTCTCCGATGATGACGCAGAACTCGGGGATGAGGGCTATGAGCTTGTCATAACCGACAGGCTGCTGACGGTCACGGCAAATAAGCCGGCAGGACTCTTTCACGGCATCCAGACCATCAGGCAATTGTTGCCCCATGAAGTTGAGGCGGACACGGTACAGCCCGGGCCATGGGTCATACCCACGGGTACCATACGAGACTGGCCGTCATACGGCCATAGGGGAGAAATGCAGGACGTTGCGCGTCATTTTTTCGGTCCGGAAGATGTAAAAAGGTTTATTGATCATCTGGCACTTTATAAAATGAATGTTCTTCACATGCATCTTTCCGACGATCAGGGGTGGCGGATAGAGATCAAATCATGGCCCAATCTCACTGCTCATGGCGCAAAGACAGAGGTTGGCGGGGGTGAAGGGGGATATTTCACCCAGGAGGAGTATTCCGACATAGTTAAGTATGCCGCAGAGCGATATATAACAATTATTCCCGAGATTGACATGCCAGGTCATACCAATGCCGCGCTCTCATCCTACCCGGAGCTCAACAAGGGGGGCAAGGCGCCGGAGCTGTACACGGGAATCAAGGTTGGATTTAGTACGCTCGACACCCGTTCGGAGATCACCTATAAATTCGTTGATGATGTGGTCAGAGAGATAGCCGCTCTTACCCCAGGGAAATATTTCCACATCGGAGGTGATGAGTCTCATTCTACCAAAATAGAAGATTACATCTACTTCGTAAACAGGGTACAGGAGATTGTGACGTCTCACGGCAAGAGTGTTATCGGATGGGACGAGATAGCCCATGCCACACTGAAGCCCGACGCGATAGTACAGTATTGGGCGCGTTCCGCGAATGCCCTGAAGGGCATCAGCCAGGGAGCGAAGGTACTCATGTCACCGTGCACGTATGCATATACTGACATGAAGTATGACAGCACAAGTATCTTCGGACTGAGCTGGGCGGCATACATTGAGGTGGACCGTGCCTACAGCTGGGATCCTGACACACTGGTTCCCGGGATCAGCAGGGAAAATATAATCGGGGTGGAGGCACCGCTCTGGGCAGAGACCATCTCCACCTTCAGGGAGGCTGAATACCTGATTTTCCCGCGTCTGCCGGGGTATGCTGAGATAGGATGGACTCCTGCCGCCTTGCGCTCATGGGACGAATACAGGGAAAGGCTGGCCTCCCACGGCAGGCGTATGCAGATAATGGATATTAACTTCTACCGCTCACCGCTGGTTGACTGGGAGACAACTGAGGAATAAGCTGAAAGGCTTGATCGCGGTGGAGGACTGACTGGTGATCTCCGGGCAGGGCTTAAAAATCACCTTCGGCATTGCCGAAGAACCTGAAGTTGTATGTCAGCATGAAGATGGGCTGTGCAAAGATTGTCATCTGGTAACCGTTTACGGTCCCGTTCTCGTTTCTGAAGAAGATTGAATAGGGATTTTTCCTTCCAAGCACATTGTATACGGTAGCCGTCAGGGAGGAGTGGTTCAGTTTCTTTGCACGAAGGTTTCCGTTTATGGTGGCAGCAAGGTCAAGCCTCATGTAATAGGGTATACGGTAGTCATTCCTTTTGGAATAGTAGACATTAGAGGAGTTATAGAAATCATAGAAAGCTACGGGGTACGTTATTGGCCTGCCCGAGCTGTAAACGAAATTGGATGTAAGGTTAAAGCGCCTGGAAGCCTTTGCATTTATAACTACCTTAAGGTCATGGGGTTTGTCATAGTTTGCCGGGAAGTAATTGCCTCTGTTGACCTTCTCCTCCGGATACTGGCCATCTACCCGCATGAAGACCCTTGACCAGGTATAGCTGACCCAGCCCGTAACACTGCCCGACTGTTTTTTCACCATCACCTCCACACCGTATGCCTTGCCGTCGCCGTTAAGTATGTCCGTCTCCAGGTGCGGGTTCATGAGCAGCTCTGCCCCTCCCTTGTAATCGAGGGTATTGGTGAGCCATTTGTAGTATCCTTCAACGGATGTCTCAATGGCCCTCCGGTCAATGTTCATATAGAATCCGCCAGAGACCTGGTCAGCCTTCTGGGGCTTGATCCATGAGTCGCTCAGTTTCCATATGTCCACCGGTGACATTGAGGTGGTATTGGAGATCATATGAAGGTACTGGTAGGCTCTCTGGGCACCCAGCTTTATTGATGCAGCCGGTGAGAGCATTAGTCTTGTGGAGAATCTGAAATCCAGGCCCGGGTAGGTGCTTATCACCTCGTCTTTGCCGTAAGTGATGGTATCAGTTATTGATTCAATCCTTCTCGGCATCCCGTCAGCATAAAGAAATTTCTGGCGTGGTCCGAAGCTTTTATATAGTGTACCGCGTATACCGGCCGAGACGGATAGCCAACGGGTGATCTCAATTTCATCACTGAGGTAGAGTGACGGCTCCAATGCTTTTTCGCTCTGCAGCTCAAAGGATTCAGTCTGGGAGAAATCGCCGTACGGCTCACGTCTCCCCGGATCCAGCGAGTAAAGAGTGGCATCGATGCCGAACTCCAGCTTGTTCTTCGATGAATTGTTGAGGATAAAATCAGCCCTGCCTATCTTCTGCCTTATGTCATAGTAAGTGTGGTTCGCCTCTGTGGAGTCGGCGGAAGACGTCAGCCGGTAGCTGTAGTTGCTCATAATGGCGGAGTATTGCACTGAGAGCCTTTTCCCGAAGGAGTGTTTCCATCTTAATGTGGCAGCACTGTTACCATACCTGAAACCGCTCTCCATAAAGTAGTCAAACCGGTCATCACTGTAATACCCCGAGAGTGACAGGGTGTTATTCTTATTTATTTCCGTGGTCAGTGTACCCTGGAGGTCATAGAAACCGGCGCTGCTGTTTTTGAGCCTTTCGTCGTCAATCATCTCCAGCAGCCAGTCGGAATAGGTGGTGCGGGCTCCCAGGATAAGGAAGACTTTGTCCCTGATGACAGGTCCGTCAATCATCAGCCGTCCTGTTACAGGGCTTATACCCCCGCTGACCTTGATTTTTTCATTGTTACCTTCTGCCGGTACTATTTCCATCACAGAGGAGAGTCTGCCTCCGTATTTGGCCGGCATGCCGCTCTTGAAGAGGGTAACATCGCTGATCATGTCAGAGTTGAAAGCTGAGAAGAAGCCGAAGAAATGGGATGCATTGATGATGGGGGCTTGGTTGAGAAGGATGAGGTTCTGGTCTGTGCTTCCGCCCCTCACGTTGAACCCGCCGGATGCTTCACCAACCGTCTGAATGCCAGGAAGCATGAGGGTGCTCTTGAGCAGATCAGCCTCGCCGAGTCCCAGGGGTATCTGTTTAAGCATTTTGACATTGATTTTTTCAATGCCCATGCGGGTGTTTCTGACGTTGTTTTCACGATTGGCCGAGATGACCACGGCATCTATCTCACTGGGGCTCTCGGTGAGTGAGACATCAAGAGAGCCGTCGGAATAGATCATTACGTTCCTGCTGGCTGACTTCATGCCCATCATCCTGTACTCTATACGGTACTGGCCCGGTGGCATGGAGATGGAATAGAAACCTGTACTGTTGGTCATGGCGCCCATGCGGAGCTTGTCAATGTAAACAACCACACTCTCCATTGTGGTACCGTCAGCAGCGTCCCTGACGACGCCTGTGAGAGTTACTCTCTCAGGTGTCCCTGAGACTGATGGCCTGCCTATCCTGAACAACCGGTAATCATCGCTTACCGCAGACTCGTCAGACTGAGCTGACAGTCTCATGAATTCGGCAGAGGAGGCTTCCGCATATCTCTCCCTGACATATGTTTCATACTCCCTTGCGAAGCCTGTCCTGAAGGCGTAACCCCTGGAAAGGATTACCCTGTTGTCAGAGGTGATCATAAAGAGAAGACCGTCACGGCGCAGGGCCCTGTCAAGTACGCCCTCAAGGGTGGCGTCTGAGGCAGACACATTAAGATAGAGGGAATCAGTCCACCTGGGAGTGTAATAGATCCTTACGGGAACTCTCTTTTCCAGCGTGTCAACAAAATCCTCAAAGAGAATATTGTTTAACTGGAAGGTGAGATTGTTTTCCTGACCACAAAGAAAGAGTGATAATGCCAGCAGGGCCGATATTAACAGACATTTTCTCATAATCCCCGGATGGTTCCACGGCGGCTGTCGTAGGTTTGTAACATGTATTTCATCTGTCTCTTCGTGACCTTACCGGGTTTAATCCTGCGCTGGTCTGCAATTCTCTTTATCTCCGCTGCTCCGTCTCCAAACAACTGCAGGAATTTCCTTCCGGAGGTAATCTTCCGGTAACCGTCAGGGGTCCTGATGTAACTTACGGGAGAATAGAAGTACTCATCAATGCCGTTCCTCTGATGGACAACTGACCTGTGCCTTATAATATACCTGGTGGGCCCTTCATATGCAATCTCATAGAATCCTTCCGGAATCTCTTGGCCTGTATCCGCGGCGGAGAGGTATCTGAAGCGCAGCGTGTCTGTCCTGAAGAAAAGGGCAAAGCTGCCTGAATGATCTGGTTTTATTGAAATGTTATACCGGCTGTTGCCAAAGCCATTGTCTATCTCTGAAAAGATAACCTCATCAGTAAATGTGTCATACTGAAGCACCAGGCCTGAAAACCTCCTGCCTCCGACCACTATTTCAGAGGTGCGGTCTTCTCCGTAGTAGAGAAGCGGCTTATTCTTTGCCCTGAAATGATAAAGGAAGTATTCATCACCGTTGATGTATGCATGTTCATTACCGGTGACAGCTATATATATGCTGTCAAGCAACTCCCGTTGAGCAGCCTCAATTAAGGCAAACCTGCCTGACTCCCTGTCAGTGCCTCCGGGTGTTCCCTGCTGCGCAATGAGGGTCAGGGTGCAGCAGCAGAAGAGCAACAGGGAGGTTATTCTTGTCATCTAAGGTCAGGATTGTAAAAGTTCAGCCGAAATAACATATATTATTTCTAATTGCAGATCAGTTAACATAATTTAATGTTTAACAACCCCATTTTATTACAGAAGAATGTTTTCCGGCAGTGATTAAGTTCTATTTTTGTCAATTCTTCTACTACGGACAGGCAAACAGGATTTAATTACCGGAGCAGCATGGCGAAAAAATGGTACAGGATTATTTTTATTCTTCTCATCTCCTTTACCCTTTTTACATGTATAGATCCGTATGTCCCGCAACTGCGAAGCTTTGAATCAAGGCTGGTGGTTGATGCCCTGATCACCGATGAGGTAACTGCAAATTACGTACGTCTGTCACGCTCTGTCAGCAACCCTGATGATATTACAGAGAAAGTCAGCGGCGCTACCGTCATTCTCACTGATGACCTTGGCAACTCCTTCATTCTTGAAGAGAGGAATCCCGGCGATTACCGGACTGACAGCCTTCTCTTCAGGGGAGAGCCGGGCAGGACCTACACGCTGTCTGTTGAGACAGCGGAAGGGGGGCAATATGAATCAACTCCCTGTATGATGTTACCGGTTCAGGATATAGACAGCCTCTATTATCAACGTGACAGGATCTTTTCTGATGAGACGGGCGAATTCAGGGAGGGTATTTCTTTTTATATCGATTCAGAAGAAGAAAGCACGGCAGGGCATTACCGCTGGTCATATGACGAGTGGTGGAAGTTTTCGGTTCCCGACCCCAGCCTTTTCAGGTATATAAATGATTCTACCATCCTCCAGGTTGATACAATCAAAAGGACCTGCTATGCCCACGTCCATTCGGATGTCATAGATATTGAAAACACGGTCTCAGGTAATACGGAAAACCTGAAGGGGAAGATGGTCCACTTTGTTGCCCCGGCTGAGAGCGACAGGCTGCTTATACAGTACTGCCTTGAGGTCAGGCAGATGTCGCTATCAGCAGAGGAGTACGAGTTCTGGTACCTCATGAGCGGCATCAACGAGGCAGGTGGGGACATCTTTGACAAGCAACCCTACCAGGTATTCAGTAACATTAGAAACCTGAATGATCCGGAAGACCAGGTAATTGGGTATTTCCAGGTCTCGGCTGTCAAGATGCAGCGCCTGTACGTAACGGTGAGGGAGGCTTTAGCCCTTGGGCTTCCGATGTACCAATATGAATGTGACAGGCAGGAAAAGGGTCCGATTGACTATCCGTCAATATCACCAGGCGGGGGGATGACCTTTGATGAAATCTATTGGGCCCACCTGAATTCAGGATACACATTCATAAAGCCAATATTCACTGACCAAAATGCACTCTACCGGCTTGCCTTCGTGAGATCTGCGTGTGCAGACTGTACGCTCAGGGGTACAATGCAAAAGCCCTGGTTCTGGGTTGACCTCAACTAAGATCTTCGATATGAGACGAACTGATCCGCATACAAGCCCTTCCATCATTTCAGTGATTACACTTCTGTCACTGATCGGTCTGCTGCTTATGCCTGCTTCGCTCTGCGCACAGAGAACAAAGGAGATCAGTTCCCATACCGGAGACCCTTTTCTCAACCTCGAGGAGATAACGCTGGTCACTGACAGGGATATATATATTGCCGGTGAGGAGCTTTTTTATTCCGTTACACAGGCGGGACGTATCTCGCAGACGCCTGGCACCATGAGCAGGGTTGTTTATGTTGATCTGCTTGATAGTCAGAAGTCTCCGGTGATACAGGCAAAGACAGGCACTGACGGCATCGCCGGCGCAGGGATGATCAGGATCCCTGACACTCTCCGTACAGGTAACTATTTCATACGCGCTTTCACCAGCCTTATGAAGAATTATCCGCAGGAGCTCTTTGCATACAGGGTGATCTCTGTCATAAACCCGTTCAGGAGCCTTTCATTGATAAACATTCCTCCGTCGGATCACATGGCTGACAGTGTAGTTTTTTACCCGGGCACCGGTTCGCTCGTGGCGGGGCTGAAGAGCCGGATGGGCATCAAGTGCTTCAATGCTGACGGAGAGCCTGTCATTACCCGCGGCATTGTTCTGACATCAACAGGGGACACACTGGCTTCCTTCAGTACTGACAGGTACGGGACGGCGCTGATCAGCCTTACTCCCCCCGACAACGGACGGCTCAGCCTTTTGACAACTGACGAAAGGGGAGCAGGCAGAAGATTTGAAATGCCGGTGGTATTGGTTCAGGGAATCACATTTACTGCAGGGCCGGGGCAGCGATACGGCGAATTAATCCTGCGTATTATGACGACGAACGGTTACCCGGACAATATGATGAGGGTTATCTGTGCGCCCCTCTGTTCAGATCCGGTGGTAAAAGATATCTATCCCGGTGATAATCCTCAGGTTGTCTTTGAGGCGGGTACCATTCCCGGAGGTCTGGCAAGGATAACTGTCAGTGACATAAGGGGAAGGGAGCTTGCATCACGATGGTACTACAACAGACTGCTGCCACCCGTAAGCACTGACATACAGATCACCTCCCCCGAGATGCCGGTGCGTTCCAGAGCGGCAGTATCCGTCAGCCTGAAGGACGAAGCCGGTAATCCGCTTGAGGGGATCATTAGCCTCTCTGTGACAAGATCAGTGCTGGCTGACAACAGCAGGTACAGAGAGCTTGCCGGAAATCTTCAGCTCCCCTCGATACAGGCCTTCAGAACAGAGATGGCACAGCCTGATATCAATGATTTCCTGATCTTTTGTGAGGAGGATACGAAAATAACCGGACTGGAGGGGGGGACCACAGACATACTATATCTTCCCGAGCCTGATGGCCACATTCTGAGCGGGGTGATACGGGACCTGGAGACAGGAGAACCCCTTGCCGGTGAAGAAATTACACTGTCGGTTGTCGGGAAGACCGCACAGACGGTATTCGGCAGGAGCGACGGGAATGGGAAATTCAATATCCCGTTGAGAGAATACGGCAGGAAAGAAATAGTAATCCAGCCCCTGACCCCGGCAGAAGGGGAATATTATGTTGATATTAATGATCCTTTCCTCTTTGTGACAGAGCTTGATCATGTGCCGGGCTCTTATTACCCTGACACCAGCAGGCTCAAAGAACTGAATGATGCCATTATCAGCATGCAGGTCAGTAAAGTCTATGACCCGTTTGTCAGGAAAGGAAAGGTACGGCTTCTGAGCAGCAGAGAAGGTAATTTCTATGGCGAGCCAGACCGTACTGTAATTCTTTCCGACTATATCAGGCTGACAACAGTCCGGGAGGTATTCAAGGAACTTGTCCCCGAGCTGACTATCAGTGGCAGGAACGGTGATCTTGCACTGGCACTGACCCACCGTGATCCCGGCGTGGTTATGGGCGGTTCACCTATGGTCATCCTTGACGGCATACCGGTGTATGATCTGGAGAAGGTGCTTGATATCCCGTCATCACGGATTGAAAAGGTTGAGGTTCTGAGTGCACGGTACTTCACAGGTGACATCACGCTTAATGGCATAATCAGCATTGTGTCACACAAAGGTAACCTGGAGGTGCTTGATTTTGACAGGTCAATTTTCAGACGGGAGTATGAGATGCCCGCTGGCAACTATGATTTCTTCACACCTGACTACTCCGTGGATTCTTTGAAGATGAGCCGGATCCCCGACTACCGCAACACACTATACTGGGATCCTGCCGTCAGGACCGGAGAGGATGGCACTGCCACCATTGAGTTCTGGACCTCAGATGAATCCGGTGTATACTCCGTGACAGCCTGGTGCCTCACCTCTGACGGCCGCAGGGGAAGGAATACGGTCCGATTTGAGGTAAAGAGATGAGGTGCCGCCCGGTAATGACCTTCAGACCAATACCTTCTTTCTAAAATCTCGCCCTGCCAATCCGGTCAGAAAAAATTAGTAATTTTATCCATCCGTTCTCTCTTCCGGAGAGTTATGGGTGTAAGTGGTTTTAACCAACAAACGTATGAAGAAAGCACTGTTAATTATGCTTGTTCTGGTTGCAGCATCCTGCAGCACGCAGAGAAAGAGCGCTTCTTCCATACAGGAAGAAAGCCTGATGATAACGAGGAAGTACGTTGGCGATTTCATTGAATACCGGCATACAGGACCGGAGAACTATGAGGGTCCGAATATAATATGGGTCAAGACCACAATGGAAGGGCAGTATGGCAAGATCTCCGCGTATGGCAGGAAATGTGACTTCGCCGAAGGAGACAGGCTCTACCTGAGGAGAGTTTTCTACAGCCCCGGCATTGTATCCGGCTATTGGGTCTACCTGCTTGAAAATGATGCATCAGTATCATACCGCGCCACCGACCTGCAGCATGACCGTGAGGTATTGATCAAAGAGTGGTTTGATTGAACAGGCTGATGGTTTCCGGATTTTTGCCGGGAGTTTTTTTGAAAAATGGTATATTTAGGCCTGCTGTAAGGAATACCGGGTAATCACCCTGCAGCGGTTAATCATGTGTAGATGAAGAGCATCATTTTAACGGCATTTCAGAAATTCGACCGTGCACAGAGCCTTGGAGGCATCCTGCTGTTCGGCGCCACAATCCTTGCGCTGCTGTTTGCCAATACTCAACTGGTCGATTTCTACGAGAATCTGAGAGAGACCAATATAGGTTTCGGGGCCGGAAGTTTCAGCCTGAAGAAACCGTTACTGCTCTGGGTCAATGATGGCCTGATGGCTATCTTCTTCTTTATGATCGGGCTGGAGATCAAGAGGGAGCTGATGCTCGGGGAGCTCAACTCGCCTGCCAGGGCAGCTCTGCCATTGATAGCCGCACTGGGAGGGATGCTCGTCCCGGTTGTCTTCTACCTGGTCCTGAACAAAATCCCACAGGCATCACACGGGTGGGGTATTCCAATGGCAACTGACATAGCCTTTTCTCTGGCTATACTGAAGCTGCTGGGCAACAGGGTGCCCGTGGGCCTTAAGGTCTTCCTGGCAGCATTTGCAATAATTGATGATATAGGTGCCGTACTGGTTATTGCCCTTTTCTACAGCTCATCTATTGACTGGATAATGCTTGCCTGGGCTGCCATACCCATAGCACTGCTGGTCTTCCTGAACCTGAAGAACCTCTTTCCAAAATACCTGCACCTTGCATGTGGCATCATTATCTGGTATTTCTTTCTCAAATCAGGTATTCATCCAACCATTGCCGGTGTGCTGCTGGCCTTTACAGTACCGCTGAGGCAGAAGATTGACGTTCATACCTACACGCAGGAGATGTGCCGTATAGCTGATCAGATCAGGGAACATGATACTGCCCGCCCCCCATTGCTCACCTCGGAACAGATAGAGCAGATAGAAGATATAGAAGAGTGGACTGAAAGAGTACGTTCGCCCCTACAACATATTGAACATATACTCCATGGATGGGTGGCCTACCTGATAATGCCTCTCTTTGCCTTCTTCAATGCCGGTGTTGCCTTCAGCGCGGGAATGGACCCGAATGTGCCGCTCATCAGCAGCCTGGCCCTGAGCCTCTTCCTGGGCAAAACCCTGGGAGTGACTATTTTCTCGTATGCCGGACTGAAGCTCAGGTTCGCCAGCCTTCCCGTGGGAGTCTCCTTTGCCCAGATTTTTGGTACGGCCATGCTGGCCGGGGTGGGATTCACTATGTCAATGTTCATAGGCAACCTGGCATTTTCCGGTGCGCCGCTGCTTATGGATTCAGCCAAGATTGGCATTATGGCCGGGTCATTTGTATCAGGGCTCGCCGGTTATCTCATGCTCAGGTTCTGCCCCAGGGGGAACGGTCAAACTGACACCAGGTGAAAGACCGCCAGGATAAAAGTGAAACACTCTTCTTTATAGCGCTTGTTCCTCATAAGACCCTGCGCCGGGAGATCAGGGAGATCAAGGAACAGTTCCGTGATGAGTTTGGCGCCCGCCATGCACTTAAGTCTCCTGCTCATATCACGCTGCAGATGCCTTTTAAAAGGAGCAGCAGCGACGAACCGGCCATCTCTGCCACACTTGAAAAAATTGCCCTGGAAGAAAAGCCCTTTTCAGTTGAGCTTGATGGCTTTGGATGCTTTGCACCAAGGGTTATTTTTATCAGGATCAGGGATCATGAGCCTGTAAAGGCATTGCACAGTCGGTTAAAGCAGAAACTGACTGAGGAGCTTGAATTTTCAGAAAGAGAGATTATGAATGACATCCAGCCCCATATCACCATAGCCACACGCGATCTTACGAAAGAGGCATTCAGGGAGGCCTGGCCTGAGTTTCAGGAAAAGGAATTCAGCGGATCGTTCATTGTCAACAGTCTCTTCCTGCTGAAACATAACGGCAGGAACTGGGATGTATATAAGGAATTCACGTTCGGTAGTAATGGATAGGAGGAGGTTCATATCAGAGAGTACACTTGCTGCAGCAGGATGGCTGACAGTCAGTCCTGTCCGTGTCCTTGCCGCTTCGTTTGAGAGACCAGGCTATCCGTACAGGGTGAACAAACTATATGATATTTTCCGTGATCCGGCCTCAGGGTACCGTCCTTTCGTGAGATGGTGGTGGAACGGCAACAAGGTTGAGGTAACAGAGCTCATCAGGGAACTTCATCTGCTGAAAGAAGCCGGCATAGGCGGTGTTGAGATCAATCCCGTGGCATTCCCTTCACGGTTTGACGGTGATGATCTCGGCATACCGTCAGTGAGATGGCTCAGCGAGGAGTGGAGCAGAATGCTGAAAGTGGTGTTCGCTGAGGCGAAGAGGCTGGATATGACATGTGACCTGATAGTGGGATCAGGATGGCCTTTTGGCGCAGAGGACATTGCAGCTGAAGAGCGTTCACAGATAGTTGTTATTGCAGCGAAGAAAATAACCGGCCCTGTTAACTACTCTGTCTCCCGCGATGAAATCTTCGAGGAGGCGGGGCCTGCCATCAGCTCACCATGGCCCGGGAGAAAGTATTCACTGCTCTCAATGATGCTGGTGCCTGACCCGCTCTCATCCACTGATGAGATAACTGATCTGTCAGACAGGATCGGGGATGAGTTTTTCGACTTTTTTGTGCCTGAGGGTGATCATGCGTTATATGCACTGGTACATGTAAGCGGCTTCATGCAGGTGATCAATGGCGCTCCGGGAGCCAGCGGCCCGGTACTGAATCACTTCAATGAGGCGGCAGTCAAACGGTATCTAAACAGGATGGCTGACTCCATTGAGCCCGTAACCGGCCCGCTCTCCGAACACCTGAGAGCACTGTTCACTGACAGCATGGAGCTCGAAGGCACAAACTGGACTGATGACATGAGAGAACAGTTTTTTAAAAGACGGGGCTATGACATCGTCCCGTACCTGCCATTTGTTCTCTTCAGGACCGGAGCCATGGGGAATGTCACTGACTTCAGTTACGGGGTGGAATACGGAACCGGTTTCCTGGATATGATCCGCCGTATGCGGTATGATTTTGAACTGACAAAGGCAGAGCTGCTTGAAGAGAGATTTTTGAGGAGCTTTGCCGGGTGGTGCAAAGAGCTGGGAATCAGCTCACGCATGCAGGCTTACGGGAGGGGTTTCCTCCCGCTCGAGAGCAGCATGACCGTTGACATCCCCGAGGGGGAGTCGTGGACAATGAACTGGCTTAAGCACAGGATAGGAGAGGAGATGCCGGAAAGCGATTACCGCCGCGGCAGAGCCTACACAATGGTTAACAAGTACGTCTCATCAGCAGCACACCTGGCCGGCAAAAGACTGATAAGCTGCGAGGAGATGACTGATACCTATACTGTCTTCAATACTTCACTGGAAAACCTGAAGATTGGCAGTGACCAGAGCATTATCTCGGGAGTGACTCATTCCATATTCCACGGCTTCAACTACTCCCCGCCGGAGGCGCCATGGCCCGGATGGATAAGGTACGGCGGCTACTTCAATGAAAACAATAACTGGTGGCCCCATTTCCACCTGCTGAATGCATATAAAGCCAGACTGTCAGCACTGCTGCAAAACTGTGACATGTATGCCGATATTGCACTGTTGCCGCCCACGGCTGACATGTGGAGCCTCATCGGGATGCAGAATGAGCCATTTCCGTCAGTACTGCATGCCGATTATCTTTCACTTGTGTGGGAGGCCATGGCTAAGAACGGCAGCGGATGTGATTATGTCTCAGAAAGAATACTGCAGGATGCCACCGTTGAGGGGAAGTATCTCAGGTACGGACCCCGCAGATACAATACATTGTTCCTTGCCAGTGTTGAAAGCCTTCTGCCTGACACTGCAAAAAAGATGCTTCAGTTTGTCAGATCAGGAGGAAAAGTCTTCTGCATTGATGCAATCCCGTCAAAGTCGGCCGGCTGGAATGACCATGAAAATAATGACGCTGCTGTCAGGATGCTGGTGGAAAAGATGAAAGCCTACCCGCACCGGTTCATCGTGCTTCAAAAGCCCGAAAAAGACTTCATAGGTTGGTACAGAACTGTTCAGGAACGGTACAGGATTGATCCCTGGATCAGAATTGAAAAGCCTGATCCCTTTCTTATGCAGGTAAGGTACAGTGCGGAGGATGGCTCGGAATACGTTTTTATCGTCAATTCGCATATTCACGAATCCCGTCAAACCAGAGTACATTTCTCGTCTGAGCTTACCCGCAGGCACCACTGTTCAGTCTGGATGGCAGAGGCGGGAGAGAGAAAAAAAGTGTTGACTGAGCCGGGCGGAAGTGTGATGCTTGATATGGGTCCGGCAGAGTCATTGCTGTTTGCCTTTGACCGGGAGAAGGTTCAGGAAGAGTGGGAATCCCTGTCTGTCACCGGCAGTGAAATGGTGTCACTTGACACCGGATGGATGGCAGAGTTCAGCCATTGCCGTGACGGCTCGGTTAAGGAGGTGGTGATGGACAGGCTGGCTGACCTGAAGGAAATGCCCGAGTTTGTTTACTTTTCCGGCACGGTGACCTACAGGAATAAGTTTGAATGCACTGATCCGGCAGGGATGGTGATCAATCTGGGAAAAATATTCGGGACCTCAGAGCTGAGGATAAACGGTGTGAGCTGCGGGGTAAAGTGGTATGGCCGCAGGATCTTCAACATTGAAAGATATCTAAGGACAGGAATAAATGAAATTGAAGTCATTGTCACAACATCCATGGGTAACTATATGAAATCCCTGACTGATAATCCCATCGCTCAATATTGGACGAATGCCGGATCCAAGATCCAGCCGCTTCAATCGATGGGCATGACAGGACCAGTCACTTATTATAAACGATAATATGAAAACAGGCAAGATCTTATTTTGCATGATCCTTATTGCTGCTGCTCTTCAGCTTCAGGCGAAGGATTACAATGCATCATTGTTTGGTGCAAAGTCAAACGGAACCACCCTCAACACGAATTCAATCCAGAAGGGCATTGACTACATCAGTGAGAATGGTGGCGGCCGGCTGGTATTCTACGTGGGCAGATACCTCACCGGCACCATTTACCTCAAATCAAATGTGACCATTCACCTCGAAGAAGGTGCGATCCTTGTCGGCTCAACCAATCCTTTTGATTATGAAAGGAACTACAACTGGACAGCAATGATCTTTGCCCTTGACCAGGAGAATATCGGCATCACGGGCAAGGGGGTGATAGACGGCCGGGGATTCCAGGTGGCAACCAACCTTGTTGACATGATCCACAAGGGTGTGGTAAAGGACCCTCTGAAATATGACCGTCCCAGTGAGGCCATTCGCCCGCAGAATATTTACTTCCGGGGATGCAGGAATATAATTATAAAGGATATCATCCTTAAGGATCCCGGTAGCTGGAACCAGCAGTATGATCAGTGCGTCAACCTTACGGTGGACAATATTACCGTCGACAGCAAGTCGTACTGGAACAATGATGGCATAGACATAGTTGACTGTGACAGCGTTACAGTCACCAACTCATATTTTGATGCGGCTGATGATGGTATCTGCCTGAAATCGCATGATGCAGATTTTGTTTGCCAGAACGTATGGATCCGTAACAACACCGTCAGGACCAGTGCCAATGGCATCAAGTTCGGAACGATGGGTCGCGGGGGATTCCGCAATATTACCATTGTCAACAACGTGGTCTTTGACACCTACAGGTCAGCTGTGACCTTTGCGGCGGTTGACGGTGGTATAGTGGAAAATATAGTTGTTGACAGTCTTCGGTCACTCAACACGGGTAATGTCATCTTCCTGCGGATAGGGAAAAGGAGCGGAACGAGAACAGGAACCATCAACGGGGTGACCATCTCCAACGTATATGCCGAGGTGCCTGCTACAAAACCTGATGCCGGGTACAATTATGAAGGTCCGGTGGAGGACCTTCCCAGGAACATCTCACCTTCACTGATAGTGGGTATGCCTGATGCCCCGGTTGAGAATATAATCCTCAGGAATATTGAGATCCGATATCCAGGAGGAGGAAATCCTCACTACGCAAAGGTCGGTCTTGATGAGCTCGAAAGCATTCCTGAGCTTGAAAAGAACTATCCTGAGTTTTCAATGTTCAGGGAGCTGCCGGCATGGGGTTTTTATATCAGGCATGCAAAGGGGATCACAATGGAGAACGTAAGGCTTGTCTGTGACAGGAAGGATTACCGTACGGCAATCGTTCTTGATGATGTGCATGGGGCAACCTTCCGTAATCTGAATGTAACTGAGCCGGGAGGCAGAAAGAACCCCGTGTTTTATAACCGATCAACTGACATCAAACTGTAGAAATATCCCTGAACTTATCCCCAATGGATCGCAATTACACGGACTTCTGCGATAGTGCAGCGGGCTGGAAGGAGGTATATGTTCCACTTGCAACGGGCGTGGAGCTGCATACGGTGGTATTTACTCCAACGGGGCCTCCTGATGCACCGGTGATACTGTTTATTCCCGGACTCATCTCTATAATTGAGAATTTCAGTGAGACGGTGATTGAGCTTACCCGTAACCATAAGGTGATATATGTTGAGACCCGCGAGAAAGGTACAGCAAGTACCAGAAAAGATCACCGTTTTGCGGTTGAGGATATTACATCCGACATTATTTATTTCGCGGAGCAGGAGATAGCTGAGGATACGGATTATGTCATGGTGGGCTATTCACTCGGAGCTACTGTGATTGCCGAAGCTTTTTCCCTTCTGAAACACAAGCCCCTGTCAGTAATTCTCATTCAGCCCAACCGCTCATTTCCTTTCAAGGGTATCGCCCTCTTCCTTGCACGGATGGCGAAATATATCTACAGGCCGGTGTTGCCCCTGGTGAAGTGGTATATGAGGACTTTCATGATAGACATAAAGTCAGATGATGAGATGTACCGCATCAACTGCCGCAACCTTGATACTGCTGATCCTGCCAGGCTTGGCGCGGTTGTCAGGCAGCTCAGCACTTACCGGATGGAGGGATGCCTTGAACAGATATCAGTGCCGGCAATGGTGGTGGTGGCCTCCAGAGACCGGTTTCACAGTCATGGTGAGGGTACCGGCATAGCCAGCCTTATACCCGGGGCACATTGTATTGATATGGAGGACAATAAAAGAACACACGGCCCGGAGATGGGCCGTGTGATCTGTGATTTTATTTCTTCTCAGGCACAAAAACCATCTCAAGCAGATCAGCTTTAGAAAGGAATTTTTTTGCCGCCTTTTTCATTTTCTTGACGGTCAGCTTATTGAGTATATCTGCATAGTTACTGCTATCATTTCTGTCTATTCCGTTGAGGTAGTAGTTACGTATGGTATTTGCCCAGTAGCTGTTGTGTTCAAGTTCTTCCTCGCGCGTCTTAAGCATATTGCTGACCGTTTTATCGAGGTCAATCTGTCTGGGACCGTTTTTGGCTATATCTTCCAGCTCTTTATAAATAATGGCCTTCAGCTCCTCCGCTCTTTCCGGATTACATTCGAAGACAACCATTAGCATTGATTTCTCCTCCGGTCTTTTCTCTACTGAGGCATTGACGGAGACTCCGTAAGTTCCGCCCTCTTCTTCACGCACCTTTTCGGTATATACAAGGTCAAGGATACCCTTCAGCACATCCATAGCCAGGTATTCTGAGGGTTTGTATTTCGAATCTGCGCTGTAGCTCATGATTACCGTTGCCTTGGGTACGGTAAGCGGAATGGGTATCTCCTTCCTGACGGTTCCCTCAGGCTGTTCCATGCCCAGGTTCCTGTATGTTTCAGACTGGTACTTTGAGGGGAGTGCGCCGATATAGAGGGAAGCCATATCCCGGGCAACGGCCTCTTCAATATTGCCTGTTATGAAGAAGGTAAAGGCCGAAGCATCATCAAATGCCGTCTCATAGATGTAGTTGATATCTTCATATTGAATGAGGTTCATTGATTCGGGAGTCATGAGGAAGGTCCTCGGATGATAGTTGGACATGTTCATTGAAAGACTGTCTGACATGATCTTGTTGGGGTCTTTGAGCATCATGGTGATCACCGCTTTAAATCTCCCCATGATTGCATCATATGCCTCTTTATTGAAGTTGGGGCGGGCGAAGCGGAGATACAACAACTGCATCATAGTCTCGAAATCCTTCGGGGTGGATGTTCCGGTAACAGTCTGCATCGTCTCCTGGATGCCCAGTGAGACAGAGGCTTTCTTGCCTGCGAGCATTTTTGTCAGCGCAACGTTGTCAAACTCACCGGCGCCGTACATTGAAACCACTGTCGGGAAAAGATTCAGGGCAGGTTCAAGTGAGTCAGGGTAGAATGATGATCCGCCGAAAGCGTAACCGCTTATGGTCACATTGTCCTTCTCGTAATCAGCATGTCTGAAGACCACTTTAGCCCCGTTGGCGAGAGTCCATTCGGTGGCTCCGAACTGCGGCAACGGAACGCTGTTGACTATTTCTGCTCCCGTCAGTTCGCCGGAGATGAGATCTGTGCCTCCGGTGACATCTTCATAGGGTTTGATGTCGGCCGCTGTCACCTTTTCGATGATAGCCATTGCCTCTGCCTCCGTCATGTGCTCTTTGTCGTCCGGTCCCTGGATATAGATGAACCTGTTATCATCCTTCACCAGTTCCTGTAGCCTGGAGTTCACCTCTTTTACGGTTATCTCCGGCAGTATCTTTTTGTAGTAATCATACTGGAGATCGAGTGAAGGCAGGGGTTCCCCGGTGAGGAAGTGATCCCTTATCTGCGAAGCCCATTCATCATTGCTGATCTTGTCTTTCTGCTTGTATAGATTCTCAAAATTTGAAAGCATCTCAGCTCTTGCCCTGTTCAGCTCTCCCTGGGTAAATCCGTGCCGGCGGGCGCGCTCCAGTTCTGTCACGGCAGCTTCAAAACCTTTGGCTTCCTGCCCATCATTGGTATATGCAGCCAGGGTCAGGGCATTATAGTTTCTTGGAAGGTCCGCAGAGTAGCTCAGACCTCCGGCGATAAAGGGAGGGGTCCCTTTCTGTACTATCTCACTGAAACGGTTGTTCATCATGGTGTTCATGAGCGAGGTGACATAACCTTCACGGATATAGTCCAGATCCCTATCCCTCCTGTCCGGTTCGCGGTCAAGGGTCATCAGGCTCACGGTTGTCCTCGGGGCCTCCGGGTCAGTCACAAGCAGATATTTTGTGCCTTCCTTCGGGGTGAGGAGGTTTTCAGGCCTGGGTAACGGATTCTCTATGGCCGGGATGGGAGAGAAGATATTTTTGATCTTTGCTTCAACCTCATCAACGTTAAAGTCGCCCACCACAGCTATGGCCTGCAGATCAGTGCGATACCAGTCGTGGTAGAAGGCCCTGAGTGTCTCAGGATCAAAATTGTTGATCACTGCGGTGTCACCTATGATATCGCGTTTGGCATACATTGAACCTTCGTACACCACCGGCAGCATCTGCGTCAGCATTCTCCACTGGGCATTTCGCCTGCTGCGCCACTCCTCCAGGATGACACCCCGTTCCTTATTGATCTCTTCCTCGTCCAGAGTCAGGAAATCAGACCAGTCGGCAAGAATCATCAGGCAGGTATCAATCAGACCCGGCTTATCCACAGGGACATCACTGAGGTTATAGACAGTTTCGTCAAAGCTGGTGTAGGCGTTGATGTTGCGACCAAAAGCCACCCCGTGTTTCTCCAGGGTGCTCAGCAGGGTCATGCCGGGGAAGTGTTTTGTGCCGTTGAAAGCCATATGCTCCAGGAAGTGTGCCAGGCCGTTCTGGTTGTCCTTTTCGAGGATGGCGCCCACATTCTGGATGATGTAGTAGCTGGCCCTGCCGGCAGGCTCCGTGTTGTGACGGATGTAATAGGTAAGGCCGTTGTCAAGTTTGCCGATCCGGTAATCCGGATCAACCGGAACCTGTTCACCCTGAGGGGGTGCAGCTTTGATAAGCAATGCTGAAAGAACAAGCAATGAAGCGAGAATGATTTTTTTCATCAGACAGATTTTTTTGTTTAGAGAATTATTCCTGTTGTAAGAGTGAATCCGGAACTGTTTAAGAATGAGCCTGCTGCCAGGCTGGCGAGATAGTTATACCGGAGATCAATGAAGATCGAATAATTTTCAGAGACTCTGTATTCCAGCCCTCCTCCGGCAGTAAAACCCGGTTGTATCTTCTTTACAAATGCAGAATAATCAGAAACGGGAATTACGGGAGTATCGTCAAGGGATTCCTGGCGGAGCTCCAGATCAGTCATTATGTTGTATGCAAAGACAAGCCCTCCGTTTACATAAGGCCTGTACCGGGGAGCAGGATGGGTATATCTCAGCATGAGGGGCATCTTCAGTGAATTGATTGTGCCGTTTAGGTCATATTTTATCTCATCAGTGCTGGCTGAGTATGAATAACTGCTTCGACTGTATACTAGCTCTACCTGGACGGAATAATCACTCAGCAGCACCGGCATATTTACAAAGAGGCCGGCGGCTGGTGCGAATTGATACCTGTAGTCAAAATAACTCAGGGGCCTGTCACTGTTATTCCCCGATAGCACAGGCTTGATGACCCCTGCTCCCAGGATCAGGCCGTACCTTGACTGTGGTAAGACCATTGCAGTGCAGGTATTGTATGATTCAACAAACCTGGTTAGATAAAGCCTGTTGTATTTCACTGACCCGGCCGCCTCTCTCACAGCACTACAGTCGGCTGAGATCTCTTCAAGGAAATCAGACAGATGTGTGTCACCCTTGTTGCTGTCATTCGGGATCACAGACAGGGTTGTGCCTTCTTTTTCAATGAAATAGAGGCTGTTCTGGCTGTCGCCGTAATAGTACAGTGAGGCTTTACCTTTTAAAATCTGTTCAAGGAAAACCCGGCGTGTGGATCCCTGCAGCTCTATGTCTCTTGCAAAGTATTCAGTTCCGTTTGCCAGTCCGTATTGCCTGACCTGGTACGGGGTGTATTCAGTGGTTTTTCCCTCATGGTAGACCCGGCATTTCCGGAAATAATCATGATACCTGCCTTCAATGATCCTTGCACCGGAGGTGAAGGACGTATCAGTCTGAAAGTAGCTGTTCTGTCCGGCTACTGTCAGGACAGTGAGGATAAGTACAAACAAAAGGGCAATTCGTTTCATTTAGTCAACAAATATTCAGAATGATCACAGACCGTTATCAAAGATAAACAGAAAAATAATATTTAGGATTATCAGAAAGATTTTTACAGTGCCGGGGATCAGAAAAGACCGTGCAGCTCGGCATTTATCCTGTCAATAACCTCACTCAGGTGTTCCTTATTCTCAGGGAAGTCATAATAATCAGCTTCAAGGATAAGGAGCTTGCCGAGCTTGTATGATTCAATCCAGGCCTCGTAGCGCTCATTAAGCCTCTTGAGGTAATCAAGCCTGATGGAGCTCTCATATTCGCGTCCCCTTTTCTGTATCTGGTTTACCAGGGTGGGCACGGAAGCCCTGAGGTAAAGAAGCAGGTCGGGCGGTTCAATCAGTGAGCTCATCAGTTTGAAGAGGGAGAAGTAGTTCTCAAAGTCACGGGTTGACATCAGCCCCATGGCGTGGAGGTTGGGAGCAAAGATATAGGCGTCTTCGTAGATGGTGCGGTCCTGTACTATTGTGTTCTCTGCCTTCTTGATCTCGAGCACCTGGCTGAAGCGGGAATTGAGAAAGTATATCTGGAGATTGAAAGACCACCGCTGCATGTCCTCATAAAAATCATTCAGGTAAGGATTATCATCAACGTCCTCGTAATGAGCCTGCCAGCCGTAATGTTTGGAGAGCAGTCCGGCCAGAGTTGTTTTACCTGACCCGATGTTACCTGCTATGGCTATATGCATAAAAAATAACTGTTTGTTTCCGAGCCTAAATATAGGAAAAAGGGGAGGAGAAGAGTCTGCTGTTGAAAAAAAGATTTCAGATGCCGGCTGTTTTCAATACACTCTCAACGAATTCCCTGTTGTTGGAGAGACGGGGCATCTTATTCTGGCCGCCCAGCTTGTCTCTCTCCCTGAACCATTTGTAGAATGTGCCCCGGGGAACGATCCTGACAATCGGGCGTTCCAGTGTCAGATCCTTGTACCGTTTGGCTTCATAGTCAGAATTGAGTGACTTGAGGGTGGTATCAAGAATCTCCACAAAATGCCCGGCATCATCGGGAGCTCTGTCAAATTCTATCACCCACTCATGTGCACCCCGGCCCTCGTCTCCCATGTAGACAGGTCCTGCCGTGTATTCAATAATAGTGGCATTGGTGCCTGAGCATGCTTTTTCAAGGGCCTTTTCCGCGTTATCAATAATGACCTCTTCGCCGAAGGCGTTGATAAAGAACCTGGTGCGCCCGGTGATCCTGATCTTGTGGGGGAAGAAGCTGGTAAACTCAACAGTGTCACCGATCATATATCTCCACAGACCGCAGTCCGTTGAGATGACAACGGCATAGTTAACCCCCTTTTCAACCTCCCCGATGGTCAGGGTACGGGGATTGGCATCTCCGGCTTCTCCGGCAGGAATGAATTCATAAAAGATGCCATAATCGAGCATCAGGAGCATTGAGCTGTCGGCAAGGTCATCCTGGATAGCAAAGAAACCTTCGGAAGCGTTGTATGTCTCCATGTAGTGCATCTTCGGATCCGGGAGCAGCTTTTTGTACTGTTCACGGTACGGGGCGAAGCTGACACCTCCGTGGAAGAAGATCTCAAGATTGGGCCATACCTGGTGGAGGTCTGACTTGCCGGTGGTTTTGAGAATATGCCGGATCAGTACCAGATACCAGGATGGCACCCCGGAGATACTGGTGATATTCATTTCTGCAGTTGTCTCAGTAATCATCCTCATCTTTTCCTCAAAATCTTCAATTAGTGCTATGCGGGCAGGAGGAGTGCGGATGAGCTCAGCATATCCCGGTGCATTTTCAATCAGGATGGCCGAAAGATCACCAAAAAGAGAATTATTGCTGAAGCTGTTAACCTGGTGACTGCCTCCAAGGGTGAGCCCTTTACCGAGAAAGATTTTCGTGGCGGGATTGCATGCGGTGTACAACACCAGGCAGTCCTTTGCGCCCCGGTAATGGGTATCTTCCAGTGACTCACGCGTAATAGGTATGAACTTGCTCTTTGTGCTGGTAGTGCCGGACGACTTGGCAAACCACTTCACCTCTCCCGGCCACAGCAGATTCTTTTCGCCGGCCCTCAGCCTCTCCACCCAGGGTACCATATCCTCATAGGTCTGAAGCGGCACGTTTTCGCAATACTTCCTGTAACCGTCAATTGACCGGTAGCCATGATCCCGTCCCCACAGGGTATCCCTGCTCCTGGATATCAGCCGCTGCAGAACCTCACGCTGCGTCTCTTCAGGGTATTTTCTGAAGAGCTCAATCTGGGATAGGCGTTTGGTATTAATCCATTTGATGACGGAAGGGATGAATGGCATCTGTTAAGTTTTGTTCAAAGATAGCTAAAGAGTAACTATTTTATTTGAAAATATCTTTAAGGACCTGAAGTGACCGTATCTCCCTGATACCTGCAAGATGAAGGCTGTAGTACCTGAGCAGACCGGTCAGCAGCAGGGTGCGCTCATCGCCGGAAAGCTTAAGGGAGGAAATATCATCTGCAGCCATCTGCAGCAGGAGGTTCAGTACCCGGGCTCCGGCATGGTCAAGAAAATCGGGATGCACCGGCTGCTGCCGGGTGAATTGACCGGTGAGCATGTCAAAATAACAACTTCTCATGGAGGTGTGTGTCGGACCTATACCCACATAGTCAGTAAAGGCTACAAGGAACCAGAGATGAAAATTGCTTATGCCGGAGGTCATCTCATCAAGTGACATAACAGATGATTCAATAAAATCAAACAGAAGCCTGTTCACATCCTCCTCCCTGATGACGCTGTGAAGGATCTCACTGATGAACATGGCCACGGAAGTGCGGTTGATATCGCCGTAAATCCTTTTTGGAATGAAAGCAAGGGTCATCTCCTTCAGATTCTGGACCTCTCTTTTATCACTGTAATATAGCTCAAGGTAAAAGATACTTAGTGGCTGGAAATAGCTGAACCTGGTATTGCCTCGCCTTGAGGATATGCCCCTCACCATCACTGCCAGGCGTCCGTACTCCTGTGTGTAGAAATGCGCAATGAGAGAGCTGTCAGAATATCTCACATGGTGAAGCAATATGGCTTTTGTCCTCGTCTGCATCGTCAGATCTGTCACCTCAAATGTATTAAAGTTTCATCACAGCATACTGCGAAGCCGTCTGCGGAGTTTATAAGTTAGTACAATTACTTCGGGTTAAGAAAGATGGAATCATCATCCAGAGATCAGCTTCTTAAGAGAATAGCAAGGCTTGTCCGCCAGAACAAGGAGCTTGAGGAGCAGGTGAAAAAACTTGAGAGGGAGAAGGAGAGGCTGCTGGAAACAACGGATAAGTACAGGATTCTTGCTGAGGGCAATGAACTCAGAGGGCTGAAGGTGTCAAAGGAAGATAATGCCCTGAAGTTCAACATGGTTACGGTTCTCTTTGCTGACATCCGCAGCTTTGCCGGCATCTCTGATGAGATGGACTCCGGAGCGGTGATGGATGAACTGGATGAGATTTTCTTTGAATTTGACCGGATTATCAGCAGGTACCATGTTGAAAAAATAAGAACAATAGGTGATACTTACATGTGCGCCGGCGGGATACCTGAAAAGAATATTACCAACCCCGTGGAAGTGGTTATGGCTGCAGTGGAACTGAGGAGGTTCATCAGGGAGTATGAGGCTGCACGCAGGGGCAGTGAGCGGATATGGAATCTCAAGATAGGGATACATACCGGGCCCGTGTCCGCAACCATATCAGGCAAGAGCAAGGTATCATATGATATCAAGGGGCGTGCAGTCAACACTGCGAACCGGATACAAGGGGTTTCTGACAGGGATGCGATACTGATATCGGTGATGACCTACGAGCTGGTAAAGGAGTTCTTCAACTGTGAATATTTCGGTAAGCTGCCGGTAAAATATACCGGGAACATACAAATGTACCAGGTTAAGGGTCTGTTGCCCGGACTCTGTGTTGACGGCAACACAGCTCTTCCCAATGACGCCTTCAGGGTTAAGTTCGGACTCATACAGTTCACCGATATGCAGGAGGTCATTCTTGACAAGCTGGAGAAGGAGCTTCCAGACTTCCTCTTCTATCACAACGTCAAGCATACTGTTGACGTGGTTACAGAGGTGGAACTTATAGGGTGGGCGGAAGGATGCAGTGACGAGGAGATACTCCTTCTAAAGACGGCTGCGCTGTTCCATGACGTTGGCCATACGGTCTCATATGATGACCACGAATACCAGGGAACACTCCTGGCACGCAGAATGCTGCCCGAATACGGGTATACTGATGAGCAGATTGAACGTATCTGCAAAATCATAATGTCAACAAAACTTCCACCCAGGCCCTCAGACCTTCTTGAGCAGATAATATGCGATTCTGACCTTGACTACCTGGGCAGAAGTGATTTCATTCCGGTATCAAACACTCTCTACGAGGAATTGAAGGCACAGGACAAGATTACCAGCCTTAACGACTGGAACAGGCTGCAGGTTAAGTTCATCTCCGGCCATCAGTATTTTACCGCCACGGCGCGCCGGCTGAGGGAGGTAAACAAAAAGCTGCAGATAGAGAGGATCCAGAGCCTGATCACTGAGGGCTGATTATCTAATCACAAGCATCTTGGTCACTCCGGCAAGGCTGCCGTCATCACTGGTGCACAGGACAAGGTAGACGCCCGTTGCCACCCTCTGTGACCGGTAGTTGCGCAGATCCCATGTTGCCTGGCCTCCAAGGGAGGTGGTCTCATAAACAAGATTACCACTGACATCAGTGATCTTCACCGAGGAATTTTCTACCAGCCCCGTCACAGTGACCACACCTTCATAATCTTCCCTGACGGGATTTGGGAAAACATACATCCCGGAGTAGTCTTCCGTGCCTGTAGTGGCTTCGCCACGAAAAGATACAATACCTTCAGAGGTGCCGAACCACACCTCGCCGGTGATGCCGTTGACAGCTATCTTCACCACATTGTCTGACATTATGGGACTGTTGGCGGTGGTGAAGTGGGCCAGCTCCTTCCTGCCATCTTCTGACATGAGAATAGCACCTGAACTGAGTGTCCCGAACCACTTCCTGTTTGCCCCGTCAATGGCTATGGAGGTTATCGTTTCGGTGCCCAGGAGGTAATCGGCCAGTCCTGACCCGTCATTGCGCGGTATCTTGATGCGTGATGCCTTCATCTCAGCGGAGAAGGCCTTTGAGGGATTGTAAAAGACGGCAGGACCCATGTCAGTGCCTACCCATATGTTCCCGTCAAGGTCTGTGGCTATGGAAAAGAGGTTGTTCATGGTATGTCCTTCGGTGTCCTGTACCTGCATTCTGATGTACCTGTCATCAGAGGTGCTGGCCGGTGTGCCCGCCGGGTCATAGACCAGCAGTCCGTTGCCACGTGGCAGTACCACCCAGATATACTGGTTGCGGTCTATGACCATATCTCCTGCCTCTGTCACACCCAGGTTCACCGGTGTTGTTATCCAGCTGCCGTCAGGGGTGAGGGCCTTAAGATTACCGGGCGCTCCCGTCTGTGACATCCAGAGGTTGCCTGACCGGTCAAGGGCAAGACCGCATATCCGGGTGAAGTTTTCTCCGGCAATAATGCTTTCAAGAGGAGAGTTATACTGATTATAGTTGTTAATGAGCTCTCCATCTGAGAATTCATAGAGTCCGTTTCCCCATGAAGAAACAAAGAAATGTTTTTCATCCGAGGGATCGGCCACGACCCGCATGGCATCGCGGTCAGCCTCGCCGTAAAGGATATGGCTCTGCCACGAATCTCCGCTGCCGGTGAAGATCTGCAGCGGCCTGTAGACATTGCCCCAGGCATTGTTGACGGTGCCTCCGGTAATATAGAAATTGTTGCCGGAGAAGTGTATGTCTGCAACATTGGCAGTATATGGTCCAGGCAGTGTGTGATTTCTGAACCTGCTGTAATCGGCCGTTGATACAAGCCCTGCGGTTGCATCCGCTATCCATAGATGTTCATCCGATATAAGCGCATCCACGGGATTTGCTTCGGCCCATCCATAACCGGGGATAACCCTGGTTACTTCGCCCTGCGCAGAGAGGATGCGTACGGAAGAGGAGAGAGAGGCGATAACCTGGCCGCCCGCACTTTTCAGTGATCTGATAGTCCCGGCAGCTTCAGTGGCAATCAGCGCGGCTGTCTGCCCGGGGATGATCATGTAGAGCGAGTCGGATGACACGGGTGGCAGTGAAGATCCCGGCCTTGTCACCAACAGCGCCTGGCCTGTAACGGCTATCTGGATGTATTCCGCCCCGGGTGATGGAAGCTCTTCCAGCCGTTCCCAGTTGCCGAAATAGGAGAGTCCCTGACGGTCTGCCGGCGAGGAGAAGACGCCCCTGGCGGTGGCGGCATAAACCCTGTCATTCATTATCACAGACTGCCATACACTGTTTGTTTCACCATCAGGCGCCGGCCTCCAGGTATCAGCTATATAGCGGCCGCTGACATCGAGCACAACAATGCCGAAGCTTGCTGAGAGCAACACGCGGCTGCCGTGAACGGTAGCACTGTTAATCTCCTTAAGACCTGGAATATACTTGTTCCTGATGTCCGGGATGTGAGTAACAATCCCCTTCCTTACTATGTCTATCCCGGTACTGCGGTAAACTATTACAAGTGATTCCTCTGCCTCACACCAAACGACCAGGGCAACTGAGGCCTCTGTCAGGCCCTGTACCCTTGACAGGGGGGCACTTACGCCGCTATGTATGTCATGCACAAGGATGGATGAGCCGGTGGATGACCAGATCTTCCCGCCACCTGCAGCCAGGCTAAGTGACCTGCCGTAAGGAAGATGATCATCCCATGATCCCACAGCGCCCTGTCCTGAAAGCATTATTGCCTGCAGCAGCAACCAGATGACTGTGATGATATTTTTCATTGAAAATCGGTCGGTTTTTTCCTCATTCGGCTCCCCGGCTCTGCTCATCCAGGAAAGTAATGAGCTGCCTCATGGCCCTGGCCCTGTGTGAGATACTGTTCTTCTCCCGGAGGGGGATCTCGGCAAACGTCCTGTCATAACCCCTGGCAATGAAGACCGGGTCATAACCGAATCCGCCATCTCCCCGCCTCTCACTGATTATCTCTCCTTCTATTATCCCTTCGAAAAGATATTCCTTACCATCAAGTATCAGGGCAATCACTGTCCTGAAACGTGCGCTTCTGTCTTCTTTGCCCTGTAGTTCAGCAAGCAGCTTGTCAATGTTGTCATCAAAGCTTTTGCTCTCACCTGCATACCTGGCGGAATATACTCCCGGCGCTCCGCCGAGGGCTGTAACCTCAAGCCCGGTATCGTCAGCGAAGACGTTCATGCCGGTCCTGTCATGGACATACCTGGCCTTATAGAGAGCATTTTCCTCAAGCGTCTCTGCCTCTTCCGGAATATCCCCGGTGATATTGAAATCAGATAGGCCGAGTATCTTGACATCATCTCCCAGGAGATCACTTATCTCTCTGATCTTATGTTTGTTGTTTGTAGCAAATACCAGTATCATTTTATGCATGGGTAAAAGACAAAAATAACAATTGGATCGTGATGGTGCCGATACCGCATACCAAAAGAGCAAAATATTAGTTTATTTTTGTATAGATCACACTTATGTAATCCTCTATGGTTATCAACCATTTCCGCCGGCTGCTCAGTGTCACAGCCGTGCTGTGCGCCACTGCTGCCCTGCCCTGGGCTGCTGCCGGTTCCGGCCAGGGAAGAGTCACGGAGGATCCCGGTAAGCTTACAGGGGTTTTTCTCTACCGCTCCGGGGAGAGGATTGATAATGAAATAAATACGCCGGTTTTGAAATTTCGCGAAGGCGTAGTCTTTACTCTGGAAGATGATCCTGCCCTGGAGTATTCATATTTCATGTCCGGCCCCGATCTTGACTGGACCACATGGTCTGATCGTGCATATAAGGAGTATACTGATCTGGGCAGGGGCAGATACAGGTTCATGTACAGGTACCGGATAGCTGAAAGCCAGGAAACAGGAGAAGGATCATTCAGCTTCAGGGTTAAGGCGCCGTGGTACTTCTCACCGCTGGCATGGATCATCTATCCGTTGCTTCTGATCTTTGGGGGAGTGATGCTCAGACGACGTACACACAAACTCTACATGGAAAGGCAGAAGAGGCTTGAGCAGCTTATCGCAGAGCGAACGGAAGAGCTGCAGCATGAAAAGGAAAAGTCTGACAACCTGCTGGCAAACATGCTGCCCAAAGGCACTGCGGAAGAGATAATGTCAAAAGGCAAGGCAGACAAGCGAAAGTATAATTTTGTTACAGTCCTCTTTTCTGATATACAGGGCTTTACAAAAATAGCCGAGGAAATGAACCCGGAGGTGCTGATTGATGAGCTTGACCGGTTCTTCTTTCACTTTGATTCTGTTGCCGAAAAGTACCGGATAGAGAAGATCAAGACCATAGGCGACGCCTATATGTGCGCCGGGGGGATACCGGAGAGAAACAGGACCAACCCTGTTGAGGTGGTGCTGGCCGCCCTTGAGATGCAGCAGTACATGAAACGGATGAAGAAGGATCCGGCAATACCTGCTGCACGATTCTGGGACATAAGGATCGGGATCCATACCGGCACCGTAATAGCGGGTGTGGTAGGTCACAAGAAGATCACCTATGACATCTGGGGTGATACGGTCAATACTGCAAGCAGGATGGAATCGTCCGGGGAAGCAGGAAAAATAAATATCTCAGGTACAACCTATGAGTTTGTTAAGGAGTATTTCACCTGCGACTACCGTGGCAGGATGCCTGTCAAGTATAAGGGAGACCTTGACATGTATTTTGTTACCGGAATCAGACCGGAGCTTCGCGAGCCTGATGGTTCGCCCAACGCCAGGTTTATGACAAAGATTGAGATGATCAGGGTGCTGGATGTAGAGGAACATGTATTCAGCAAATATTCCGGGATAGCATCGCCTGATCTCTTTTTCCACAGCACGGACCATATACGGAGTGTGGCCCTGCAGGCAGACCTGCTGGCGAGAGCCGAAAATCTGTCTGACCAGGAATATGTCCATCTGAGACTGGCCTCAGTCTTTATTTACTTCGGCTATGCCTTCGACTATAATGACCCTGAGACAGCAGCACTGAAGAGGGCTGAAGAGATACTCACAGTCTATGGTTTCGGACCGCAGACGCTTGATGCAGTGAAGAGACTGGTGACCTCGGCAGCTTCGCCGGAACAGGATAGCTCTGCCGGCAGGGTTTTGCATGATGCCATCTACGATTTTACGGGCAGGGTTGATTTCATTGCCATGACTGACAGGTTATACAGGGAGCAAAAGGCATACGGAAAGATAGAAGACGAGAAAGAATGGTTCAGGGAGTTGTCAGCTGAAATTGGCAGGAATAAGTTCCTTACAGCCACGGCCAGCAGGCTGCGATCTGTACCTGCTGACGAGCAGCTCAAGGCGTTGCGGGTGTTCGCCGGCGACAAGCTCAACAATTAGTAAAATCATTTGGAACTTTGGTTTTAAACTGTACATTTGAAAAAACCAAAATCTTGCATCATGATCAATCTTGACTGGAATAATCTCCCCTTTGGCTATATCAAAGCTGATTTTAACGTAAGGTGTTACTACAGGAATGGCGAGTGGAGCAAGCCTGAAATATCAGATTCCGAATATATAAGTATTCATATTGCGGCCACCGGTCTGCATTATGGCCAGGAAGCCTTTGAAGGGATGAAGGCTTATCGCGGCCGTGACGGCAAGGTGAGACTGTTCAGGTGGGAGGAGAACGCCCAAAGACTGATCTCCTCAGCTAAGGGAGTGCATATGGCTCCGGTGCCAATGGAGCTGTTTAGAGAGGCTGTCTTCACGGCGGTAAGACTGAATGAAAAATTTGTCCCGCCACACGGCTCCGGGGCGTCACTGTATATCAGACCACTGCTTTATGGCAGCGGTGCAGAGGTAGGCGTAAAACCAGCATCAGAATATACATTCATTGTGTTCGTCACCCCTGTGGGCCCCTATTTCAAGGGCGGAGTGAAACCTGTCAACATGATGATCTGCCGTGACGTTGACCGGGCCGCTCCCCTGGGTACGGGAAATATCAAGGTGGGAGGCAACTATGCCGCCAGCCTCAGGGCAATAGTAAAGGCTCATCAGGAGGGATTTGGCAATGCCCTCTTCCTCGATGCCAGGGAAAAGAAATATATTGATGAATGCGGACCCGCTAACTTCTTCGGTATAAAAAACAATACATACGTAACCCCCAAATCTGAATCCATCCTTCCTTCAATAACCAACAAGAGTCTTATAGCCCTGGCTGAAAGCATGGGATTGAAGACGGAAAGGCGGAGGATTCCGATTGAGGAACTGGCAGAATTTGAAGAGACAGGCGCATGCGGTACCGCCGCTGTGATCAGCCCGATTGCTAAAATTGTCGACCCGGACACCGGTAAGATATATGAATATTGCAGGGACGGCAAACCGGGACCGGTATCCATGAAGCTCTTCAATAAGCTAGTGGGAATACAGTATGCCGATGAGCCCGATGAGTTTGGCTGGATGACCGTGGTGGAAGCCTGATAATCTTATTCACCTATTACCTTCTTGTTTCTGTCATCACCAGTGATCAGGAGGGATGCCGTTATGCCGCTGTTATCCGCTACTCCTTAAAAAAGTGCCCGGTTATTGAAGGATTTGGCGGTTTGTGTGCTATTTTTGACGCAAAGTTTTAGTAGTGGCAAAATCTACGGGAGGAATATCCAGGTACAGACTCGGCAGTTCATATGTCACATTGATTGTGAGTGTTTCACTTGTGCTGTTTCTTTTGGGCATTCTGGGTATGGTGCTTATAAATGCCCGGCAGCTATCTGACTATTTCAGGGAAAGCCTCTCATTTACCATCATGCTTAAAGAAGATGCCCGCGAAGCTGATATCAGGATGTTACAGAAGGAGCTTGACGCGAAACAATATGTTAAACGGACTGAATATGTGTCGAAGGATGAAGCTGCAGTAAAGCTTCGTGAAGACCTGGGCGAAGACTTCCTGGACTTCCTGGGATACAACCCGCTGATGCCCACCATTGACGTATACCTGCTGGCTGACTATACCCACCCTGACAGCGTGATAAAACTCGAGAAGATCATTACTGAATACCCCGTTGTAGATGAGGTTTACTACCAGGAATCAATTCTTAACCTGATAAACGACAATGTCCGGAAAATAAGTGTCTTTCTGCTTATAATCAGTTTGTTGCTGTTCCTGACAGCATTAACCATCATCAATAACACCATAAGACTCTCCATCTATTCGAAACGGTTTCTCATCAACACTATGCAGCTGATAGGTGCAAACAGGTCATTCATCAGAAAACCGTTCCTGTTGAGAAGTCTCTTCTTCGGTTTTCTGGCTGCACTGATTGCCATCGGGTTGTTGATGGGACTGATGTACCTGATAGAAAAAGAGTTTTTTACGTTATTTACATATGAGAATATCAATCTCTTCCTGCTGCTATGCCTAGCGCTGGTGGCTGCAGGGGTGATAATAAACGGTATCTCGACATTCTTTGCCGTGAACAGGTATCTCGGCATACATGAGGATAAATTGTATTATTGAAAAGATATGGTCGCTAAAAAAGAAGTAGAAAAAAAGACAGGATTTGCCCTGGGGAGGGAGAATTACAAGCTTATGGCCATAGGCTTTGCCGTCATTATTGTCGGCTTTATACTAATGGCCGGCGGAAGGTCTGATGATCCGAATGTGTTTTCTGAGGATATCTTCAGTTTTCGCAGGGTCACCCTCGCTCCGCTGATCGTGCTGGCCGGATTTATTTTTGAGATTTATGCCATAATGAAGAGGCCCAGGGAATAGTATTTAAGGTCTTGCTTAATCTGATTGTTGATAATGAATTGGTATGAAGCCCTGATCTTTGGACTGGTACAGGGATTGACTGAGTTTTTACCGGTCAGCAGTGACGGGCACCTTGAGATTGTGAAATATCTGTTCGGAGGAATTGAGGAGAGTTTCCTCTTTTCCGTGGTTGTGCATGGAGCTACAGTGCTCAGCATACTGGTGGTGTTCTGGAAGGAGATAGTTAAGCTGCTGAAGGGAGTCTTCCGGTTTACCATGAATGATGAGATGGTTTATGCGCTGAAGATTATTGTTTCAATGATTCCCGTGGCAATAGTCGGGTTTACTATGAGAGACAAGGTGGAGGCTCTTTTCGTTGCGGACATGGACATTACCGGCTCATTCCTGCTGGTTACCGCACTTTTTTTGCTTGTGGGCCATTTTGTGCCGAAAAGAGACAAACCTGTCACATACGGCGGTGCCTTTTTGATGGGGATAGCACAGGCTCTGGCAGTACTGCCGGGAGTCTCCCGTTCGGGGTCAACCATCTCTACAGGCCTTATGCTCGGTAACAGCAAGAATGAGCTTGCACGATTCTCGTTCCTGATGGTAATAGTACCAATAATGGGAGCCAATTTCATGCAGGTCATCTCCACCGAGCCCCAGGCTGTAAACGGCGTTCTGTTCCCGTTGATAATAGCATTTGTTGCAGCTTTTGTTTCGGGTTATGCCGCCTGCCGCTGGATGATAAACATAGTAAGAAAGGGTAAACTTGGCTGGTTCGCCCTCTATTGTATTCTTGTTGGATTGACATTGATAATATTTGCATGACAGTGGTAAAGAACTGCTCTGACTTCGGGGATGGTGAGGTACTGCTGCTGCACAAGCCGCTCTACTGGACCTCCTTTGACCTTGTCAACAAGGTGAAGCATGCAATTCGCCATCACTGCGGGCTGAAAAAACTGAAGGTGGGGCATGCCGGGACACTTGATCCGCTGGCAACAGGACTGATGATCATCTGTACCGGGAAAGCAACCAAAAGGGTTGAGGAGTTCAGGGACCTGGACAAGGAGTATACTGCCGTGATACGGTTCGGACAGACCACCCCCTCATTTGACCTCGAAAGCGAGGTGGACGGTGAATATCCTGCCGGACACATTTCTGACGGAATGATAAAAGAGAAGCTGAAGGATTTTTTGGGTGAACAGGAGCAGGAACCACCTCTCTTCTCTGCCAAGTTCGTTGACGGAAAGAGGGCTTATGAGCTTGCCAGGAAGAAAATAGACAGGAAGCTCGACAAGGTGAAGGTCGTCTTTAGCGATCTTGAGCTGCTTGACTACAGTGGCACCGACGCAAAAATTAGGATTGTATGCAGCAAGGGCACTTACGTCAGGGCTTTTGCCCGTGACCTTGGAGTGGCACTGGGCAGCGGAGCTCACCTGAGGAGCCTCATGCGCAACGCAATCGGTGATTTTCGCCTTGAAAAGGCCATTACTGTAGAAGAATTGATTTTTTTTCTTGAAAATATGAAACAAAGCAGGAATTCATTCGTATAAATATTCTTGCACTAACGGATTTTGATTATGAAACTATCTCAATTCAAGTACAGTTTGCCCCCGGAATTAATTGCCCTCTATCCCGCAAAAAACAGGGATGAGTCGCGATTAATGGTAGTGCACAGGGATACCGGGGAGGTTGAACATAAAATGTTTAAAGACATTGTCGGTTACTTCAGGGAGCACGATGTGCTTGTTTTCAACAACACCAAGGTTTTTCCCGCAAGGTTGTACGGCAACAAGGAGAAGACCGGAGCTGAGATAGAGGTCTTTCTTCTTCGCGAACTGAACCGGGAGCAGAGACTCTGGGATGTGCTGGTTGACCCTGCAAGGAAGATACGGATTGGAAATAAACTTTATTTTGGTGAAGATGATCTGCTGGTTGCAGAGGTGATAGACAATACTACATCCAGGGGCAGAACCCTCCGGTTCCTGTTTGACGGCACCTATGAAGAGTTCAAACAGACCCTCTTCTCCCTTGGCGAAACTCCCCTTCCAAAATTCATTAACAGGCCTGTTGAGCCTGAAGATAATGAGCGTTATCAGACCATCTTTGCAAAACATGAGGGCGCTGTTGCTGCTCCCACGGCAGGTCTTCATTTCAGCCGTGAGCTGCTGAAAAGGCTTGAGATAGTGGGAGTGGAGTTTGCAGAAATAACACTGCATGTCGGGCTTGGGAATTTCCGCAATGTGGATGTGGAGGATCTGACCAAGCATAAGGTTGATTCGGAGAGGATCGTCATCTCCGAAGAGGCATCGGTAATGATCAACAGAGCCAAGGAAAGGAAAAACAGGGTCTGCGCTGTCGGGACCACGGTGGTCAGGACCCTCGAAAGCTCCGTTTCCACATCGGGACTGGTCAAACCATTCAACGGCTGGACAAACAAATTCATCTTCCCTCCATACGAATTTAAGGTGCCGGATATGCTTGTCAGTAACTTCCACCTGCCTTATTCAACCCTTCTGATGATGGTTTCGGCATTTGCAGGCTACAATCTGCTGTTTGATACCTACCGCACCGCAGTAAAAGAAAAATACAGGTTCGGAACCTATGGCGATGCCATGCTAATACTCTAGTATTCAGGCCATACCGGCTTTGACAAACACCAGGAATTATTGATAAAACATGCCGGCACAGGTGGCCGGCATATTTTTTTTCATTGATATTCACCCTTTAAGAGATAAAATGTTCTGCAATGAAGTAACCATTTTTCCGTTAGATCAGTATAAGTAACGGACAGTACTTGAAGGGACAACAAATTTTACCTGTAGAATGTTAAAGCAACGAACGGCGGTTTTTGCATTGCTGGCAACGGTTTTAATTCTTTTTTTAGAAACACCTGTTTCCGCACAGTGCGGTTCAGGGAAAACTCCTTTTGAGGTTCAGGGGTATGCTTCTATCCTGATAGATGATCATGCTTATGGCGGCTCTACCGGATCAAATGCACTTGGAGTCCCTGATGGGAACGCTGCATACTTCAGCAATAACGGACAGTATATTATTGTTGACCTTTCTGATACTGTGTGGGCCGGACAAACCTACTCTTTTTTCTGGAGACAACACCAGAGCATGTTCGGATCAGCAATAATATGGTGGTCTGAATCTTTAGATGGTACAACCTTTTTTAATCATCCCCAGAGTGGAATACTGTCAACATCCACCAAGTCTTTTTTCAGCACACAGATAACTGCCGCAACTGATACAAGATATCTTAGAATATACATGGGATCCGGCACAAATGATTTCTTTATTGACGCCATTTTATACAATACAACAAAATGCTATTCAAATACCTGCGGCACCGGCTATACAGCCAGGATACTTTCTGGAAATGCATTACCCCTGAGTGCTTCTGATCAGAATGGCGTCATTGATTATGCGAATATTTCCGGATCACCTGACGGGAGGTATGCCCGCTTTGAGAATAGCGGAGCCTGGGCAATCCTGAATTTGCCTTTTACAATCCCGGCGGGTCAGCAGTATGGCCTGGTATGGAGACCGGTTGATGATACAGGGGTTGCCAGTACCACCATGTCAGTGGAAGAGTCAGACGGCACTTCCTGGGGCCCTGCGAAACCGCTTGCTCCATACTTTGGTGAGTCACCGGTCTTTATTACTGAAACGGTTACGGCTTCTCAAAACACTAACAGAATCAGGGTCAGACTGCAAGCCGGGTCTGATCATTTCCATCTTGACGGGCTGGTATTCAATGCGCTTACCTGCCTGCCTCCCCCTCCTGTCTTAAGCGTATCCGGTAATTATGAATACTGTGGCTCACAGACACTCATTGCTCCGGAACTGACAGTTACTGATCCTGCCGACCAGATTATTGATGCCGCATATGTTCAGATTGGAACGGGATTTCAGGCAGACCAGGATATCCTGGAAATTACCCCGGCATCTGGCATCTCACAGACATACATCCCGGCATTTGGACTGCTGATTCTCAAAGGTCCTGCTACTGCATCCCAGTTTCAAAGTGTTCTGAGAACACTTACTTACAGTAACAGCAATCCGAATCCTGTTACCGGTAACAGAGAAATAATCGTATCATTTGAGAGGTATTATCCTTCCACAGGCCATTATTACAGGTATGTGCCAACAACCAGACTCAGGTGGCATGAGGCGAGGCTGAACGCTGACAGGGCTCATCTCTTCGGTATGCAGGGCTATCTGGTCACTATAGGTTCGGCAGGTGAAAATGAGTTCCTTCGTTCACAGATGGCCGGAGGAGCTGTATGGATTGGGGCCAGCGATTTCTATTCTGCAGAGGGCGACTGGAAATGGGTGACGGGACCCGAAGCAGGAACCTCATTTTGGCTGGGTGACGAGAATGGAACGCTGCTGCCATCTGCATATGCTAATTGGGATGATGGTGAACCTAATAACGACAACGATCAGGATTTTTGTCACTTTCTGACTGATGGAACCTGGGATGACAATGGTTATGGTATTGGGTCTGGCATCTGGAGGCCTGATGGATTCTATGTCGAATTCGGTGGCATGCCGGGAGACCCGCTGCTGAATATTCACGGTACAGTAAATATTAATGTCATTACAGGACAACCGCCCTCGCCAGTCATCACCGGGCCGGCTACTGTTTGTCCGGGAGCTACTGGTGTTGAATACTCTACACCGAATGTTCCGGGGCACAATTATTTCTGGGAAGTCACCGGCGGAACCATTACTTCAGGTCAGGGAACCAATTCTATAACGGTTGACTGGGGAATTACCAGTCCGGGAATTGTAAGAGTTACTGAAAGCATAGGAGGATCATGCCAGGTTAATGCTGCTGACTATACTGTATTTATTGGAGACACTACGCCGCCTGTTATCACCGGAGTTATCCCGGCCACGACGCTGGAGGGCTGTGATGTCAGCGCTGCTCCTGCAGCTGTCACCACTGTATCTGCACTGGAGGCTCTGGGGGTCAGTGTGAGTGATGTGTGCACTCCTGATGGTTCGCTGGTTGTTACCAGCAGTGACTCACCTTCGGGCAGTTGTCCCATAGTTATCACCAGGACCTACAGGGTTACGGATGTGTGTGGCAACTGGAGTGAGGTTACCCATACTATCAACATAGATGATACTACGCCGCCTGTTATCACCGGAGTTATCCCGGCCACGACGCTGGAGGGCTGTGATGTCAGCGCTGCTCCTGCAGCTGTCACCACTGTATCTGCACTGGAGGCTCTGGGGGTCAGTGTGAGTGATGTGTGCACTCCTGATGGTTCGCTGGTTGTTACCAGCAGTGACTCACCTTCGGGCAGTTGTCCCATAGTTATCACCAGGACCTACAGGGTTACGGATGTGTGTGGCAACTGGAGTGAGGTTACCCATACTATCAACATAGATGATACTACAGCACCCACTTTCACAGCTCCGCCTGACATTACCATATGTCGTGACATAAATGGTAATTATGACCGGGATACAACCAATACAGGAGTTGTGTATGATGAGAATGATAACTGTGATACTTCACTGGATGCAATCTATACTGACTCTGATGTAAATATGGGTACTGTGGACGCGGTTGGATACATAACAAGAACATGGACCCTCACAGACAACTGCGGCAATGAAACTGTAAAGTATCAGACCATCTGGGTCCAGCCTGTCCCACGAATATCAGTAACTGTCCCGGATACCCTCTTCTGCAACGGATCAACAGTTGAGTTTGCAATAGACTCACTCGTGGTCTCAAAAGGAGAGGTGATGTATGACCTGGATGTAACTTACCCTGCAGGTGTGCCCGGCACCCTCACAGACGGACAGAGACAGATAGCAGACATATCAGACCATCTGGTCAACAGCACCGACAGCTACCAGACGGTAACCTATCACTTCAGACCCTACATCCAGGGCAAACCCGGCGATCCGACCTGTAACGAAGGTGTTGAAGTTATAATAGCAATACATGTGGAGCCAACCGCCAGGGTGGACCTGACGCTTACAGATGACGAACTGTGCAACGGCGAAAATGTCAATATCGAGCTTTCTACGGTGACAACACCCTACAGTGGAATAGAATTCAACGTAAGCGCCCATAATGATTATCCCGAAATAACCGGTTACACAGACCGGACAGGCCTGGCACTGGCAGACCTGATCAATGAGCCGCTCTCCAACAGCGGTGACACGGCCCGACTGGTTACTTACGTTGTCTCACCGGTTACACTTGATGTCAGCGGGAACCAGAAATGTACGGGCATCAATGATACGGTCAGGGTCTGGGTCAATCCGACACCCCGGGCTACGCCTTTTAACTATACACCGCACATGTGCTACGGAGAGACTACTGACATCGTGCTGCTGTCACCTACAGTCATGAGTTCGGGGATAAACGAATTTAACTATACCATAACCTCAACTGCCCCGACCACCGTTGTAGCAGGCAACAGGGATCCGCTCAACGGCGTTGCCCCCGGCACTCACCTTCAGTTCCCGTATACCAATGAAAGTGATACGATGCAGTCAGTCTTCTTCCGGATCACTCCCAAGGTTACCGGCCCGGGTTGCCCCTACGGCCCGCCTGTTGTTTCCGAAGTTAAGGTGCACGCCCATCCTCTGCAGTCGCTTGAGATAATGGACTCGATCACCTGTGACGGTGGCCAGGACGGAGCACTGGAGATACTTCACGCACGTGGCATTGATTCAATGTGGGTTGCATGGACCGGTCCTGATTACTGGGAAGATGCCGGGTACAACATGTTTATTGCAGAAGAGTGCAGCCAGGGCTACTACACTGCCACGGTCACCGACAGCCTTGGTTGCGTTAGCTCGGCATGGCTAAACCTGCTGGCACCAAACACTGAAGTGTCATTCTACTTCAATCCCTATATTACATGTCCCGGAGCAGGAGATGCCACGGCAACCATCGCACTCACTGAAGGCAATGCTCCTCCCTATCACTACTACCTGATCAGGAACTATACTGACACTGTCTACCAGGGATCAATGACGCTGGGACACTTCTTTAACCTTGCCAATCTGAGTCCCGGCGACTATCTCCTTTCAGTGGAAGATGCCAACGGATGCAAGAAAGAGCTGCTCCAGACGCTTTATGACGCCCCGGCCACAACCGTAAAGTTCGAAAAATCACTATACGCTGAAGACAACATCTCATGCTCCGGTTATCACGACGGCTCAATAAGAGTGAGCAAAATCTCAACCTGGTACATGACAGGATCAGATACTGCATTTGTATCTACCAGGGCTCCCTATAGTTATCACTGGACCGCCACAGACGGCGGAGTCATCACCGGAAACCCGGATGACAGCCTGCTGGTTGACATTCCTGCAGGAACCTACACCCTAACGGTGACAGACAACCTCGGATGTCAGTTCCAATTCACCGAGGTGATGACCGAACCTGACGGCATTGACCTCCTTGATGAAGATATCTCACAGAGTCCTGATGGAAATTACCAGATCTCCTGCCACGACGGCTCTGACGGCTATATCACTCTTCAGTTTGACGGTGGTACAGGCGCCTACAGTTACGAATGGACCGGTCCTGATGGATTCACTGCAGATACTGAGTCGCTGACATCATTAGGAGCAGGAACATACGATCTGACAGTGACTGATGCCAGCCTCTGCCACAAGAGTTACTCATGGACTCTGCACCAGCCGGACTCATTGAGCATTGCTGTCAACACTTCACATACACCTGACGGAGCATACAATATCGGATGTCATGGCGACAATGGCACCATTGACATCACTGTGACCGGAGGCAGCGGTCCCGGCACCTATACCTACTCCTGGACCAGCATTGAAGATCCGGAGTGGACAAGCAATCTGGAGGACATTGATGTCAATGCCGGACACTATCAGCTGCAGCTCACCGATGTCAACGGATGCACCAATACCAAGTCAGTAGAGATGACTCAGCCGGAACCGCTCGGCCTGGAACTGGTAATCTCAGAAATAACCTGCCTCAATTCTCCCGCGTACGATGACGGTGCAATTAACCTTACCGTCAGTGGAGGAAAGGCGCCATACACTTATTCATGGACCGGCCCCTCCGGATTTACATCATCACTGGAGGATATCTCCTCCCTGACTGAAGGCACTTACTCGGTTACAGTCACAGATGATTACGGGTGCACCATCTCTACAGATACAGTTCTTACACTGCCTGAACCGCTTACTATTGAAGCTCGCCTGTCTGATTACAATGGGTACAGTGTCAGTTGTCTCGGCAGAGCCGATGGATGGATAAAAGTAGCAACCCTGACTGGTACTGCTCCGTATGAATATACGTGGACCGGTCCTGATGGATTCACGGCAACCTTAACGGATTCAATCTATGCACTGAAGGAGGGCACATATACTGTAACCGTTACTGACAGCCACCTCTGCACCATGACACAGGATATCAGCCTTGCCTCTCCGGGGCAGCTGAGTATGATACTAAGTGAAGGGTCAAGCAACGGCGGCAGTTATAACATCAACTGTAACGGAGCTGCAACGGGAACCGTTATTGTAACTGCTGTCAATGCTGCCGGCACTCCGGGGTATCTCTGGTCAGACGGCCAGACAGGTGCATCGAGAGACAACCTGCCGGCAGGATTGCATGAGGTTATTATTACTGATGCCAACGGCTGCATTGCTGATACTTCACTCACCCTTACACAACCTGACTCTCTCAGGATCAGCTTCAGCATAATCTCTCCGTACTGTCCGGAGAGCAATGACGGAAGCATCTTTGCAGGTGTGACAGGAGGTGAGGGCGCTTACACCTTCGTCTGGAGTGACGGTCAGACCACCCAGGAGGCAACAGGCCTGATACAGGGTCTTTACATTGTTGAAGCAAGAGACTTCAACGGATGCGTGATTGCGGACTCACTGCAGCTCAACGCATTGAATGAAATCTGCGTGGGAATTCCAAATGCTTTCTCTCCTGACGGGGACGGAATAAATGAGTATTGGAATATCACCAGGATAGCATTTTACAGCGAAGCAGAAGTAATAATCCTCAACAGGTGGGGTGAGATGGTATGGAAATCCGAAAGGGGTTACCCTGAGCCATGGGATGGACGTGCTTCAAACGGAAAGATACTCCCGATGGATTCATATCACTATGCAATTGACCTGCACAACGGCGAGAGACCTATTGTGGGGCATGTGACCATTATCAGATAGGTTATGAACATAAGCAAAGGAGCATATAAGGTGAAAAAAGGATTGTTCATAATAGCCGCGTTGCTTATTGGCGCAGGGCTCGATGCCCAGCAGTTACCTGTCTACAGCCAGTACCTGTTCAATAAATATCTTATCAATCCTGCTGTTGCCGGCAGCGACGGCTACACAAGCCTGAATCTTACAACCAGGCAGCAATGGACAGGATACCAGGGTGCACCGCAGACTTACTCGCTGAGCTACAATGGAAGGATTCTGAAGCAGAAGTACAGCATCAGGGAAAATCTCTTTGACAAGAAGGTCTTCAAACCCCATACCGAGGGTCGTGTGGGTTTTGGCGGAACGGTTTTTTCGGACATCAACGGTCTCGTCCGGCGCACAGGCTTTTCCACTTCGTATGCATATCATATATGGCTTCGTGGAGGCACTCAGCTGTCGCTGGGTCTGGCCTTTACGGGTTATCACTACAAGATTGACCAGCGCCAGATACAATTTGAAAATCCTGATGAGCCATGGCTGAATACTGACTTCAGGAAAGGCATCTTTGTTCCCGATTTCAACTTTGGGGCCTACCTCCTGAACCGGAAGTATGCCATCGGGTTCTCGGTACAGGAGCTGATGGAAGGTTTCGTCAGGGCAGGAAGCCAGGCCTACAATGATCTTAAGATTCAAAGGAGTTATTACCTCTTTGGTAATTACGATTTTGAGCCTGACAACAAGAACCTGATCCAGCCTTCCGTGATGCTCAAGATGTCAGAACAGCTCAGGCCGCAGGCTGACATAGGGATTACCTGGTCCTATGACAACAAGATATGGATAGGTACAACCTTCAGAACGGGCAGCGCCATAATTGCCAACGTGGGCGTAAGGAGAGACAGGCTCTTCCTCGGTTACTCGTTTGATTTTACCCTGAATGCCATACAGATGTCTACTTATGGGTCACATGAGTTCATTGTGGCAGTACGCTTCGGAGATACCCCGAGGAAGTATCGCTGGCTTGACAGGTATTAGACGGTCCCTTTTGAGATTAAATAGACAAGTGAACTGGCTTTCTCTTTGCGAAGGAGATTTCGCAGAGCGATGAAAAGGCCGGTCAACACTCCCCTGGCCAGTGGCAGCCTATTGCCGTTGTTCCTGTAGCTTAACGAAGAGATATAGAACAGATCGAGCGGCAGTGGCACAATCCTTTCACAGTTAAACCCGCGTGCACCAACGAACTTTTGCAAAGCGTCAGGAGTGAAATGCCACAGGTGTCGCGGCACATCCAGCGCTGCCCACCTTTTCCCGAACCATTCGGCATCGGCCGATGAGAAGTTTGGCAGGGCGATAATGCACCTGCCGTCATCTTTCAGTAATCTTCGCACCTCATTGAGCCATTGGCCGGGTTCATACAGATGCTCAAGCACATGCCAGAAGGTGATACAGTCAAAAGATCCCGTGGCAAAATCCTCTATCCTGTCCGGTGTGGTTACACTGAGGCTGAAATGAGAGGCAGAGTACTCCCTGGCCTGGTCATTGGGTTCAATTGCCGATACCTGCCAGCCTCTCTCTTTCATGTAAGCGGCATAGTAGCCTGTGCCGCTGCCTACATCCAATAAGGAGCCGGAATGCTTACCGGTAACAAGTGTAGTCAGCCGGTGTTTACGACCCAGCATATAGTTGCGTGCCAGGTGATACAGGTGATCTGAAAAATTCTTTTTCCTGTCAGTATGTGAGATATACTCCCCGGAGAGATAGTATCCGCCTGCCTCCTCTTCGGGGGGCGGATCTGCCGTCCATCCCATGCCACATTCCTCACAACGCCTGATAAGGTACTCCCTGCCGCTGACCAGGTAATCCCTTGCACGAAAGAGATCAACAATACGGTTTGCTGAGCATGCCGGGCAGCGGTGGAGATCAGGCATTGGTACGGCGCTGTTTGAAGATGGGAATTGCTGCCAGTACCAGGAATGCCAGCAGCAGGATTGACCCTGCCAGGGACACCTTGTTCCCGATCTTGTATGACTCCGGCTCAAACCTGAAGGTTATGGTATGGCTTCCGGCAGGCAGAGTCATTCCTCTCAGGACATAATTGGCCCTGAAGTGATCAGCGGGGATATCATCAATAAAGGCTTTCCAGCCGTATTTGTAATAGATTTCAGAGAAGATGGCCACCCTCTCTGAGGTCAGCTCAGCCCTGTAGATAAGCAGGTTGGGTTCATATGATGTAAGGTAGATGGTATCGCCCGGACTGGCGGCAGTTGCAGCCACGGGGATCATCTCCGCGAACCTTCGGTCTGCCACAGCCACCTCTTTCGGATTTATGGTCCTGACCGCCTGCAGTTCCGCATCAGCATTCTCAACCAGGGTTATCCCATTAACCAGCCACACATTTCCTGAAGCATACCTGTTATATAGTGGCGCAGAGCCGGGATCGAGGATGATATACCGGGTATTCAGCATGTTGAGTATGCCAAGGTTCTGCATAACCCCTGCGGCCTCTTCCATTGTAGTGCTGGTCCTGAGGCTGGATATCAGTGAGTTGATATCATCCGTCAGGCCTGTCTCTATGAGTTCCTGGTATCTCTTCATCTTTGCTCCGCTGTACCCGCCTATGGATTGGTGATAGTATGATGTGGAGGCGTCATTGAATACTGATACTGTAAGGTTAAGTACACGGAATTCGCCCTCGTCGCTCAGTATCTCTTTATCAGCCGCGGATGGGGCAAACGAGCTGGCTGCAGCCCTTTTTGTCTGAAAATTGGAGCTGCCAAGATACCTTGCATCCACCGGTATCTGATCAACAAGGAAGAGAACAACCAGTCCCAATAATGCATAAGCAGGTTTGATTTTGCCTTTCAGAGAGAACCATATCAGTGCGGCACCGCCGGAGATAAAGACAAATGACCGGAGGGCATCAGTGCGAAGCATTGCCTTTCTGTCAGCAACCATTGCATCCTTGATCCATGCCAGCGAATCAGGGAATGATTGCTCATCAGGCCTGAGGAATGATCCTGCCAGTCCCGGCATCAGGAAGAAGATGAAAGCCAGTCCGCCCGTGATCAACGCAGCTGTCAGCACGGATTTTGCTGCTTTGTTCCTGTCAATGGTTCCTTCTGATAACTCCCTGAGAGCAAGCACACCAAGCAGAGGCACCAGTACTCCTGCCATGACCAGTGTCATGGATACCGCCCTGAACTTGTCATACCCCGGAAAGAAATCAATGAACAGGGAGGTAAGGGGCATGAAATTTTTGCCCCATGACAGAAGGAGCGAGAGCAGGGCTGCGGTAAGAATCCACCATTTCTCCCTTCCTTTGATGACCAGCAGGCCCAGCACGAAGAGGAAAAGCACCACCGCCCCGAAATAAACCGGTCCGCTGGTGCTCGGCTGTTTGCCCCAGTACCTGTAGAGCTGTCCCTGTGCTTGTCCCATATTGTTCTTGCGCAGCACCTTTAACGTCTCAGAGTTGTTGTCGAAAGGGGCTGATGCTCCACCCTTGAGGTTGGGTATCAGGAATGTAAGAGACTCGCCAATCCCATAGCTCCACTGCGTGATATATTCCTTGTCGAGACCTTTTTCATTTGTGCCTTCAGCTTTTGAAAGTTCACTCTTGCCCCTTGTTGACTCCTTGCTGTATTCCCAGGTGGAATATAGCGAAGCGAAATTGACACTGAAAGCAATCAGCGCCGCCACCACCAGGACTCCCAGGGGTTTGAGGAAGGAGGGGATCACTTTGCTTTTTATGGAATGTATAAGCTCGAAAATGCCGAAGACAAGAACTATGAGGCCTGTATAATAGGTTATCTGAACGTGATTGGCCATTATTTGCAGGGAAAGGAACAGGGCAAAGAGGGCTGCTCCAGCCAGGATATTTTTCCTGAATGAATAGACTACCGAACCAATTACCGGCGCCATCCACGCCATGGCATAGGCTTTTGTATTATGCCCGGCAGAGAGACTCACAAAGAGGTATGATGAAAATCCGTATGCAATTGCCCCGGCCATCGCCAGCCAGGGATTGACTCTGAAGAACAGCAGCATGATATAGAATCCCAGCATTGAAAGGAATAGTGCCGCTACCGGGGTCTTATACAGTTTCAGGAAGTCATCGAGGTGTTTGAACAGGTTCCCGGGATATAAGACAGAGATAGTATATGCCGGCATTCCTCCGAACATGGAGTTGGTCCACAGTGGTTCCCTGCCATATTTGTCGCGGTAATCGCTTATCTCCTTTGAAGATCCCTCATATACTTTTGTGTCGTGGGCATTGATCTTTCGACCCTCAAGCACGGGGTAGAAGTATGCAAAGGAGATCACCGTAAAGAAGAGCACGGCAATAAAGTGCGGCAGGGCTGATTTGAACAGGCTCGGTTTCATTGGATGGTGGTTAAGCAGGTTTCCCGCGGTTTGATATTATCCGACAAAAATACACCAACTGATCCTTAAATCAAATGAGTATATTGTTATACATTTGCCGGAGCAGCAAATGCAGATGGGAATAGTTCAAAGGCAGACGATACGCGGGACAGCATGGTCTTATCTGGGAGCCCTCCTCGGGTTTGTCAATCTTATTCTTCTTTCACCCAGGATATTCACAACAGGAGAGATAGGGGTAGTACAGCTGCTTCTTTCGTTTGCAACCATGCTCGCTCAGTTCTCAAGCCTCGGATTCACCAATGTGATAAACAGGCTCTTTCCCTGGTTCAGGGACGGGAAGGGCAGACATCACGGATTCCTGGGGCTGGCTTTGGTCATAACCCTGGCAGGTTTTATCATCGCCCTGCTGGTGCTGAAGTTCTATGGACCGCACTTTGTGGAGACCAACATGGAGCGCTCCCCCTTAATAACAGAATACTCACTTTTTCTTCCGGCACTGCTGTTAATAACACTTCTGTTCAATCTGCTCGACAATTACAACAAGGTCCTTTATGATGCTGTTCTGGGCACATTCCTTCGCGAGTTCCTGTTCAGGGTGTTTAACCTGGCGCTGATCTGTCTCTTCTGGGCAGGCATCATTGATTTTGACGGTTATGTCTTTGGCTACGTGGTCTCGCAGGGAATACCCCTGGCAGTGATTTTTATAAGCCTGTTGAAGAGGGGAGAGATCTCGCTCAGGCTGGAGCCCGGTCATCTCACACCGCATTTAAGACGCGAGATCATCATCCTATGCCTTTTCGGGATACTCACCGGTATCGCCACGGTGACCCTTACATCACTTGATAAACTCTTTGTGAACAGGTATCTTGGTGAGGCCGAGGTTGGTATCTACTCTATAGCATCATATTTTGCCGTGCTGATAGCGCTGCCCGGAAGGTCGGTATCAAAGATCTCAATTCCCTTCCTGGCAGAAGCGTGGAAAAAGGATGACCTGGCAACAATTGATTACCTGTATTCACGTAGCAGTACAGGCCAGTATACAATAGGTCTGCTGATCTTCATCGGGTTGATGGTCAATATGGACAATATCTTCAGGCTGCTGCCGGAGGCCTATTCAGGCAGTGCCGCCGTGATAATCCTGATAGGCCTTGGATACCTGGTGAGCGTATCCGCCGGTGTGAATAGCGTTATTCTCGCCACCTCATCTTTATACAGGTTTCAGACCTGGCTGATGCTGGTCTTGATAGCCCTCTTTGTTGTTACAAGCGTTATCTTCATCCCGCTCTTCGGAATAACAGGGGCTGCTCTTGCATCAATGGTTTCCAATATTATTTACAGCCTGCTTGGTATTTTGCTCACCGGAAGGAGGTTCGGCCTCTGGCCATACAGCATGACACATCTGAAAATCACCCTTTTGGGCCTGGCTGCAATGATTGCCGGCTTCCTCATTCCACAATTTTCACTTGTTCCGGACATCCTGCTGCGAAGCCTCCTGGTGGCACTGATCTTTACAGCCGGGGTGTGGTACTGGAAACTCTCCGATGACTTTACCGGCATGGCAGAAAAGGCGATGGAGTGGTTCAGGAAGAGGCTGTAAGATAATCCGGAAATACTGATTGGCTGAACAGGGATGGATCTGCCGGCAGTCTGACAGTGAGGATCAGCCTTTCAGGGGCCTCAGGTTACCTCAGCCTGTCAAGTATCTCACCCAGCTTTACTGTCAGCGCCCTGCGTGAATATTCAAGATGATGGCCGCTTCTTTTGACCGGTTTGCCTTCAGCCACCTTCAGGATAAAATCACGGATTCCCTGCACATTATCATAGTCATATATTCCCTGGTAGCCGCACAGTTTCAGCAGGCGTGCAGCATCACCGTCTGACGGGCCAAGGAGCAGAACAGGCTTTTCCGTTGCCAGGTATTCAAATATCTTCCCTGTCAGGATTGACCTGTTTGACCTGTGATCAGGGATGATCAGCAGCAGCATGCTGGAGTTCATCATATGCCGTATGGCTTCAGGGTGCTCGCAATAATCAATAAACTCGGTACTATTGCCATCATCACCGGCAGGGAAAAGGGCCTGAATGTCACCCGGTACTGTGCCTACAAACTTTAGTGCCACAGGCCTGCCGTCAATCCTGAGATCCCTGACTGCTTCAATGAAGCTTTTCACGGGGTAAACAGGAGAGAGGGTGCCCACATAGGTTATGGTGAACCTCTCAGGTGTTACGGATGCCAGTCCCTGGAAATCCTCCTCATCAAACCCGTTGGGCAGCACATCTGTTTTTTCCGGTAAATTTTCTCCTCTTTCAGCAAAGGATGATGCGAGGGACTGCCCCACCGTTATTATCCTGTCCGCTCTGTTCAGCACTTTCTTTTCCAGGTGTTGATCAATCATGCGTGCGGGCAGCAATGGCCTGAACATATCATAATAGTAAATGTCCGTCCAGGGATCACGCATGTCAGCAACCCATTTCAGATGAGGGAAGCGGCGCTTCAGCCTCAGTCCTATAAGTTGCGTTGAATGGGGCGGACTGGTTGTAATGATATGGGAGATGTTCCCTGTTCTTATCAGTTCGGACGCTTTTCGGAAGGCAAACCTGTTCCATCCTTTTCTGGGATCGGGAATGAAAAAGTTGCCCCTGATGAAGCGGCTCACCAGGCTCTTCAATCCCTTCTCTTTACCCGAGGCAAATCCGGCATGAGGGATTTTTGTCTGGTCCCTGTTGTACAGGGCAAAGAAATTAATTGCTTTCGTCCTGTGCACTTCAACATCCAGCGGTATCTCATCGAACAGTGAGTTGTCCCTGAAAGGGTATGCTGCATACTCAGGATAGACGGTAAGTACAACCGGCAGCCAGCCTGATGAGGGAAGGTATTTGGTGAATTTTAGCCAGCGCTGCACTCCGGCCCCTCCGCTGGGGGGCCAGTAGTAGGTGATAATCAAAACCTTTGCCGGCCCGGCTCTCATATCAGAGTCTTTTAAGCTGTTCCTGCATACTTACCTTGTCAGCTATGATAGCCCGTAATTGTGCAATTGGCACGCGCTCCTGCAGCATTGAGTCGCGGTACCTGATGGTCACTGTCTCATCCTGCACCGTCTGATAGTCAATGGTGATGCAATAGGGAGTCCCGATGGCATCCTGCCTGCGGTAGCGCTTGCCAATTGAGTCTTTTTCGTCATACTGACAGTTAAAATCAAACTTCAGGTCGTTGACTATCCGGCGTGAGATATCCGGAAGACCATCCTTGCGTACCAGCGGCAGCACCGACAGCTTCACCGGTGCAAGCACGGCCGGAAGACGCAGCATAACCCTGCTGTCATGTACTCCGTCTTCCTTTGTGAGATCCTCCTCATAGTAGGACGCTGCTATCACCTGGAGGAACATGCGGTCAACACCGATGGAGGTCTCTATGACGTATGGTATGTATGATTCATTCTTTTCCGGATCAAAGTATTGCATCTTCTTCCCGCTGTACTGCTGATGCTGCCTCAGATCGAAGTCGGTACGCGAATGGATCCCCTCCACCTCCTTGAAGCCGAACGGGAACCTGTACTCTATGTCAGCCGCTGCATTGGCGTAGTGGGCAAGCTTATCATGATCATGAAAACGATAGTTGTCATCACCGAAGCCCAGGGCCCGGTGCCATCTCATCCTTATCTCCTTCCAGTGTCTGAACCAGTCCAGCTCGGTGCCGGGCTTAACGAAGAACTGCATCTCCATCTGCTCAAACTCCCGCATCCGGAAGATGAACTGGCGTGCCACGATCTCGTTCCTGAAGGCCTTGCCTATCTGGGCTATGCCGAAAGGTAGCTTCATGCGGCCGGTCTTCTGCACGTTGAGGAAGTTAACGAAGATACCCTGGGCGGTCTCCGGGCGAAGATAGATCTTCATTGCTCCGTCAGATGTTGATCCTATCTCCGTGGCGAACATAAGGTTGAACTGCCTTGGCTCGGTCCAGTTACAGGTGCCGGAGACAGGGCAGACAATAGCATTGTCAACAATGATCTGTCTCAGCTCAGCCAGATCCGGGCCGGCCATGGCCTCAACAAACCGTCTATGGAGGCTGTCAAATTTTCCCCGGATCTCAACAACACGCGGATTGGTTGCCCGGTAAAGAGCCTCGTCAAATTTTTCACCGAACCGTGTCCTGGCCTTCTCAACCTCTTTCTCAATCTTTTCATTCAGCTTCTCAAGATGCTCCTCAATGAGCACATCGGCACGGTATCGCTTCTTGCTGTCACGGTTGTCAATCAGCGGGTCATTGAATGCGTCAACATGACCTGAGGCTTTCCATATTTCCGGGTGCATGAATATAGCTGAGTCAAGCCCGACTATGTTTTCATTCATAAGCACCATACTGTCCCACCAGTACTTCTTTATGTTGTTCTTCAGTTCAACACCGTACTGGCCGTAATCATAGACAGCGCCCAGACCATCATAAATTTCACTTGACGGAAATACATAGCCATACTCCTTGCAGTGAGCGACCAGCTTTTTGAATACATCTTCCTGAGCCATCCTGATTTTGTGATTATCCCGGTTAATAACCGGGCAAAAGTATATTAAAATCCGCTGTTTTACAATCTGAACATTAGTCTGAAATCAATTTGTATCTTTACTTTTCGTTCTGAAATAACCAGTATGAAAATTAGGTGTGATTTTCTTGTGATAGGGTCAGGCATAGCAGGGCTCTCGTTTGCGCTCAAGGCAGCCGTTCATGGAAAGGTGTGCGTGATTACGAAAGCAAAGATGGATGACTGCAGCACTAACTATGCCCAGGGAGGCATTGCCGCGGTGATGTATGAGCCTGACAACTTCGACAAACATGTGAGGGATACCATGATTGCCGGTGCCGGATATTGTGATGAGGAGGTGGTGAGAATGGTTGTCAGTGAAGCTCCTGCCCGCATCAGGGAGATGATAGAGATGGGAGTGGATTTTGACAAGAAGCCTGACGGCACACTTGATATGGCAATGGAGGGAGGTCATACCGAGCACCGGATACTGCACCATAAGGACTCTACCGGAGCCGCAATTGAGCAGGTACTTATAGAAAAAGTGCGGGAACATAAAAACATTCAGGTATTCGAGGACCATTTTGCCATTGATCTTCTTACCCAGCACAACCTGGGAGAGTATGTCACCAGGGAGTGGACCAACATTGAATGTTACGGAGCTTATGTTGCTGATCTGGGTACCAGCAGGGTAAAGACTTTCCTGGCAAAGATGACGGTGCTGGCCACCGGCGGGTGCGGCAATATCTATCTCACAACCACCAATCCTGAAGTTGCAACCGGTGATGGTGTTGCAATGGTCCACCGTGCCAACGGCAAGCTTGAGAACATGGAGTTTATCCAGTTCCATCCCACCTCGCTATATGACCCCAATGTCAGACCCTCTTTCCTGATCACGGAGGCTTTGAGGGGCTTCGGCGCGGAGCTGCGCAACAGTGACGGAGAGAAGTTCATGCCTAAATACCATGTCAGGGGATCACTTGCTCCCCGTGATGTTGTTGCCAGGGCAATTGACAACGAGATGAAACTGCGTGGAGATGATTTTGTATGGCTCGACTGCACCCATCTTGACGGTGAGCAGGTCAGGTCACACTTCCCTCATATATATGAGAAATGCATGTCTAAAGGTATTGACATAACGAAAGAGATGATACCGGTTGTGCCTGCAGCACACTATTCATGTGGCGGGGTGAAGGTGGACATGCACGGAAGAAGTTCTATCGACAGGCTCTATGCCATCGGGGAGGTCTCTTCCACGGGGCTCCATGGAGCCAACAGGCTGGCATCCAACTCACTTATTGAGGCAGCTGTTTATGCTCACAGGGCTGCGGAAGACGCCTCGGCACGGATTGCAGACCTCAGTTTCAAGGAAAAAATACCCCTGTGGAACTATCACGGCACCACCCACCTTGAGGAGATGATCCTCGTAACCCAGAACTACAGGGAGATGCAGATGATCATGAGCAACTATGTGGGCATAGTCAGGTCAGACCTCAGGCTGGCGCGGGCAAAGACACGCCTGGAGATCATATACCAGGAGACGGAGGATCTGTACCGCAGATCAACCCTGTCAAGGCCCCTGATTGAGCTCCGAAACCTCATCGCTGCCGGATACCTTGTGATCAAGATGGCCCAGAACAGACAGGAGAGCCTCGGACTGCACTATTCAATAGATTATCCTGCAAGACCCGGATCAGAATTTTAAACCTGGATAAATATGAAATACAACGAAACCATCTTCCCATCAGAAGAAACAATGGATACTCCTTTCATGACTGCCCCCTTCAGGGGGAAGAATGCCTTCTGGAGATATTTTGTAGGAGTAGTTGCACCATTCATTGCAGCCAACGTGATCGGAGCACTGCCTCTTGCCGCGGTAATCATAACCAGGACCCTTGAAGGTTCGCCCATGCCTCAGAAAGGCGGCATGCCTGACTTTGAGGCTATGGGGATAAACCTTAACGTTGGTTTTGTGCTTAACATTATTCCTTTCCTGTTGGGTTTGCTGACTATCATTCTCCTGGTCAAGCCGCTTCACAACCGCAGTTTTCAAACGGTAGTCAACGGAGGAAGAAAAACCAGATGGGGAAGGGTATTCATGGCTGCCCTGGTCTGGATAGTTGTATCAGCCGTGTGGATGATCTATTCTCTGAAAAGTGATCCGGGCAATTTCAGGATCAACAACACCTCAACATCTCTCATTGTGCTTGCAATCCTGGCTCTTACCCTGATTCCTTTTCAGGCTGCATTTGAGGAGATACTGTTCAGGGGTTATCTCATGCAGGGATTTGCAGTTCTGGCACGGAACAGGTGGATACCAATAGTGGTTACCTCACTGCTCTTCGGGCTGATGCACGGTCTTAACCCCGAGGTGCAGCAATACGGCTTTTTGACCATGATGCCGCAGTATATCTTTTTCGGCCTGGTTTTCGCCGTGCTGACAATGTTTGACGACGGTATAGAGATGGCCATAGGCGCCCATGCGGCAAACAACATTTTCCTGTCAGTGCTGATAACACATGATGATATGGCCCTGCAGACCCCTGCTCTGTATGAACAGGTACAGATCTATCCCTGGAAAGAGTTTGCGGGCCTGGTTGTCATGTCAGTAGTTTTCCTGGTCATAATGGCAATAATATGCCGCTGGAAGGATATCAGAAAGCTTTATGCAAGGATCATTGTTCCAGTGGTGGCCCCGGAGGTGTCAGATGCCGTAGATGCCGGTTGATCTGTCAAACCTGCATCCACCCCATTTATCCCTGATCTCGCCGATGATTGCACGGATCTCATCCACTTCAGTGGAGGTGAGCAGTCTGAGTCGTGTTTCCCTGAAGCCGGGAAGGCCTTTGAAATAGTTTGAAAAGTGGCGGCGCATCTCAAATATTGCCGGTTTACCTTCCTTGTGTTCAAGTGATTTTTCCAGGTGGAGCAATGCCAGCTCTGCCTTTTCTTCCACCGTTGGTTCGGGAAGTATCTCCCCGTTATCGAGGTAATGGCGTATCTCCCTGAATATCCATGGTCTGCCGAAGGTTGCCCTTCCAATCATGATACCGTCAACACCATATCTGTCAAACATCATGAGAGCCCTTTCCGGTCCGTTGACATCACCGTTGCCAATGACCGGTATTTTCATCCTGGGGTTGTTCTTTACTTCCCCTATCAGGGTCCAGTCAGCCTCACCGCGGTACATCTGTGACCTTGTACGGCCATGAATGGTTATCCCGGCGATGCCTGTATCCTGTAACCGCTCAGCTACCTCAGTGATGATCTTACTGTTGTCATCCCACCCGAGCCTCGTCTTAACCGTTACCGGAATCTTTACTGCTTTCACAATGGCAGTTGTCATTTCAATCATCAGCGGGATATTCTGGAGCATCCCGGCTCCGGCTCCGCGGGTAGCAATCTTCCTGACGGGACAACCGAAGTTCAGATCAATCAGATCCGGTCCGGCTTCTTCAGCCCGTAAAGCGGCATCAACCATTGATTCAATGATGTGCCCGTAGAGCTGTATCCCGATAGGACGCTCATAATCAAAAAGATCAAGTTTCTTAACGCTGCTGCGGCCGTCCCTGATAAGACCGTCCGAGGAGATGAACTCGGTATACATGAAATCAGCACCGAACATCTTGCAGACGTACCGGAAGGAAGGATCGGTGATATCTTCCATGGGAGCCAGGAAGAGAGGTCGCTCCCTTAATATCGTGTTCCCCAGTTTCAATTGCTGATTAGTTGTTCTCCTCCTGGCCAGACCCGAAAAGGGTGGGAGAGAGATCCTTCCTGACCATCTCGTTCTTGCGGAAGACATATACCACTCCGTACCTTTCGGCACTTGCCCTCTTCTCATCTTCAGGCAGTGATGAAAAACCGGATTCGATCTCATTCCAGAGAATGGTTATCAGTTCATCCACTTCCCGGCGCATGTCGGAGGTTTTGTTTACACACTCTGAAGCCCTTCTGTTAATTGTCTTATAATGATTCCGCGTCTCAAGAAATTTTTCATAACGCACCTTGACCACAGCGATGGTCGGGTTGGTAACAGGACTGCTCCCCTTCCTGATCCTGTATTCCTCTCCGTCAATGATCCGTTTGCCCCATGCAACCAATTCATTCTCAGTGGTAAGTGACGGAATGGTGGCATCATCAGTGGCTATTCCGTAGAATGACCTGGTTTCGGGAGGCAGTTCGCCCCTTACTATGGCCATGTTCATCACCCTCAGAAAATGTGTTATGTAAAGCCTTGCCTTTTTTGCCGTTTCCTGGTTTCTCTTAGCCTTGTCAGTCTGGTTAACCAGGGTCTGCCGCTGATGGCTGATGGAGTTTTCAAACAGAGGCAGAATGGCCTGAATCTTTACAAGGGTTTTCATTGAAAAGGCAAGCCTGAAAGGAGGGATCTCCTTGCTTATCTCAACGGCTCTCTTCAATGCTCTCAAACGTGCTGAATCAGTGTTGGGAAGGCGGCGATAAGGCATAAAAAGGTACTTAAGGGCTTAGATAATATGCGAATATACATTCTTATGGTAATTTAACAATGCCCTTCGCAATTAAAATGACTGATTTACTGGAAAAAGTCAGCAGCACTTGCTACATTAGCATAGGTATATTAAAGATTAACAGATATGTTTGAAAAAGAAGTTTACATCAAGCGCCGTCAAAGTCTCAAGTCTCTTATGAACAATGGCATAGCCCTGTTTGTCGGGAATGTTGAATCGCCGATGAACTACCCGGATAATACCTATCACTGGAGACAGGACAGTGATTTTCTCTATTTTTTTGGTATTGACCTGCCGGGTCTTGCCGGGCTGATCGATTTCAATTCGGGTGACGAGACAGTATTTGGCAATGATTTTACAGTAGATGACATAGTATGGATGGGTCCGCAGCCCACAGTGGCTGAGCTGGCATCCCTGGCGGGAGTAGGATTGACCCATCCGATGGCGAAGCTTGCAGATATGGTACATGAAGCTCTGGATGAAGGCAGGGAGATACATTTTCTTCCTCCATACAGGGCTGAAACAAAGATGACACTGGGAGCTCTTCTCAGGGAGAATCCATGCCAGATGAGGACCAGGGCTTCAGAACAGCTGATCAGATCAGTTGTTTCGCTAAGATCAATCAAGGAGGATGTTGAAATTGCCGAGATAGAGAAGGCTGAAGACATTACCTGCGAGATGCAGACCACTGCAATGCGGATGTGCAAGCCGGGTGTGACGGAGCAGGAGATATACGGTGTGCTGCAGGGTATCGCCTTCTCGCATGGAGCCGGACCCTCCTTCCCCATCATCCTTAGCATCAACGGGCAGACCCTGCATAATCATGTTCATGTGAATGTACTCAGGGAAGGGCGGATGATGGTGACCGACTGTGGTGCTGAATCAAACATGCACTATTCGGCTGACCTGACACGGACCACACCTGTCGGAGGCAGGTTCAGCCAGCGCCAGAAGGAGATATATGAGATAGTGCTTAAAGCCAATACTGAAGCTATCAGGGCAGCCGGACCGGGTATCTCCAACCTCGACCTGCATCTCAATGCCTGGAGGATAATTGCCTCAGGCCTTAAGGATCTCGGGTTCATGAAAGGTGATGTTGACGAAGCTGTTGTTGCCGGAGCCCCTGCTCTCTTCATGCCTCACGGGCTGGGTCATATGATGGGCCTCGATGTGCATGACATGGAAGCTCTCGGCGAGAATTATGTGGGTTACAATGATGAGGTTAAGCGCAGCACCCAGTTCGGCCTGAGATCATTGCGCTTTGCGCTGCCTTACAAGCCGGGGCATGTCTTTACCATTGAGCCGGGCATCTATTTCATTCCTGAGCTGGTTGCAAAATGGAAGGGCGAAGGCATTAACAGGGCGTTCATCAATTTTGATAAGGTGGAAAGTTACCTCGATTTCGGAGGTATCAGGATTGAGGATGATGTTCTCATTACCTCCACCGGATCCAGGATGCTGGGGAAAACGGCGCCCAAGACCGTTTCGGAGATTGAGGACACATGCAGGTAGGGTTCTACTCCCGTTAACAAATCTGCAATTGGATGCTGTTGCGACGGGTCTGAGACCCGTCGCAACATGCATGCATGTTCAATATGATCTGTAATATTCCCGGTTCAGCCTGGCAATATTGAACAATTTGATCTGTTTGGGGCACTGGGCCTCACAGGCGCCTGTGTTGGAGCAGTTGCCGAATCCCTGTTTGTCCATCTCGGCAATCATGGCCTGTACTCTCTCTTTCGCCTCGGGTCGGCCCTGGGGCAGGAGGGCGTATTGAGACACCTTGGCCGAGACAAAGAGCATTGCTGAGGCATTCTTGCATGCCGCCACGCAGGCGCCGCAGCCGATGCATACCGATGCATCAAAGGCAAGATCGCTGTTGTGCTTACGCACCGGTATGGAGTTGGCTTCAGGGGCCGCTCCTACAGCCACGGAGATGAAGCCGCCGGCCTGCTGTATCCTGTCAAATGCGGTTCGGTCTACCATCAGATCTTTGATAACCGGGAAGGGCTTTGCCCTCCAGGGCTCTATGGTAATGGTCTCTCCGTCTTTAAAGTATCTCATGGAGAGGAGGCATGTGGTAAGACCTTTCACCGGACCGTGAGGGTAGCCGTTGACGTACATCCCGCAGCTGCCGCAGATACCTTCATGGCAGTCGTGCTCAAAGGTAACAGGCTCACCGCCCTGTGCTATGAGTGTTTCATTGAGATAAGTAAGCATCTCTATAAAAGACATCTCGGGTGAAACCCCGTCAAGATCATAGGTGACAAATGATCCCCTTGAGCGGGCATCCTTCTGTTTCCATATTTTTAGCTTAAGCTTCATATCTTATTCTTGAAGGGTTTAACTACTTGTAACTTCTCTGTTTCAGTTCCACGAATTCAAATTTCAGCTCCTCCTTATGCAATGCCGGTGGCCCGTCTTCATTATATTCCCAGACTGCAACGTATGCATACTCATCATCATTTCTCAGGGCCTCGTGGTCAGGTGTCTGGCTCTCTTCCCTGAAGTGGGCGCCACATGACTCTCTCCTGTTGAGAGCGTCTGTGACCATCAGTTCTCCCAGCTCCAGGAAATCAGCCACCCTGCCTGCTTTCTCCAGCTCCTGGTTCAGCTCATCGGCCTTGCCCGGCACAAGCAGGTCCTTCCAGAACTCTTCCCTCAGTTCGCGGATCATTCCGAGAGCTTCTGTCAGACCCTCTTCGTTGCGTGCCATGCCGCAATGGTCCCACATGATCTTACCCAGTTTCTTGTGGAATGTTGTGGGAGTCTGCTTTCCTCCCACAGAGAGCAGTTTGTTGATCTTCTCAGCCGATCTGGTTTCAGCTTCATGGAACTCAGGCAGATCGGTTTTGATCTTTGGTGTTTTGATCTCCGAAGCCAAATAATTGCCAATTGTATAGGGCAGAATGAAGTAGCCATCGCCGGCACCCTGCATCAGGGAACTTGCTCCCAGCCTGTTTGCGCCGTGGTCTGAGAAATTTGATTCGCCTACGGCGAAAAGACCCGGTATGGTTGTCATCAGCTCATAGCTGACCCAGAGTCCTCCCATGGTGTAATGGCCGGCCGGGTAGATTCTCATCGGTTCAGTATAGGAGTCTATTCCGGTGATATCCTTGTACATATCGAAGAGGTTACCATACTTCTCCTCGATAGCCTTTTTACCCTGTTTTTTTATCGCATCGCGAAAATCAAGGTTCACTGCCAGTCCTGTAGGCCCAACACCGTACCCGGCATCGCATCTCTCCTTGGCAGCCCGCGAGGCCACATCGCGAGGTACCAGATTGCCGAAGGCCGGGTAACGACGTTCAAGGTAGTAATCACGGTCTTCTTCAGGAATCTCATTGGCGGGCCGTTTGTCTCCCTTGTTTTTAGGCACCCACACACGGCCGTCATTACGCAGCGATTCTGACATCAGTGTCAGCTTGCTCTGGAACTCATTCATCTGCGGGACGCTGGAGGGGTGTATCTGCACGAAGCTGGGATTGGCAAAGGCAGCCCCTCTCTTGTAAGCGCTCCAGGCTGCAGAAGCATTGGAGTTGACAGCCAGGGTGGAGAGATAATAGATGGTGCCGTAACCACCGGTGGCAAGAACAACAGCATGAGCCGAGTGTCTCTCTATCTCCCCGGTGAGCAGGTTCCTGGTGATTATACCCCTTGCCTTGCCGTCAATAACCACAATGTCAAGCATCTCACGACGCGGATACATGGTTACAGTTCCCTCTTTTATCTGCCTGGTAAGTGATGAATAGGCTCCAAGTAATACCTGCTGTCCGGTCTGTCCCCTTGAATAAAAGGTACGTGAGACCTGTACCCCGCCAAAAGAGCGCGTTGTGAGTGTGCCGCCATATTCACGCGCAAAGGGCACCCCGATAGCTGTAAAATGATCAATGACCTGGTTGCTTACCTCCGCTATCCTGTAGACATTCGCTTCACGCGCCCTGAAGTCACCACCCTTGATGACATCATAGAACAGCTGGTAAACACTGTCACCGTCATTCTTGTAGTTTTTGGCAGCATTGATACCTCCCTGGGCTGCAACGGAGTGTGCCCGGCGAGGAGTATCCTGGTAACAGAAGACCTTTACATTGTATCCCAGCTCACCCAGAGCCGAAGCTGCAGGAGCACCGGAGATACCTGTTCCCACAACAATGATTTCAAGCTTTTTCTTGTTGGCAGGACTGACAAGCCGTGCATTTTCCTTGTAATGGGTCCACTTATCCTGCAGCGGACCTTCAGGGATCTTTGAGTCGAGGGTTATCATGATAATGATTGCTTCAGATTATTTAAAAAGCCATATGGCAAGTGGTATGATGGCAAATCCCGCAGGGACAGCTATCGCATAGATGAGTGAGATCACCCTGATGACCGGTTTCCAGAACTCATTTGACCAGCCCAGGGTCTGGAAAGCCGACTGAAGGGCGTGATAGAGATGTAATCCGAGCAGCAGGAAGCATACCCAGTAGAGGATAACATAACCGGGAACTGCAAAAAGGCTGTAAGCTACAGCGTAGAAGTTCTCCGGATCACCCTCAACCAGTCCCAGCTTGATAAAGTAAAAATTAAAAAAATGGATTACCAGGAATATCAGGACCGAACCGCCTGTCCAGATCATGAATTTCGAGAAGGCAGAGGTTTCAGATTTGTTCCTGACGGCATAACTTACAGGCCTGGAGAGCCAGTTCTGAATCTGAAGGAATATACCGTAGGCAATGTGGATGACTATTACCAGTAAAAGCAGTATCTCCACCACCTTGACGAGAGGGAATGTAGCCATGAAATGTGCTGCATTGTTGAAAGGTTCCGGGTCACTCCTCAGGAGCATCAGGTTAATGCCCAGATGTACCGGCAGGAAGAGCAGGAGGAACAAACCGGCAAGTGCCATCACAAATTTCTTTGAAACGGCCGAAAAGAGAATCTTGTTCATCGGCTGTGTACTTTAGTGGTCAGGGTTATTTGAAAGATCGGGGAAAAGTCTTTACTTCCTCGTAAATTTATAAAGTTTTTCTCCTATAACAAATATACAATGAAGAGGAGTATAGATTTCGGGGGTATCAGGGTTTCCTACACCGTGACCGGCAGAGGCAAAACCATAGTGTTGCTTCACGGCTACCTTGAGGCCGGGGAGGTGTGGGACCCTCTGGCTAAGGAGCTGGCAGACAGTTACAGGATCATTTCTCCGGATCTCCCGGGCCATGGTCAATCAGGCATTCTGGGGGAGACCCATACAATGGAATGGCTTGCCGCCGCCATACGTGAGGTTATCATTGATGCCGGGTCAGATAAGGTTCTCATGGCCGGACACTCACTCGGAGGATATGTTACGCTTGCATTCCTGGAATTATACCCGGATCTCCTGTCCGGATATATTCTGTTTCATTCCCACCCGCATGCAGACTCCCTCGAGGCCATTGGCCGGAGAAACAGGGAGATAGACGTTGTCAGGGCAGGAAAGAAGAATATTATGTACCCTGGAAATATCAGCATGATGTTTGCTGAGAAGAACCTCCGCTCAATGGCAGCGGAGGTGGAACGATCAAAGAAGATCGCATCGCGAAACCCCGGGGCAGGAATCATAGCACTGCTCAATGGAATGATTGCCAGGCCTTCACGTCAGTATATACTTGAGAACGGGACGATACCACTATTGTGGATCCTTGGCAGGCATGACCTCTATTTTTCTCCCGAAAAGGCCATGCGTGATGTAGGGTTGCCTTTCAATGCCGAGGTGGTCATCCTGGAGAAGTCAGGGCATATGGGCTTTATTGAAGAGAAAGAGAAATCCGCCCTGCTGATAAGAAGCTTCGCCGAAAGGTTAAAATGGTGAACTGCAGTTAAAGGTTCCCGATATAATTGAGAGCTTCCAGCAGAGTCTTGTCAATCTCCTGCCATAGAGGATAAAATCCCTTATTATCAAGCATGTTACGTGCTATGTAGGCTTTTAGCTGGACAGTGATCACATTTGCGGATATGCTGATCTGTTCTCTTTGGGCAGGTATACCATTTTCACCGGCAAAGGCCACGAACTTTGACAGCAGGTCCTGGTTATCCAGCCACTCTCTCAGTTCCGGAAGATCAGTGAACTTGCCAAGAGTCTCACGGTTATCCTCGGTAAATTTCAGTGCATACCTGTATATCAATCCTGAGTTCCTGATAGCCAGGAAATAGTCCGTTATGCCCATTGTGTCAATTGGGATGAAAATGTCAGGCATTATGCCACCGCCGCCGTAGACGGTTCTGCCTCCGGGAGTAGTAAACCGCAAAGAGTCAGTGTGCCTGATTGAGTCAGCTTCCTCAAACTCACCGTGCATAAGCCTGTTGCCAAGGTCTTCATAGTATTTTTCAACTCCCTGGTCATAAGGTTTCTGAATAGAACGTCCGGTAGGGGTATAATACCTGGCAATAGTGAGCCGCATGCCGGAACCGTCTCGGAACATTACGGGTTCCTGTACAAGGCCTTTGCCGAAAGAGCGTCTTCCTATTATTGTACCACGGTCATTGTCCTGCACTGCTCCTGCGAGGATCTCGCTGGCAGAAGCGCTCCATTCATCTATCAGCACAACCAGTTCGCCGGTCTCAAAACTTCCTTTTGAGGTAGCTTTGATATCCTGCCGCGGGGTTGACTTACCCATGGTGAAGACTATCAGTTTGCCTTCGGCCAGGAACTCATCTGCAATCATAGTTGCAGCTTCCATCACTCCGCCGGAATTGCCCCTGAGATCAAGGACCAGTTTCTTCATGCCCTTAGACTTCAACTCGTCAAGCCCCTGCTTAAATTCATCATGGGTGGTAAGTGCGAAGTTGGAAATCTTAATGTACCCCACATCGTCTGACATCATGTAGGAGACATCGACACTGTAAATGGGGATCTTGTCACGGATAATGGTGAAGGGCAGTAGTTCGCCGGCACCCTTGCGTTCTATCTTCAGGTCTACCCTGGTACCCCTCGGACCTTTAAGCATCTTTACAACGTCATCATCTGCAATACCTTTTCCGGCAATGAGGGAGTCATTTACATAAATGATCTTGTCACCCGGGATGATGCCGGCTTTTTCCGAAGGTCCTCCCGGGATGGTACTGATGATGAGCACGGTGTCAGTGAGCATATTGAATGATACCCCGATGCCGTCAAAGTTACCCTGAAGGGGTTCGTTGGCCCGGGCCAGGTCGGAGGCCGGGATATATACCGAATGGGGGTCAAGCCTTCGAAGCATCACCGGGATAGCTTCCTCAATCAGTTCATTACGGTTAATTGTATCAACATAGTCAGATTCAATAATGTCAAGAATCCGGCTGAGTTTATCATTAGAGGGGGGGAAATTGGTATAGAGCCCTGTCTGCGGGTGGGGCATATAGAAGCCAATCAGTATGCCAACAGCAATGGCAACACCAATTATCAGTGGAAGATAAGCTTTATTATATTTCATCTTTCTTTTCTCCGAGGTCTATATATACAAGCTCAATGCCTGCGCGTTCAAGAAGCTCTATACCGTCAAGGTTACGGTACTTGTTACTGTAAACGACACGTCTTATCCCTGACTGAATGATCAGCTTGGAGCACTCCATACAGGGTGAGTCCGTAATATAGAGTGTGGCGTTCTCGCTTGAGTTGTTTGACCTTGCTACCTTGGTTATGGCGTTGGCTTCAGCATGTAGAACGTAAGGTTTGGTAACATTATTCTCATCCTCACAGACATTTTCAAAACCGGCCGGGGTGCCGTTATAACCATCGGAGATGATCATCTTGTCCTTTACAATCAGCGCGCCAACCTTGCGTCTCTTACAGTATGAATTCTCGGACCACACTGCTGCCATGCGCAGATATCGCCTGTCAAACTGATCCTGCTTCTCCCCGTAGGGATGAGTTGAATCTTTCTTTATCATCCTTTTCTTTTTCGTCGGCAAACTTAACTGTTTTTACCCTAAGTCAGACGTATATTTCGCCTTTAAGGTAGAGTATGGCAGATCCTGCAATATGAACCCTGTCACCATCCAGGGTACATTCAAGCACACCACCCCTGGCTGAGAGCTGCCTGGCTTTCATCGTCTTCTTCCCGATTCTTGCCGACCAGAAAGGAGTAAGGGTGGTATGGGCTGACCCGGTCACCGGATCTTCATCTATTCCGATCTGTGGAAAGAAGCACCGGGAGACGAAATCAACAGTATCACCCGGTGCAGTAACTATAACACCTCTTGCACCGGTCCCTGCCAGGGTCCTGAAGTCAGGCTTCATGTTGATTATCTCAGTCTCACTGCCGTAAAGCAAAAGATAGTCGGTTCGTCCCATAAGACACTCTGCCGGAACGCTTCCCAGGCTTTCTGCCATGATGCCCGGAAGTTCGCACTTACTGAGGGTGTCAACGGGGAAGTCGAGCTCCAGTAGATCGCCTCTCTTCCTTACTGTCAGATGACCCATGACCCTCGAAAGGAACCTGACCTCTTCGCTCTGCGGATCAAGTATGTTGAGCACCACAAATGCTGATGCGAGGGTGGCGTGTCCGCACAGATCCACCTCCGCAGCAGGGGTGAACCACCGGATAAGCCATTCATCCTTGCCTTTTGTAATGAATGCAGTCTCTGACAGGTTGTTTTCCATTGCAATCTTCTGCATGGTCTCCACGGTGACCGGCTCGGTCAGAACGCATACTGCAGCGGGATTGCCGGTGAAGGGCCCGTGTGTGAAGGCGTCGACCTGGTAAAAAGGGATAATCATCATTTTGTTGCTTTTTTTACCGTCCCAAAGTTATCATTGTTTACCACAAAATGACAACTGATATACCTTGAGTGTTATCTTAGTATCATGATTAACATACCTGACACTTCGGGGGGCACCAGCGTGATCAGACTGACACCTGCCAGGTGCAATATATGGGCCGTTACGAGGAACAACAGGACTATCGTGGTTGACACGGGCATCTCATTTGACCGCTCCCGGATAGAACATGCACTGGAGCGAAGGGGACTGGTCCCCGAGGCGGTGATACTCACTCATACTCATTTTGATCATGCCGGCAATGCTGCCTGGCTTCAGGCTGAGTATGGGGCGGAGGTGGTGGTCCAGGAGGCTGAAAGCCATTTCCTTGCCGGCGGGGATACGCCTATCCCTGAGGGGACATATACTGTCACAAGAGGACTGGTGAGCATAGGCAGAAAGATTGGCCCGGCCTTCAGGTATGATCCCTGCAGGGCTGATCATGTCTTTGCTGACCGCTTTGACCTGAACCGGTTCGGTATTAACGGGTACATAATCCATACTCCAGGCCATTCACCGGGAGGGGCAACAGCGGTGATAGATGATGAGATAGCCATTGCGGGAGATTCAATCATTGGCACCACCCCGGGAAAACCCTTTCCTCCCTTTGCCGATGATGTTGAAATACTCATAGGCAGCTGGAAGAAGATTATTGATACCGGTTGCGTGACTTTCCTGCCGGGGCACGGAAAGCCGGTAAGCCGGGAGGAGATTATAAGTGAATACAACAAAAGGAAATAGATATGTCAAAAGGATTTTGTTACGGTTTCCTCATCGGGATACTCACTCTTTTAAATGTCAGCGGATCTGCGCAGGACGGCGGCGATACCCTGAAGGTTCTGTTTGTGGGGAATAGCTACACCTATTTTGAAAACCTCCCCCAGGTGGTGTCAGTGTTGTCGGAAAAAACGGGTACTGTATTGGTTACGGAGAAGGTTACAATTGGCGGGGCGAAACTGAGCGAGCACTGGAGAGGGGCACGCGGACTCAACACTGTTGAAAAAATCAGGAACGGCGATTATGACATTGTGGTGCTGCAGGAGTGGAGCCTGGGAACGATAAATGAGAGGGACAGCGCTGTCTTTTACCTTGGACTGTTCAGCAAACTGGCAAGGGATGCAGGAGCTGAGCCATACTACTACCTTACCTGGGCCAGGGAAAAGGTTCCTCAGCAGCAGGAAGTTATAAGCAGGGTGTACCGTGAGGCAGCAACGATCAATAAGGCAACTGTTGTGCCGGCAGGAGAGGCGTGGGCTCTGGCCCGGTCTCTGCGGCCGGAGATAAAGCTCTATGATCCTGACGGTACCCACCCGTCAGACCTTGGGACCTATCTGACAGCATGTGTATTTGTGGCTACCATCACGGGCGGGCTGCCTGAAGCACTTCCCGGTGTCCCGGCTGTCACGGACAGTCGCGGTGAAGAAATAATCCTGATGAGAATTGATCAGATGGATGTGGATTTCTTCCGCAGGGTAGTATTGGAGATAACAGGAAACAGCAAAGAGGAATAAGCGGATTATAGCTTCAGTTTAATATTGATTCTGGCAAGCAGTGATGTGAGCCCGGCCATGAGAAGAGCCCAGGCAATGGAGCCGATGATCACTGCCAGCGGCTCTGACGACTGCTTATATATCAGCACCGGGACGGCCGACATCCAGATTGCGTGGTAGAGTATGTCAGGAGCCAGGTAAGTGGTCAGCGAGTACTTACCTGCAGGCCTGACCATGGCCGCCCATCTTGTCAGACCCCTGACATCTGCAAGCCAGTAGATCAGGGCAAAAACTAAAAAACTTATCCCGCTGCAGATCATACCCCAGCTGGGAGTAGCCATAATTTTGGATATGATAAACCATTTCCTGAGGATGAATCCGATGCCAAGGGACAGTATTCCCAGGGCGATAAACAAAATGATGGTTCGTTCATGGCCGGAGTCCTTCATTTTGCGCAACAGTACTCCTGCAAGCATACCGGTAAGCACTATCAGCGGTACATTGCCCTGTATGATTATTCCCAGTACCGGTCTCAAAGGATCCATGAACCCAAGTACTCCAACCTGGTCGAAGATATTGATGATCAGAAAGAAGACTACAGCAGCAACGTTCCATGATACTGAATCACGAACTGCGAGGTAGATCAGGGAGGCGGCAAGATAGCCCCATCCTATAAGGCCGAGGATGCCCCACCAGCCGGCTATCATCCAGCCCGGGTCTTCTGCGGTGCCGGACCTGAAGATTATTGCCAGGAAGATGAGTGCTGCAATGCCGGCAGCTCTCATTAACAGGAATAACAGGTTGTATCTTCCCCGGGGGTAGTCATTCCATACCAGGAAGACGGAGACATACATAAGCAGTGCCCACAGGTTTTTGTTTATCCCGGTGGTTTCAGGATTGACCCTGCCGGAGTTTAGCATAAGTACACCGATGATCAGGAGTGACAGGGTCCGGACAGCAATGTGAAGCAATATTTTCGCCCCTGGTTCCCCTTTTTTCATTCTTCCTGATATGGCGAAAGGGATTGCCATTCCCACAATGAACAGGAACCCGGGAAAAACCCAGTCGGCAAGCCCCATACCATCATGGTCCGCCTTCATATGCCCGAGCCACGCTGGAGCTACCTTCATGTTAAGGTCATTGACAAACAGCATCAGCAGGAGGGTAAGGCCCCGCATTATGTCAATGGAGAGGATCCGGCTGACTGACTTCATTGAACATCTGTTTTTCAGATTTCTCAAATATATTCAAAAAACTCCCTGCTCAGGAGATCAGGGAGCTTCGATACAGAGGGAAGCTACAGCAACCGTGCTGCCGGTCACCTGATGACTTTGCCAGGCTGATCAGACAGCCCACCTCTTGCTCCGGATATATGTCCTCTGAAAAGGCTCCCCTCCTTATAGATAAGCATGTAACCTGGTTGTCCGTAACCAATTCCCGTATCAACACCAATGACCTTCTTATCAAAGAGGGTGGTGATATTTTTTTGAGGTGTATGTCCGACAACAATAAGTTCCTTACCGTAAAAATCGAGAATGGCATTCACGTTTTCTTCGGTTAATGTTGTATCCGTAAAAAATCCCCGGTACCACAGAGGCCCCTCGTTCCCGCTTAAAAGCTTCACGTCTTCATCCTCAGTGTGAAAAGATATTTCTTTACCTATGATTCTTTCAGCAAAGATCTGGTTGACCTGTTTGATCTTTAATCCTTTTCGCAACAATTGCGGGGAGACTCCTGCATGAACAAAAAGAATATTGTTTATGGTGATCATTGCCGGTTTTGAACGAAGCCATCTGCCCAGGACAGTGATCCCGGAGTAGAGGTCTGTGTAATCCGCTCCGGAAATAGCTTCAACCTGCCGGTATTTCTCATGAATATATCTCAGGTCGCCTGCAAGTACCATTGATTCATGATTACCAAGAATAAAATGAACCATCCCTCCGTTTTTTGCGGCCTGCCCTTCAAGTTTAAAAAGGTGCCATAAAATTTCGGTGACCTGATCACCCCTGTCAAAAGCATCACCCAGGAAGACCAGATGTCCCTTGCCAAAGTTCCAGTTCAGGTCTTTGTCAATAATACCGTTAGCAAGGAGATGATCAAGATAAGTGTCATAATGTCCGTGAACGTCACTGATTACCGCAATGCTGTCTATCCGGTTATATCGGTGCCGGTACCTGGGCTTCATGTCGTGAACTTTCGACAGTTCCTTGTAACCTATTGATTGCCCCGAAGGAAGAATTGTCTCAGCCTGCTTGCCGGGCAAAAGATAATCTTTCCGGAGCTGATTATTTTCAATACGTATGACCCTGATAGTATCGCCTGTCAGAAAAATATAGGGTCCGTCATTGATAACGCTGTCGCTTATCCCTGCCTGAAATGCTGCCGGCACCTTCAGGCTCAGGATGAGGAAGAATGCCAGGAAGAGAACTTGCTTTTTCATTGCATCTTGCACTATTAACTGATCCGGGGTCGCTAAACCGGTATTATTTACCGAAAAGATAACACTTCTTCCGTGACATTGTTCCCCTGGCTTCAAGGCTCCCGCAATTAACCGGGATCTGATTCCGGGAGCAGGTATGCCCATTCGCCGGACCGGGGAATTAATTGCAGGCTAAAAGTCATATTGAAAAAGCTCCGAATAAAGTATATTTATTATTCTATTTCTCTGTAAATTATTGACTTGAGGCTTAACATTTCATATATTTACCAATACATAAGAAAATCAGGGTTCACTCCGGCACCTGATATGATCAATTTTCGTACAGGCAACCATGACATCTGAGTTTTTTAATCTTAACAATCCGGCATTTTGGGCCATTATGGAGAGGTTTGCGATGAACCTTGTTTTTCTCTTCCTCCTGCTTAGAGTTGTATACTACAGATTTTCAAGAAAGTCAAATTACCTCTTTGGGTTCTTTCTGATGGGCATTGTAATCTTCTTTATCGGGGCAATGCTTAAAATTGTCGCCATGGAATTTCAGATGGCAATAGGATTGTTTGCCATATTCACTATCCTTAACCTCAGGACAATAAGTTTTGATGTCAAGAATATGGCCTATCTTTTTGCTGTTATTGCCATTTCTGCACTAAACTCGCTTGACCTGAAGGGGAAATTCCCGTTTATGGGGGTTGTGATTTTCAACATCATCATCATTGCTTCCGCATTTGTGCTTGAATATTTCCTCACCAAAAAGGATAAATACTGTTCGCACCCTATAATCTATGGGAACCTTGAGATGCTGAAGCCTCACAATAAAAAGGAGCTTTTGTCCAATGTGGCTGAGCTCACCGGCCTGGATGTCAGGAAGATCAAGATCCGAAGAGTAAACTACAAGGAAAGAATAGCTGTCCTGGATATCTTTTATGAGACCTGATCACTGGAAATCCTTGCAGGTTGACTGGAAGATGTCAATCATCCTTTCACGGCCCTTTGGTTTCTCCAGTTGTGAGAAAAACAGATCAATAAAGGCAATAATATCCCTTTTTGCTGATTTGCTCAGGTACGGGAAATCATTAACCACAGAATAAAACTCTTCTTTCTTTTCCAGGAAGGCTATAAGCTCACTCTCAAATACTTCTCTGTCACGACAAATACCCAGGAACAGCCTTTCCCGGTTGGTCTCTATGCCTTTCCCCGGAGGGGGAATGGCATAATCAGCATTTACCACTCCGGTCAGATCAAAATCGAACGGTATTGGAATTCCCATGGCCGAAGGTGCAGCGTCTGCCGATGTAAACACAGAAATATTATGCTGGCCCGGCACGGACCAGTCCCAATTGGCAACCATATAATTGAATATAGCTATCCGGTCTATCATCACAGGGCGCATATGTCTCTGAGACAGAGCCCTGGATGTCACCTCGAACAGGTTCAGCCTGCTCTCGATCAGCCCTTCGGGTTCAAGGAGGATCCCATATTGTATGATTGGCTTCCTTTGCGGATCAATAAAACTCAGTCTGATCAACCGGGCCCGGAAGCTCGTGTCAGTAACCACATTATAGAGTTTATAAGCGAGATATTCCCGGATAAGATAATCTCCGTAAACCGTACCTGGCTGACATTGGTTGACCAGCTTGATTTTCTTTATTCTTCCTGAATCGGAGCCTTCATAAACAGGTTTCTTGAAAACAATTCGTGTCGGCGGGTATTTGCATCTTTCATATCTTGACTGACCACGGTATTTTATTGTTACTTTCCTTTCAACGGAGTCTGTTTGGCTGAAATGTATAATCATGGTACCATCAAGAGATTGTTCCCTGTCAGCTTTTCTAATGTATTTGGAAACATCCATCTTAAGTGAGACCTCAAGGAGTTCCTCATCCTCAAACAGTGAAAGGTATCTTCTCGGATAGCCGGGCTCCTGCTGCTCCCGGCCGGTTGTATCAGTCTGACCATTGGCTGGCAATATGGATGCCTGGAAAACAATCACTACGGAGCATAACAGAATACAAAAAGCCACCCTGTCTCTTTTTTCACTTACTGCTTTCATGGTAGTTGATATTTGAATAACAATAATGAAGGAGGATTGACACTGCCTTCGTTAGATATCAGCATATCTCCGTTGTCATGGAATGAGATACCTTCCGGCAGGTTGAACAGGTCCGGATTGAGCCTCTCAATGTAATTGACTGTACCGTCATTATTGAAAACATAGAGCATCCGGTTAACGGCTGAAACAGCGAAAATCAGATTTGTCAGAGGATGAATGGCAACAGCGCTGATTCTGAGACCGGTATCATTTTTTCCTTCATCCATCCGTAACTCATTTTCTGAAGCGTACCTGATCACTGATGAGAGATGGAGCTCCAGTACTGCCTCATTAAAGGGGGTGCCGGAGCGGGTGTCATAACCATATACCGGATGATCCGTTTCTTCCCCGGAGCCTCTGCCCGGCCTGGTTTTGGGAACAATCAGCAACCTGTGGTCATCCTGATCAAAACAGATACCTTCATACTCTGCCGCAGGAAATGCCGCAGGGATGATATGCGTCTGAACTTCAGATGCCCCGGGATTCCGTATTTCAAAAATGACCCCATCGCTTCTCAGGACGAAGAAGGAGCTGTCAACACGTGCTATTCCTTCATAATCACCTGCATAGTAAAAAGTGAAATGATCAGTGATCTCATTTTGCCCTAGGTCAAATATGAATATTATTCCATTCTCGTCCTGTATGCATGCTACAGTTGTTGAATCAATGACAGCAATGCCTGATACTTCAAGAAGTGACGGTGGCAGGATCATCGTTTTTTCTGGTCCGGACAGGTCATAGCCAATACGGTTGATTTTTCCCGGGACAGGTGAGCGGGCGGTCTTGTCTCCCTGATTAATGCAGCTGAACAGGCTTATGCATAATAACAGCAGTAAACTTACAGCAGTCCTGGTTACTGACATCTGCGTCCGGGCATTGATGAATATCAAAGTTACGTCACTGAGATGCGAAAGTCAACTGATGCCGGATGCCAATGTGGGCAATAAGTTTTTAAGAATCTGATGGTAAGGTATTTCAGGCAGATCTCTTTAAAGAAAAAACAGACCGAAGTCTGTTTCCTCCATCATGGTGCCCGGAGCCGGGATCGAACCGGCACGGCATTGCTGCCACTGGTGTTTGAGACCAGCGCGTCTACCAATTCCGCCATCCGGGCATAATTCAGTCGGCAGTCTGCAGTCTGCAGTCTGCAGTCTGCAGTTGGCAGTCTGCAGTCCGAGGCTGCAGGATGCGAAAATAGGGTATTTTTTTTAAACAGCTGCTATTGCCTGTTTCCCTTTCCTGTATTATTGCTCCTTCTCCGCCGGCAGGCGGAACGGTCCTTTATTGCCTGCATCTACTGCCTTATTTTCTGTATCTCCACTTTCCTGAACTCAACAGGGTGAGATTCGGACTGAAGGGCTATATACCCCTCCTTCAGCGGAGTGCCTTGCGGCAGGGTGAACCCCTCCGGCAGATCGCCGCCGATCTGTGGTCTTGTATATGTCAGTACAGTGTCTCCGTTGACAACATGATGGATAATGCTGTCGGCATATACAACCAGTTCAGCCAATACCCAGACGTCGTCATAAAAATACTTCGAAGCGGAGGAGGTACAGTGCTGCGTTATCAGTGAATCGCCCATCACAATATGAGTATGAGGTGTACAGACATTCATCGTGGGTGTTTCGCGTTCCGCGGTGCTGCCCAGAAACTGCACCTCTACTGATACCGGCCAGTCCTGGTTCAGGCCGATTGTTGCAGGATCCTGACAGTGAAACATGATGCCGCTGTTCAGGAATCCCCAGGAGGGGCCGCCGGGTGCCTGTTCTCCCGTGAACCGGTATTCAACCCTGAGTTTATACGAGGAGAATGGCTCCCTGTAGTAGATGTGGCCAAATTCATACCTGAAGGTGTCATATTCAGAGTATGATACTTTCATTATTCCCTCTTCAACCCGGAAGGTGTTTTTGTAATTTTCACCCAGGGGTGATCCTTTTATTTTTATTAACCAACCATCGAGGTTCTGGCCGTTGAAGAGGGGAATCCACTGTTCCTTTGGTTTAGGGGCACAGGAAGTGATCATCAGGGTGATAGCGGTCAGAATCAGTAGTTTTTTCATTTTCGTTACAATTCTTAATGGCCTGCGGCCAATATCGTCAATAGCAAATCTGCAATTCATTACGGCCAAAATCGAAAATCGAAAATTTTTAATGGCCTGTTGCCTTAATAATGGCCTGCTCAATCGCGGCAGCATCATACCCGCATTCATGCCACAGCTCCTGCTGGGTGCCATGCTCCACGAAATAATCGGGGATGCCCATGCGCTTCACCTCAGCCGAATAGCCATTATCAGCCGCAAATTCAAGTACTGCACTTCCGAAGCCTCCCTTGATCATCCCGTCTTCCACAGTGATGATTTTTCTGAAGCGTTTCATGACGCTGTGCAATACCTCCTCGTCAAGGGGGTTGGCAAAACGCATGTCATAGTGAAGGACTGATATCCCCTCTGCACGGAGACTTTTAGCGGCTTCAACAACGAAGTTGCCGGGGTGACCCAGGCTCAGCACGGCGATGTCAGTACCCTCGCTGATAAGTCTTGCACGACCCACGGGAATCTCTTCAAACGGCTGCTGCCAGTCACATATCACACCTGTACCGCGAGGGTAGCGTATGCTGAAGGGTCCTTTTGTCTTTTCCAGCTGGGCTGTGTACATTACGTTGCGCAGTTCCACCTCATCCATGGGGGCAGCGGTGATCATGCCGGGAATGTTTCTCATAAATGCAATATCAAAGAAGCCATGGTGTGTAGCCCCGTCGGCACCTACCAGTCCTCCGCGGTCCATGCAGAACACCACCCTGAGTCCCTGAATGGCCACGTCATGAATGACCTGATCATAGGCGCGCTGCATGAATGATGAGTAAATGTTGCAGAAAGGCAACATGCCGTTTGCTGCCAGTCCTGCAGAGAAGGTAACAGCATGCTGTTCACAGATGCCCACGTCAAATGCCCTGCCCGGCATCTCCTTCATCATGATGTTGAGTGAACATCCGGTAGGCATGGCAGGGGTAATGCCCACTATCTTATCGTTCTGTCGTGCCAGCTCCAGCAGTGTCTGTCCGAACACCTCCTGGTAAAGGGCGTGTTTAGGGCACTCTGCCGGCTTGATCAGTTCACCGGTGCATTTGTCAAATCTGCCGGGTGCATGAAATATGGTCTGTTGTTCCTCGGCCTTAGGGAATCCCTTGCCCTTGACCGTGACACAATGCAGCAGTTTCGGGCCCGGGATAGTCTTGAGATCTTCAAGCACACGGGTAAGATGCAGCACGTCATGGCCGTCAATAGGTCCGAAATACCTGAAATTCAACGATTCGAACAGATTACTCTGTTCAAGCACCGTACCCTTGATACCGCTTTCTATCTGTGCTGCCAGGGTCCTGGCCCTTGTGCCTACCTTCTTGTATCTGCCCAGCAGTCGCCATACCTTATCCTTGAACCTGTTATAGGTCTTGCTGGTGGTTATGTCAAGGAGATATTCCTTCAGGGCTCCGACGCTGGCGTCAATGGAGATATTGTTATCATTGAGTATCACCAGCAGGTCAGCCTGCTGGTTGCCGGCGTTGTTGAGACCTTCAAAAGCGAGCCCTGCCTGCAGGGCGCCGTCGCCTATCACTGCCACCACTTTCCTTTTTTCCCCTTTGGTCTGTGCTGCCACAGCCATACCCAGTGCTGCTGAGATGGAGGTTGAGGAGTGTCCCACCCCGAAGGCATCATATTCACTCTCTGCCATTCGGGGAAAGCCGCTGATACCCTTGTATTTACGGTTTGTGTGGAACTGTGCTTTTCTGCCGGTGAGTATTTTGTGTCCATAGGCCTGATGACCCACATCCCAGACTATCTTGTCATATGGTGTATTATAGACGTAATGCAGGGCTACGGTCAGCTCCACCACCCCGAGGCTTGCCCCGAAATGGCCGGGATTGTTGCTGACCTCATCAATGATATGTTGCCTTAGCTCATCACTGATCCTGACCAGCTCAAGCCTGTCAAGTTTCCTGAGGTCTTCAGGGGTTTCAATCTTATCTAACAGTCGTTCTGATGACATTGATTCAGGTTGTCAGATGCCGGGGCAAAGATACTTATATTTTAGTTTTTGCCGAAAGGCTCTCCGGTTGAATGAATCCTCGCGGATATCCTTCTCAGCCTGCGGCAGCAAAAATGTTTCATTGTTGATTATTCATCCGGCAATTTAGAACAGCTTTGGTCAATTATTGTTTATTTCGCAACAGGTGGAAAGCAAAAATCTTTCACATCATGAAAGCACTGAAAATAATGTTACCGGTTCTGATGATTGCATTCACTGCAGTCTCCTGTGTTACGGGGAAAAGGCACAACAGTCTCATAGACAGGAATCTGATGCTGATGGCAGAGCGTGATTCACTCAAGGCGGAAAATATCTGGCTGGCTATGTCTAACAGGGAGCTTACCGCGAAATCAGGGCAGCTGACCGAAGAAGTCAACAGGCTCACCGGCGAGCTGCAGAGAGCCCGCACTGATCTGAGTCAGACAAGGGAAGAGGTCAGCAGGCTCTCAACGCGCTATGAGGAGCTGCAGAGGGCACAGGCCGAACTGGCCGCCGGCAAGGCACAGGAGACGCAGAGGCTTCTTACTGAGCTGAGACAGGCCCAGACAGAGCTTCATCAGAGAGAGGACCTTTTGCGTGACCTTGAAATGAATCTGGACACCAAGAAGGCAACACTGGAGGAGCTTACATACGAACTCGAGAAGCGGAATGAGAGGCTTGCCGAGCTCGAGAAGATGCTTGACGCCCAGCAGAAGGCAGTAAAGGTGCTGAAGGACAAGGTTTCAGAAGCCCTGTTTGGGTTTGAGAACAACGGTCTGACGGTGACCATGAAGAACGGCCAGGTTTATGTATCGATGGAAGACAAGCTGCTATTCAAGACAGGCAGTTACGAGATTGACGCCAACGGCCGTACCGCTCTGCGCAAGCTCGGGGCCCTGCTGGAGAAAAACCCGGATGTCACCATCACAATTGAGGGGCATACAGATGATGTACCCTACAGGGCTGCACCTGGTCAGCAGATACTTGACAACTGGGACCTGAGTGTCAAGAGAGCTACCACCGTGGTCAGGGTACTGACACAGGATACACATATCAGCCCGAAGCGGCTGATTGCAACCGGCAGAAGCGAATATATACCTGTTGATCCTGCAAAGACTCCTGATGCACGTCAGAAAAACAGGAGGACGGAGATTATTCTTACGCCCGACCTGACAGACCTTTACAGAATACTGGAAAGTTACTAGGGCTCCTGCTGCCCGGCAAACTCACCCAGTCTCACCTTCAGCTTCTCCAGGGCCTCAACGAGATCTTCTTCAGGTTTCAGGAAGTCAAAGTCTTTCCAGAACCTGGTATCATATCCGTCAATGGTACGTGAAAAGACCGAATGAACCGGCGCCAGCTCCTCGTGGTCAAACCTTGCCACATTTTCAGTGCGGTGTTCTGTGATGGCAAGCTCAAAGAAAACGTTGAAGCGGCTGCTGAAGACCTTCTTCCGTCCCCTGGCGGTAAAGCCAAGGTCTCCCCTCACATGAGCCAGATAATATCTTCCGTCTACATTCCTGTAACGTGCCCTGTATCTTACATATTCGGGCTTCATTGAAAATTCCCAGGGAAGCCTGCTGATGAATGATTCTCCTGTCTGGTCCACATAGAGAGGGTTGACCTCAAACTCGGCCAGTACTACACTGTAATTGTCAACATTGATGTATATATCGCCCTGCATCAGGGGTTCAGTGATCCATTGCTTTTGTCTGAATGATATCACAAAGGCTGACTGATCATCAATGCTTACTATATCAGTAAGATGATATTCATAGGTATCAAATGACTGCGGGTCAAGAAAATCAAAAAGGTGCCGCATGCCGTCAAGGGCGAGTGTGGCGCTCAGCCCTGCCTTCAGTCTCACGGCCAGGGTGTCCTTTACTTCCAGGTTCTCCATCTTCCGGCTCCGGATCACTTTGATCTGGTCATTCTGTAGTGATCTGGCGTAAGGGCTCTTGTATATCTTTACCACTGCCTCTGAATAGATCTGTGGCTCTTTCCTGCGGTAAACACCTTCACGGTAGAATCCGGTCAGCAGGGCCGGGGTGGTGCCATAGTTGGATGTCACTGACGAGACCGTCTTTCTGATTATCATCATCGGGTCCTGAGCCCTGATAATGATTTCAGGTATCGGGATAAAGTCCCTGTCCATAGTGATGGTCATGACGTTACCCGGCAGGCTCCTTACGGGAAGCAGCCTGTTTACGTATCCAACGTATGAAACTGTCAGTGTGTCATAGAGGTTCTCCTCGCTTATTTTCAGGATAAAATCTCCGTTATAGTTGGTCACCGTGCCCTTTCCCCGATGGCTTATGCCGATGGTTGCGTAGGGCAGAGGCTCTGAATTCGCTGCATCCACTATCTTCCCACCGATGGAAAGAAAAACTGGCAGTGAGTCGGCTGGCGCATCTGCATTGTCCGGAAATGCCAGTTCGCGGAAGAGAATTATGTGTCGTCCCAGCACTGCATAGACTATTGCCGTGTCTGCCGTCACTGAATCAAGTATTTCCCTGACAGGCATCTCCCGTCCCTCCGGCGAGAATGTTCTGCCGGGATTGATTATCTGGGAGTCATAGGTAAAGAGATATCCGGTGAGTCTGCTTATCTCACTCAGGGCCCTGGATGCCTTGATGCTGTTGCCGGGCAGCAGGAGCTGCCTGTCAAGGACATTTTCCTGCGTGAATGAATGCAGGGTTAGCATAAGCAGGCCGACAACCAGGGTCACTCTCAATCCTTTTGATTCCCTTGGTCGCATCAGTTCTTCTTCACCCTGTCAGCGGGAAAGGATATAGGTTCCTCCCTCGCTTACATAATGAAGGTTAAAGGTAGTGCAAATCAGTTTAACAATGGTATCGTGTGGCTGCTGTTCAAATGGTGATGTGAGCCTGTAGTCATTTATGGCAGGGTCAGCAACCTTTATATCAATGTCATAAGCCCTTTTAAGATCATCAAAGACAACGCCCAGGCGTTCTCCGTCATACTTGAGCATGCCGGTATGCCATGCGAGGTAATTAACATTTGTATTTCGTGTCTGTGTAGCTTTACCGGGAGATACTCTTCCCACCTCTTCCGGTTCAAGGGTCAGACTGCGTGAGCCGTCTTCACTGGTAACCATCACCTTTCCCGAGGAGACGTAAACCTCAACCTCCTGCTCATTATTTTCAGTGATCACGTTGAATGATGTGCCCAGCACTCTGATGCTGGCTTTGCCGGCGTCAATAATGAAGGGATGTTCTGCATCGCGACTTATATCGAAGTAAGCTTCACCCTTGAGAGAGACCCTGCGCGTTTCGCCCCTGAAATCCCCCGGGTAGGTAAGCCGGCTGTTCCTGTTAAGGAATACCCTGCTGCCATCACTGAGTAGTACTTCTACATTTTTTTCAGTGGCGGCAGTTGCCACCGTAAGGTTATCAGCAGAGGCAAGCACAAAGAGGAGCCATCCTGCTCCTGCCACTATTATTACCATGGCGGCTATCCGTGCAAACGTCCCGAAGAATGACCGTCTCCTTGCGGGAAGTGTTAATACGGGTCTTTCAGCCTCCTCTATCCTGTGGTTGAGCTTCGCCCATGCCTTATCAACATCAATTTTCTCCTTGTCCTGATATTTCAGGTCATTCCACTTTTCCATTATATCTGCATCCTCACTGATCAGGAGGCGGGCTTTATCCCCGCTGCCGTTCTCCTCTCCCGACAGCCACGCGGCTGCTCCGGCCCAATCACGGTCACTCCATTTATCTGTATTAATTTTCTTTTTCATCACTCTGCAAGTGCTTTTCGGAACTCCTTAAGTGCCCTTCCCATGTCTGCCTCCACTGTTTTAAGTGAGACAGCCAGTTTGTCAGCTATTTCGTTGTATTTCATTCCTTCAAAACGACTCATCCTGAATATCAGCCGGCATCTTTCCGGCAGTCTCTCAAGGACACCTGCCACCCTGGCCTGAAGTTCATTGTAATAGATTGTTTCGGTCACCGGCTCTGATGAGAGACTGGCTGCAGCCACCATCTCGCCGGCATGCCTGTCAACAACCTTCTGGTGTTCTATGCGGTGCAGCGCCCTGTTGTGCACTGACCTGAAGAGATAACCGTTCAATGAGCTTTCTATCTTCACCTTTTCTCTGTCCTGCCACAGCCTGAAAAAGAGATCCTGGACTATCTCTTCCGCCGTGTCATGATCCCTGACCAGGGTTTTTGCATAACGAACCAGTGAAACGTAGGAGGAACGGAACAGATTTTCAAACTCCTGTTTATCTCCCTGCCTGATCCTCCCGATTATTTCACTGTCGCTATGCATAGGTCAGCGCTGCCTTCTGCTATTCTGTCCTGTCACTGAATTTAACCTTCCTGCTAAGTTTGCGTATGGCTGCCTCAATGCTCTGGTCAGGTTCAATCACGTTATAATCACCCCAGAAATCAGGGTCAGCGAAAGCTGTGACCTCTTCGGTAAAGAAGTCCGAGGGCTTGATCCTCTCCTTGTTGGAGAATTTTACCACATCCTCATCCGTACGGTCTGTTATGGCCAGTTCAGACATGGTTGTGTAGTTGGTATTGAAGAGTTTTCTCTTCCAGTTGACCTTGAACTTGACCTCGGCCCTTGAATGGCTGAAATACCACTTGCCGTCCTGCTCTCGGAACCTGACCATATAAGAGGTCACCTCGGGTGTTACCTGCATGCCCATTGGTTTCTTCCTGATAAACATAGATGAGGCAAGTTCCTTGTTTTCAAGGTTGAATGCAAATTCAGCCTGTGCTACGGCATATGTTTCAATATCCACGAAAAGGCGTCCCTGGTAAAGGGGTGTGGTGATTGAAGGCTTCTGGTAGAAATTGATCACATAGTTGGTCCTGTCATCAATGACTACGATGTTTGCAAGCTCGAGGTCATACTGTTGGAGGGCTTCCCTGGTAAGGAAGATCTCGGGATTCTTAACCACATCAAGGTAGAGTGTGGTTGTGGGACCGCCCTGCAGTTTGAAGAGAACAGTATCCATCTTCTCCACGTCAGTACTTTTTCTGCCCTTATAGATCCTTACGGCGTCATACCTGAGATCATTCTGGTAGGGAGCTTTGAATACCTCAACAACTGCCTCACCTATTGAAACATAGCTGCGATTCTTGCGTATCGTCTCCCGGTAAAATGCTGTCATGTCATTGGCCACCAGCGGATAATTATCATTAAACCTGCTGATTACCTGTTCTATGATCTCTTCCGGCACAAGCGGTTTCACTATTACTTCCCTGATGGGTATCATTGCCTGCTCCAGTGCTATCACATTTCGCTGGCCATTGGTCTTCATCTCCTCTATGGCCATCACCCTGTTCTTGTACCCTATATATGAGAATTCGAGATTCCCGGTTTCTCCTTCAGGGACTTTGAGAGTGAACTCGCCATCGAGGTTGGTGATAGTTGACACATTATTACCCTGGACGGCGATGCTGGCAAAGACCAGAGGCTGGTTTGTCTCGGCATCAATAACCCTGCCGCGGATGGTAATAACCTGCTGCTGTTCCTTCTTCGGACTCTCCCCGGCTGCAGATGCGATGATTTCACCGGCAGGTATGAGAAAAAGCAGTGCCGAAGCTATTGCGGTAAAAAGGATTTTTGTTTTCATAATATTAGTTTTTTGTGTTTAATCCGGATCATTGTCTCATAATAATGACCGGGAAAACCCTCTTTCCCCTATACAGTGACAGGAAAAAATTGTTCATTTGTCTTTTATGACGGCGCTTTCATACCTGAATGCAAGTTACACTGTTTTTACTTATGCGGCGAGAAGGTATGCCGGTATTTCAGCAGTACCGCCGCCGCCTCCGGCGATAAGCATTGAGCTCAGCAGCCGCTGTAATCTTGCCTGCCCGGAGTGTGTTGCCGGTGCCGGCATGCTCGTGCGAAGGAATGACTATATCAGCGCTGATCTGGCTGGGGAGATAGCGATGCAGTTGCGTGGTCATCTGCTTTCTGCATGGCTCAGTTTCCAGGGTGAGCCGCTGTTGCACCCTGACTTCTTCCGCATAGCAGGGTTCTTCAGGGGGATGAACCCCGTTATTGCCACCAACGGCCATTATCTTGACAGGGACAATTGCATCGGCCTGGCAGACTCTCCTTTGAAAAAAATTATCATCTCATATGACGGAGTGACACCGGAGGCTTATATGCTTTACAGGAGAGGAGGTGATCATGCCCTGGTGACTGAAGGGATAACGAGGCTGGCAGCCACCATCAGGGAGAGACACTCAAAGTTGAAAATTGTGATTCAGTTCCTGTTGCACAGGGGTAATGAGCATGAGGCAAAAGCTGCCGCTGCCTTCGCCAGGTCAGTGGGGGCACACTTCAGGATCAAGACCATACAGGTCCTTGACCCTGCCAGGGCCGGTCAGTGGATGCCGTCTGACCCGCGACGTTCACGCTACGCAGCCATCGGACAATCATGGAAGAGTACCACCTCACCCGTCAGGGGTTGCACACGGATGTGGTCCTCGGCAGTCATAACCACCGATGCCGATGTGGTACCGTGCTGCTTCGACAAGAATGCAGCGCATTTGATGGGCAACCTGGGCACCAAATCATTCATGGACATATGGAGGAACGAAAAATACAGATCGTTCAGAAATATGGTGATGCAAGACCGCCGCCTTGTTGACATATGCAGTGATTGCCCGCAGGGGAGGAACCTGTTCTTCAGCGGCTGAAGGAATGGTTTTGGAAGTTACATGGCAATTAGTAATTTTAAACAAACTTAACCGCAACCTATATGAAGATTCTTAAAGTCATTCTTACAGTCCTTGCAGTGATCATCGCCGTTGTTCTCATTGCAGGAGTAATAGCTGTTCCGGCACTTCGCAAATCAGGCCTGCCCGATCTCAACGGGGAGAAGGATCTTGCCGGCCTCACGGCCGAAGTAAGGGTTATACGCGATGAGCGCGGTGTGCCTCACATTTATGCGTCAAATGAACACGATCTCTATTTCATGACCGGCTACATCACGGCCCAGGAGAGGCTCTGGCAGATGGATATGGTCAGGCATGCCACACAGGGCAGGCTATCTGAACTGTTCAAGAGAGACATGTTTGAAACAGACATCTTCCTCAGGGCACTGGGCATGCATGAGAAGTCGAAGCTGGTATTGGAGAAGGAAGATCCGGTCATACTGGAGTCACTCAATGCGTATGCCAGTGGGGTCAATGCCTGGATAGAACAATGCGGGAAGAAACTTCCGCCGGAATTCAGGGTGCTGGGATATACACCCGAGCCATGGACAACCATGGATATAACCAATATAATTGGCTTTATAGGATGGGATCTGGCATCATCAAACCTTTCCAGTGAGGTCAGCAATTATAAACTTGGCAGAAAACTGGGCCCAGAGAAAGCATCGGAGCTTATAGCTGACTGGACCCTGGTTGACGAGGTTGTCTTCCCGGAGTTCAGGCTTAAGGATGAGCTGATTGATAAGGTCCAGGCAGCGGTCAACTCTATGGATAAACTGGAAGAACTGGGCATTGTCACCTTCTCCGGTAGCAATAACTGGGCCGTCTCCGGCAACAGGAGCGAGACCGGCAAACCCATCCTGTCAAATGACATGCACCTTGGATTCAATGTTCCGGGCTTCTGGATGCAGGTGCACCAGGTTATCCCCGGACAGCTGAATGTGACAGGAGTGCTCTTCCCGGGAGAGCCCTTTGTCATTGCCGGACATAATGACAGGATAGCATGGGGGATGACTAACCTGAGCGTTGATGATATCGACCTTTTTGTTGAAACAGTTGACTCCACAGGCAATAACTACCTGTATAACGGCGAGTGGCTTCCATTCAGGGAAGAGGAACATCAGTTGAAGATGACTGATGACTCATCCCTGACACGCGTGATCAGGTACACCCATCACGGACCGGTCATCTCAGAGATGCGGGGCATCAATGACGAGGTACTGACAATGTGCTGGTCAGGATATGACTACAGCGATGAGATACAGGCGGTTTACCTTCTGAACAGGGCACGCAACTGGGTTGAGTTCCGGACTGCCCTCAGCCATTTCAGGTCAATAAGCCAGAATTTTGCTTATGCAGATGTTGAAGGAAACATTGGCCTTAACACCGGTGGCGGTATTCCCGTCAGAAAGGGCACCGGACTCCTTCCGCGCAGGGGCGACACTGATGAGTATGAATGGAAGGGATATGTTCCGTTTGAACTGCTTCCTTCATCATTCAACCCGGAGGACGGATTTGTGTCATCTGCCAACCAGAGGACGGTGGATGAGAGCTATCCGTTCTTCATCAGCGGTGATTTTTCAATACCCTACCGCATTATGAGGATCAGGGAGATGGCTGCGGAAAAGGAGATACTGGGCATTGATGATTTTAAAAGGATGATAACTGACAACCATTCATCCTATGCTGCCATGATGACTCCTGTCATTCTTAAGGGAGCTGAGGCCATTGGCTCTCCCTCTGTGGATGAAAAGTATGCCCTGGAGGAGCTGAAGGAGTGGGATTATACCATGGACGCAGCACTGGTTGCCCCGACTCTCTTTGAGTTCATCAGGTCTGAGATGGCCCGTCACATAATGCAGGATGAGCTCGATGAGCTTTATGGTTCGCCGCTGGGGCGGCAACACGATTTTTACCTGTACACCATGATGACAGAGGGGCCGGATCAGTGGATTGACAATATTGACACTCCGGAAAAGGAGACCATGGAAATTATAATTGCCAGAAGCATCAGGTCAGCTCTTGATACCCTCACAGCCCGTTATGGTGAATGCGGGGAGAACTGGCAATGGGGGAAGGTTCACACCTTTACCCTTGAGCACCCGATGGGAGGGGTTAAGATCCTTGACAGGCTGTTGCGTCTCAACTCGAAAAGCTATGGTATCGGAGGAAGCTATCACACTGTGGCTCCCTATGCCTTCAGGGACAATCTGAAGGCGGTGCACGGTGCTTCCGAGAGGCATATCTTCAATACGGCCGACTGGGATCAGTCGCTCACTGTCATACCTACCGGCACATCGGGCATCCCTGGCAGTCCGTTCTACCTTTCTCAGACGGATACATATGTGAATAATGGTTTCTACGGTGAACCCTTCTCGGATGAAGCGGTAGAGTCAGCGAAGAAATATGAAATGATCTTCAGGCCGGGTGGAAGCAGATAGCTGGCTGATGTCATAAACAGCCGGCAGTCAACGGGCAATGAACATATTCCGGGAGGAGGTCACGACTGATAATCAGGCAGTCAGACGACTACTCTGGCAACCATGACCTTGCCGTTTAAGTATATGCGGGCCAGGTAGATACCCGGTGCAATGTTGCCTAGTTGCAGCAGAACCATGTCGCCGTCAGGGGTAAGGGTATCCTGTAACACTATCCTGCCGGAAGTGTCAACCAGCTCGATCGAAACCGAAGAGCACCTTATGAAGTTGTGTGACTCTATGCAGACATAACCGGCCGCAGGCTGCGGATAAACCTTCGTTTCATTATCTGCCACATCCTCCGCTATGCTGTTCAGGATACTCAGTTTAAGATAAAATATACCCGTTGATCCACCGGCGCTTCCATCAACCTGTATCCAGTATTTCTGGTTTGCAACAACATCAACAGAAGTAATTTGAGGATTATAATCAGTATCAGAGTAATCGTCATTGGCCGCTTCCAGCTTGTAGCTGCCTGCTAACAGGGCTGATTCTGAAACAGCGCTATAGATTGCAATCTGGTTATCAAAACCTGTTGATAAAAGTGATATCGTCTGGTTTGATACCGGTGTATAACTGAACCAGACACTGTGTTCAACTATGTCCTGCCCTGTGCCATATTCATCGCACCATGACATCTGTCCCGTACAGCTGCTGAATGGCGGTATGGGTTCATCCTGCTGCACCGTGGCACATCTGTTGGAAAAGGTACCTGAGGTGCCTGAGCTTATAGGGCGCGCATTGCTGATATTATCATTTGACTGTGCTTCAAGGGGAATCTTAACGTTAAGCACCTCCTGACAGGTGCCGTGTATGCCTGTCAGGATTATATCTATATCTGTGCTGCGTGTTAATCTTCTGCCGTCAAGCACTCTTATTACAGCCGGATTTGCGGTGTTGTTTTCTATATAGAAAAGGTTTTGTGATTCGTCCGAGAGAGTCCATAGCCAGGCGTCAGCGCCATATGCATGAAGCGTAAGCCCGGAGAAGGAGTTGACACATGAATCTGTAAGCGCTATGGGCACGGCCTGAATTAAAAGCTCAGAACCTGCTGAAATAAATTCATCCACCGTGATCTCCTTCTCACCCGCGGCGTTAGCAGCTTTCAATGATACGGTGTATCTTGCTTCCAGCAGGAAGGAGACCTTAGGTGAAGAGGATGAGGAGTCCGTACCCTCACTGTAGCTTACAGCAGAGGGCGTGAAGGACCATTGCCATCCCGTAGGTTCAAATGCCGAAAATCCTGTAAGCTCTACCGGTGTATTGGTGCATACCTGCGCGATTTGAGTTGCGAACTGGGGATCAGGCAGGTTTGTCGGAGGGTAGTAACCTTCAATCGACATCATCCCTGTTCCGTCAGGGTCAAGAAATGACTTCAGTGCAGGGAAACCAATGTTTGGATGATTCCATGAGTAGTCAAGTCTTCCGAAATAATCAATCTCTGATCCGCCGTGCAGTTGACCGGTAATTTTTTTATTGTGATCAAAAAGAGGTGCACCGGATGAGCCTGATGAGGTTATTCCCTCATCAAAGACAACTTCCCAGTGAGTACCTGATGGTGAGGTGGTGCCACCCTCCCAGGTAAGGGGTTCCCATTTGGTTGCCGGGGGGTCGAAGTCCCTGGCCAGTTTTTTCGCTCTGCCTCCCGGATGATGTATGCATGCCGAGTTCTGAGGGGGAGTCTCTTCGATGCTCCAGCCTGCATAATATGGATTATATGATATAGGGATATTCCGGTCAAATTCCAGCAGAGAATAGTCTGAGTCAGTACCGGTGGTCATCAGTGACGATCCGGAGATAGTCTGCTTCGGATCAAGGATTTGCTGAGTGCAGGCAGCCTCTTCATAATTGAAGTAGGCAACAATAGTGGCAGCTTCCTTAATTGTATTAATACAATGAGCAGCGGTAAGCAGGTATGGTTTCAGGGATTGGCCGGCAGAGTTGATCAGAGCTCCGGAGCAGAGGTAACTATAGGTGCCGTCATTAAACGTGTACCTGCAGACAGCATGTTTTTCATTCTGGAGAGAGATGCCTTCAATGCAATTGATGCCTATAAAGCCGTCTTTATCAGCGTTTCCGGATTTGGGTACAAGAATGTCAATGAATGCCTGTCCTATCTGGCCGATAACTACTTCTCCCGCAAAGGGAGCATCGGCAGGTTCATAATACTCTATTATTACATGATCTCCGCGAAAATCACCTGTAACGAAGAGCAGTTCCTCAGTGATGTTATAGTCGGTAAATGCCCCCTTTATGTCCGAGTACGAATCGTTATACAGGAAGAGCCTGGCTCCTTCAGGGACAAGGTATTTGCTGAAGATCACCTGTAGTGATTTTCCTGCGGGGGAATTGATCCTGTACTGCCAGATGGTGCCTCCCTCCTCCAGTCTGGTCATGGAACCTTCCTTTTTTAAGTCGATTTCAACTTCCTCCAGCACGGCGTACATGAGAGGAAGTCTGTTGGCTCCATTGTGAAAGGCCAGGGTTGCTGTGTCAATCAAGCCCAGGGTACGGGATGCGATTCCGGAGATGCTCTTTGATCCAGAGATCTTGAATGAGGGTGGCAGTCCGCCCTCAGATACCTGCGCTGCAATACAAAGGGTCAGGGCAGATGCTATTAGTGAAAGAAAGGCTTTTTTCATTTCAGGCCCGGGGCAGGAGCAGATAAGTAAAAAATGTCAGTGAGGATTTTCAGACGGTCATGATCTCTTTTTCCTTGGCTTCAACAATCTTGTCAACCCTGGCTATGTGCTTGTCAGTCATCTCCTGGATCAGTTTCTCGCCGTTTTTCTCTTCATCTTCGGGCAGGCCCTCCTTGAGCAGTGTCCTAAGTTCATCGAGGAACCATTTTCTTCCTGACCGGATGCTGATCTTGGCCGTTTCTCCCTCCTGTTTTACCTGTTTCACCAGTTGGTGGCGTCTCTCTTCTGTCAGCGGAGGTACGTTTATACGGATGACCTCGCCGTTATTTATGGGGGTCATGCCTATGTTGGCAGCAAGGATAGCTTTTTCAATTACGCCAAGCATATTCTTTTCCCACGGCTGAACAAGAATGCTCTTTGCGTCGGGTGTATTGATATTGGATACCTGAGCCAGCGGGGTCATTGTGCCATAGTATTCAACGGATATTCCATCAAGCAGCAACGGGTTGGCGCGGCCGGCGCGAAGATGTGAGAGTTCATACTCAAGATGCTGGACGGCCTTGTCCATTCTCTCTTCCGCTTCATCCCTGAATAGTTCCAGTTCTTCAGTCATGTGGTTATTGATTATTCTGATAGTGGCAAATGTAAACAAATCTTTTCAGAGAGTTATGAGTGTGCCGCGCTTGCTGCCCTCCACAACGGCCCGGAGGTTTCCCTCCCTGTTCATATTAAAGACAATAAGGGGCATTCCGTTCTCACTGCACATTGAGAAGGCGGTCTGATCCATCACTCTCAGCTTTTTTTCAATTGCTTCAGAGAAAGTAAGGGTCTCATATTTAACCGCAGAGTGATCTTTCTCCGGGTCAGCTGTATAGACGCCATCCACACGTGTTCCCTTGAGCAGCACATCACAGTTCAGCTCCACGGCACGGAGTGCGGCAGCGGTGTCTGTGGTAAAGAAAGGATTTCCCGTTCCACCGGCGAGGATGGATACGCAACCACAGTCAAGTGCCGAGGAGGCCTTGTCACGGCTGTAGAGCTCGCCAACCGGTTCCATGCGGATGGATGTGAACACCTTTACATTGCATCCGGCCCTTGCCAGGAAGCTCTCAAGGGCCAGGCTGTTTATCACTGTTGCAAGCATGCCCATCTGGTCTCCCTTGACCCTGTCATAACCGTCGCCGGTGCTTCCCAACCCCCGGAATATGTTGCCTCCGCCGATGACTATTGCCACCTGGCATCCTGCATCAACAATATCCCTTATCTGGCTGGCATAGCCTGTCAGTACGGTGGCATCAATTCCCGTTCCATCAGGGCCGCCGGCCGACTCTCCGCTGAGCTTAAGCAATATTCTTTTATACTTCATTGCAACATCCTCTTTTTATGATGGTAACGAAATTAGCAAAAAATGTGCCCGGAAAACAGGAAGGAAGGAAAAAAGAGAGCGACACCCCTCTGAAGGAATGCCGCTTCATGCTTTTAAAATCGCAGAACCAGCCTGCTACTTCTTGCCCAGAGTATCGGTCCTGAAGAGGTAGTAGAGAGGACAGGTGCGTGTTAATGCTGTCAGTACCAGGATGATTGCGAGAATAATAAAGATCAGCCCCAGCAACTTGCCCACGCCAATAAAATAGAGGATTACCAGCAGTGCTGCCAGCACCAGCCTGACGATCATGTCAGTTTTACCGATGTTCTTTTTCATAGGTCAGTTTTATTTTAGTGTTCCAATTTACTAATTATTTATCAAATAGGAACACTGCCTCCACAAAGAAGAGGGAGTTGGATGAGAGGCGGAAACAGAAACGACGCCTGCGGGGCGTCGTTTCTGTTTGTAAAATCTGCCTGTGGTCAGACATTAAGTGTGTAGCGGGCAAATCCCGTTGCCTTGAGGCCCTTGTCAGCATTCTCAAGGTATTGTCTGACGGTGAGCTTGCTCTCCTTGATGAATTCCTGGTTCATAAGGGTGCTTTCCTTGAAGAACTTATTCAACTTGCCCTGTGCTATCTTCTCGAGCATCTCCTCGGGCTTGCCTTCACGGCGCGCCTGTTCCCTTGCTATCTCGAGCTCCTGGGCAAGGATCTTCTCGGGGACGTCCTCTTTGTCAAGAGAGACGGGACTCATGGCTGCAACCTGCATGGCCACATCCTTGTATACCTGCTTTTCAATTCCTGCCTTGTTGAAACCCACCAGCGTGGCGAGTTTATTGCCGGGGTGGATATATGCCTGTACTGCAGGAGCATTTATGGCGGCAAAATAAGAAAGTTCGAACTTCTCCCCGGTGATACCGCTCTTTTCAAGAACGAGGTCGGTTGCCTTTTTTCCTTCAATTATTACATTCTTAAGTCCTTCAAGGTCAGCAGGAGCTGAACTAAGGGCTGCATCAAGGATTTTGTTTCCGAGTGTAATGAAGTCAGCGTTCTTTGCCACGAAATCGGTCTCGCAATTAAGAGCTATCATCATACCGGTTTTGCCGTCGGCACTGGTTTTTGCCAGCACCACACCTTCGGTAGCTTCACGGTCAGCACGCTTGTTTGCAATAGCCTGACCTCTCTTACGGATTAACTCCTGTGCTTTTTCAAAGTCTCCTGCAGCCTCTTCCAGGGCTTTCTTGCAGTCCATCATGCCGGCGCCTGTCACTCTTCTCAGTTTGGCGACATCGGCAGCGCTTATATTTGACATTGTATTAAGAGTGTTTAATGGTTGTTTCTATTCTTCTTCCTCTTCGGAAATCTCCTCATCAGCCACTGTGGCTTTTTCGGTTTCTTCCTCTTCCGGGCTCTCACCCTTCATCTCGGGCTGCTCCTCTTCATAGTCCGCAGCCTTGAACTTGCCTTTGCGTGATCCTTCCGGCATCTCATCCCTGTCAGACTGGGCATTGTCCTTGTCCTTTTCAGCCTTACGCTCATTGAGACCTTCAGCTATAGCCTGGCACATGATCTCAATCACAAGTGAGATTGATTTTGCAGCATCATCATTTGCAGGAATCACGAAGTCAATGTCCGCCGGATCAGAATTGGTATCAACCATTGCAAATACAGGTATTCCCAGTCTTTTAGCCTCGTGAACCGCAATATGTTCCTTGCACACGTCTACCACAAACAGCGCTGATGGCTGGCGGGTCATGTCGGCTATTGAACCCAGGTTCTTTTCAAGCTTGGCTCTCTGGCGTGTTATCTGAAGTTTTTCCCTCTTGGAGAGGTTGTCAAATGTGCCGTCAGTAGACATTTTATCTATAGACCCCATTTTCTTGACCGCCTTGCGGATAGTGGGGAAGTTGGTGAGCATTCCGCCCGGCCATCTTTCGGTCACATATGGCATATTGACCGCTCCTACCTTCTCGGAAACAATATCTTTCGCCTGCTTCTTGGTAGCCACGAAGAGCACTTTGCGTCCGGATTTGGCTATCTGCTTCAGGGCAGATGCAGCCTCATCAATTTTGGTGACGGTTTTTTCAAGGTCAATAATGTGAATGCCGTTGCGCTCCATGAAAATATAGGGAGCCATGGCCGGGTTCCATTTTCTCTTAAGGTGCCCGAAATGTACGCCGGCATCCAGTAATTCTTTGAAATTGGTTCTTGACATTTTGAATCTGTTGTTAAGTTTACGTTCTGTGAAGTCAATTGCAGAGTAGTTCCTCAGCGGGAAGTCAATGCAATTTAGATACTAAACCTGCATCTATAATTAATTGCTGTTGAACTCCTAACGCTTGCTGAACTGGAATCTCTTGCGTGCCTTGGGCCTGCCGGGCTTCTTTCTTTCAACCTCGCGCGGATCACGTGTGGTGAAACCTTCAGCCTTAAGTTTCGGCTTGAACTCCGGATCAACCTTGATCAGAGCCCTGGAAATAGCAAGACGTACCGCCTCTGCCTGACCTTTGAATCCACCGCCGTCAAGAGTGACATTGATGTCATATTTGTCGGCAACATTGAGAAGGTTGAGGGGCTGTAGAACAACATACTGCAGGATCTCATTCGGGAAATACTCCTTGTACTCCCTCTCATTGATCGTGATCTGTCCCTTACCATCGCTCAGGTAAACCCTTGCAACAGCCGCTTTCCTTCTTCCGATAGCGTTGATAACTTCCATGTTTCTTACTTAATGGTTTTTAAATCAATTAGTTTAGGTTGCTGGGCCTCGTGCTTGTGTTCGGGGCCTTCATAAACATACAGGTTCCTGAAGATGGCGCTGCCCAGCCTGTTTTTCGGAAGCATACCCTTCACGGCGTATTCAATCATCCGTGTCGGATGCTTCTTCATCAGCGTGTCAGCCTTGACGATCCTCTGGCCTCCGGGATAACCGGTGTGCCTGATGTACTCCTTGTCAGTCATCTTTGCTCCCGTCAGCGTAACTTTCTCTGCATTGATAACAATGACGTTATCGCCGCAGTCAACATGAGGCGTGAAGCTTGGCTTGTGCTTCCCCCTCAGCATCAGGGCTACAACAGATGCCAGACGCCCGAGTGTCTGACCCTCCGCATCTACAAGTACCCACTCTTTCTCAACAGTCGCCTTGTTGGCTGAAACTGTCTTGTAACTTAAGGTGTTCACTTTGTACTAAGGTTTTGTTTATTAATGATTTTTTAAAATAAAAACCCCATTTTTGGGGTCTGCAAAAATACAACATATTTTTATTCCCAGCAATATGTTGTACTTTTAATTTCTTTAATATCCGTATGTTCAGCAGACGAGTCCATCAGAACATCTACATGATATGCCTCTTCCTGGCCGCTTTCCTGATGCCCGTCTCGGTCTGGCTCCTCTCGTCAGTATCAGTTGCCATGTCAGCAAACTGGCTGCTTGAGGGAGATTACCGCCGCAAATATAAAAATTTTAAGTCCGCCCGGGGAGCTGTAATCCTGCTGATGCTTTTCGCCATGTATCTTCTGTGGATGATAAACACGGCTGATCTCATCGGGGCTCTCGGTGAGCTTAAACTCAGGCTTCCGCTGCTCTTCTTCCCCGTGGTGATGGGTTCATCACCGAAACCAGGTTCAGGCACACTACGCCTGGTGCTGCTCTCCTTTATTGCCGGCTGTGTTGTGGCTGTTGTGGCCGGCATGCTGGCACTGGCCGGTGTTTTGCCTGTGGAGATCAGAAGTCCGCGAGACCTGGCGCTGTTTGTGCCCTCAATAAGACTTTCCATTCTGCTCTGTTTTGCCATATTCTCATCATTATGGCTCATTATGACGGACCGTTCCGGCCGGGACCTTCACGGCAGTGAGGGTGGCAATGATTCTGCAGCCGCCAGGTTGAGTTCCCTGATGAGTTCCCTCAGGAACAGGCTTCACGTCATACTGGCCGTGGCGGCAACAGCCATGTCATGGTTTCTCTTCAGGCTCCTCTCTGTGACGGGTATAATTCTCTTTGCCTTACTGCTTCTGATGACTTCGGTATACATGTTTGCTTCCTGCAGAAAAATCCTTGCCGGCATGTTATTCATGGCTGCAGCCCTCACAGTGACGGCAGCAGGACTGATACTTTTCCATTCTGCAGCACGCTCAGTCAGCAGGCCGGCAGATCCCATGCTGAATAATCCCGTAAGTGTTACGGCATCAGGCAACAATTATATCCACTATCCGGAGGAAACACTAGTGGAGAGAGGTTACCTGGTGTGGATGAATGTCTGCGAGGAAGAGGTGCGAAAGGAGTGGAACAGAAGAAGCGACATGGATTATGACGGACCGGATTCTGCAGGCAATGAACTGCGTGTGACACTCATAAGATATATAACCTTCCTTGGGATGACCAAAGACTCTGCCGCCGTGGTCGCCCTCACTGACACGGATATCTCAAACATTGAAAAAGGATTTGCCAACCCGCTCTATGCAAGGAAAGGCAGTCCGCGGGCACGAGCCTATGAACTGGCCTGGGAGCTGAACCGTGCCTCCGGCGGAGCGAATCCCTCGGGTCACTCGCTCACCCAGCGCCCTGAATTTTACAGGGCGGCGCTTGGTATTATCAGGAAACATCCGTGGTGCGGGGCAGGAACAGGAGACGTGGCCAGGGCTTTCAGTGATGAATATGCTTCCAATGCAACACCGCTGACTGAGGAATACCGGCTGAGAGCGCATAACCAGTACCTGACCTTCGCGGTTACCTTCGGCATTCCGGGCATGATGGTGGCCGTGGCTCTGATGCTTATACCCTGGTTCAGATGCAAATGCAGGTGGTCTTACCTGTTCCTGCTCTTTATCACGGTCACACTTGTCACCATGTTTAATGACGACACCTTCAGTTCATTTACCGGAGCAGCATTCTTTTCTTATTTTTACACCCTGTTAATTGTTACCTGTTACAGTGATGAAACTTAAACAAGGGGAGAGAAAATTTCTTGAGATGGCTATACGTACAGCTGAGGAAAACATGGCCGACGGCGGCGGTCCTTTTGGCGCGGTAATAGTCAGAGACGGTAAAGTGGTGGCCTGTTCGGGAAACAGGGTGGTGCCGGGACATGATCCCACGGCTCATGCCGAGGTGATGGCCATCAGAATGGCAGCCGCGGCGGCAGGCACACATGATCTGAGTGACTGTGTTATCTATGCATCATGTGAGCCCTGTCCCATGTGTCTCGGGGCCATCTACTGGGCGGGCATAAGACGGGTGGTCTATGCATCTGACAGGTACCGGGCGGCTGCAGCGGGGTTCAATGACAACCATATCTACCAGGAGCTGTCACTTGAAAACAGTGAGCGCACCATTGCCATGGTCCGCAGCCTTACAGGGGAAGGCAACAGGATTTTCAGGCTGTGGGAGGATCTTCCGGATAAAGTACCATATTGATGAAGCGGTGATGCCCAGAGTTGACAGGACTTTCTTTATGGAAGATGCGGTGACCGTAGCCCGTCGGCTGCCAGGTATGGAGATGGTTGTAAAATCCGGAGACAGAGCCGGAAGATATATGATAACTGAGACGGAGGCTTATCTCGGCGACGGCGACAGGGCATGCCACGCCAGCAAGGGCAGGACGGCAAGAACGGAACCGATGTTTCTGGAGGGAGGTCATCTTTATATTTACTTTGTATACGGTATGCACTGGATGCTTAATGTGGTTACCGGTCCGGCAGACCACCCGGAGGCTGTTCTGATCAGGGGCGTATCACACTTCCCGGGCCCGGGGCGTGTCACCAGGTGCCTGGGCATTGACAGTTCATTCAACAGAGAGGATCTGACATTGTCAGACAGGATATGGATTGAAGAAACAGGCTTCAGCCCGGAGCTTGTTGCCGGGCCACGGGTGGGCATAGCCTATGCCGGCGAGCCCTGGGTGAGCAAACCGTGGCGTTTTGTAATCAGGAACGAAAAAGAGAAATAATGACAAAAGGATTCAGACTATGGAATAACCTGACGGGGTGGGCAGTGTTTGCCTTATCACTCCTGGTTTATCTGCTGACCATTGAACCCACTGTCAGCTTCTGGGACTGCGGAGAGTTTATACTCTGTTCCTACAGGCTGGAGGTGGGACATCCTCCCGGCGCCCCATTCTTTCTTCTTCTGGGACGGTTCTTTACCTTCTTTGCCGGGGGTGACACCTCGAAGGTGGCAATGATGGTCAACATCCTTTCTGCCTTTGCCAGTGCATTTACAATACTCTTCCTGTTCTGGACCATCACCAGGCTCATACGCCTGGCTACGGGTGACAATGAGAGCGTCAGCGGCGGAAGGGCTTTTGCCATCCTCGGGGCAGGCATTGCAGGAGCCCTTGCCTATGCCTTCTCTGATACATTCTGGTTCTCGGCAGTGGAAGGGGAGGTCTATGCCACCAGCTCACTCTTCACCGCCGCGGTGTTCTGGGCCATGCTCCGCTGGTATGACGAGGCGGATGACCCTCACTCCGGCAGATGGATCATACTGATAGCATACCTCATGGGACTCTCCATCGGGGTGCATCTGCTGAACCTGCTCGCCCTGCCGGTGATAGTCCTGCTATGGTACTTCAGGAAACATACCGCCACAGCCAAAGGGATTATCACCTCCCTGGTTGCCGGATTTCTAATCCTGGGTGTGCTCAACTTCATCTTCGTCCCCGGGGTGGCAAAAATAGCAGGCTGGTTTGAGCTTTTCTTCGTTAATACACTGGGTTTGCCTTACAATACAGGTCTCTACATCTACCTTGTGATTCTAACCGGACTGATTGTGGCAGGCATCTGGTATTCGCTGAAAAAGGGAAGAAAAGTGCTCAACTTCGTGATGACGGTGATAGCCGTGCTGATGCTGGGTTACTCCTCCTTTGCCCTCATAATAATAAGGGCAAATGCCCATCCGCCGATGAATCAGAATGATCCTTCGGATGTTTTTTCATTCCTGTACTACATCAACAGGTCACAGTACCCGCGAGCGCCGTTCCTCTACGGACATTACTACTCGGCGCCGGTGACGGGCATAGACAAGAAAGTGGGCGGATACAACAAGAAAGATGGCCGGTATGAACCCTACTACATGACTGATTACACGTATGACAAACGGTTCATGACTCTGTTCCCCCGCATGTACAGCACTGATCCGGATCATATCAGGCAATATCAGTACTGGGGAAAAATCAAGGGAAAAAAGGTCACTGTCAGGTCAGGAGGAGGGAGTGAACAGGTTATAATTCCCACCTTCGGGGAGAACCTGCGGTTCTTCTTCCGGTACCAGGTGGGGGTGATGTACATGAGGTATTTCATGTGGAATTTCTCCGGCAGGCAGAATGATGTACAGGGCAACGGCAACGTCATGGACGGCAACTGGATATCAGGCATTCCATTCATTGACAATCCGAGGCTGGGAGATCAGTCGCTCCTGCCTGAAGAGAACCGCAATAACCCGGCCCGCAATGCCTATTACCTGCTTCCTCTTCTGGCCGGTCTGGCAGGCATATGGTGGCATTACAGGCGTGACGGGAAGGGACTGACGCTGGTGGTTGTCCTGTTCCTCATGACCGGACTGGCCATCGTGACATACCTTAACCAGTACCCGAGTCAGCCAAGGGAGAGGGACTATGCATACGCAGGCTCATTCTATGCCTTTACAATCTGGATAGGGATGAGCGTCATGCTTATATATGACCTGCTGAGAAAGCTCATGAAAGAGTACCCCGCTGCTGTCATCCCATCGGCACTGATAATGGCAGCCGTGCCTCTGCTGATGCTGATCCGCAACTATGATGACCATGACCGGTCTGACAGGTACACTGCAAGGGATATTGCCTCCAACTACCTGGCTTCGGTGGATCAGAATGCGGTGCTGCTAACCTATGGTGACAATGATTCATTTCCTCTCTGGTACATCCAGGATGTAGAGGGATACCGTACTGATGTACGCGTTGCCAACCTGAGCTACCTGCAGAGTGGTTTCTATATTGAGACCATGAGCCGGAAGGCATTTGAATCAGATCCGCTGCCCTTCACGCTGCCATATGAGAAGTACATTGAAGGGGAACGCGTGCAGTTGCCAGTTGAAGATCTGATCAAGGAGCCCACACCGATACGAAAGGTTATTGAATTTGCAGGGTCTGATGATCCGAAAGCCAAAATAGACCTCTCCGGCCGTGGTGATTATTTCAATTTTATTCCTGTGAGGGAGTTTATTATTGATGTTGATTCGGCCAACGTGATTGCCACGGGAGCGGTGAGATCCTATCATGCCGACCGGATGCTGAAACCCATGATCTGGAAATTTTCAGGCAACATGGCTATCAAGGATGACCTGGCAGTGATGGATTTTATGGCAGGCAACAACTGGGAACGGCCGCTCTATTACTCGGTCACTGTACCTGCTTCTACATACATAGGACTCGAAGATTTCTTTGTACTGGAGGGTATGGCATTCAGGGTCAGTCCGATCATCATAGACCCCCCGCAGCCCGGAGAGACAGGCATGGTGGATACGCAGGAGATGTATGAGAATATGATGACCAACTTCCGGTGGGGTAATGCAGAAAAGGAAGGAGTCTATCTTGATGAGAACAACCGCCGCATGTTTGACGTCTTCCGGCGGCAGTTTGCAAAACTGGCAAAGGCGCTGGTGGCTGAGGGAGATACGGTGAGGGCTGTAGCTGCCATCGAAAAGGGTATGGCTATTGTTCCGCCGGAGAAGATGCCATTTGACTATTTCAGTTGTGACCTGGCTGAGGCTCTCGCTGTGGCAGGGAAGAAGGAAGAGGCAGAGAAACTCTTTCGTGAAATAATTGATAACTCACTTGCTTCGCTTGGCTTTATTGCCGCACTGCCTGACAACAGATCATACGGGCTTGAGTTCAATGCTTCCGTATCATTGCAGGCGCTGCTTGACATATACAGGCTTGCCACGGGGTTCGGCATGACAGAGTTGGCTGAGACAGCCTCTTCCGGGCTTAACCGGTATTACGGAGAAGTGCCTGTAAGATGATAAGGAATTACCGCAGACCTTTTCCTGCAGCCATCATCTATCCTGATGCCATCTATACTATCAGGAGAGGCGGTCGTAAACTCTACCTTACCTTTGACGATGGTCCGGATCAGGAATCGACTCCCCGGATACTTGATATTCTCAAATCTCACATGGTCAGGGCTACCTTCTTCTGTACCGGTAGCCGCATAAGTGCCGTTCCGGGTCTTTTCGCCAGGATGGCTGCCGAAGGCCATACCATCGGCAATCACGGCTTCAGCCACCTGAACGGCCTCAAAACCCCCGTTCGAACATATTGTTCTGATGTTTTCAGGGGGAGGGACATAACATGCAGCAATCTCTTCAGGCCACCATACGGCAGGCTTCGGGTAAGACAGTACAGGATCCTTGAGCGGACCATGCAGGTTGTTTTCTGGGATGTGATGCCTTATGACTTTGATGCCGGTATCACGGCCAATGAATCATATAACATACTTATGAAAAGGATCAGACCCGGATCGGTCATTGTGCTGCATGACAAACCGGCGAGCACGGCCCTTGAATACCTTGACCGTTTCCTGGGAAAGGCAATCGCGGAGGGTTATTCGTTCGGGTTGGTGGACGAATATTCGCGTCAGGACTGATTTTTTTCATCCTAAATACTATTTTTGAAAGGGGAAAGAAACCTGTAACATGAATATCCTGATACTCGGGTCCGGAGGCCGCGAACATGCTATTACCTGGAAACTGGCACAGAGCAGCAGGCCGCTGAAGCTTTTCGTTGCTCCCGGCAATCCCGGCACCTCATCCATTGCCTCAAATGTTCATATTGACCCATTGGACTTTGAGGGTGTCCGTTCAGCCATCATTGAAAACAGAATAGGGATGGTGGTGGTAGGCCCTGAAGCTCCTCTTGCTGAGGGCATAGCTGACTTTATAGAGGCTGATCCCGCACTTGCGGGTGTGGCCGTAATAGGACCGGGCCGGGCCGGCGCTATGCTTGAGGGAAGCAAGGATTTTGCCAAACGGTTCATGATAAGACATGGCATACCTACGGCCGCCTATGAGACTTTCACACCGGATACTTTTGAAGAAGCCGTCATTTTCATGCGTGGTCTTCAGCCCCCCTACGTTCTGAAAGCCGACGGGCTGGCGGCAGGAAAGGGAGTGCTGATAATCAATGACTTTGATGAGGCTGTCAGTGAGCTTCAGTCAATGCTCGGCGGCCGGTTCGGAGCAGCCGGGAACAAGGTGGTCATCGAGGAGTACCTGAGTGGAGTGGAAATGTCAGCCTTTGTGATCACTGACGGCATCACCTACAGGATACTCCCGGAGGCCAAGGACTACAAGCGCATAGGCGAAGGCGACACAGGAAAGAATACCGGAGGGATGGGAGCGGTATCACCGGTTCCGTTTGCCACTCCCTTATTCATGTCTAAGGTGGAGGAGCGAATCATAAAGCCCACAGTGGAGGGCCTCAGAAGTGAGGGCATCGATTACCGCGGCTTCATCTTTTTTGGCCTGATGAACATGAATGGTGACCCCTTCGTCATTGAATACAATGCACGCCTGGGTGACCCTGAGAGCGAGGTTATCCTCCCCCGCATAGGGAGTGATCTTTATGATCTTCTTGAGGGGGTTGCTCATCGTGATCTTGGTGCGCGTGAGATAGTCATCTCACCGGAGACAGCGGTGACGGTGATGATGGTCTCGGGAGGGTACCCTGACCGTTACAGCAAAGGCTACCCAATCACGGGCACGGAGAAAATAATTGAGAGTACTGTCTTTCATGCCGGAACGGCAATGGTTGACGGGCATCTCTCAACCTCCGGAGGCCGGGTGCTTGCCGTCACCTCTGGAGGCAGCACCATGGCAGAGGCCCTGGGCAAAAGTTACAGGTCAATAGGTGAGATCACATTTGAAGGGATGAATTACCGCAGAGACATAGGCTTTGACCTGAAAAACCGGGAAGGATGATCAGATTCTTCAGGGGATCAGGAGCAGGACCGGTTTTTCTGCTGATGCTTGCAGCCTCAGCATTGTGGATCGGGTATATCATCAGGCCGCCACAGCTTAACCTGGCTGCTGACAGCCTGCAGATGCCATTGTGGGCCTTGATCACCCAGGCACTGGCAGGCTCACCCTCGCTGGCAGTTATAGTCTCCTTCACGCTACTGCTGGCAGTGGCCATAATAATGATAAGGTTCAATACTGCAATCTTTTTCATTCCCCATCGTACAGTCCTGCCCGCTCTCATTTACATCCTTCTTTATTCGGTGTTTCCGGGAGAGATGATAATGAATCCGGCGCTTCCCGCATCATTACTGATAGTGGCGGGGATCTGGAGAATGATCACGTCCTATCGTGTAAACGGCATGACCTTCAAGTTCTTCGATGCTGCCCTGCTGATATCATCTGCCGGACTCCTGTATGCAGGAGCAGTGTGGTTCGTGCTTCTTGTCTTTATTGGTGCCCTGATCCTCCGCAGTCCCGATATGCGCGAGCTGGCCCTGGCACTGGTGGGAGCGCTGCTGCCGTGGATAGTAATGTATGCCGTCTGGTATATCACCGGGGGGTTCCCCGGAGAACTGACGGAGATCATCCGTCATAATCTTTTTGATCCTGTACCCTCGGTGTACTGGAGCCGTGCCCTTGTGATACTTTTGATAATTCTGGGTCTGAATTTTATTCCTTCTCTGTTTTCGCTGGTGAAGGATATGCCTACATACAAGATCAGGTCACGCAAGACATGGGAACTGTTTCTGTGGATGATTGTGATCTGTGCTGCAGCTATTGCATTTGTTCCTGCCGTCTCGGCGGAAATAGCTGCCCTGGCTGCCGTGCCGGTATCGTTTATTATGGCCGGTTACCTGACTTTTACCAGGCGGGTGGCTACTGCCGAGATACTTTTATGGCTGATGATAATTATGCTGGTTGTGACCCGCCTGTGGCCATATTGATCAGCGTATCATACAGACAACTCCCACCCCTGAGCCCTGCTCTCCGTTGACAAAGCCGTACCAAAGGGTATAGAGTCCAGTTTTGTTGCAGATAAAGTCTATGGAATTGTATTTCTTACCTGTACTGCTGTTATATGATGAGATAAGCTCCTTTCCCTGGTCATAGATTGTAATTGCAAGCTCTCCCCTGGAGCCGGGGGCATTGCATATCGAAAACCTGTACTTCATGTTTTTCATCAGGTACATGTTGGCCTTATAAACCGGGGGGGCAGCATCAGTGGCAGCTTTGGGGAGCTGTACCCGGAAATCCTTCAGGTAGGTTGTGTTTTCGCCGGCTGAAAGAACACAGCTGCTTACCAGATCATCAGTTGCAGGCTGACCTTCTGCCGCGGCGGTCAGGAGCATCAGAGCAAGGAGCGAGATGAAAAACCTGCATTTCATATTAGTTGCCGGATATTAGTTTGTTTCTGACTTCTTTTGACATCTCTGCTATTTCCGCCAGCTGGCTGTCACTCATCTCAACTATACTTTCCTCATGCTGAACCATTACCAACCGGCCATCCTCCTCTGTCGTCTCCGGCTCACCAAGCCTGTATGACACTTTCACGCCGGCATACTTCTGGCTCAGTCCCTCCATCAAGCTGTAAAGTGAGGCATACTCTTCGCCGCTGTCGCGGTAAGGCCTCAGAAGCATAAGAAGGTCACCTATGATTACCTTCTGTTCTCCGATGCGGTCTCTCAGGATACTCTCATTGTTGGTCAGGGCCACCTGTGTGGCAAGGTACTGACCCTCAATCCACACGCCGGCAATCATCAGAGCCGAGATCGAGCCCCGGTTGTTTTCCCTCAGGTACCTGTCAATCTGGTTGTATGAGTTGACTGAAAGAAAAAGCAGTGAATCAAGATTGGTTTTGCTGACAGAGAGTCTCTTCAGCGTTTCAAAGTCGAAGTATTGTCCCACCCTCAGGCCGTCTGCCAGCCTTTTGATGGTTGCCAGAACATCAACGGAATTTCCGGTTTTTTCATAAATATTGAGATAGCCCAGGTCAGCGCCATAGATGCCGAGCATGACCGCTTTCTGGAAATTGGTGGTAAGCCTGTCAGCCTCATGTGTGGGAGCCAGGTAGCCGGCAGAGAATGGCACCTGCATTGACTGGAGGATAGATGCTATTTCCACCGGTGAGGCAATGTTCTGTACTATATCTGCCACAGCTTCCTCACTGAGTTTCTCTGCTTCGCCGGCCGGCACCGAGTCAGCAACCGGAAAGCTGAGACCGCCATGGCGCATGCTGCTGTTCCCGCAGGAGCATACAAACACCAGCAGTATCACTGCCGGGATCTTTGATATTGTCCCTGTCATCAGACGATTGTGTTGATATACTAACTTAAGAATAGTCGTCATTATTGATCAGCTCTCCTTTTTTTTCTGAATCCGGTTTCTCCTAAAAACAGAATGACCTTTCTCAGTGCCTCCGTGTAAAGCATGATGTACAAAACGATGACTGAAGAGAGGACAAGGAGTAAATTGAACCTGCAGGTATCTACCCTGTATCCCATGAATCTCTTCACCGGCGCCATGAAATGGGTACGGAAACCTGAAGGTCCTGACGAGGCCGGTTCCAGGTAAATTAGATCCGCGTTCTGAATGAGTCTGTCCCTGAATTCAAGCATCTTGTTCTTTTCGTATACCTTCCTGACAATATCTTCAAGCTTGTCATTATGATAACTATTATATAACAGATCCAGGGCCATTTTATTGCTGCTTATATAATTATCCAGGCTCATGTCAGCAAGGTGGCTCAGCCTCCTGAATTCGGCGTCAGCCCGGTTGAGCCACAGAGCAAGCCTGTCAGCAAGATTTTCAGTGAAAAGTTCCGGAGTAATGGAGTCAGCACCACCAAAGGGTTCAATCACTCCGCTGGCGCCAAGAACGGCTGTTTCATTCCTGAGCAGGTTAATCTCACTCTCGTCTCTCATGATCCTGCCGTCAGGGCCCCGTCTGCCTTTTGCATTCTCCAGCGCTTCTGTCATTCTTGGTATGCGATAGATATTGTTGAAGTCGGAGATGCTGATCTGCTTTTTCAGGGGATAGACTCTCTTCCCATATTCATTCCCCGTGAACTGTCTGACCATCAGGGCTTCATAGGTCCACCTGGTAGGCATGAGCTCCGCTATGAGCGGGACCCTGTCCGGTCTGGCCAGTTTTCTGTTAAGCTTGTCAAACGGGAACATTGCACCGCTAAGGATCATCATTGGGATCATCAGCAGGGGTATGACAATATAGATGGCAATAGCCGAGTCAAGAGCCGAAGAGATGTTCAGACCTATCATATTGGCGCAGAAGGATGTGGTGAACAGAACCAGCCAGTACGAAAGGAATAGTCCCCTGATGCCCAGTACAGGATTGGCCACGGCAAGGAAAAGGAAGGCCTGCAGGGCTGAGATGAATGCCAGGATAAGGATCTTGCTGACCAGGTAGCTGCTGCGGCTCAGGTTAAGAAAGTGTTCTCTCCTCAGCATCTTACGGTCACGGAAGATCTCCTCGGCACTGACGGTGAGACCGAGAAAGAGAGCCACGATTATGCTCATGAAGATGTATACCGGTATGTTCTCATTTTCACGGAAGATATAGGTGTCTGATGAGGGATCCGCGATATACCGGATTATATATGAAAGGATCAGGCCCAGCAATGGTGCTTCGAGGAGGGTCAAAAGCAGATATTGCCTGTTTGCAATCTTGCTTTTGACGTCACGCGAAAGGTATATCAGTGCCTGTTTGAGCCATCCGGGCTTGCGCAGGCTTGACCAGGGTGCCTGTGTCTCTTCCTTAATGAGGGATGGGGGAGCACTCTTCCTGAAAGCCTCAGCCCATTCAGAAGGTGAAATCTTTCTCCGGTCAGTATATTTACCGTATTCATCAACCACTTTCGTTTCAAGAATATTGAACAGTGTTTCAGGGTTGACCGTCCCGCAGGTGGGGCACTCAGCTATCCCACTGTTAATGTGAGACTCCAGGGTTTTAAAGTGGACAATTGAGTCGAGCGGGTTGCCGTAAAAGACCAGGTGTCCCTTCTGATCAAGCACCAGCACCTTGTCAAAGCCTTTAAATATCCCCGAGGAGGGCTGATGGATGACGGTGATAACGAGCTTCCCCTTACCCGTCAGGTCATGCAGCAAGTCAAGCACGTTCTCTGAATCGGCTGATGAGAGGCCCGAAGTGGGTTCATCAAGGAAGAGCACAGAGGGTTCACGTATCAATTCAAGGGCAATATTCAGTCTTTTCCTCTGACCGCCGCTGATGACCTTGTTCAATGGTGATCCCACGCGGTAATTCCTCTTTTCATACAGTCCCAGGGTCTGTAGTGACCGGTGTACCATCTCCGTGATCTCTTCACGTTTCCTGCCCCCGAAGCATAGTGATGCTGCATAGTAGAGGTTCTCAAACACTGTCAGCTCCTCTATCAGGAGATCATCCTGCGGCACATAGCCTACTACCCCGTCGAGCCTCCTGTCTCCTGAATGGATTGGGATGCTGTTGATCCTGACCTCTCCCGATTGGGGTTTCACCAGTCCTGTCAGCAGGTTCAGAAGAGTGGTCTTTCCTGACCCGCTGGCTCCCATGATACCTATCATCATGCCCTCGCCGGCGGCGAAGCTGACATTGCTGATAGCCGCTGTGCCGTCAGGAAAGCTGTAGCTTATCTCCTCTGCAACGAAAGAGATAGGGTGTATATCTCTGCCTGAAACGAAGCGTGCCGAAATATCACTGTAGTATATGGTCTGCGACGGAGGCGCCTGCACCGAACTTCCCGGAGCGAAAATATACAGCTTCTGACGTGCCATCGGGAGACCGTTAAGAAGAGCGGTTCCCTCTGATGAACATTTCAGGAAGTACAGATTGACGCTGAACACCTTCAGAAAGGCAACAAAGCTGTCCGACTGCGGCCCGCAATCTGTCAGTGTTCCTGTGCTTACCAGGAGCATTGCAGGATCATTGAATCCAGATCTCTCTTCCTCCATGACAAACTTCATCATGCTGATGAACTCATCATGCGAAATCTTGAAGACCTCTGCGATGGTATTAATGATGTTCATCCGCTGGGGAGTGTACTGTTTCCCAGAGTCCAGAAGCTCCAGGCAGCGCATCAGAACAATGACCCTCTGTTCCTGGGTAAGGGTTTTGTTTATGGTCTTGCAGTTGCTGAAGATCCTGATTGAATCCCTGACAGAGGTGTCTGCAGGGCTGGTTTTTTTATTTTTCTTGCCAGCACCGGCGTTTTCGAGGAAGAGTGACATGAATTCATCAGCGCTCTGGTGTGATAGCTGCTTACTGAGGAATGCTGACACAAAATCGCGTTCGCTTTGCAGCATGCCGTCATCCTGCTTGACTATCAGGGCGAACAATTCCATCATGGCCCGCAGGATCTCTTCACTCATGTCTCAGGATCAGCTTTTCAGGTCTAGTCGGCAAGTTAATGAAAAAAGGTAGAAATTTTGATCATAATTGTGGACTTATTGAATATGAAGAATATCCTTATTTTTTAATGCCTAACTTTATAACCATGCACCACTATGCCCCTGAAAAAATGATTTTTAAAGCATAATTACCAAACCCTAATCAACTTGTCTATGACAAAATCAATTAATGCATTCAGAAGAAATCCCGGCCACGGGAACAGTGGCCTGAGGATTTTGCTGATCCTTGTCATGATGACATCTGCGCTGACCCTCTTTTCACAGAATATCACTGTGAGAGGAACGGTGACTGATGCCGAGACGGGAGAAGCCATGATTGGCCTGAACGTGGTTGTCAAGGGCACAACCCGTGGTGTGGCCACTGACCTAAATGGCAATTACACGGTGACCGACTGCCCGCCTGATGCCACCCTGGTATTCTCGTTTGTGGGCTATGAGGAGGTTGAAGAGCCTGTTCGCGGGCGCACCGTGATAGATGTTGCCATGTCGCCTTCAAGTGAGCTTGTGGAGGATGTGGTTGTGATCGGTTACGGAACCGTCAGCAAGAGGGATGTGACCGGTTCGGTTGCTTCAGTGCAGGGTGAAGATCTTGCGCGTGTACCCGTTTCCACGGCAGCTGAAGCTCTGACCGGAAAGCTGGCCGGTGTACACATTGTTACCACTGAAGGATCGCCTGACGCGGAGATAAACATACGTGTGCGCGGCGGGGGTTCTATCACACAGAGCAACTCACCCCTCTTCATCGTTGATGGTTTCCCTGTTGACAATATCACGGACATCCCGCCATCAACAATACAGTCAATTGATGTGCTGAAGGATGCCTCCTCAACAGCCATCTATGGCGCACGCGGCGCCAACGGGGTTATAATCATCACCACAAAAGGCGGCGAGGAAGGCAAACCAAGGGTTAATTACAATGCCTATTACGGCATGAAGAAAGTGGCCAGCCACCTCAACTTAGTCACTGTTGAGGATTACATGAAATGGCAGTATGAGTATGCCCTGCTCGCTGACAATCTTGAGAACTATGAGCGCTATTTCGGCAATTACCAGGACATTGACCTCTATGCCGGGCAGCCAACAACCAACTGGTTTGATCAGGTTTTCGGGCACATCGGGAAGGTATTCAATCATGACCTGAACGTTACCGGAGGGAGTGATAAATTCAGGTATTCGGCCACCTATGCAGGCATAAGAAGCGATGAGATCATGCTTTCCTCTGAATATAAGCGTGACAACCTGTCGCTTAAGCTTGACCATAAGGCAGGTGAAAGAGTTGAGCTCTCCTTCTCGGTACGCTATTCTGATCTGAAGATCTTCGGCGCGGGAGCCACTGACCAGGGAGGAGCAACGCCCAATGATGCCAGGGTAAAGCAGACAATGCTGTTCGTGCCCATACCCTTTAACTCTGTAGGAGACTTTGATGACACAGACCTGGCCGCCAGCATGACCAATCCGCTTGACAACGTCAGGGACAACGACCGTCAGCAGCTCAGGAAGAGGTTCAACCTCGGCGGCAGCTTCGCATGGGAGATTTTTGACGGACTCCTCTTCCGCAGTGAGGCAGGTCTTGACAATTATGTCAACAATGACGAACGGTTCTACGGTCTTACCACTTATTATGTCAGGAACACACCCACGGCCGATTACCAGAATATGCCTGCCCTGGAAGCCTATGAAAGAAAGGGCAACGGTATAAGGAGCACCAACACCCTGAATTATGATTTCGCAAACCTGTTAGGCGATACCGGCCATTCACTCACGCTGCTCGCCGGCCAGGAGGTGCTTGTAACAAAGACGAACACAATGTTCAACCAGATATGGGGATTCCCTGACTTCTTCACAGGTGAGGATGCCTACAAGCTGGTCAGCCAGGGTTACTCCAACAGCTACACAAATACATACAATCCTGATGACAAGCTGCTCTCGTTCTTCGGAAGGGTGATGTATGACTACAGGGGAAGGTATCTCTTCTCGGCTACCTACAGGGCTGACGGCTCAAGCAAGTTCTCTGCCGTCAACCGCTGGGGTTACTTCCCGTCAGCCGCCATTGCATGGAGGATCTCGGAGGAGGAATTCATGAAGGGCATCTCCAACACGCTGAACAACCTCAAGATCAGGTTCAGCTATGGTACGGCAGGGAACAACAACATACCGGCCAACCAGATAGCCCAGATATTTACAGCCCGGTCCACCTCATGGATCAACGGCTTCTCCTCATTCTGGGCTCCTTCAACAACCATGGCAAACCCTGATCTTAAATGGGAGACAACATTTACACGTAACCTGGGGCTCGACTTCGGATTCTTCAGGAACCGCATAAACGGCAGCGTGGAACTTTATCGCAATAACACCAAAGACCTGCTGATAGAATTCCCCGTATCCGGTACGGGATACAACACCCAGTACAGGAACATGGGAGAAACGGAAAACAAGGGCCTGGAGTTTGAACTGAACCTGGTAGCACTCAATGCAAAGAAGTACGGCCTTAATTTCGGGTTCAACATCGGATTCAACAAAAACAAGATACTCTCTCTCGGGGTGATGAATGATTTCGGGCAGAACACCAGCTGGGCATCAACCGAGATAGGGAATGACTACTGGATTGCCCTGGGTGGCTCAGTGGGTGAGATGTACGGTTACATAAATGACGGCCGCTATGAGGTCTCAGACTTCTCAGGGTACGATGCGGAAGCAGATGAATGGATTCTCAATGAGGGTGTAGTTGACAATTCAAATGTAATAGGAACAGTGCGTCCCGGCAGCCTGAAGCTGAGGGATCTCACCGGCGATGGTCTGGTGACGGTTGCTGACGGCTCGGTGATTGGCAATGCCAACCCGGTGCATACGGGAGGATTTACTGTTGAAGGGTACTTCTACGGATTTGACCTCTCCGCGCTGTTCAACTGGAGCTATGGCAATGATATCTACAATGCCAACAAGATTGAATATACAACATCAAGGTATGCATTCCGCAACCTGATTGACGTAATGGCAGAGGGTAACAGGTGGACCAACCTTGATGCGGCCACGGGTACACTGGTCAATGATCCAGCCACACTTGCTTCTATGAATGCGAACACAACCATGTGGTCACCCTTCATGAGCAGGCATGTGTTCAGTGACTGGGCTGTGGAAGACGGTTCTTTCCTCAGGCTCAATACCCTTACCCTGGGGTACTCGCTACCCGAACTGGTTACTTCAAGGCTTAATATTCAGCGATTGAGGTTGTATGTTTCAGGGTACAACGTATTCGTGCTGACCAATTATTCGGGCTTTGACCCGGAAGTCTCTTCCAGGAGGAACACTGTTCTTACCCCGGGGCTTGACTATTCGGCCTATCCGAAGAGCAGACAGTTGCTGTTTGGTGTGAATCTTACATTTTAATCTGATTAAAAAAGATGAGTATGAAAAAGTTCTTATATATAATAATCAGTATAGTGTTCGCCGGCCTGCTCGTGTCTTGTGAGGACTTCCTTGAAGCTCCGTCACAGTCGACGCTTGATGAGTCACTTATCTTCTCCAATCCCACTCTTGCGGCCTCGGCCATTGACGGGATCAAAGAGCCTATCGGGCAGACAAACTCATACAGGGGGAGGTTCCTGACGCATTACGGTGCCAACACTGACATTGAATGGTACAACAGCTCCACGGCCTCTTCGGCCAGATCTGACCTGGCAAGATATGTCAATTCATCCATCAACACTGATATGAACACGGCCAACAATGCCTGGGCACAGATGTATTCAGGCATTGAGCGCGCCAATATCTGCATCAGGGGTTTAAGGACCTATGGTGACCCTGCCCCCGGCACGGAGATGGGACAGCTCCTCGGAGAAGCCCTCACCCTCAGGGCAATCTTCTACACTGACCTTGTCAAGGCATGGGGTGACGTGGTGGCAAGGTTTGAACCTGTCTCCTCCGAAACAATGTATCTGGCAAAAAGTGATCGCGATGTGATCTACAAACAGCTCATTGCTGACCTTGCTGAAGCGTCCGAACTGGTTGCATGGCCTAACGGCAATGAAAGAACCACCTCCACAGAGGGGATAAACAGAGCTTTTGTCAAAGCCCTGCGCGCCCGTCTGTGCATGGCAGCAGCAGGCTACTCATTGCGTCCTGACGGAGTCAGGAGAAGCAATGACCCGGAGCTCTCTGTTGCAACACTTTATCCAATAGCAATGCAGGAATGTCTTGATGTGATCACCAGCGGTACAGCTAAACTGGAGACCAGCTTCGAGGGGTTCTGGAGGAAGGTGTGTCAGGAGAATATCGCAGCCGGCGGCGAGTCACTATGGGAGATACCCTTTGCTGACGGCCGTGGCCGAATGGCCTTCACCTTTGCCCCCAGACATGCCAGTGTTGACCAGTATACCGGCCAGGCCAGGGGTGGTGACTATGGCCCGTTGCCACATGTCTTCTATGACTTTGATGTCAAAGATACCCGCAGGGACGTCACCTGTGTGCCTTATTCATGGGGCACGGCCACGGAGGGTGTATCAAGACAGACCATCAATACCGGCAGCGGAGTATCACTCTGGTATTTCGGCAAGCTTCGTTATGAATGGATGACCAGATACGTTACCTCCACCAATGATGATGGTCTGAATGAGATCTATATGCGCTATGCCGAGGTGCTGCTTATGGCTGCAGAAATACAGAATGAACTTGGCAATCTCGGCCCTGCCAAAGAATACCTGAAACAGATACGCCAGAGAGCATTTGCACCGGCTGACTGGCCGGTAAAGGTGGATGCCTATCTGAACGCCATTACCAGCAAAGAGCAGATGTTCAATGCCATTGTTCAGGAGCATGCGTTTGAGTTCTGCGGCGAGATGGAACGCAAAGGCGCCCTGATCCGCTGGAACCTGCTCGGGGCTAAAATGGATGAGGCCCTTGACAAGATGACTGATCTGAGCAACCGCGGAGGCAGCTATGCAGATGTGCCGGAGATGCTCTACTACAGATATGCTCCTGATGGCGAGTCACTTCAGTTCTACGGACTGAACAGGGGAGAGACTGCAGACATGTCAGCTGACTATACCTATACTACTGTCTATGTCAGTACTGATAAGCTGGATGCAACCAAGATCAGCTCGCTCTATACGAATGATCCTGATCAGAACCAGTTCTGGCCAATATGGCAGGTATTTATCGATGCCAGCAACGGCACACTGGAAAATGATTATGGCTATTGAACCAATTAAACTGTTATCTATGAAGAAGATAATTATATATACAGGATTACTTGCCGGGCTGGTGACGATGGTGCTTTTCACCTCATGCAAGGAAGAGATAGACCCGGTGGTTGAGGATCTGGAGTTTAACAGAGCCTTTTCGCCTGTTGGCGTTGAGGCAATTATAAGCAACACAACAACAGTCACCCTTACATGGTCATCAGTAAAGAATGCTGATCATTACCTGGTGGAGTTGTATGATGGTGCAACAGCCTCGGGTACACTTATCCATTCGGCAGAGGTGCCTGCCTCTGAAGAGAGCCAGGTGGGCTACTCATACGTGATGCCGGCCGGAGACACCCAGTTCTCCGCCAGGATCAAAGCCATCAGTTCACTTTCCGGAGTGGAAGAATCAAAATGGACAATCGTGGCATTCAAAACTGACCCCGAGAATCTGTTCCAGGGCTATGATACTTATATGTCAGCCATGAATGCATGCATTGTACAGTGGGAACCGGGTGTGACGGCCACCTCCCTGCTCCTGGTGAGCGGAGCCACGGAGACACCCTATAACCTGACATCAGAAGATCTTGCACTTGGAGGCAAACAGATAACCGGCCTTGCAAATGGCATCTATGAGATAAGGCTGATGAACGGCAACTTCGTGAGAGGCCGGACAAATGTTGTCATTGAAGGTGATGTGCTGTTGGGCCCCGGTGAAGATCTCAAGGCTGCGCTGGATGCTCTTCCGGCAGGAGGAGTGATATTGCTTACAAACGGTTCTTCCTATGGTCTGTCAGAGGTTGACACTGTGAGAACAAGTACCAAGGTAAGAGGCATACTGCCAGATGACCGGCCTAAGATATTCCTGATGTCCGGTGGGGGAAATCATATGTTCGATATCGGTACGGCAATGACCCAGTCAGACTCACTGGTGTTTGAAAATGTTGATATCAGCTGTCTTTATGACGATGCAGGCGATTCAAAACACAGGGGAGTCATTGATCAGGAGGGTGATGCGTTTACCATCGGAGCCATTAGATTCAGGAACTGCATTATCAGGAACTCCGGCAGAAGCGCCATCCGTCTCCGCGGTAATGCTGACGGCCAGGTCATCCAGAACGTGGAATTCCTGAATTGCATAATGTATGATTTTGCCTTTGACAGCCACTATGGTGTCCTGAATGGCGCTGCTACCGGCAACTTCATCAATATTAAGTTCATTAATTCCACCATTTACAATCTGAGGGGTGGAATAATCAACTATGGCAACGGAGCGGGTTGTGAGAGCGTAATTGTTGACAATTGCACCTTCAATGAGACCACCATGGATACCGGATCATCAAGGTACTTCATTGATTTCGGCTCCAACAACACCTCAGCCGGAACAATAAATGTCAGCGACTGTATTTTCGGCCAGACTGTTGACAGGGCTAATGGCATCAGGCCGGGATCCATGACACTTACTGTCTCAGGATCATATTATACAACCGACTTTTATGATGGAACCACAGCGCCGTTCAAGCATCTGATGACTGCCTACAGCGGAGCCTCCACAGCCCTCTGGACCGATCCGGTGGGAGGTGATTTCACCTTCCTTGACACACACTTTGAGGGGATTGGCTCTGCCGGTGCGCCATACTGGATTGATTAACAGGTTTTGACAGGATTTGGGTTAATTCTGTAATTATCCTTGCGGACCGGGAGTCTCTCCCGGTCCGGGGGGTAATTGTAGCGAGAAATCATCGGAAAAAATTGCACGGTCACTGATGAAGAGAAGGAGCATTTATATTCGTGGGCGTATGACATTTATGTTTTTTGCCGTGGTTACATTGGCCAGAACAGAGGTTTCTGCACAGGCAAGGGTGATGGACCGGAACACTGGGAACACCCTGAAAACGGAAAGGCAGAGTGTCATCTATACCAATCCCGTGCTTCATTCTGATTACTCTGATCCGGATGTGATCAGGGTAAAAGATGCCTTCTACATGGTTGCCTCATCATTTAACTGCGTGCCCGGTATTCCGGTTCTGCGATCCTGTAATCTTGTTTCATGGGAGCTGACCGGTTATGCCCTGCAGAGACTGCAGCCGGAGCAATACTATTCAACCGTCAGGCATGGCGGAGGGGTATGGGCTCCGTGCATCAGGGAACACAACGGTGAGTTTTTTATCTTCTATCCTGATCCTGATCATGGTATCTTCATGGTTAAGGCACGGGATCCTGCCGGACCCTGGAGTGCACCCACAACCGTCATGAGCGGAAAGGGACTTATTGATCCCTCCCCGCTCTGGGATGATGACGGACAGGCTTACCTGGCATATGCCTTTGCAGGAAGCAGGGCAGGGGTGAAGAGCATACTGATGGTTATCCGCATGAGACCTGACGGCAGCGGGGTCTTTGGTGATCCGGTGATGGTGTTTGACGGTCATGATGAGAACCCCACAGCGGAGGGCCCCAAGTTCTACAAAAGGAACGGATGGTACTATATCTTTGCTCCTGCCGGGGGGGTGACAAACGGATGGCAGCTTGCTCTGAGGTCACATAAGGTCTTTGGCCCGTATGAACACCGGGTGGTTATGCACCGTGGCAGCACAGTGATCAACGGTCCTCATCAGGGGGCTTGGATAACAACCTCCTCCGGGGAAGACTGGTTCATCCACTTCCAGGATAAGGGACCCTACGGACGAGTTGTCCACCTTCAGCCATTGGGATGGATCAATGACTGGCCCGTGATCGGCACTGACAGTGATGGCGATGGCAGAGGGGAACCCGTGGCTTCATATCAGGCTCCTTCAGTTGAAGTTACTGCCTCTGACATAACGCTGCATCATAACGATGAGTTTGACGGGAATACCATGCCACTTGACTGGCAGTGGCATGCCAACCCTTCAGCCACATGGGGATATCCGTCTGAAGCTTATGGCCTCTTCAGGCTTAACTGTATTGCCAGGCCGGACAGTATGCGTAACCTGTGGGATGTGTCAAACCTCTTCCTTCGTAAATTCCCGGCTGAGAAATTTGTTGCCACAGCCTCGGCAGGGTGCACTCTCCGTTCCGAGGGCGAGGAGGCCGGCATGGTGGTCATGGGCCGTGATTACCGGTATATCTCGCTTAGAAAGACAGGCGATATGCTATTGCTGAGAGTAGTGAAATGCAGCGACGCCGACGATGGTAATCCCGAAGAAGAGCTCGTATCACTGCAGGTGAAGACAGGAGATATCTATCTGCGGCTGACGGTTGGGGCCGGCGCGTCATGTCGCTTCAGCTACAGTACTGACGGAAAGGACTACACTGATGCCGGTGATCCGTTCATCGCACGGCAGGGAATGTGGATAGGGGCAAAGATCGGCTTCTTCGCTTTGCGTGACGGAGCTACCAATGACGCTGGTTATATTGACCTTAACTGGTTCAGGATTAAAATAACAGATTGACAATGAGAGTGAGCAGGTTTTTGATAATGTTTGTTCTGATGTGTATCCTGTCGGCATCTACAACCGGGAACATCTCGGAATTCAACAGGACAAGGGCGAAGAAGAAGATAACCAGGGTTTGGCTGATAGGTGATTCTACCGTGGCCGACTATTCACTGGAGAAGGATTACCATTCAAACCGATATCCCATAATGGGATGGGGCCAGGTATTCCAGTCGTTCATGTCATCAGACTCGCTGAAGATGATCAGGCATCTTGTCAGGAATGACAGCGTGATAGTGGAGGATAGGGCACGGGGAGGGCGCAGCACCCGATCATTCTTTGAGGAGGGAAGATGGGCTGATATATATAACCGGCTCAGTCCGGGCGATCTGGTACTGATACAATTTGGTCACAACGATGCCTCGGTAAACAAAGGCGAACGATACACGTCACTGGCCGGATACATGGAGTTCCTGAGACTCTATGTGAACCAGTCGCGCGAGAAGGGAGCAATACCCATCCTGGTGACGCCTGTTGCGCGCAATTATCCATGGAAGGAGGGCAGGCTTGGCAACACGCACGGCGATTACCCTGCAGCCATGCGCGGGGTTGCATCTGCCACCGGCGCACGGCTCATTGATCTGACGGCCCTCAGTATCGACTTCTTTACCGGGAAGGGCAAGGATTATGTCACCACGACCTATTTCATGAATTTCCCTCCGGGGATCTATGCAGGCTACCCTGATGGAAGCAGTGACAATACTCACTTTCAGCCTGCCGGGGCTGCCGCCGTGGCACAGCTTGTCTTCAGTGCCATGAAAGAGATGAAACAGTCAGGTGGAAGGGCTCCGGCTGTCAGTCCGATAGCTGCAGATATGGCGGCTCCGGCTCCTGTTGCTGTCACTGCACCCGCGGATGAGATATACAGGGAGGTTGAGTTTGACATGCCCCAGGTGATTGAGCCGCAGATACCCGCCAACAGCGTCTACCTGACAGAATTCGGGGCTGTGGGAGACGGTCTCGTGATCAATACAGATGCCTTCAGGAAGGCAATCGATGCCGTTGCTGCCAGGGGAGGAGGCACGGTGGTTATCCCCCGCGGAATCTGGCTCACCGGCCCGATAATACTGAAGAGCAATATCAGGATGCATGCCATGGAGGGAGCGGTGGTACTCTTCAGCCCTGACAAGAGCCTATACCCTCTTATAGAAACAAGCTTCGAAGGGTACAACACGGTCAGATGCATTTCTCCCATTTATGGTAACGGGCTTGAGAATATAGCCTTCACCGGGGAAGGTGTCTGGGATGGCAGCGGACATGCCTGGAGGCATGTGAAGCGCGAAAAAGTGCCCCCTCCAATGTGGAAGGATATGGTTAGCTCGGGCGGCGTGGTCAGCGAAGACGGAAAGACATGGTACCCCTCCGAATCATATATGGCCGCAGTGGAACAGAGTGAGATGAATGTTCCTGTACTAATGGAGGGGGGTGTTGAAGCCTACGAGGGAATGCGGGATTTTCTCCGGCCGGTGATGGTCAGCCTGGTTAACTGCAGGAAAATACTGATTGACGGCCCTGTTTTCCAGAACTCACCGGCATGGTGCCTCCATCCGCTAATGTGCGAGGACCTTACTGTCAGGAACATCACCGTAAGAAATCCATGGTACTCACAGAATGGTGACGGAATTGACATAGAATCATGCCGCAACACACTGCTCTATAACAGCAGTTTTGACGTTGGCGACGATGCCATCTGCATAAAGTCAGGCAAGAACGAGGATGGCAGGGAGAGAGGGATGCCAACTGAAAACCTCGTAATAAGAAACTGTACCGTCTATCATGGTCACGGAGGTGTTACTATAGGGAGTGAGATGTCCGGCGGAGTGAATAACGTATCCGTTGCCGGCTGCACCTTCATGGGAACAGACGTGGGCATACGGTTCAAGAGCAACCGCGGGAGAGGCGGTGTGGTTGAAAACATATGGTTCAATGACATCCTGATGACCGACATCCCCTCCCAGGCCATCTCTTTCAACCTCTATTACGGAGGTCTGTCGGTCTCTGAGATGCTTGCCGAGGGCAGGAATGTTGAAACCACGGAAGGAGACATCCCTCCTGTAACAGAAGAGACACCACAATTCAGGAACATATCAATGAAAAACATAACTTGCAGGGGAGCACAACAGGCAATATACCTTCAGGGACTGCCGGAGCTCAACCTGGAAAACATCAGAATGGAGAATATTGACATGAGTGCTGAGAACGGTATGGCGTGCATAGATGCAAAAGGGGTGATCATCAAGGATATGCGGCTTGTTACGGAAAACAAACCACTGCTTTTCTTCCTTAACAGTTCTGATGTGGATATTACCGGTTTCAGGATTCCGGAGAAGGCTGAAGGTCTTTTTGAGGTGCGGGGCGATAAATCAGCTGACATCACCGTTGAGACAATAACTTCTGACGGCTGTGTCAGCACAACCAGAGTCAGATGAGCAGGATTATTTCGATTATTCTTTTCTTTTCCTTTACCACCGTTACCTATGCCCAGCTGCCGGCATTCCCGGGGGCAGAGGGATTTGGCCGGCATGCAACCGGAGGCAGGGGAGGGAAGGTATATACCGTTACCAATCTGACTGATTCGGTTGTCAAGCCTGCTGAAGGGTCTCTGCGATGGGCCCTGAACAAGCCGGGCCCGAAAACAATTGTCTTTGCGGTCTCCGGCACCATAAAACTTAAACGGCGACTGAATATCTCGAAAGGTGATGTGACCATTGCCGGTCAGACTGCACCGGGTGACGGCATATGCATCAGCGGAGAGACAGTCTCCATTGAGTCAGACAACGTAATAATAAGATATATAAGGTTCAGGTGCGGCAACGATGAGCCCGGCGAGGAACCCAAAGATGCTATCTCATGTATACGGCAGAAAAACATTATAGTTGACCACTGCTCCATGAGCTGGTCAGTTGATGAGGCAGCATCATTTTATGACAATGAGAACTTCACCCTGCAGTGGTGCATTATCTCCGAGAGCCTGTATGATGCCGGTCATCCCAAGGGCGAGCACGGCTATGGCGGCATATGGGGAGGCAAAGGCGCATCCTTCCACCATAACCTGCTTGCAAGCCATACTAGCAGGCTGCCTCGCTTCTGCGGTGCAAGATACCACCCTGACACACGTGAGACCGAGATGGTGGATTTCCGGAACAATGTCATTTTCAACTGGGGCTTCAACAGCTCCTACGGTGGTGAGATGGGACAGCAGAACATGGTCAACAACTATTACAAACCCGGACCTGCAACAAAAAGGGACGTCATCTGCCGTATTGTGGAACCCTGGGACACGATTGGCAGATGGTTTGTCAGTGGCAACCGCGTTGAGGGCAGCAGGCACATATCACGTGACAACTGGAAAGGAGGAGTTCAGGGCGATTATTCAGGGCTTCAGGCCATAAGAGCGGTTGAACCATTCCCGGTTGCACCCGTAATGACCACTACTGCCAGAAAAGCCTTCCGCGATGTGCTGAGGGATGCCGGCGCCACCCTGCCGCGCCGCGACAGCCATGACACCAGGATAATAAGCGAGACGCGAACCGGACGATGCGCCTACGGCGACTCCTATGGTGCAGGTACCGGAATAATTGATTCACAAAACAGCGTGGGTGCATGGCCGCTGCTGCGCACGTATGACGTTCCTGCTGATACTGACGGTGACGGGATGCCGGACTCATGGGAGATAAGAAGAGAGCTTGATCCCGCTGATCCTGATGACAGGAACATTATTGCTCCTTCCGGCTACACTATGCTTGAGGAGTATATTAACGGCCTATGTACACTATGAAAGGATTAATTATAGCTGCTGCCCTTTCTTCCATCACAACTGCCGGACTTGCCCAGACCCTTCCGGGCTTCAGGCCTTCAGGCCTGTATGACGAGCAACAGATGGTCATCGAAAACTCACCCCCCGGAACACGGATACTGATCAATGCCCCTCTGCAGGGTTTCGGTGAGGATGACAGGGTGATGCTTATAATGTATGCCCTTCCAAACGGCAATACAATAGAACAAACCTTCGGCAAAAGGCTGAATGATGGTGATGACTGGCACTACGATATTCAGCATATAGGGGCACAGACCCGGTTCCTTAGGAAGGTGATTACTGACAGAACCGTCGTTGTGGCATATCTTGAGAATGACCTGAAGAGCTGGCCGGCATGGAGCGCTGCGACGCCGGAATATCCGGTGAAGGTCAGGCGCATGGTTGAAGATATAAAATCCCTGTTCGCACCATGGGACCCTGAACTTGTACTCAACGGTCACAGCGGTGGCGGGCGTTTCATTTTCAACTTTCTTGATGCTTATGAACAGATACCCGTGAATGTGGTTCGAATAGCGTTTCTCGACAGCAACTACGGATGGGAGGATGAACGATACGGACCGAAGATAGTCAGCTGGCTCCGGTCGGGGAAAAACAGACATCTCTGCACATTGGCATACAATGACAGTGTGGTGATCTACAACGGCAAGCCTCTGGTGTCACCTGAGGGAGGCACATGGTACCGCAGCGGGAAGATGCGTGATTATCTCTCCGCATCATTCAGGCTGAAAAGGCGCGAGCGGGACTCGCTGGTATGGTATCGTTCGCCGGGCAGGCAGATTGAATTTATTTTCAAACCCAATCCTGAAGGCAAGATCTATCACACCCGTCAGGTGGAATATAATGGATTCATTCACAGCATACTGAGCGGAACAAGGCATGAACAGCGAGGTTACAGATATTTTGGCGGAAGGGCGTACAGTAAGCTTATTGCTGACACCATTGTGGTCCCTGTCAGGAGGCTGAACATCCCTCTTCGTGATCCCCCGGCTGAGACAGGCCCGGAGTTCATGAAGCGTATCAGCGACCTTCCCCTGGAAGAGAGGGAGATGGAGATATTCCATGCTGCTGCCTCCGGAAATATTCCGCGATTCCTCAGGGAGACCATCACTCTGCAGGCAGTTTTCAATGACCTCCACGGAAATCCGCATACCCTGGAATATGAAGTAATGCCTGACTACCTTGCCATCGGCAGTGATGATGATTTCTGCCGTATCCCGATGAATCCGCGCACTGCCCAGCGACTGGCTGACCTGTTTGGCGCATCCCTTCTGACAGCAAAGCTGAGCGATCATATATGGTCGGAGGCTGAAGTGAGGCTTGAGCCATTCTTTTACAAACCGGTGGGTAATGCCAATGAGCTGGTGACGAAATTCGTGGAACATGATGCACAGATAGAGAAGCAACTGGCCGAAGCCGGTGCCACTCATGGTCTGCTGGTTGCAAGCATCAAGAAAGATGTGATAATCTCATCGCGCATTGCCGATCGTCCGGACAGAGTTGTTATTTACGGATGGCACCGGCCTGACGGCAGTCCGATCCAGCCCGTGTACAGCGGGCATGTCTGGTGGTATGTTGATTACAGCCACGGCATACGGTTCATGAACAGGCAGGTCATTCTTGATGGTAAAAAAGCTGATGTCAGGGATATACTGGCAGATCCGGTACTCTTCCGGGTGCTCACCGATGAGGATTCGCCGTCGGACGTTTCATTTTATTTTTAGCTTTTTTTCTCCGGTTAAATTATTAATACTAAATTAGGGGTTCTGAAAAGGGGATTTGGAACGCTTCAGTAATATTTTGTATTAAATATATTTCTTTAGTACTAATCTAAACAAACAGGATTATGGAAATTATTGTCAGTCTTCTCATCGGCGCAGCTGCAGGATGGCTCGGAAGTGTGATCTACAAAGGCAGCGGCCTTGGTTTGCTGGGCAACATCATTGTCGGTATCATTGGTGCTCCGCTTGGCTACTGGATACTTGGCAAACTCGGAGTTACCCTTGGCGGTGGCTGGATCGGTGCCATTCTTACCGGCGCAATCGGTGCCATAATTATTTTATTCCTTGTTAACCTTATCGTAAAAAAGAAGTAGAGATCATTACCCTTGAACGGGAATGGGACCGGTGCGGAATTTAAAACCGTCACCGGTCTTATTTTTATGCCGCCAGGCAAAAGGTTGTTCTTAGTATCTACGGTCCAGGCCTGTTTCTGCCCTACTTGTTCCCTTTGTAGCCCGGTCCCCTGACAACCCTTCCGGGAGTGGCACCGGTATGTTCACCGTCACGAAGCACCTGCACACCATTCACAAAGACATGCGACATGCCCGTTGAAAGCTGATGCGGATTCTCAAACGTCGAATGATCCTGTATGTTGGCCGGATCAAATACAACAATGTCAGCATAGTAACCCTGCATCAGGGTGCCGCGCCTGTCTAGTTTCATGTTAGCCGCGGGAAGAGAGGTCAGCCTGCGCACAGCCTCCTCCATGGTGATGACCTGCTCATCACGCACATACTTGCCCAGCAGCCTGGCAAAATTGCCATAGGCGCGGGGATGAGTGGCCGACTTCAGGAAAACGCCTTCCGGGGCCATCGACTTGCCGTCTGACCCGAACATCATCCATGGCTGTGCTATCTGTGTTCGCAGGTTATCTTCAGACATTGAGAAGAAGACGGCTGAAACATTGCTGTTGTCATCTATTACAAGGTCCATAACCGTCTCTTCGGCTGATTTACCCCTCATGGCGGCAATCTCGGCAAGAGTCTTTCCCTGGAGATACTTCAATGAATCAGTATGGAAACCTATCAACAGGACCTTCTCCGGGGTGCCCTGCTTCCTCATGATGGTCTTTATTATCTCAGGACCAACCACCTTTCTTACTGCCGGATCCTTCAGCCTTGCAACCCACTTTTCAAATCCACCCTCCTGGACCCACTCCGGCATCAGAATTCCAAGACCGGTGGAACTGGCGGGATAGTTATACATGTCAGCAGTGATCTGCCGTCCTGCTGCTCGTGCCGAGTCAATTTTGGCTATAGCGCCATCCAGCTTGTGCCAGTTGGTTCGGCCCACCTGCTTAAGGTGATATATCTCTGACCTGATGCCCGTGGAGGCGGGTATCTTAAGAAAATCGTCAATTGCTTCGAGAAACGTTTCATCCTCGTTCCGGATATGAGATATGTATATTCCGTCATATTCTGCGGCCACACGGCACAACTCAATAAGCTCCTCAGTGGAGGCGAAACTTGCCGGTATATATTCCAATGCCGAGCTGACGCCGATGGCTCCCTCCTCCATCGCCTGCCTCACAAGCAGCTTCATCGAGTCCATCTCGGCAGCCGTCGGTGGCCGGTCATCATACCCCACCACGTGAATCCTCAGGGTGGCGGTACCCACAAAAGAAGCTATATTGGTTGAAACACCCCTCTGCTCAAGGAATTCAAGATATTCGCCCAGGGTTGTCCATGCAATATCATATTTTATGTCGCCCTGCGATGCCTTCATCTCCCGCTTCATGCTTTCGCTCCAGGGACCCCATGAATCACCCTCTCCAAGCACTTCCAGCGTCACCCCCTGGACGATATCGCTCATTGATCTCCCATCCTCTATAAGTGACTCAACAGCCCAGCTAAGCATGTTGATAAAACCCGGCGCAACAACCATACCCGCCGCATCTATCTCTGTGGTGCCACGGGCATTCCTGAGGTTGCCAATAGCAGTAATGGTGTCAGACGTAATACCAATATCACCCATGAATGCAGCAGTGCCGGAACCGTCAATTATCTTTCCGTTCCTGATAAGGACATCATACCTTTCCGTTCCCGAGCAACCGAGAAAAATTAACATTATTGGAAGAAGAACTTTATAAAGTTTCATTGCGGGGTCTTTTTAATAAATAAATCAATTCAAATGAAAGTAAATCTATTCAAAACAATTCATTTTTTACCATCTATGGGAAGAAATAATAACCTCCGACAGAGTTATGTATTACATATCGGAGCGTATATTTCCCGGATCAGATAAATTCAGCTTATATCTGCCTCATTTCCCGCATCCACATATAATGAGGCTTTCGGACTATTTCTCACACTACCCGGAAAGTATGCTTTAAAACAGTATGATGTAATACAAATTTTTTTTTACAGAAAGAATTTTTCGTTGTAACTTGTGATGGTAAACCTACACTAACTAACGCTCTTTTTCCATGAAAAAACTTATCTTCATTTTTCTGTCGGTGTTGTTTGTCAATGCCGGCATGGCGCAGACGCGTGTTACCGGGACGGTAACCGCTGCTGAAGATGGTTCCCCGATCCCTTATGCAGTTGTACTGGTCAAGGGATCGAGAGGAGTGGGAACCAACACAGATGCTGACGGCAGATACAGTCTCAGCAATGTTCCTACCGACGCTGTACTGGTGTTCAGCTATGTCGGATACAAAACTCAGGAGATTCCCGTTTCGGGAAGATCAGTCATCAATGTTGAGATGGAGACTGATGCTCTTGCTCTTGATGAAGTGATTGTTGTTGCCTACGGTACCTCCACAAAGGGAACCTTTACCGGCGCTGCCAGCGTAGTCAAGGCGGATGCCATCAGGGATGTGCCGACACTCTCCTTTGAGAGTGCGATGGGAGGCAAGATTGCTGGTCTTCAGATCACCACCCTCTCCGGTCAGGCAGGATCCACCTCCTCCATCAGGGTGCGTGGTATCGGTTCAATGAACGCCTCCAACGAGCCTCTTTATGTGGTAGACGGTGTCCCGGTGATCTCAGGCAACGTATCTCAGATGGGTAACTATACCACGAGTAACGTAATGAACACCATCAACCCGAACGACATTGAGTCCATTACCGTACTGAAGGATGCAGCTGCTTCTGCTCTTTACGGGTCAAGGGCAGCCAACGGTGTGATTGTGATTACAACAAAGCAGGGCAAGGCCGGCAAGCCTGTGATCAACTTCAAGGCTTCCGTTGGCATTACCCCGTCGTTTGCAACTGACAACTACGAGGTTGCCAGCACCGAGCAACAGGTTGAACTATATTATGAAAACTTCTGGAATGCAGGCAAGCTGTATGAGGGGGAGACTGATGAAGAGGCCAGTGCCGGTGCCCTGGCTCAGCTGAACGAGAGGTTCAACAAGCATGGTTATACCTTCTCTGCTCCTGACCATACAGTCAATTCTCTGACGATAGGAGGAGAGAGGGCCGGACAGTATTTTGACTGGGAAGATGTGCTCTTCCGGACGGCCGTTTATCAGGCTTATGACATATCTGTCAGTGGTGGTACAGAAAACTCCAATTACTATACCTCATTCTCATACACCAATGACCTGGGGCGGAGCGTCATCAATGAATTTGACCGTATCACCGGGAGGATGAACTTTGGACAAAAGATAGGGAAGTATATTGAGCTGAACACGAATATCAATGTCTCCAACAGCAGTAAGGAGGGGTTCAATGATACCCGTGCCCTGGGCAACAATTACTTCCTTCAGAGCCGCAACCTGCTCTGGGGTCTTTACTGGCCCACCAACTATCTGACTGGTGATCCGTGGACTTCAAGGTTCGGAAGCTATGCCTACAACCCCGTTTATTACAACAATGAATGGGAGAACTGGTCAAAAACCCAGAGAGTATTTGCCACGGAGACCGTCACCATCAAGATTCTTCCGGAGCTTAATCTCAGGTCTATCTTCTCCTTTGACAACACCCAGACCTTTGACCACCTGTATTACAGCGCATTGCATTTCAGCGGCTCCAGTGTGGACGGTTCGGTAACCGAGAACAGTACCAAGATCAATGAGCTGCTCTCTTCAACTACACTTAACTATAACAAGACCTTTGGTGGAGTTCACAATGTGAGCGCTCTGATCGGCTGGGAGGTTGCAAAGAACCAAACCGATTATCAAAGGGCCTCGGGAACCAATCTGCCATCCAGTGCACTGCATACGGTGGCTACAGCAGGCAAACTTGATGCCAATGCCTATTACTGGGGCAATGCAATGGCTTCGATGCTTTCACGTGCAGAGTATAATTATGACAATAAATACTATGCCTCTGCCTCATTCCGTCGCGACGGTTCATCAAAGCTTGGCCCCGAATCACGCTGGGGTAATTTCTGGTCTGTTGCCGGATCTTGGAGAATAGATCAGGAGAGCTTTATGGACAATGTTCCTGTGATAAGTAGCCTGAGACTGAGAGCATCATACGGGGTAAACGGAACACTGCCCACGAATAACTACGGTTGGCGCTCTCTTACCAGCTATGCAAGCAAGTATATGGAGCAACCGGGCAGCGGAGTCAGCTCTATTGCTGATGCCAACCTCTCCTGGGAGACAAGCTATACATCCAATATTGCACTCGAATTTGGAGTCCTTGAACAGAGGCTGACCGGATCAATTGAGTACTTCAACAGGGATTCCAAAAACCTTCTTCAGGATGTGCCCATCTCCACGGTTACAGGCTTCAGTTCCACACTCAAGAACGTTGGAGAGATCAATAACCGCGGTCTGGAGTTTGAACTTTTTGGAGACATACTCCGCTCAGGTGGTTTTACCTGGACGGCAGGCCTGACCGCATCACGGGTTAAATCAACTGTTACAAAGCTCTACGGCGGGCAGAATATCATCTGGTACGAACCTACAGGCGATGATAACAGGGTTAAGTTCATTTACAAAGAGGGCGAATCAACACTGGCTATCTACGGACGTGAGTGGGCAGGCGTTGAGCGGGAGACCGGCCTGAACCTCTGGTACCTCAACAATGATTCAGAACCGGATCTGATGGTTGACGGTCGCCCTGCCACATATGACTATACAAACGCTTCAGAAGTAATAGTAGGCGATGTGCATCCGAAGCTGTTCGGAGGCTTCAACACCGATCTCGGATGGAACGGTATATCACTCTCGCTTAACTTCATGTACAAGATCGGCGGCCATACATATGATGCTGCCGGAAAGGACTGCAATGATGACGGTTACTATTGGGAGAGGATCATGTCTCTTGATGCCTATGAGAACAGATGGACCCCTGAAAACAAGGACGCCATCTATCCCCAGAGGGTAGCCATTGACATGGAAGATGTGAACCAGAAGAGCAGCAGGCATATGCACCCTGCTGATTTCACACGGCTGAAAAGCATCACTCTCGGGTATAACCTGCCCCAGACACTTCTCAGCAAGGTAAAACTGTCTGGCGCAAGGGTGTACTTCAACGGAGCGAATCTCTGGACGCTTGCCGCCTGGAAGGTGTATGACCCGGAGGTGAATGAATATGGTTCCAGGGGATGGGAGATGCCAATAGGCAAGACTTATACATTCGGCATTGAAGCCAGTTTCTAATCTTAAAAAGGTACTACGATGAAAAAGATAACTATCATACTTACAGTACTGGGCCTCATGCTGATCACATCATGCGAAGAGTTTCTTGATGTTAAGCCCAGTAACTACGCGGCTTCCGAAACCTCAATCACCAATGCCGCTGATGCAGAGGTTGCAATCAACGGACTGATGAGAAAGATGACTTCTTCCCTCTATTACGGGCGTAACTTCGTGATCTATGGTGATGCCAAGGGAGGCGATTTTGCAGTCCGTTCACAGGGCAGGGGACTTGATTACTACTATTCATTCAACCATTCAGCCTCCTCAGGTTCAGGGTCTGGATTCTGGGAACAGATATACAACTGTATCCTGCAGGCCAATAACCTGATAAAGAATATTCAGAAGATGGAGGATGACGGTAATGGGTCTGATGTACTCAGCGAATTTAAGGCACAGGCAATGACCGCCAGGGCACTGATGTATTTTGACCTGGTCAGGCTCTACGGGAAATGCTACAACATGGACAAGACGTCTCTTGGTGTGCCTCTGGTGCTCGAACCTCTCGATGCTTCTGCCCAACCCGTCAGGGCCACTGTTGAGGCAGTCTACACACAGATACTGAAGGATCTGGATGATGCAGCACCTTACCTGTCAGAGGATAAGCTGGAAGGATTTATCAACTACTACACCAACAAGGCTTTGAAAGCCAGGGTTTATTTATTCATGGATAATTTCACTGCCAGCCTGGCTGCTGCAGAGGAGGTTATCAACAGTGGAGAGTATTCACTCTATGCCAATGATGAATGGGTTGATTCATGGTCCGGTGAGTTCGGATCGGAGTCTATATTTGAGCTGGCTATATATCCTGCGGAGGGAGACCTTGAAACCGGTTCACTCGGTTACTATCTCCTGCGCCTCTATAAGGTTACCGGTGCCAGCGGATGGTTTATGGCAAGCGATTACTGGATCAACAGGATGAGCGAAGATCCAACGGACATAAGGTGGGGTATAATGGACTATGACGAATCATCCGATACCCGGTTCGGATCATCCCTGAAATATGTGGGAGGACCGGCAATGGCAGGTGACAAGGGCTCACGCTCCGCGGTGAATGTGAAGGTCATCCGTCTTTCAGAGATGTACCTCATCGCTGCTGAGGCAGCACTGAAGCTCCCCACGCCTGACTTGGAGAAAGCTGCCGGTTATCTCAATGAGATACGCAAAAGGTCTCCTGGTCTTGAGCCGGCTACAGAAGCTACCGTAACTATCGACATGATCATTGATGAGAAGAGCAAGGAATTCTTTGCCGAGGGCCTTAGGTACTTTGATATGTTAAGGCTCAACAGGACAATAGAATTCAATGATGAATTCATTACTCCTGCTGTTGTCATCACACACCGCGAGAAGACTCTGGACAGAACATTCTACAAGACTATTTTGCCTATTTCCCAGAATGAGCTGGATGCCAACCCGGCAATTCAGTCTCAGCAGAATCCGGGTTACTAGGGTTTAGGTTTTAGTTCCATTGAAAGGGGCGTCTCTTCCGGAGCGCCCCTTTTTTGGTGTCAGCGTCTGACGTAGATGTATCCGCTCAGTGAGAGACCGTTCTCTGCCCTGATGATATAGAAATATGTGTCATCAGGAATCGGCTCGCCGTTGTAGTTGGTGCCATGCCAGAGGTTGTCATATGCATCATTTTCATAAACCAGCGCCCCTCTCCGGTCAAAGATGGTCAGTTCAACGGTTCCCAGCGCATCTATCCCCTCCAGTATGAAGTAGTCATTGAGACCGTTCATATCAGGGGTTATCAGTGACGGAACAACAATATCACTGACTGTTATCAGTAATTCATCAACACCCGGAGGACATACTTCATTGGATACTGTCCAAAAAAGCCTGTTCTCTCCTGCAGAGAGGCCGCTGACAGTTGTTTTGGGATCATTCGGATCAGCAAAGGTTCCTGTTCCTGATTCCACTGACCAGGTACCCGTCGAGAAATCATCAGGCTCAGATGCATCAAGTATGGTGGTAAAGACATAGGTCATCTCCTGGTCAGGACCTGCATCTGCCACAGGTTGCTGCAGAGCAGTCACCGTCACGGGACTGACTGATGAGCAGCCTCCGGGGATAGTGCCCCTGATATAATATGTGCCTTCAGGTGCTGCTGAAGGGGTGGTCATAGGCACAGTGGTCTGCACATCCATCCAGTATGTAAATGTCAGGTTTGGAGTTGAGCCTGACGTGACTGCAGGCCTGGTAAGATCAGCCGTTCCTGGATAACAGACAGGGTCCGGATCATGTATTACCAACGTAGGAAAGGGGCCGGGCTGCGGATTGATGATGACGTCTGACGAGACAGCAGAGGTGCACCCTGAAGCATTGGTGACGGTAAAGTTATATGAGCCGGGATTGAGTCCGTGAACCGTGAAAGATGTTCCGGTAGCCGTGACTGTTATGCTTCCGGGGAAGCGTGTAAGTGTCCATGTACCATCAGCCGGCAGCCCGTTGATAACCACACTCCCTGTCGGAAGTTCGCATGTGGGTTGAGTAATTACACCGGGAGCAGGGGGAGTGGGTGTCTGTGGCTGCGGATTGATGGTCACCGCATTTGACGGCAGGGAGGTGCAGCCGGATGAGCCGGTGACGGTAAAGGTGTATGTTCCAGGCTGTAGACCTGATACTGTTATGCTTATGCCTGTACCTGTATAAACAGCCCCGTCAGGCAGGCGGGTGAGCGTCCACGAGCCTGCCGAGGGTAGTCCTGATATAAAGACACTCCCCGTTGATACATTACAGCCTGGCTGTGTTATTGTGCCCGGCACCGGGGCTCCCGGGATATCCGGACCCTGGTTGATGGTTACCGGTGATGAAGGAGAAGAGGTGCACTCTCCTTCATTCGTTACAGTAAAGGTATAAGTTCCCGGAGGTATGCCAGTCACCTGTGTGCTTGTACCCGAGCCGGTGGTGACCACGCCTCCCGGACTGCGGGTGATGCTCCAGGAGCCCGGGGAGGGCAGCCCGGAGAGTTGAACCGAGCCAGTGGGGGAGCTGCATGACGGCTGTGTAACAGCGCCGGGAACAGGCGGCTGGGGTGTTACGGGAGCCTCGTTGATCACCACATCTGCTGATGGCGGTGAGGTACATCCGGAAGCGTTGGTGACTGTAAAATAATATGTGCCTTCCGTCAGGTCACTTACAGTAAGGGTTGTGCCGCTGCCGTTGAAAGGTGTGGCCCCGGGATAGAGCCGGACCGTCCAGTTGCCTTCTGAGGGAAGCCCGCTTAGTGATACACTGCCCGTGGGAGAGGAACATGACGGCTGGGTTATTGATGCAATGACCGGGGCTGAGGGTGTGTCCGGAGCTGCCGTGATGACTATCTGTTCCGAGGGATCAGAGATACAGCCACTCTGGTTGGTGACGGTGTAGGTCCAGGTACCGGGCTCCAGGCCTGAAACAGTATAGCTTGTTCCGCTCCCGGCAGTGGTCTCCCCGTCCTGCACCCTGGTAAGTGTCCAGGCGCCGCTGCCGGGAAGGCCCTCAAGGACAACGCTTCCCGTCGGGTTTTCACATGTTGGCTGCGTGATCCGCCCTACCTTCGGGGGATCAGGAGGAATGCACGCAATCTTGATCATGTAATCCTCCACCTCGCCGGAAGAGGCTATCCCTGTACTGCCATACTCCGGATCATTGGTTGACCTTGGGCCAAGCCTGAAGCGGGCATAGGTAGGTCTGGAGGCTATTGCAGTTGCCGGAACTGTTACATCCAGGTTATAAGATCCCGATCCTCTTCGCTGGTCAGTGAGAATTCTTTCTCCCTGGTCGTTGAAATCACCATCTCCGTTCCAGTCAATCCAGACATTAAGATAAGCATAGGCATACCATGGGGTGACAAGAGTGTATCTTATCGTAGCTTTCTCTCCCTGCCTAAGGTCGGGAATGGTAATCCCGTCCTCGTCATCTATCCCGTTAAGATCATCGCCGTCAGCCTCCTCCGAGTACTGGCTCGCCGCCTCTCCGTCAATCCGGTTACCGAGATACTGTGATGAGTTGATTCTGTGACTCGCATCACCGTAGCTTGACGGGGCATCGCCAAAGTCATAGTTATCATCCTGCGGCACCATTACAGTAAGGTCACTCATGACGGGAGCCGGTAAGGAGTTACCTTCGCTGCTGCGTCCGGCACGTAGGCTGACAGCAGTCAGAAAAGGCAATGCAATGAGAAATATTGTTACAGCTGTTCTTTTTACCATTCCTCTTTTCTTTATCTGAACCGGCTTTTGCTTATGTTGCCGGCCCTAAAAAGTTACAAGTTAGAGACGATATCAGGCATATGCAAAGATAATTTGATAGCCTGTAATCAAATTATTTAGCATATAATGCCGCGATAATCCATTCTTCGGCAATATCTGTCCATCAAAACTCATGCCGGCCATTAAGGACGATTTGACGAATACAGATAAACAGACGATAAATAAACCAATGAAACGGGTAAAAGTTCCTTCCGGAACGTAGAAAAAAACAATTCAGCTCTGCCCGGGTTGATAATTGCAGGCATAATGCCCATGGAGACTGAAAATGTTTTATTTTTGTTTGGTTTAAGTAACAGAATTAAAGAAAGAAGTGATTATGAAAGAGAGAATGCAGGAGTGTTCCCCGTCGTCAGGCGCAGTGTATGGCCTGGGGCTTATTGGTGCAGCCATTTATTTCATCTCGCAGGCCACCGGCTTCTGGATGGGGGTTCTCGGATTCCTTAAGGCTATAGTCTGGCCGGTATTTCTGGTTCTGGAGGCTTTCAGGAGCCTTGGGGCTTAGAAAGTGGGAAAGGCATACGGTGACCCGGGCTGAAGCCCGCTAACCATATCAATTCAGACTGACCCTTAACGTGATTCTTCAGGGGAAGGTTCCTTCTGCGGCTCTCCGCAGAAACGGCATATCTTTGCACTTAACTGTATCTTCTCACCGCAGTTGGGGCACTCCTTCAGGTCACCCAGCCCTGACATAAGCCTCTCCTTCTCATCCGAGATGATACCCTGGAAAAGATTAAGCTCGGTGTCAGTAATGAACTTCACGGGCTGAGCCATGCTGCCCCCGGCATATTCAATAACAAGGTACCGTCTCTTCAGCTTCAGCAAAAGCCACACCCCGGCGGCTGTGGCCAGGGCGGCTATGGCAAGCATTATTAAGGTTGACTGCATGACGTCAGAGAGAAATCCCAGTATGGCTGCAAGCACCCCGAACAAAATCAGGGAGATTCCCGGCCAGGGCTTGGAGACCTCCTTGCTGGAAGTGCCCGTTACATCCTGAAGACTGACTATCTTTTTTCCCCTTGTTACCCTGAGACCCCCGCCGTGAATATGCAGGCGTGACTCATACAGCTTTCCAACCTGGTAAACCCTCTTGTCTGAAACAATGATAGCCGAATCTGACAGATCGTCATCAACCAGGAGTGATGAAAAGTAATCCTGGCCCAATATCGCTGTAAATTTCTCGTGCTGCGACGCGAAGAGGTTTTTGTAGTTGTATTTCATTGATACTGTCAGTTTGCCAGGTGGCTGAAACAGCCTGCAATTTTACCTCGCCTGCCCAAATTTCGCGAATAAACCTCATAAAATGTGCGTTGCAGCTCACAAATGCAGGATATTTTTGACAAACAATGGGGTTCAGTGGACAAATGGTCAGAGTTCATAGACTATACCCCTCCCGCATAGTCATTCAGGGCTGCACGGGAGTTCTGTCACTGCCGGAATAGTAATACATCGTCTTCCGGAAGCAGATCACAATGCTGATTGTCAATGTGTAAAGAAGCGTTAAACGGTGGCTGAACAAAAGACGGGAAGAGTCATCATCCGTTTCCCGGGTTATTCAAAATGGAGTGAAAGCACCCACATGCGCGATTTCAGCTGTTCAATTGCATTGCAGTATTCCGGGTACTCCGGATGCGGATCATGAGCCAGGACATCCTTTAATCCGTTTGATATCTTGATCTCTGCTGACATTTTAATATTTGAGAGATAGAATCTTACACCTGCCCCGGCCTCGTAGTAGAGGTCAGGTTTGTTGAGCCGCAGGTATACGGGTCTTTCAATCCGGTATTTGTCCTGCGCATAAAAATCAAACCTGTAGTTTATACCCCCGATGATATACGGTTTGATGTTCCGCATCCTCCATCCGTATCTCAGCTGAAGAGGTACTTCAAGAAAGCTCGATTCTATCTTCTGTGGGCTGAAGACCGTATCTGTCAAACTCGTGGTTGAAAAACCGATATTCCTTTGTCCGAATGACATCCCTGGCAGGAGCCTGATATCGAAGAACTGGTTCAGTCTGAAATTTAGTGTGAGATGGATATTGATTCCGGGCAAAACACCCCCCATGGAGGGGTAGAGTGAGTCGGAAACCTGAAACTGTTCTGACGGATCAATTTTGAAAGTCATTGCATTCAGCCCGATACTGTACCCCACATTGAAGAATTTCTCATCTTCCCAGGGGCCGTCAAAAGGCAACTGTTTCTGTGCTGACAGGCCTGACCCGAGCATTAAAATAACCGCTGCAACACTTATTCTTTTTAAAGTGGCTTTCATAGCCTGGGGCTGCTTATTAATTAGGGGGTACAAGATACAAATTATGATTGATTCATGACATGATTGGCCATCGTGTCAAAATCGAAGCATCTTATTATACCGATTATTCTTTACTTTAGCTTTTAATTGCAGGTAAAGAATATTTGTGCCGGCAGTTAATAATCCCGTATTAATCAAAACCTTGAAAACATGAATGCATCACGAAAGAACAGCAGATTCCACCTTGGATGGATAGTGCTGATACTCATTCTGGCCCTGCTCTATGCAACCAATCCTTCCGAAGGGCAGTTTACGACCTTTTTGAAGGAGGAGATTGCGGAGCAGGCCGAGGGTGACGAGACCCTGGCGGGAGCCCTGAAAAGGGTAGCAGCCGGGCCCGCTGCAGTTATCGCAGGCTCAGGAGCCGAACGAAATAACTACTTCTTCTTTTCAACCTACCGGTTCACGGTGCTTGAAAAGGATTACCTCTATCTTGGTGTTCTCGACAATTTCTTACGCATTAAAAAAGAATAATTAAAACCTGGCACTAATGGACCGGAACGAAGTATCCCGGTTCCTTAAGGGTGTAGAGCTCTTCAGGAACCTTACGGATAAAGAGCTGGATGAGCTGGCGGAATACATCAGTGAGAAGAGATGCATCCCGGGTGATATCCTGTTCAGTGAAAACAGTCCGCGTGAAGACATCTTCGTTATCTACGAAGGAGAGGTGGAACTGTTTAAGATGAACCCGTATGGTCTGGAAGTAAGGCTTGCCCTCTTTGGCAAGGGCGACTTTATAGGAGAAGGCATATGGGAGGAAGATTCGCTGCATACCACCTCTGCCAGGGCTGTCAAAACGGCAATTCTCTTTGACATCAACAGGGAGTTCTTTCACAGGAGCCCCTCAACCACCCTCAAGATCCTTCTCAATATTACACGAATCATCTCCAGGCGGATGAGGAATGCCAATACCCGTATCCCCGGATACAGTGCCCAGTATGACCAGGGTACGACGCGGCTGGAGAGCGACCTGCTGGGGGAGCGGGAGGTGCCCGGTGATGCATATTATGGGGTTCAGACCCTTCGTGCCGTGGAAAACTTCAATATATCGGGCGTCACACTTAATTTCTTCCCCTCGCTGATAGAGGCCCTTTCAATGGTGAAGGAGTCAGCGGCAGAGGCGAACTTTGAGCTGGGACTGCTTGAAAAGGATGTCAGGGACGCCATCGTTACGGCATGCCGGGAGATACAGAACGGTAAGTATCATAACCAGTTCGTGGTTGACATGATCCAGGGCGGGGCGGGCACCTCAACCAATATGAATGCCAACGAGGTAATAGCCAACAGGGCACTGGAGATACTGGGAGAGGAGAAAGGCAACTATGCCCGGTGCCACCCAAATAACCACGTGAACCTTTCACAGTCAACCAATGACGCCTATCCCACCGCCGTCAAGATAGCACTGTATAATTCCAACAGGAAGCTGGTGTCAGTTCTGAAGACACTGGCCGGAGAATTCCGCAGGAAGGGGAAGGAATTTTCACATATACTGAAGATGGGAAGGACACAGCTGCAGGATGCTGTTCCGATGACTCTCGGGCAGGAGTTTGAAGCTTACGCTGTTACTCTTAATGAGGAGATAGAGAGGCTCAACCAGAATGCCAGCCTCTTTCTGGAGATAAATATGGGTGCAACGGCTATCGGCACGGGCATCAACTCTGAGCCGGGCTATTCAGCCAAAGTGATAAAGCACCTGGGCAGGATCACGGGGCTGGAGCTGGTACTGGCCTCCGATCTGGTAGAGGCTACCCAGGATACCGGAGCCTTTGTAATGTATTCCTCAGCAGTTAAGAGACTTGCCATCAAGCTCTCCAAGATATGCAATGATCTGCGGCTGCTCTCTTCCGGACCGCGGGCCGGCATCAATGAAATCAACCTGCCTCCCATGCAGCCGGGATCATCCATTATGCCAGGCAAGGTCAACCCCGTCATACCAGAGGTGGTCAACCAGATTGCCTTTAAGGTCATCGGGAATGATCTGACGGTCACCATCGCCTCGGAGGGAGGACAACTGGAGCTAAATGTATTCGAACCCATTATCGTGCAGAGCGTTTTTGAGTCCGTTGAGATGCTTATTAACGGTATGGATACACTGAGATACCGCTGCGTGGAAGGTATAACAGCCAACGAGGAGCGTTGCAGATCAATGGTGGAGAGCAGTATTGGCCTGGTGACAGCCCTGGTGCCGTGGATAGGATACAAGGCAGCAAATGAGCTGGCCAGCGAGGCGCTGCGGTCAGGAGAGAGCGTTTATACCCTGGTGTTGAACAAAAACCTTATGACTAAGGAGAAGCTTGATGAGATACTGGTCCCGGAGAATATGATCAGACCCGGGAAGATGAAAACTGACTGACAGAATCGGACAGGAAAATAATCTGAGTGCAGGGTCAGTAAGGAGTGCAGACCCAGCCATATGATTCAAGCTTGGTCTTGGACATGGCATTGCATACATACTGCCACTCACTTGTATTACGGGGATTCTCACAGTACCAGCAGATCTCAACCGTGTCACATGAGGTGAAGCTCAGCATATAAAGCATGAGAAGGATCCCTGCCATACGCAAACCTACTTTCTTCTTCCCTGTTTCCATACTGACTGACTGTTAGTCACTGCAAAAATACAATAAGTAGCATTAGAATTCAAAACCATTTTGCCGCACTGGCTTACACCAGGCTGGCACTCTCAGATTACCCCCGGATCTTCATCTTCGGGGGAGGTACACCAGTTTGGTCATGTATGTACCACCCCTGTGTTCGGCAACAACGGTATATACTCCTGTCTCAAGCCCGCTATCTGACAGGTCCAGCACAGTTGTGCCATCAATATCTTTCACCATAACAGTTGTTCCCGTCATGGAGATGAAACGCAGTTTTATTGTGCCTTCACACTCTTCGCCAGTGCTCACCACTACAACGCCGCTTGTCGGGTTGGGGTAGATGTTTAGCCTGCCCTGCTTCTCCATGAAAACCTCTCCTGCAGATGTGGATACCGGATCGTCAGCAAATGGTGAGCCCCCGACGTTGGCAGATCGTCGCCAGTAAGCTGCCAGGTCAGGATCACCTGTGGGATCGGCTATCTGTGGAACGAGAGAGTAACCGTCACCGTCAGCCTCAGCCGGCCACGGCGAAGCATCAGAATAGGTAAAGGAGAGTATCCTGTTCATGTTCCTGTCATTGATCAGGACAAATTCGCCGGCGTTGGAGAGATTACCGCTGAAGTTACCACTGGGACTTCTACCGTAATATGAATAGAATTCCTCCGGTTTTGAGGCAATAACATAAAATCCCTTTGGCGGCAGCATCACACCGGCAGGCACTGTGTGTCTGACAGCGGTATCAATTGTCACTCCGGAAATATCCACTGCGTTCGTACCGGTATTTTTCAGTTCGAGGAACTCCAGGTCCTTGCCATCAACGGTACGGTCACCAACAACCAGGTCTTCTGGATGATAATGCACCTCAGATATTTTCAGGAATGAGTAGTCCTCATTGGCCATGGTGAATCTTACCTCTTTGAGTGCGCTCCATGTCTGACCGTCAAGGATGCGTGACCTGAAAATTGTTGACCCCTGAATATCAAGATTTGCCCCGTTTGTTACCCTGACTGCCTTTGCGGACACTGCTCCTCCCGTCTGACGCGGGTCACTGCCGTCAGTGGTGTAGTAAATGTATCCCCTCCCGTTTGGGTTCTCCAGTGTCACGGTCACCGGGTATGAGATGGTTCGCTCATCAGCGAGGATCATTCCGGACTCTTTGACCACCGTGGCCGCCAGAGTCGGGAAGAGTCCTGCTGACCTCAGCTGGCTGATCACAATGTCTGACCTTGCCGGGAAATAGTTATCCTCAATATCATTTACCTCTGGCAGCCAGTCGTCAATCCTGTCCCTGGGATTGGAGCTCTTCGCATCACCCCATCTGGCCGACTCAGCAATTATTGCCATGTCTATCTGCTGTCTCCTGGACCTGAACCGGTTGATGCACTTGCCGGGCGAGAGGGAGCCACCAATATCGAAATGCTTCCTGGCCCTGTCTGCAAAGCGAAGCCGGTACTCAGCATTGGATACGAGTCTGTGGTGAAGCCACTGTGGCTGGAAATTGTTCACTCCCGATACTGACATCGAAGGATCATTGATGGTGACCCTGTTCTCAGTGATGCCATCGGTGAGAGAGTACCGGTTAACGAACATTGAATGCTCCGAATCATGAGTCAGAAAGACAAAGCCTTCACCTTTGTTTTTCCTGTTCAGTATGGCGAAGTAGTTGTTGGCCATGGAGTTGGACGCGAAGGCAGATACCGGTGCGTCGAAGTTGCCGGTATAGAATATTACAAGCAGGTAATCTATCAGGTTGTCAATATTTACCCAGACCCGGGTATTTTTCACCGGATTGCCGTACTGGTCCCTTCCCTCCAGGGCGAAGTAGTCTGCATTGGATGCAAAACCGCGGTTGCACCTGTTCCACATCTCCTGCCATGACGCCATTGTTCCGTCAGTTGCTTCATTGAAATATGGCCATGCTTCGGTGGACACCTTTATGACATCATAGTCATCCTCGCTGTCGCCAAAATAAGTTTCGGCATAGTCGGCATCAGGCCGTTCCTCAGTCTGATATAGTCCCCAATACATGCCGTTGAGGTACAGATGATAATATCGTCCTCTTGTATAGGGTTGTCCCATGTCGCGCTGCGTGTCCCTGGAGAAAATATCCCTCAGGAAGGTGTTGTGAGGATCGCCCTCCAGGCTCCATGAGTAGTTCTGCTCAGTACGGAGGTCGACCTTGTCGAATTCGTCAGCCCCCTCATCCCCGAATAGCGGATAGCGCAACTTGCCCGGCCCATACTCTTTCCTGAAGAAGAGGCGAAAGGCATGCTTGGGGTTCTCCGGTCTGCGGCTCGCACCTCCACGTATACGAACACCGGCATTCACGCTGAACTCTACCGAGTTGTCGGTATCAATGAGCTCAAGTGAGCACTGCCGTTCCCACTCCTCGCCGTGCATGTATGCGTTAACATATATTCCCTGTGAGGGGCTGAACATATCAGCATTATCCGTTACCAGTGAAATCGAAGGAATATCCCTCAGGCTTGTGCCCATATATGGACTGTAGCGAGGATCATTAACCACATCGGGATCCATATCCAGGTCTATCACCTGTCCGTTGACTGATGATGTGGGCCAATCCCCGCCGGGGTGGCCCTGGGCAAGGACCTTGTCAGTGAAGATGAATGATCTTGTTACCGGCTTCGAGGGTGAATAGCCGTCCATTGCGAGTGAGGCTCTTACAATGAATACCGGCGTCCGTGGACGCCCGATGGATATATCAGGATCAATCCGTACGGTTACAGCAGTGCCGCTCCTGATGGCAGTAGAGGATGTCTGCGGATTACTGCCGTCAATTGTATAAACAACATCATATCCCGGCTCACCGGAAGTGATCACCAGGTCAAAGGGAGCATCACAGAATCCGGCATCGCGACTGATGTTCAGGGGGAGGCTGTCAGGCACTTCGGGGAGCGACAGTGAAGCATTGATACCGAGGTCAAAATAAAAGTCTGAACTGTTGAGTGAAAGATTGAATGCCTGTATGCAAAGCAGGTTCGTGCCCTCAACAAGAGGCACGTCAGCAGAGTCGAGGGTATAGAGCTCAAAGATGCCCGACTCGTGGTTCACCGGGGCAAAGGCGGTGGATGAGAGCGTAGCCGGGGCATTTCTGCTCATGACACGCGTGCCGTTGACCCAGATCACAAATCCGTCGTCATAATTGACATTGAACAATATGTTTTTTATCCTGTCAACAGAAAAAGCATTGAAAGTACTCCTGAGATAGAGGGTAGAGTAGTTGTTAATCATATCATTAAGCACCAAGCCTCCGGTGCCGTCACCATAACGGAAAGGAGCATTGCCCAGGCTCCAGCCTGAATCATTGAAGGTGTCAGTCATCCAGTCTGCCGGCAGGCTGCCGGCACCCGAACCCTTAAGGTACCTGTAGGAGGAACCTGTGCTGAAGTCAACCTGGCCCCGGGTGACAGAGCACAGAGTGAACATGAGAAGAACAATGGGCAGTCGGAAACGCATCTTTCTGTATAAATCACGGATATCGCAGGTCAGTCTTAAGAGAACGTAGTTCCCGGATATCCAAAAATAGCTTTTTTTATCTTATACGTCCGGAAAAGGAACAGGTTGCCGTATGTTGCACAATTATACGAGCGGAAATCTGAAGGTGTATACAGTGAGGGCCGGCCGGCATTGACCGGTAAACATCTGCCATTGGCTCCTGGTGTGCGTTCGTTTTGCACGCCATGCCCGGGGAATGAACCGCGTGCGGGTCAGAAGAGCGAATATTCCACCCTCGTGATCTTCCTTGCTGTCTTGAGCGTGTCATGCAGCAGGTCACTCAGGTGGTGCAGTTCATACTCTTTCCCGCCTCTCTCCTTGGCGTAAAACCTGCTTGTCTTGCCGGGTGATGATCTGATCACAACATCCCTCGAGGTATTCAGCAGGTACGTTCTTCCATGAGGCAGACTCATAATATGAAAATTGTAGTCCATATAGTTTGAAACACCTGTTTTTCTTCCTGAGCAGGGCCCTTTTTCCCCGTATGCCAGCATACTGAATGATGGAAGACCCATTATCCGTTTATATTAAACGTTGATTCATGCAAAAGATTGCTGACAATAAGACATTTGCGCAATATTTATGCAGGCATGACCGGCAAAGCCCGGTCCGCTGACTGCCGGTCCCGGTTCTGACAGTTGCGGAGAGATAATTTATTATTCCTGCAACAGATCCCGGATACGAATATTCCTCCCTGAGAGTTATATAGAGTATTGGTTGCATTACCTTCAAAAAACAAGGAAGCAAAAGATGATGATAAAAGGGAAATATGGCCGACGGATAATCCCGCTTATGGCCACGATATTCATGCTGGCCCTGCCGGCACTGATCACGGCACAGGACGTTCCAGGGACGGCCAACACATACGGGCATAGCGGTGACACCCTGAAATGCCGGGAAAACATCATGCTCAGCAGTGCTGCGAGGCTTAATGGCTACCCGGACGCTGCAATCGGATACCTGCGTGATGTAATATTGTGGTGCCCTGCCATATCTGAAGCTGTATACACTGATGGAGAATCATTGTACAGGGAGCTCTTCGACCGGTACGGCCTGCAGGAATATGTTGACACAATCCTGATGGTTCTGACTCAACGGACTTATTATTTCGGCAATAAACCTGCAAATGACCTGCATAAGGCTGAACTCCTGCTTGACCTGGCAGGAGACGACCCGGAATACCTCGGGCTGTGCTACAACATACTGCTGGAGGCGGCCGAGAGTTACCCGGATCAGATGGGATGTGCAGATTTTGTGCGTATGGCAACCGTTGCTGCCAGCCTCTATGCAATGGGTATTATAGATTCAGAAGAGATGGCAAATGCATTCATTACATCTATCGGTACTGTTGATGACAGAATTGATAACGGCCAGGCTGAGTGCAATAATTCTGAAGATCTGGAGAACATGGAGACATTCTACAGGACCAGCGGCGCCATGACCTGCGAGGGGCTGACGACCCTTTATGCCGCGAAAGTCGACCGTAACTTTCGTGACACTCTCTTCATAGGAAAGGTGTATGATATGCTTACCATGGCTGACTGTAACGGTTCAGACCTTTATTATAACGTTGCTGTAAAAATGTACACCAACAAACGCTCGGTGGAAAACGCTCTCAGGCTGGCAGAGCTGAATATCTTACGCAATGACAATGATCGGGCCATATCATACTTCACTGAAGCCTATAACCGTGACACCAGCAGCATCTCCCGCTCCGGGGTCCTCAACAGGATCGCACTGTCAGACCTGCAACAGGGCAGGAGGCAGGAGGCAAGGAACCGTGCTGAACATGCATGGCAACTGAATAGCCGCAATGCCAGGGCCCTGATGATTCTGGCTGAATGCTATGCGGGGGCAGAGCTGGGAAACGACTTCGACAATCATGCAGCATACTGGGTTGCGGTTGATTACCTTGAGGCTGCCATTAAAGTTGATCCCTCGCTGAGGCAGGAGGCGGAACCCAAAATGAAAGTCTGGTCCGGGCTCTTTCCAACCAAAGAAGAGTGTTTTTACCGCCGTATCCTCGACGAGGGCACAGTCATCACCGTCGGCGGCTGGGTCAATGAGGTAACCCGGGTCAGGTTCAGAAGGGATCAGTCAGGAAGGATCTTGTAGCAGTATCACTGCGGGTCAAAATGGACGCCGAAGTCAACTGAGATCTAATCATTGATTATTTTCCGTTAGTCAAAAACCGGGATAACATTATCTTAGGTGTGAGAATTTTATAACTGCTATATAATTAGACATATATGCCGGCGTAAGATACAGTTCCGGCATCTAAAAGCCTGTCTTGTCGTAAAATTCAATCTCTTTTTGACCAAGTGTATATTTTCGGTTGCCAGATGGTCTTCCGGGGCAGTGAATTACCGTAAAAAATTGATGAGCGGCATCCGTAACTGACACAATATCATGTAATTCCAAGCCTGACCCCCTTGCCCGGCAAGGGTATGTGGTGTAACTTTGTACCGAAGGTCAAAACGAACAGCCATGAAGACAATCAAACAAATATCGTCAGGTCTGCGTTTTGCTTCCGGGTACATGGAGGCAATACGTAAGGTATGGCAGGAACAGCTTCCAAATCGCTCTGCGATACGTGCCATACTGTTGGGTGTGATCTTTCTCCTGAACTCTTACCTTGTTCCCGGAGGGAGTCTTGTGATGACAGAAGAGATGAAGATCCATGCTGAGAGGTCACTCTTTTATTTTGATATCCGATATCAGTCATTCAGCGAAGACCTGCTGAAAAAATGCCTTGAATTCGAAGGAGTGAAATACCAGGATATAGTTATCCTTCAGTCGCAACTTGAAACCGGATATTACACTTCCGATATTTTCCTCAACGCAAATAATCTCTTTGGAATGAGATATCCGAAATACAGGCCAACCGTTGCTGCGGGGATCTATAAGGAACATGCCCGATATGCCCACTGGTCTGACTCGGTGATTGATTATGCACTGTGGCAGAAGTGGTATCTGTCACAGGGTTACAGGATAGAGGGGAATGATGACAATGATTTTTACCTTGTATTCCTGAAGTGCATCCCTTATGCCGAGGACAAAAATTATATCCCGAAGCTTGTGAAGCTTTCAAAAGGCGATCTCGCATAAGAAGTTAAGGGGTCATATTCCCGGTAAACAGGATCTGTAATCGACCGGATCAAACCTGTGTCTGTTAATCAGCCGGATTGACCACCTTTTTCAGCAGCTTGAAATACAATGCTGCAAACAGCAGGAGTGAGGCAAGCCACAGGATCATCAGGTTGAACCACAGAGTGTCAATTTCCGCTCCGTCTATTTTTTTGTAGGGGGCATAAAAATGGGCACGGCCGTTGGCCGAAACAGGTTTCTTGTAAGCGGGCTCATACTTCTGGATATACCTTCCCCTGGCTTCCACAATCTTATCGGTTCCGAACTCATCAAGCACTATCTCCCTGAGCCTGTTGTTTGTATGGCGCTCCTTCAGTTCAATGAATGCAGGCTTACCCATTGATGCTACCAGGGCTGAGGTGACAGAATCTTTTATCAGGGTATTGATCTTTCTGACAGTCTTGAAATGGCCGGCAAGAGAGTCGAGATAATTTTCGGCATATTCCACAGTGGCCGCATTAAAACTCCCCGGGCTGAGAGAAGATATCAGCTCACCCGGAGGCGGGTCAAAACCTGCAATCTCAGAGAGCTCAAAGAAATACCTTTTAAGCCTGTCAAGGTTACCGGCAACGAAGTCGGCATACCGTGAGCTGTCAATATAAGTTGAGCACTCCCACAGGTCTCTGCGCAGCGCTTCGGCCAAAAATGCAGCATACCAGTTGTTCTGGCTGATCTCCATATCGTACCCGAAAAAGTTCTCCTGGTATCTGTTGTTTGCGTACTGTTCAACGGCCAGCGCCTCGTACGCCCAGCGCGTGGGCATCAGTTCGCCGAGCAGAGGAACATATTCATTATGCGCCTCCTCGCCGCGGTGCAGACTGTCAAACTTTATCAGCACCCCGCTGAAAAGCAATTGTGGAATAATGATGAATGGGATCAGTATGTAGATGGTTACAACTGAATTGAAGGCAGAAGAGATATTAAGGCCCGTCAGGCTGGCAAGGGCGGAGGTGCTGAACAGTATGATCCAGTAGGTGATGGTCATGCCCTTGATCCCCAGGATGAGGTTGCCTGCGAGAACAAACGTCCCTGTCTGTACGGCAGAGAACAGCAACATCATCAGTATTTTTGAATTGATATAACTCATCCAGCTGAGGTTAAGAAAGGATTCCCTCTTAAGTATCTTCCGGTCCCTCACTATTTCTTCGGCACTGAGGATCAAGCCCATGAAAAAAGCCGTTATGACGCACATAAACATATATGCCGGCAGGTTTTCATTGTCACTCAGCCGGTATGCCTGACCTGAAACGTTCCTTGTGAAAAATGCAAGCAGAACCGCAAGCAGTGGAGCGCCCAACAGTGATATCAGCATGTACTGCCTGTCTGCTATCTTGGAGAGGAGATCCCTCCTGAAAAATAGCGCCGCCTGTTTCATCAGGCCCGGTATTGAATAGTTGCTGTCAGGCAGGGGCTCCCTGACAATCACCCTGTCAGTATCCTTTTTGCCCTTTTCTTCAATGAAACTTGAAGCCCACTCCGCGGGAGATATTCGTCTTACAGGTGTAGGCTTGCCGAACTCATCCACCACCTTGGTTTCTATGATACGGAGAAGCTGGTCAGTATCTACATGACCGCAGGCGATGCACTGATCCTCAAAAGCATTGGCCAGGCTGGCCCGTTTCTTGAACCAGACTACTGTCTCTGTGGGATTGCCATGGTAAACAAGATAGCCTCCCTTATCAAGGATCATAATACGGTCAAACATCTTGTAGATATCGGAACCGGGCTGGTGGATAGAAGCAATGACAAGCCTGCCCCTGTAAGCCTGTTCCTTCAGCATGTTCATCACAGTCTCGGCATCCACCGAAGAGAGCCCTGAAGTGGGCTCATCCACAAAGAGTATTGTTGGTTCACGAATCAGCTCCAGTGCAATATTCAGCCTTTTGCGCTGGCCCCCGCTGATGACCTTGTTCACCGGGCTGCCAACCTTCAGGTCCTTTACACTGTACAGGTCAAGGTCTCTGAGTATCCTCTTCACCTCTTCACATATTCTTTCCCTGCCCAGGCTGTTGAGACACATCCGCGCGTTATAGTACAGGTTCTGGAATACGGTAAGCTCTTCAAACAGCAGGTCATCCTGGGGGACGAACCCTATTACTCCCCTCAGATGCTCTTTGCCTTCGGCGGTGTTCAGGTTAAATCCGTTTATGCAGACGCTGCCGGTATCTGGCCTGACTATTCCGCTAAGGATATTCAGCAGCGTTGATTTGCCCACGCCGCTGCCACCCATTATACCGACCAGCTTTCCCGATTCTTCATGAACGGAAAGCTTCTGTATGCCGTGTTCACTGTTACTGTATCTGAGACTGATATCCCTGGCGTCAAGCGAAATCCTCAGCTTGAACGCCTCCCCGACATATACCTCTTCTACATCATTGTAATAAACAGGGCTGATGCCGGCCCCTCTAACAGATGAACCGTGCTCAAATACATATGTCTGCCCGGAGAAGATATTCTGTCCGTTGAGAAGAAGGTTTTCCCTTCCTTCGTAACGCATCAGAAGGGTGTTGGTGCTGGCAACATAGAGGAACAGCAGCCTGTCCCTCAGGTTTTCGTTATAAAGATGCTTAATCCCTTGCAGGTCATAGGCAGAATCACTGCTGATGACCAGCATCCTCTCCTTCCTGAGACTTCCTTCGCCGGTCCCGAGGATAAAGGCCAGCATGTCACGGTATTCGTCTGTATCCAGGTTAAAGGCTTCAGCAACAGTTTCAAGGAATTCCAGTTCCTTTTCTGCGGTGCCGGTGCTGAACGAGATGAAGTCCATCAGCTGCACCAGAACGTAAATCTTCTGTTTCTGATGAAGTTCCTCATTTATCTTTTCACATATGGCCAGTATCCGCATTGCCGTGAGTGATGTACGCTTCCTTTCACGGATACTGTCTTTGGACAAGTCATCAGGGTGGTAGAGCCTGATATATTCATCGAACATGGCCATATACTTTTCCACCTGTTCATTGTTCAGGTGTTTTGAGAGAAAGAGCCTGACAATGTCTCTGCTCCTGCCTGATCTTTCAGCGTCATCAGGCACATCACTTATCAGCGCAAAAAGCTGAATCAAAGCCTTCAGTATGGGTTCGCTCATGCCTGATGATTTATTTTAATGATTAGCCCCTTCTTTTAGCCCCCCTGCAACCCCAGATCCGTACAGAATCTTACCTTTGTTCAAGATATTCAAGTTACTAATAAAAAAATACATGGAGATATAAATCCGGGTTAATAGTGCAGCAATGACTGCCAGAGCTGCAGATCCGGATTTTTGTCCTTAATCTCAGGAGGCACTCCGATGGACAAGCTGATTCTCAGTCCCACTGTCTTCACTCCCAGGGTCATTCTTGATCATGAAAAGCATTTTCTTGAGTTCTCAGGTGAGTCAAGGCCTGACGACGTAAGAGAGTTCTTTGGCCCTATCATACAGTGGATGAATGATTACAGTGAGACTCTCCTGAGATCAGGTGACAATATAAAACCGGTTATCTCCCATTTTAATTTCAATTACTTCAATTCCGCATCCGCGAAGTGCATTCTTGACATTTGCAAGATACTTGCAAGAATCAGGTCAAAAGGCACTGATGTCTCGGTAAGATGGTATTATGTCAGGGGTGACGATGATATGATGGAAACCGGCAGGGAGATGGAGATGATAGTAAACATACCCTTTGAGCTCATAGAACTTGAGGATCAATGACAACAAACGGCGGACCGGCTGACCCGGCCTGGTTCATTAAGCAACTGGCCGGACCGGTTGCTGACAGCCTTCAGAGAAATTTCAGAAGGATCACCAGGCTGTCAGGAGAGAGAACTCCCCTGAAAAAAGCCTTGAAAAGTCTGCCGGAGCCCGCGGAGAGGTTCTGGCTCCGTTATTCTGAGGGCATTCCCGTGAAATACAGCGCTCTCGGCCTGTTGTTACAGCCTTATGAACACTTCTGCAGGACATGCATAATCACCGAAGAAGAGATTGATTCTCTTGTATCAATGGATATTGACAGGTACACTGATGAGCCTGATTCCGCAGAGCGAAGAGAATTCTTCCGTACTCTGAACTATCTTATCCCGGCATGCCTGAAAGAATCAGGATATGAGATCGTCAGAACAGAGGAGACAGAAGGTGTTACCATCTCAATGGCAGGAAAGATCGCCCGGGCAATACATGCAGGTTATCTCCGGGAGGTCAGCAGGCAGGGTTCGCGAAAATACGCGACGAAAAATAAAAATGCTGCAGAGTATGATGACCTGCCTGATGAGATCCGCCAGTCAAACATAAGCAATGCTTTACATATTCCAACCAAGCTGCTTTCCATCGGTTACAGGATCAGACCGGTTATAAAGGGACATAAGCCAAAGGCTCTTCATCTTGATGATGAGGAGGTTGAGACAATGGCCAGGGTAGAACATCTCAGGTGGAGCTGGGAGAAGAGACTTAACGGGTGGACATCCGGCAGGACCAGGGATGACCGGCACAGGATACATCCCAACCTGGTGCCCTACGAGGAGCTTACTGAAGATGAGAAGGAGAAGGACCGTGAGCTGGTGCGCATGGTGCCTGCCATTCTGCGCGATATAAGATACGAAGCATACCCTGTCTCTTCAGACTATACAGCAAAACTGTCATATGCCCTCAAACCCCGGAGCAGCATACAGAAGCTCCTGCTGGGCACACATAACCTGAGTGCAGGTATAAGCCTCCTTGCTGGAAATTCCCCTGCGATTATGGAGAAACTGCTGTCGATAGACGAAAAAATCAGACTCACCATGAGTGAGGTTGAGGGAAGCTATAACTATGCCAGGCACATCCAGGAAGCTTTTCTTCCCGGTGATCTTGAAATCAGGGAATGTTTCACCGACAGTTTTATCCTCTTCGAACCCCGGGACATTGTAAGCGGTGATTTCTACCTGTTCAGCAGGCATGACGGTAAGATAACCTTTGGTCTGGCAGACTGTACCGGACATGGCATTCCGGCTGCGCTGATCAGCACCATTGGATACGGAATCCTTGACCAGGCAGTCAATATCCTGAAGATTGACGATCCTTCTGAAGCACTGGTCCATCTCTACTCAGGCATTCACAGGTTCCTGAGAAAGAATGACCGTGAGTCGGGCATATCTGATGATATGACTATTGTGTTGTGCAGATATGATCCGGCAATAAGGAGACTGGACTATTCAGGTGCGGGCAATGCAATTTTTCATGTCGCCGGCGGAAAGATTTCGGGTAATCTATCAGGCAGACTCGCCGAAGGACAGTTCTGCAACGGAAGCTATGGTTTTACAACAAAAACACTGCAGCTGAACACCCATGACGTGCTCTACCTTTGTTCTGACGGATTTGCAGACCAGTTCGGAGGAGACACTCACAGGAGGTACGGCTGGACACGGCTCCGTAATTTCCTGCTGGAGATAAGTGATCACCCAATGCCTGAACAGGGTGATATTCTGTACGAGGAACTTGAACGATGGCGCGGTGATAGGGAAGAGGACCAGACTGATGATATTACCATCATAGGCATCAGGGTATGATTCTTTTGCAGTACTGGTACTGCCAGAGACCTGCCGGTCTGATTAGTTGAAATACTTTATTTGACATGGCCTGATTAGTTTCCTAACTTTGATAAAATGAAATAATTACATGGCCAGCCTTATTCCGGGATATGAGTATGACATTTTCATCAGCTACCGGCAGAAAGACAACAAGTATGACAGCTGGGTGACCGAATTTGTACAGCACCTTGAGAGTGAACTTGAGGCCACCTTCAAGGAGGAGGTCACCGTTTACTTCGACCTTAATCCCCATGACGGGCTTCTTGATACACATGATGTTGACGAATCGCTGAAGGAAAAACTCAAATGCCTGATCTTCATCCCCATTATATCTCGCACCTACTGTGACCCGCGATCATTTGCCTGGGAGCATGAGTTCAGGGCGTTTGTGGAGATGGCTTCCGGTGACAGGTTCGGGCTGAAAGTGAAACTCCCTGCCGGGAATGTTGCATCAAGAGTGCTTCCGGTTCAGATTCATGAACTCAAGCCTGAAGACAGGTCACTCGTTGAAGAAACCCTGGGAGGATTTCTCAGATCAATTGAGTTTGTCTACTCCGAACCGGGTGTGAACCGCCCCCTTACACCCGGAGATTCCGCGGAAACAAACATGCATAGGATAAGCTACCGCAATCAGATCAACAAAGTCGCCAATTCGGTTGATGAAGTGATCTCAGGCCTTGTAAGGGCGGTGGCAGCTCAATCTGATGATCATCCGGCCGGAAGCGACTCCCCTTCTGATATCCCTGCCGGGGACCAGGTCAGGACTAAACTCTCCGGAGCCCGGAAGAAGTGGTTGGCAATAGCATCAGGGTCCATGATTATCATCCTGGCACTTATCTCTCTCTATCTGTTTACCGGCGGAACCACACTGCCATTCTCCAAACGTGACTGGGTGCTTATAACAGACTTTGAGAACCACACCGGTAATCCTGTGTTTGATAAATCTTTGTATACCGCTTTTTCTATCTCCGCCGGCCAGTCGAGATATGTGAATGTTTTTACCAGGTCAAGGATGATTGAGGTGATGTCAAGGATGAAGATCGGAGATAAAACCTATGTCGACGAGAATACCGGGCGTGAGATAGCCCGGCGTGAGGGGATCAGCCTCCTGATTGTGCCCGGCATTAGTAAAGCCGGGAACCAGTACGCCATCACCGCAAAAATTATTGAAACCAAAACGGGCAACCCTTTGAAATCAGAGATACTATATGCCGGTACCGAGGAGGAGATCCTTCCTGTAATAGACAGACTAAGTCAGAAAATCCGTAAGGATCTCGGAGAATCAAGATATGATATTTCACTTCAGGATAAGCCTCTGACAAGGGTAACCACCTCATCGCTTCCTGCCCTGCAGCAGTATTCACTGGGCCATGAGTGCCATCTCCTTTCCGATTTCAACAGAGCGAGGGAATACTACCGGAATGCACTTATGATAGATACCGGATTTGTGGCAGCAAAAGCGTCATTGGGGAATATCCTGATCCAGAAATTCAATGATACATCCGGCAGGGACCTGGTGCGGCAGGCAGCCAGGGATGCCGGAAGCCTGACTGACAGGGAACGTTACAGTATACTTGCCTTCTATGCTGAGAATATTGAACGCGATTACAACAGGGCAATTGCCACTATGGAGATATTGAAGAAAATGTACCCGGATGACCCTGTGGTTCATAATAATCTCGGCTGGTATTATCAACAAAACGGTCAGTATGAAATGGCGCTGCCGGAATATAAACAGGCTGTCAGACTGAATCCTCACCTGGCCCTTACATACTCCGGCATTCTATGGATATACGGAGAGTTCATAGGCAACGCCGATTCGGTTTTTGTCTGGGCAGAGAGAATGATAAAAGATATTCCAGATAATCCCTGGGGATACTTTTATATGGGATCAGCCTGGTTGTTCCGTGACAGTATAGAGAAAAGCATACTGTGCTTTCAAAAGGCCATGGAATTATCTCCGGATTTGATGATTAACAGTTACAGGCTGGCTCACACTTATATGAATGCCGGGAATTTTGGTGAGGCAATAAAGGTCCTTGAAAAAATCCCTGCTATCAATCCCCGGGAGTACTCCGCATATTATAACCTTGGTTGCTGCCATGAAGCCCTGGGAGATCACCAGGCAGCAAGGACCTGTTTCCTGAAGTTCAGGGAAGGTGCTGAAGAGTTTTGGCTTAAAAATTACCCTGATCACTACGCAACCTATACAACGCTTGCCTCAGTGGCTGCCCGTCTTGGTGAGATGGATTTATCAGGACAGTTACTGAATAAAGCTGTTGAACTTGATTCTACACAGTACTTTGCCTTCGCAGAAGTGCTGTGCGTACAGGGCAATATCCATGAAGCCCTTGATTATATTGAACTTGCCCTTGACCACGGGTTCAGGAACCTGTATGCTTTGAAAGCCAATCCCGACCTCTCATCCCTCCGCTTTGATGTTCGTCTTCAAAATCTGCTGGACAAATATTTCAGGCAGGATTGACTGCTGCGAAACAGTTATGCGGCAATCTGATACTCTTCGTGCAGGGCGGGGGTCTGGTTGAAATTATACTTGACTTGCCTCTCACGCTTTCGTAACTTTATAAAATTGAACGGATAACATGGCCTCTCTCATTGCGGGATACGAGTATGATATCTTTATCAGCTACCGCCAGAACGATAACAGGCATGACGGATGGGTCACCCGGTTTGTTGACCATCTGAAAGCGGAACTTGAATCAACGTTCAAGGAAGAGCTTTCTCTTTACTTCGATCTTAATCCTCATAACGGACTTCTTGATACACATGACGTTGACGAATCACTGAAGGAAAAGCTCAAATGCCTGATCTTTATTCCGGTCATCTCCCGTACCTATTGTGACCCTAAATCCTTTGCCTGGGAACATGAGTTCAAAGCGTTTGCAGAGATGGCCTCCAATGACAACCTCGGGCTGAAGGTCACCCTGCATAGCGGTAACGTGGCCAGCCGGATACTCCCTGTGCGGATACATGAGCTTGATGATGAAGATAAAGAATTGATTGAGAGTGAGATCGGCGGCGTGCTCAGGGCTATCGATTTTGTCTACAGGGAACCAGGCGTCAACAGGCCCCTGACTCCCGATGACGATGAACACGGAAACCTGTCCGGCACCAGGTACCGCAATCAGATCAACAAGACGGCAAATGCAGTAAGGGAGATCATACTGGCACTGCTGTCTGATAATCACCCTGCAACAAAAGGAAAAAGAGACGGGAAAGAACCATGGGAGGAGCCGGGGAAAAAACCTGCCGCCTATCGGAAGTACCAGGTAAGTAAATCCTCTCACAGGACCCTCATGCTTGCCATCCTGTTGCCACTTATTGTGATCGCTGCACTACTGTTCGGACTGTCACGAACACCGGGCAAACTCCGGGGAACAACAGGACTCAACGAGAAGTCCATAGCAGTGCTGCCATTCGAACTAATCGGGACCGGTGACGGGAACAGGTGGATTGGAGATGCACTGACCGACGAGATTATTTCACAGCTGTGCAAGATAAATGACCTTGTGGTACGGCCCCGCACCTCGGTAATGAAGTACAGGGAAGCAGAAAAGTCAATACCCGATATCGGGCACGAACTGGGGACAAACTATATCATTGAAGGTAACTGCCAGATCTTCAATGATATTGTCAGGATAACCGTAAAGCTCATTAATGTCCGGAAAAATCAGCAGTTATGGAGCAGTGTCTTCGAAGGAACATGGGATGATCTTCATGGTATGCAGACAGATATAGCCATAAAGACTGCATCAACCCTTCAGGCGGTACTCACCCCGGAAGAAAAGGCGCGGCTGGTGAAAAACCCTACAGGCAATCCGGGTGCCTACCGCGACTTTCTGAAAGCGAATGTTCTTTCTGATAATGCCCTCTATTACCTGCTGGCCGGAAATAAGTTTATTGACTCCATAAGCTTTGCTGCTGCCATTTCAATGTATGACAGGGCAATAGATGAGGACCCCGGCTTCGCCCTGGCTTATGCCCGGCGCGCTGTTGCACGTTCATGGGGATACTATTCGGGACAGCTTGATGAAACACATGTAGATGAATGTAAAGCTGATGCTGACAGGGCGTTCGAGCTCGATAATAACCTTGCTGAAGCGTTTATTGCACGCGGATTCTACAACTATTATTGTGTTGGCGATTTTAATGAGGCACTCTCGCAGTTCAGCCGGGCAGCAGAGACAGATCCGGCAAACTTCCAGCCCCTGTTCTACATGGCAATGGTCTGCCGCAAGAAGGGCGAATGGCAGAGATCACAGGAGCTGATCAGGAAAGTAATCAGCAAAGAACCCCGGGATGCCCTTGTACTTATCAATATTGGGACATCATATGCCCTGATGCACAGCTTCGATTCCGCCCTGATTTTTTTCCGGAAGTCCATTGATGCTCTCCCTGAATGGCCCGGACCCTACCTGAATACCATGGAAGCTTATATGCTAAGGGACGGGAATACTGCCCGGGCACGCGGGGTGTTTGACACACTTAAAGCAAGAACAGGACATACAGACGCTTATTACAGCAGTATGCTTGATATCTGTGATGGCAGATACCATGACGCACTGGCTCTTCTGCAATCATCTGCCAATGACGGCTTCGAATCACCGGGTCTGAGATATCTCATGGCAGGACTGGCATATAGCCTGATCAACAATAAACAGATGGCTGCGTCATACTATGACTCCGCCCTGGTAATGTATAAAATGATGATACTGGATAACCCGGATGACTTCTATTCATACAGCTGCAGCGGGCTGGCCTATGCAGGCCTCGGAAATGCCACCGATGCCGTCATTGCAGGAAAAACAGCCGTGCAACTTGCCGGAGATAACAGCCTTATGAAACAGGATATGATTTTGAATCTGGCAAAGATCTATGCCATGACAGGAAATTATACAGAAGCGCTACGTCAGGTTGAACACCTGCTGACCCAACCCTCATGGTTCTCACTGAAACTCTTCAATACTGATCCTGTGTGGAAAAAAGTGTCAGAAACCCCTGAATTCAGGGGCCTGGAAGAAAAATTGAACGATCTGAATAAACCCCTTAAGTATTAACTTAACAAGATCAAAAACATGGCTTACACTGACGACATGGAATTTATCAGACCATTCCCGAGACCATTTGTGATGCATGCTATGCAGTATTTCGGGATTCAGGATCTTAACCCCGCACAGCGAAAGGCAATCACATCAATGATCCTGGAATATTGTAAGAGATGCGCCGAGGAGGAGGCACATCTCATTCAGGGAATAATCACTGAAATTAATAATCTCGAAAGCAAGGGTTGAATCCCTCCTTTAAACCCGTTCTGATTGTTGCCTTCGCGGAAGAAGAAAACCTGGGGGCAGGTTATCTTATGTCTGTACTGAACAGGGAGGGCATTGATGTTTCGATGATTGATTTCAGGTATGACAGGGAAGAGATCCTTGCCGGCATAAGAAGAGCTGACCCTGTGGTTGTCGGATTCTCGGTGATCTTTGAGATCCATCTTGATGAATTTGCCCTGCTGATCAGATACCTGAGAAAGAGCGGGGTATGCTGTCACTTCACAGCCGGAGGCCAGTACGCCAGCCTCTGCCCGGAGGAACTCTTCAGACTGATACCTGAGCTTGATTCCATAGTCAGGTTTGAAGGCGAGAACACATTCCCGGAACTGGTACAATCTCTAATAACAGGAACCAACTGGAGAGATGTAAAGAACCTTGCATATCAGGAAGATGGCAGGATAATCAGAACCCCGCTGCGGAGTGTGCAGATTGACCTTGACAAATTTCCTTTTCCTGCAAGGAGGCTGCTGAGGGAGTATGTCCCCGGGTACCGTTATGCTTCTCTTATTGCCGGCAGGGGATGCATCTATAATTGTTCCTTCTGCAACACCGGGGAGTTCTACAGGCAGGCCGGCGGCCCCAAAAAACGCATCAGGAGACCGGAGATGGTGGTGGAAGAGATGTTCCGGATATATTCAGAAAAAGGATGCAGGATCTTTATCTTCCAGGATGATGACTGCCCGGTAAAAACAGCAGGCGGCAATGAGTGGATAAAATCATTCTGCCTCGAACTGGAAAGGAGGGGTCTGGTAAATAAGGTTATATGGAAGATAAACTGCCGGCCTGATGAGATTGATGCTGAAACCTTCTCAATGATGAAAAGTCATGGACTCTATCTGGTATTCATCGGACTGGAGGACGGCACTGATGCAGGCCTGCGAGTGCTGAACAAAAAAATGACCGTGGCATCAGCCCTGCGGGGTGTCAGTGTTCTCCGGGAACTGGATATAGGGTTTGATTACGGCATGATACTGTTCCAGCCGGAGTCATCTTTTAAGTCGCTGAGGGAGAGCCTCCGCTTTCTCGAAGAAATATGCAGTGATGGCCTCGTGCCCATCACATTCCTGAAGCTTATGCCTTATTTTGGGACACGGGTGGAAAGAGAATTAAGGGAAGCCGGTCGACTCAGGGGGCAGCCCGGGAATTTCGATTATAATTTCCTGGCCCCGGCCCTTGATGCCTGCTGGG
>ENA-UOUL01000063-UOUL01000063.1-bioreactor-metagenome-genome-assembly--contig:-NODE-63-length-161080-cov-28.832047_pt1 | contig 161080 bp, 159 predicted proteins | sample MGYA00249838_ERZ747220 | MGnify/ENA primary metagenome ERZ747220 (study PRJEB28778, sample SAMN05720191) | bioreactor metagenome | isolation source: Anaerobic biogas reactor | place... | reverse complement strand
CGGGTGCAGAACGTGGTGCCCTGCGTCCAGGTGCGGAACTCCATGTTCTTCTCGATGCCGGTGTGCAGGTAGCCGATACCCGCGCGGGCCTCGGTGACCGTCTCACCGTCGAGCTCGAGGATGAGGCGGAGCACGCCGTGGGTCGACGGGTGCTGAGGACCCATGTTGACGACGATGCGCTCCTCGTTCAGCGCGGTCGCCTCATCGACGAGCTCGTCCCAGTCGCCGCCCGAGGCGGTGAAGACCCGCCCCTCCTGACCGGCGTCGTCGTTCGCGCCGCCGCCGTAGACATACGTGTCCTCGGTGTCGGTGAACTCGGTTTCCGTATCGTTGGTGCTCATCAGCTGTACGACCTCCGCTGGTCCGGCGGCGGGACGGTGCCGCCCTTGTACTCGACCGGGATGCCACCGAGCGGGTAGTCCTTACGCTGCGGGTGGCCGGGCCAGTCGTCGGGCATGAGGATGCGGGTGAGCGCCGGGTGGCCGTCGAAGACGATGCCGAACATGTCCCAGGTCTCGCGCTCGTGCCAGTTCGTCGCGGGATAGATCTCGGTCGCAGACGGGATGTGCGGGTCTGCATCGGGGCAGGTCACCTCGACGCGCAGTCTGCGGTTCCCGTTCGTGATCGAGTGGAAGTGGTAGACCGCGTGCAGCTCGGCGCCGATATCGTCGGGGTAGTTCACGCCGGAGACACCGAGGCAGAGCTCGAAGCGCAGTGCGGGGTCGTCACGCAGTGCCCGGAGAACCTCGAGGAGGTGCTCGCGACGGACGTGGAGGGTCATCTCACCGCGGTCGATGACGACCTGGTGGACGGCTGCGCCGTACGTGTCCCCACCGAGGGAGGCCTCAAGCGTGTCGGCGAGCTCGTCGAAGTAGCCGCCGTAGGGACGAACGGAGGGCGCGGGGTAGAGCACCGGCCGGACGAGCCCGCCGTAGCCGGAGGTGTCGCCGCCCTTGCTGGCGCCGAACATCCCGCGGCGCTCGCCGCGCCTGATCGGCTCCGGGACCGCGCCCGGGCCGGCCGGGAGGTTGTCGCCGCCCGCATCGACCGATGGCGTCTGCTCACTCATGCGAGGAGATTCCTTCCGGCGAAGTTGGGGTGATCGGTGTAGACACCTTGCGGCTCACCCGTGAGCTCGTGGTGCCCGTGCACGTGGGTGGCGGGCATGAGCGAGGTCGGGGTGGCCTCGAGGGCAGCCTCCTCGGCGGCGGCGACGGCCTTGCGGCGGTTGACGCCCAGGGGTGCGTGCCGGACCTGCTTGTGCAGCTCGATGATCGCGTTGAGGAGCATCTGCGGGCGGGGCGGACAGCCGGGCAGATAGATGTCGACCGGGACGATGTGGTCGACGCCCTGGACGATCGCGTAGTTGTTGAACATCCCGCCCGAGCTGGCGCACACGCCCATGGCGATGACCCACTTGGGCTCGGCCATCTGGTCGTAGACCTGGCGGACGACGGGGGCCATCTTCTGGCTCACCCGACCGGCCACGATCATCAGGTCAGCCTGACGCGGGGTCGCGGCGAACCGCTCCATGCCGAAGCGCGCGATGTCGTAGTGGGGCGTCCCTGTCGCCATCATCTCGATCGCGCAGCAGGCCAGTCCGAACGTCGCGGGCCACATGGAGGCCTTGCGGCCGAGGCCGGCGATGTGCTCGACCGTGGTGAGGAGGATGCCACTCGGGAGCTTGTCTTCGATACCCATCAGCTGTCCTTCGTTCTCTGCCTTGCTGCTCGGCGCACTGCCACCGCGGCGGTCATCGGTTCCTGGAGCGGGGCGTCCTGACGTCCGACCGGCTCATCTCTCAGTCGCCTCAGTCCCACTCGAACCCGCCACGCTTCCACACATAGGCGTCGGCGATGAAGAAGGCGTTCAGGAGGAACAGGATCATCGCGAGCAGGGTGAACAGCCCGAGCTGGTCGAAGGCCACCGCGTACGGGTAGAGGAAGACGGCCTCTACATCGAAGATGATGAAGAGCATCGCGGTCAGGTAGTACTTGATGGGGAAGCGTCCACCCTCGTGGGCCTGGGGAGAGGGCTGGATCCCGCACTCGTAGGCCTCGGCCTTGGCCCGGTTGTACCGCTTCGGACCGACGATCTGGGCCAGCCCCACCGAGAAGACGACGAACCCGGCGCCGAGAGCGACCAGGAGAAGCATGGGGGCGTAGGGGTTATCCATCGGGAAGTGATGCCCCTTTCAGGATCGGACGTGAGCGGTATCGGACGTGGTGCTTCGTGCGAAATCAGTCAATCGAATCAGTCAGGCGCCTCGTGTGCGCTGGATCACAGCGCACGTGCATCCTCATCCTAGGGGTGGACTCCAGGGCATGCCCTTCGGACACCCACCGCACGTCGCTTGTGATTCCATTCACGAGCGATGGAGAGTCTATGAAGGTTCTCTGGAGAGGACCTACTAAGGGTCACCTAACCGAGTCACCGGACCGTGAGTCACGCCGGCTTGTAGGCGCGGTGCAGGGCCACGATCCCGCCACTGAGGTTGCGCCACTCGACCTTCTCCCAGCCGGTGTCGGAGATGACCTGGGCCAGCTCGGCCTGGTCGGGCCAGGCCTGGATGGACTCGGCGAGATAGACGTAGGAGTCGGGGTTGGAGCTGATCCGACGAGCCACACTCGGCAGCGACTTCATGAGGTACTGCTGGTAGATCCGTCGGAAGTACTTGTTCGTCGGCGCACTGAACTCGCAGATGACCAGTCGGCCACCGGGCCGGGTGACGCGAAGGAACTCAGCGAGTGCCACCGCGGTGTCAGCGACGTTGCGCAGCCCGAAGCTCATCGTGACGGCATCGAAGGAGTCGTCGGCGAAGGGCAGCCGCATGGCGTCCGCGGCGGTGAAGGCCAGGTCCGGGCGACGGCCCCGCCCGACCCGGAGCATGCCTTGGGAGAAGTCGGCCGGCACGACCCTGACCCCCGCGTCCGCGAAGGGCTCACTCGAGGTACCGGTCCCCGCCGCGATGTCGAGGACGGTCTCCCCCGGCTTGCCGGCGACGGCCTTGACCACTGCACGCCGCCACAGGCGGTCCTGGCCCATGGAGAGAACGTCGTTGGTCAGGTCGTAGCGGCCTGCGACGTCGTCGAACATCGCGGCGACGTCGTGGGGCAGCTTGTCGAGGCTGGCGCGAGTCATGCGTCACATCATCCCGCACGAAGTGACGGGCTCGGACCACAGCAGTGCCGTGCCTGTGCCGCTGGAGTCGTATCCTTGCCGACGATGACCCTCCTGCCAGAGTCGGGAACGCACGACGACGCCCGGACCGCCACCGGCCCTCTCGTCGCCCGAACCGTCCCCATCCCGCTCTCCCTCGCCCACGACCTGCTGTCGGTCATGCCTGGCATCGGTGCCGACCAGCTGGTCTCCTGGGTGCGCCGGGGCGAGGGCTTCGTCGGGTGGGGGCGCGTGGCCTCGACCGTGACCTCCGGTCCCGACCGGTTCGCCCAGGCCGAGCGCTGGTGGCAGGACCTTGTGAGCACCGCTCAGGTCCACAATCCCGTCGGGGTCGCAGGAAGCGGCCCTATCGCGCTCGGCAGCTTCTCCTACTCGGCGGACTCACCGGCCGGTGGAACGCTCGTCGTCCCCCAGGTCGTCGTCGGCCGTCGGGGGGACCAGGCCTGGGTGACCACGCTCGGAGTGGGCTCCGCGCCGGCCGTGCCGCAGCTCGAGGCGAGCCCCCCGGAGCAGCCCATCGGCGTGCGCTTCGCGGACGGCGCCCGATCGAGTCCGGAGTGGGCCAGTGTCGTCCGGTCCGCGGTGACTCGAATCACGGCGGGTGAGCTCGACAAGGTCGTGCTCGCCCGGGACCTCGAGGTGGCCGCTGACAGCGCGATCGACATCCGCTGGCTTCTCGCGCGGCTCGCCGAGCGCTACGACAACACCTGGGTGTTCTCGGTCGACGGCCTCGTCGGCGCCACGCCGGAGCTGCTCGTCCGCCTCGACAAGGGACTCGTGCACTCGAGGGTCCTCGCCGGCACGATCCGGCGGACCGGGGACGACGAGCACGACCTGGCTCTCGCCGCCTCCCTCGCCCGGTCCTCGAAGGATCTCGAGGAGCACGAGTATGCGGTGCGCTCCGTCGCGGACGCCCTCCGGAAGCACTGCTACTCCATGAACGTGCCCGAGGCTCCCTTCGTCCTCCACCTCACCAACGTCATGCACCTTGCGACGGACGTCGCCGGTGTCCTCGGTGACCGGACCACCTCGCTCAGCCTCGCTGCAGCACTGCACCCCTCGGCAGCCGTCTGCGGCACGCCGACGAGGCAGGCCGACGCGCTCATCGCCGACATCGAGGGCATGGACCGGGCACGCTACGCCGGGCCGGTGGGCTGGATGGACGCGGAGGGTGACGGCGAGTGGGGCATCGCCCTGCGGTGCGGAGCGCTCGTCCCCTCGGACCCGGCCCGGATGCGGCTCTATGCCGGCTGCGGGATCGTCGCCGGCTCGGACCCGGAGGCCGAGGTGGCCGAGTCGGACGCCAAGTTCGTGCCCATGCGCGACGCGCTGACGGCCCCGCCTCTCCAGAAGTAGGTAGGACGGCGCAGCCGGTCTAGGGGAGTGTTGCTGTCGCCGACTCCGCCAGCTCCCGCAACCGCTGGCGCAGCGAGCGGTGCCGACTCCGGTCGAGGGGCACCTCCAGGACCCGCGGTCCCGACACCCGCTCATTCACCCGGTCGGCGAGCCCGGCCGCCGACTCGACCCGCGCATACCCGACGCCGTATGCGCGGGCGAGGTCCTCGAGCCGCGCCCCGGTAGGGGTGCCGAAGATCCTCTCGAAGTCGGCCGCGCGCTCCGGCTCACCGGGCTCGAGAGTGCTGAAGATCCCGCCGCCGTCGTCGTTGACGACGACCACTGTGAGGTCCGGCCGCCACTCCCCCGGGCCGATGAGCAGGGCGTTCGCGTCATGGAGGAAGGTCAGGTCCCCGACGAGCGCGTACGTCGGACCTGCGTTGGACAGCGCCACCCCCACCGCGGTCGACACCACCCCGTCGATGCCCGCCAGACCGCGGTTCGCGACGACCTGGAGGTCGGACACCGTCGACCAGTCCGCCGCGAGCTCCAGGTCCCTCACCGAGTTGGACGAGCCGACCACGAGGGTGGCATCGATCGGAAGGACAGACAGCAGGTGCGCCGCTGTGCCGGGTCCGGTCCCCCACTCCAGGGCAGGCGTAATCGCCTCTCCCACAGCACTGCTCACAACCTGCCACGAGTGCAGCCATGTGCTCGGATCCGCTCCGTCTGCGCGCTCCGGCTCGAGCGAGTCGGCCCGGGCGACGACCGTCTCACCGACCGGATAGGACGGGCCGAGCCACCGCGGGCCGACGCTGACATAGGTCACGCGTGAGGGATCCGCGGTCAGCGCCGCGCGCATGGGCCGTGAGAGAGTGACCCGGCCCGCGACGACGATCCGCTCGGGCTGGTTCGCCTCGTACCACGAGGTGCCGAGGAGCAGCGGTCCGTGTGAGATCGCGGTCGGACCGAGCGGATGCTCCCCGAACGGCTCGGAGACGACAGGCCAGCCCTGGCGGCCGAAGGCGGTGGCCAGGGTGCGCGCATCGGCGGGGTCGGGGAGGTCGCCAATGATGACGAGCGTGCGCTCGGGGAGGGAGAGGGCCACCTTCGCATGGGCCGGCCCGCCATCCCGCGATGGCGGCTCACCCGCGACCGGCCACTGGGTCCGGACCGGGTCGTCGAGGTCGGGGACGAGCGGCTCCCGGAGTGCGACGTTGAGGTGTACCGGGCCGGCGATGTCGAGGCCCGCTATCGGACTCGCAGGGCCCGTCGCGTCCGGCCCGAGACAGGCGGCGCGAATCGCCTTCTGCAGCAACGCGTGTCGGCTCTCAGGATCATCCTCGGGGCGCAGCTCGGCCTGGAGCCGCACCGACTCACCGAACATGCCCGGTTGGACCGTGGTCTGGTTCGCGCCGATACCCCGCAGCTCCGGCGGGCGGTCGGCGCTGAGGACGATGAGCGGGACGAGCCCGTGGTGCGCCTCGAGGACGGCTGGGTGGAGGTTCGCCACCGCTGTGCCCGAGGTCGTCACGATGGCTGCTGGAACGCGGGTCACCTTCCCGAGCCCCAGGGCCAGGAAGCCCGCAGCTCGCTCGTCGACCCGCACGTGCAGCTCCAGCAGGCCGGCGCGGCTGGCCGCGAGGAGCTCGTAGGCGAGCGGTGCCGACCGGGACCCCGGCGCGAGGACGACGTGGCGCACCCCCCCTGTGATGAGTCCGTCGACGATGTCGCGGGCCAGGCTCGTCGAGGGATTCACGTCCGCGATTCTGTCACCCTGCGAACGCGGTAGTCGTTCACCCTCTGGTCGGCCGTCCCGCGCGACACCGTCCCCGCGCCGAGGAATGGCGCCGCCGTCGCTGCCCAGCGCACGAGCGAGGGATCGGATCCGGTCCGGATCGCCTCGGCGGCGAGCCGCGACGTCTCCCGGTAGCCGACGGCTCCGTGGTCGGAGACATCCCGCTCCACCGTGGTCCAGGTGAGCCGGTCCGGGTTGGGGGCGAGACCGAGACGGGTGACGACATCCCTGGTGTGCACGAGAGAGAGGACCTCGACCTCCTCAGGCACCGCGATGTGGGCGACGGGAGATCCCACGGTGACCACGTGGGTGATGTTGTGCCGCTCGCGAGCGCCCGGAGTCGCCGCGATCGACGCCGCCGCGATGCCGCCGAGACTGTGGCCGGTGAGCATGACCGGGTCCCTCAAGCCGACGCGCCCTGCGGCCCGCTGTGCCTGGTCGAGCGCGTCGAGCACACCCACGCTGAGGGTGGCTGAGCGCCGCGCCATGAGCTCCAGGTCGGCCGTCAGGTCGTTGGGCTGCTCGCCGGCCGACGGGTTCCAGGTGACGGTGCCCGGGATCTGGACGATCCACGCGGAGGTGCCGTCGGGCCGCGGGAGCTGCACGACGCGCACCGTGGAGCCTCCTGAGAGGAGCGACTGGGAGGTGACGATGGAGGCCAGGTCCCGGATCTCCACCCGGGTGTCGACACCGACCGGCACGGGCTCCGCACGCGCCGCCGTCCCGTCCCGGAGCAGCCCGAGGATCCGCAGCTGGGTCGTGGCAAGGATGAGCGCGGGGTAGGCGATGCGGGCATGCAGGACACCGAGCTCGGCATCCCGCTGGGCCAGCCAGTATGCGGTGAGCGCCTTCCGCGTCCGCCACGTGTGTCCCTGGACATGCTCGGCGAGCCGACCCAGGGCGACGACGAGGCCGGTGCGGGTGCGGTCGACCACCGCCACCGCATCCGCCGGCACGCTGCGGGCGACGGCCGGGGTGAGCCAGTCCAGCAGGTGGATCCGGTGGCCGACGAGGCGGATCACCTCCACACAGTCCGCGAGCCGGCCGAGGCTGGCGGAGAGCTCGTCGAACGACACCGCCATGCTGCCCGCACCACCGCGGACGGTGATGTCCGAGCCGGGCACGCCGGATCCGGGAGCAAGGAACGGTCCAGGAATCACCCCTTCCCCGCCCGGTCGGCCGCTGTCCGCAGGTCCGCGCCCAGCCGGTCCAGGTCGTCGAGAGCACTCTGCCCCTCCACGCCCAGGTCGCCGAGTCGGGCCCGCCAGGCCTCGGCGGCCGGCCCGGACCACGCGCACCGGGCGATCGCCCGGATGCGGTCGCACACCTCCTCGATGTCCTCACGCAGTCGGAGCACCTCGTGGCGGGCGCTCTCGAGCTGCTCCGCTGCAGCCGCTGCCTCGTGGGGATCGTGAGCCGACATGACCCCAGCCAACCCGTCGCACGACATGTCTCCTACCCCCGGGCCCGGGCTGGGGAGGACACGCCCGTCGTCGGCCAGGGAGGGGGACAACCGCATTGCCCCGCCTCGTAGGCTCTGGGCATGCCTCATCACGAGCTCGTCATCATCGGCACCGGCTCGGGCAACTCCCTGCTCACCGAGCACTTCGATGACGTCGACGTCGCGATCATCGAGGCCGGGAAGTTCGGCGGGACCTGCCTGAACGTCGGCTGCATCCCCACGAAGATGTTCGTCCTCCCGGCCGACCGTGTGGAGCAGGCCCACGACGCTGCCCGCATCGGCGTGACGATCGAAAGAGCCCGCGCCGACTGGGCCGCGATCCGGGACCGGATCTTCGCCCGGATCGATCCCATCGCCGACGGCGGCGAGGAGTACCGCGTCAGCCAGCCCAACGTCACCGTCTACAAGGCCGAGGCACGCTTCACCGGTGACCGCCGGCTCAGCCTGTCCAGCGGGGAGGAGGTCACGGCCGACCACGTCGTCGTCGCGGCCGGCAGCCGTGCGGTGCTTCTCGAGGACGTGCCGGGGCTGGACCGGCTCGATCCCGCCGGCGGGGTGCACACGTCCGACACCGTGATGCGGATGGACACCCTTCCGCGCCGGATGGTCATCATCGGCGGAGGCTTCGTGGCGTGCGAGTTCGCCCACATCTTCGCGGCCTTCGGGGTCGACGTCGTTCAGCTGCAGCGCTCGGACCGGGTCCTCAAGCAGGAGGAGGTCGAGGTGAGCGCCACCTACGCGACCGCCGTCGCCGACCGCTACGACCTCCGGCTCCGGACCGTCGCGACAGCCGCACGGTACGACGGTGAGCAGTGGGTCATCACCACCAGGGGGCCCGAGGGTGAGACCGAGATCGAGACCGACACGGTGCTCCTGGCCGTCGGCCGCACGCCGAACACCGACCGGCTCGACGCCGCGGCCGCAGGTCTGCAGACCGAGTGGGACGGTCGCCTCGTCGTCGACGAGCAGCTGCGCACGACCGCGCCGCAGGTGTGGGCGCTCGGCGACATCTGCTCGGAGCACCAGCTCAAGCACGTCGCGAACCACGAGGCCCGCATCGTCGCGCACAACGCCGCCGTCGCTCTCGGCCGGCTCGATGCCGAGCCTCGGACCCTTGACGACCGGGTCGTCCCCCACGGCGTGTTCAGCTACCCGCAGATCGCCGCCTTCGGGCCCACCCGCGAAGAGCTCCAGGTCAGGGGCGTCGAGTTCGTCTCCTACACACAGCGGTTCAGCGATGTCGCCTACGGCTGGGCGCTCGAGGACCAGTACGGTCTCCTCACCGTCCACGCCACCCCCGAGGGTCGGATCCTCGCCGCCCACTGCATCGGCCCCGACTCGTCCACACTCATCCAGCCCCTCATCCAGGCGGCCACCTTCGGGCAGCACGCGCACGAGGTCGCCCGAGGGCAGTACTGGATCCACCCCGCTCTCGCCGAGGTCGTCGAGAACGCTCTCCTCGGTCTTCCGCTGGCTAACTGATCCCGAGGTATGCGGCGCTCGCCGCGAGCCGTTCGACCCACCACTGGCGGCGCTCAGGAGCCGCCGAGAACCGTTCCAGCAGCTGGGGGTCCGGGACGACGCCACGCACTGGCAGCGCGCCGTTCTCGGGCAGCAGGGAGTCCGTCGTGACATCGCCGGCGAGGAGAGCGACCGTGCCGAGGCCACACGCGAACGGCAGCTCCGGAAGTGCCGCGGCCAGTGCCACGCCGCCGGCGATGCCCACGCTGGTGTCGAGGGCGGAGGACACGACCGCGGGGAGCCCGCACTCAGCCACGATCTCCAGCGCCGCCCGCACCCCACCGAGCGGCGCCACCTTGACGACGATGACGTCGGCAGCCTCGAGATCCCTCACGAGCACCGGGTCCTCGGCCTTGCGGATCGACTCGTCCGCGGCGATCCGGACGTCGATCCCCTGGCGCACGAGGGAGCGCCGGACGGTCGCGAGCTCCTCGACCGTGCGGCACGGCTGCTCCATGTAGTCGAGCTCGTAGGACCCCAGCCTGCGCGCGGCCATCAGCGCCTCCTCGACGCTCCAGCCACCGTTGGCATCGACGCGGATGAGACCAGATGGCCCCAGCCAGCTGCGCACCGCCGCAACGCGGTTCACGTCGTCGTCGAGGCTCTGGCCCTGCTCTGCGACCTTGACCTTGACGGTGGTCACCCCCGGGAAGCGCTCCAGGACGGCGGCCACGTCGTCGGGACCGACCGCCGGGACGGTCCCGTTGACCGGGACCGTGGAGCGCACCGGGGCGGGCCAGCCTGCCCAGGCCGCCTCCACGGCGGCGGCGAGCCAGCGCGATGCCTCAGGCACCGCATACTCGAGGAAGGGGCCGAACTCGCCCCAGCCGGCCGGCCCCTCGAGAAGGGCGACCTCGCGAACGGCCACGCCGCGGAAGCGCACCCGCATGGGGATGGCGACCACGTGCAGGGCGGCGCGCAGCGCGGCGAGGTCAGGCTGGTCCATGGTCTCCGAAGACTATGCGCTGCCCGGGCGCGTGACCCGGGCGGCTAGCCTGGCTCGCGTGAGTGCACTCGAGCAGGTCAGCGAGATCTTCGACCCCGAGGCCTGGGACGAGGTCCCCGGCTTCGACTTCACCGACATCACCTACCACCGCGCCAAGGACCTGGGCTGCGTGCGGATCGCCTTCGACCGCCCGCACGTCCTCAATGCCTTCCGGCCGCACACCGTGGACGAGCTCTACCGCGCGCTGGACCATGCGCGGCGCACGCCGGACGTCGGCGCGGTCCTCCTCACCGGCAACGGACCCGGGCCTGATGGCAACAACGCGGCGGGCAAGTGGGCCTTCTGCACCGGCGGCGACCAGCGCATCCGTGGGCGGTCGGGGTACCAGTACGCGGCCGACCCGACCGGTGAGGAAGGCGCGTCCGGCGTCGACGAGAGGCGGGTCAAGGCCGAGGGCGGACGGCTGCACATCCTCGAGGTGCAGCGCCTGATCCGCACGATGCCGAAGATCGTCATCTGTGTCGTGGGCGGCTGGGCGGCCGGCGGCGGGCACTCCCTCCACGTCGTCTGCGACCTCACCATCGCGAGCCGGGAGCACGCGCGCTTCAAGCAGACCGACGCCGACGTGGGTTCCTTCGACGGTGGCTACGGCTCGGCCTACCTCGCGCGGATGGTCGGCCAGAAGTTCGCCCGCGAGATCTTCTTCCTCGGTCGCACCTACAGCGCCGAGGACATGCACCGGATGGGTGCGGTGAACATCGTCGCCGACCACGCCGACCTCGAGCGCGAGGCGCTGGGTGTCGCCCGGGAGATCATGGGCAAGAGCCCGCAGGCCCAGCGGATGCTCAAGTTCGCGTTCAACCTCGTCGACGACGGGCTCATGGGGCAGCAGGTCTTCGCCGGGGAAGCCACCCGTCTCGCGTACATGACCGACGAAGCCATCGAGGGGCGGGACCAGTTCCTCGAGAAGCGTGACCCCGACTGGTCGCCCTTCCCCTGGTACTTCTGAGACCTGGCACTTCTAAGACCTGGTACTTCTGAGCGGCCGACTGGGACCGGGGCCCTTCACCCCGGCGCCGAGCCACCGCATACGCTCGGAGGCGTGAGTCGCAAGCGGTCCCCGGGATGGGTGCCCAACCAGCACGGGGCGTGGGCGATGCTCGTTACCCCATTGCTCGTCGGGGTGCTGGCCGGCGGCCCGGCCTGGGTGCACCTGCCACTGGCGCTCTTCTGGTTCCTCGGCTACTTCGCCTTCTTCGCCACCGGTCTCTGGCTGAAGGCCCGTCGCAAGGCCCGCTACCGCCCGCCGGTCGTCGCCTACGGCATCGGCGCAGGTGTCGCCGGTCTGGTCGTGCTGGCACTCGAGCCGGGGCTGCTGAGATGGACGCCACTGTTCATCGTGCCACTCGGCGTGGGTCTGGTCGCGAGTGCGATCCGTGACGAGCGGTCGCTGTGGAGCGGCATCGCGACCACAGTCGGGTCGAGCCTGATGACGGTGGTCGCCTACGACGCGGGTCCTGGGACCGATCCTGATCGCGCCTGGCTGCTTGCTGGTGTCCTCGCCGCGTACTTCGCGGGCACGGTGTTCTACGTGAAGACGATCATCCGGGAGCGTGACAGCGAGCCGCACTACTGGCTCTCGGTGGGCTTCCACTCCCTCGCGATGCTGGCTCTCATCCCCGTCGTGCCTGCACTCACACTGGTATTCGCGGTGCTGACGGCTCGCGCCGCGATCGTGCCGGCCTTCCGGATCACGCCGAAGCAGGCGGGGATCGGCGAGATCGTGCTCACCACCGTGGTTGCCGTGACCGCCCTGCTGGTGACCTGAGGCGCGCGGTGAGGATGCGATGACACCGCACACGTGGACCTACGCCGAGATCGTGGAGCTGCTCGAGCCGCCCCCCGGTCCTTCGTCACCTGGCGTGGTGGTGGGCACCTCCGGCTCGACCGGCTCGCCCAAGCGGGCGCGGCTGAGTGTCGGCGCGCTCACCGCGAGTGCGCGCAGCACTCTCGAGGTCCTCGGAGGACCGGGCCAGTGGCTGCTCGCCACGCCCGCGACCCACATCGCCGGGATCCAGGTGCTGGTGCGCTCCGCCCTCGCCGGCATCGAGCCGGTGGTCATGGAGGCGGGTGGCTTCACCGCGGAACGGTTCGCCGAGGCCACGGGTCGGCTCACGCATGAGCGGACCTACGTCTCGCTCGTGCCGACCCAGGTGCAACGCCTGCTCGACGAGCCGCTGGGCCGCGCCGCCCTGGCCCGCTTCACCACGGTGCTCGTCGGCGGGGCGGCTGTGCCGGCCACGCTGCGGGCCTCCGCCGCCGCTACCGGTGTCGACATCGTCGCCACCTACGGCATGAGTGAGACGGCAGGGGGTTGCGTCTACGACGGACGCCCCCTGCCGGTCGCGCGGATGCGGATCGCCGACCCGGGCGATGACGGGGTCGGCGTGGTGGAGCTGGGCGGGGAGACGCTCGCCGACGGGTACGAGGGGAACGAGGAGCTCACAGCCCAGGCCTTCCGCACCGATCCCGACGGCGCGCGGTGGTTCCGCACCGACGACCTCGGGCGGATCGAGGACGGTGTCCTCTCGGTCCTCGGCCGCCGGGACGACGTCATCAACACCGGCGGTCTGAAGGTCTCTCCCCACGTCGTCGAGGAGGCAGTGGCCCGCGCCCTGCCGGAGCTGGCCGCCTGCTCGGTCGTGCTCGCCACCGACGACGCGCAGTGGGGCGAGGCCGTCACCCTCGTCGTGGCCGGCCGTGCGGCCCCCTCACTGGCCGACGTCCGCGACGCGCTGCGGCCGTTGCTCATCCCCGCGGCCCTCCCGACCCGGGTTGCCGAGGTCGACGAGATCCCCCGGCTCGGGCCGGGCAAGCCGGATCGCCGGACACTGCGCGCCATACTCTCGCAGCCCTCGGGGTGACCGGGCAGCCGAGCTGAACCAGAACCGGGTGACCTGGAGGCGAAGGCGCGCCCCGCATACGCCGTCATGACCTGCTTGCGCAGCCGTGACCGCGGTATTTCGCGGTCACTCGGGCCTCACCCGGTCACTCGGGCACAACCCGGTCAGCAGCGCCGTGGCAGAGTCAGAGGAGACGGCCGCTCAGCACGATGCCGATGGACAGCAGCACCGCATAGACGAGCTCGTAGACGCCCGTGCCGGCGAGGACCGGGATGAGCGCACGCCCGGTCGCACCGGAGCGGATCGCCCGGTAGGGCCGAAGGAGGATGGCCAGGGCGAGGAGCGCGATGAGCGCGAACGGGTAGACGAAGGCGATGCCGACGACACAGACGACGGAGACGACGACGAGGGAGCCGTAGAGCAGGCGGGTGCGCCGGTCGCCGAGGCGGACGGCGAGGGTGCGCTTGCCGTGCTCGGTGTCGGTGGGGATGTCGCGAAGGTTGTTGGCCACGAGGATCGCTGACGCGATCGCTCCCACGCCGATGGCGCCGAGCACACCGGTGAGCGTGACCGCCCCGGCCTGGGTGTAGAGCGTGCCGAGCGTGGCGAAGAGTCCGAAGAAGACGAAGACGTAGACCTCGCCAAGCCCGCGGTAGCCGTAGGGGTTGTCACCGCCCGTGTACCGCCACGCGGCGATGATGGCGAGCGCACCGAGGATCAGGAGCAGCCAGGCGCCTGAGAGAGCGACGAGCGTCAGGCCGGCGAGGGCGGCGAGGAGGAAGAAGAAGAACGCTGCGAGCCGCACGTTGGCCGCTGTCGCCAGTCCGGAGCCCACGAGGCGGACGGGGCCGGTCCGGTCCTGGTCCGTGCCCCGGATGCCGTCGCTGTAGTCGTTCGCATAGTTGACGGCGATCTGGAGGCAGAGGGAGACGACGAGGGCGAGGAGCGCGAGACCGAGGTCGTAGCGCTCGATGACCATCGCCGCGGCGGTGCCGATGACGACGGGCGCCACGGCGGCGGGGAGGGTGCGTGGGCGAGCGCCCTCGAGCCATTGAGCAGGAGTTGCCACGGTGTCAGGAAGTCCTCGGGTCAGCAGGTGGGCAGGGTGGAGCAGGGGTCATCCGGCGCGCGTCGCGGTCAGATGCCGCGCAGGAAGTCGGGATCGTCATCCGGCCCGAGCGGTCCACGCGGGCGAGTGGGGCCGCGCCCCGGGAGCTGGCGCTCCTTGCCGGCGATGAGCCAGGCGATCGGACCGACGAAGGTGATGAGCACGATGAGGATGATCCAGATCAGCTTGGGGATGCCCCGGACCTTGCTCTCGTCGGTCTGGATGCAGTCGACAAGCGCGTAGATCGCAAGCCCCAGGCCGAGGAGGATGGGCAGGACACGAACCATGGCTCTATGGTCGCACGCCTGAGTGAGTGCCCGACCACGACGGCGCCAGGTCACAGGCCGGCCCCGACGGGCGGGCAGGCAGATCGTCGGTCAGCGGAAGCTGTCGTCGACCTCGGCGTCCTCTGCCGACTCGTCCGTGCCGCGGTCCGGCCCGGCAGCCGCGCGCCTCTCCTGCTTGGCAGCAGTGCGCTGCTCGATCTTGTGGGCGATCTGCGCGCTGAACTTCTCCCGCATCCCTCTCAGGAGGAAGTACGAGATCACCATGGAGCTCAGCGCCGCGGCCAGCACGAGGAGCGGGAGGTTCTCCGGTCCGCGCAGGCCGAGGAGGTAGAAGACGATCAGGCAGACGAAGAAGATGAGGGCGCGTAGCAGCGTGTACTGGATCATCGGTATGCGGGGGCGGGCCGGCTCACAGGCCCGAGTAGGAGTGCTGGGAGACGAAGAACAGGTTGACGACGCCGTAGTTGATGAGGATGCACACGAAGCCCGCAAGGGCGATGTACGTGGCGCGCTGCTTGGACCAGCCGGAGGTCACCCGGGCGTGCAGGTAGGCCGCATAGACGACCCAGATGACGAAGCTCCAGACCTCCTTGGGGTCCCAGTTCCAGTAGGACGCCCACGCCTGCCGGGCCCAGATCGCGCCGGCGATGAGGGTGAAGGTCCACAGCGGGAAAGCGACGACGTGCAGGCCGTAGGTGAGCCGCTCGAGGGCCTTGGAGCCCGGGAAGTGGTTGAGGAACGAGGTGCGGCCGCTCTGCTCCACCTTGTCCTGGGCGAGGTAGAGGATGCCGGTGACCGCTCCGATGAAGAAGATCGCGATCGCGATGACCGCCACCGTGACGTGGATGACCAGCCAGTAGGACTGCAGGGAGGGCATGAGCTCTGCCGCCTCGGTGTACCACGACACGAGAGCGACGCCGAGCACGAGCAGGACAGGGGTGACGACGAAGAGTCCGAGCCAGCGCAGGTCGCGGCGGGTGGACCACAGGCTGAAGGCGAGCATCACGAAGAGGCAGGCGACCACGGCGAACTCGAACATGTTGCCGAGCGGGGCCCGACTGACCGAGAGTCCGCGCAGTGCGACGGAGACGGCGAGAAGGATCGTGCCGAGCCAGGCCAACGAGCCGGCGATACCGCCCAGCTTGCGGGTGCCGACCGAGACGCCCTCGTCGAGCGCCCGGCCCGACGTGGCGCTCGAGCCTGCGTCGTCGGACGCGACGACACGCTCGCCGGAGGACTCGACCGACCCGGTGGGCCCCGCAGAGGCGCCCACCAGGGCCTCCTCCCGCTCCCTCGTCGAGAGCAGGGCCGACTCCTTCTCGTGCTCCCTGCGCTCGGAGCGTGCCGGCATCAGACCTGCGAGGTATCCGGCGTACGCGAGCATCGCGAGGGCGAGGACCGCCATCGCGGAGTACAGCGCGTAGTTCGAGTACAGCGCGAGATCTAGAGCGTTCATCGTCCTTCATCCTTCTCGGCACGACTCCCCTGACCCACCAGCGCGGGATCGAGGTCGTCGTGAACGGCGTCGAGCAGCGAGTCCAGGCCGGTGTCGTCGGCCTTGGCCATCGCTGCAATGGTCACTACGGTACGTCCCTCAGGGCCGGTCCCGCCCACCCGGGCGAAGACTCGCCGCCGCGGGACGAGCAGAGTCAGCAGCAGACCGCCCAGCGCGAGGAGGGCTGCGCCGAGGGTCAGCCAGCGTCCGGGGTCGTGGCGCACGGACAGACCGGCGAAGCGATCCAGGGACTCGAAGGTGATCGTGCCGCGGCCCCCGGGGATCTCCACTGTCTCCCCGAGCTCGATCCACAGGCGGGCCGCATCGGTGCCTTCCGCGTCGCTGAGCTGCGTCATCTCGTCGGTGTTGAGCCGGAACACGGACTGCGGTCGGCCGTCCGGGAACAGCTCCCCCTCGTACGCCGTCAGCGCGAGCGCCGGCTGCAGGGCGTCCGGGAACACCGACTGCGGGCCGTCCTCCGCGGTGATCACAGCCGTGGGGAGGAACCAGCCGTGGAAGCCGAGACCTGGGTCGGCTGCCGCGACCTTGATCGCCCCGACCGACTGGTAGTTGTTGTCCTGTGGGAGGAACGGGGTGGCACCGGAGTACAGGATCTCGCCGTCCGCGTCACGCACCGTGATGACCGGCGCATAACCGTTGCCGAGGAGGAAGACGGTGGCACCGTCCACCTCGAGCGGGTGGTTGACCTTGATCTCGTCCTCGTAGGAGACGCCGTTCTCCGTCGCCGTGACGTATGCGGTGAAGTCTCTCGGCATCCCGAACTGTCCCGCTCCGGTCACCTCACGCTCGAACTCGGCGTGGAAGCGGTCGACGCGGAGGGTGAACGGCGGGACCGACTCGTCATCCACCCACGGACCGGGGGCGAAGGTGTCGAACCGGGTCTTGGCGAAGGACTGGCCCTCGGGCACGATGGCGTCGCCCTTCCAGCCCCACAGGTGTCCGACGGCGACGCCGACGATGACGCCGATGAGCGCCAGGTGGAACAGCAGGTTTCCGGTCTCCTTGAGATATCCACCCTCTGCACTCAAGGTGCCCGGCTGGTGCCGGTGGACGCGGAATCGCCTGCGCCGCAAGGACTTCTCGAGAGCATCGAGGGTTCCTTCCACCTGCTCGTCCGGCACCTCGAGCCGCCGATAAGCGGTGAGCCGCTCCAGGCGCGCCGGCGTCCGCGGCGGTGGCTGGCGCATCGCGCGCAGGTGGACGCGGGCCCGCGGCAGGACACACCCCACGAGCGAGATGAACAGCAGCAGGTAGATGCTCGCGAACCACGGGGTGGAGTAGACGTCGAAGAGGCCGAACCGGTCCAGCACCGGCCCGAGCGTCGGCCGGTCGGCGATCCAGTCGGTCGTGCGGGTGGGGTCGATGTTGCGCTGGGGGAACACCGACCCCGGAACCGCCGCGACCGCGAGGATGAGGAGGAGGAACAGCGCGGTGCGCATGCTCGTCAGCTGACGCCACAGGAAGCGCAGCCAGCCGACCAGACCGAGGGTCGGCTGGACGGGGGTCCCGCCGGACGGCGTGGGGCCGTCGTCGGCCCCGGGTGCCGCGAGGTCGTTGTGCTCGGACGTCGTAGCCATCAGAACGAGACCTCGAATCCAGCGAGCCAGTTCGCCTGTATCCAGCGGTTGATGCTCTCCCAGACACCGGTCACGAGCAGGACCCCGACGACGAGGAGGAAGGACCCTCCGAGGATCTGGATCCCCCGCTGCCGGTGGCGCAGCCACGCCGACCACCGCCCGGAGCGTTCGTACATGGCAGCGATGAGGACGAAGGGCAGGCCCAGGCCGAGACAGTATGCGACGGCCACCGTCGTCGCCCGGCCGTAGTCCGGCTCGAGGCTGGACAGCATGGCGAAGAGCGCCACCAGGGTCGGTCCCGTGCACGGTGCCCAGCCGAGGGCGAAGGTCGCTCCGAGGAGGGGTGCGCCGGCAAGGCCGGACCGGGGCCGGACGCGCACCGCTGCGGTGCGCTGGCTGCCGATGCCGAGGAAGACGAGCGCGAGCAAGATGACGAGCACCCCGCCGATCCGGGACAGGAGGACCCGGTGCTCCACGAAGACCCGCCCGACCGAGGTGACGAAGATCGTCGCGAGGATGAAGACGATCGAGAAGCCGAGCACGAACAGCGCTGCGCCCAGGACCATCCGGTGTCGCTTGCGCTCGGCGAGCGAGAGCTCGGACAGTCCGGTCACGTAGCCCAGGTAGCCGGGGACGAGCGGCAGCACGCACGGGCTGAGGAAGGACACGAGTCCGGCCAGCACCGCGAAGACGAGCGCCAGCGGCAGCGGACCGCCCGCCACGGTGTCCGTCACCGACTCCATGACCGCCGACTCCATGACCACCGACTCCATGCCGGCTGCGAGGCTCGTCACGGGTTCCGGACGTCCTCGACGAGGCCGAGGAGGGTGGCGGTCGTGAGCGGTCCGGAGACGACGGCGGCGATGCGGCCCTCGGTATCGAGGACGAGCGTCGTCGGCGTCGCCTGGGCCCGGCCCTGGAGGGCGAGCGGGAGGATGCCGTCCTCATCGGCGAGAGAGGGGTATGTCATGCCCGAGCGGGATGCGAATGCCGCTCCGGTTGCTGGGGACTCGCGGAAGTTGAGACCGACCATGGTGACGCCGTCCAGGTCCTGGATCTGCTCCCAGGCGGCGACGAGGTCGGGGGTCTCCTTGACGCAGGGAGGGCACCACGAGCCCCACTTGTTCAGTACGACGACGGAGCCCCGGTGATCGGCCAGCGACCAGTGTCCGCCGTCGATCGTCTCGCCCTCGAGGGTGACGGGCTCGGCCCGGTCCTCCTCCGCATACCGGATGATCTCGCCACCGCCGGAGATGTAGCCGCGGTTGTCACCCGCCCTCGCCTGCTCGGCGAGCGAGCCATTCTCCGCCGACGAGCAGCCGGCGAGGGCGAGCATCCCGACGAGGGCGGCGGTGAGGACCCGCCGACGAGAGGAGGACCTCATGCGCCGGCCACCTTGCTCGCGAGCGGCAGGAGAGCCTTCGCGGGCTCGCTGTACTCGACGCCGACCATGCCCCCGGCGGCGTCGAAGAGGATCGTCGTCACCGACGCCAGGGTGCACTCGCGCTTGCGCGGGTCGTGCCACAGGCGGCGGCCCTCGGCGGCGAGCCGGGTGGTCCAGATGGGGAGCTGGTGGCTCACGATGACGGCCTCGTGGCCCTCGGCCCGGTCCCGTGCCTCGAGCACGGCCGGGATCATCCGGTCGCGGATGTGCGTGTAGGGCTCGCCCCAGCTGGGGCGGAAGGGGTTGCGGATGTAGGGCAGGTGGGAGAGCCGGATCAGTCCCTGACCGCCCGCGACCGCCTTGCCCTCGAAGAGGTTCTCCGCCTCGATGACCCGCTCGTCGAGGACGAGCTCGAGACCGGTGAGGTCGACGAGCGGCTGGGCGGTCTGCTGGGCCCGCTCCAGCGGGGAGGAGACGAGGTGGACGATGTCCCGGCCCGCCAGTGCCTTCGCAGCCTCGGCAGCCATCTTGTGCCCCAGCTCGGAGAGCAGGAACCCGGGAAGCCGACCGTAGAGGATCTTCTCGGGGTTGAAGACCTCCCCGTGCCGCAGCAGGTGGACGCGGGTATGGATGGCGGGCATGGCGGTGATTGTGGCAAACCTTCCTGAGTGACGGCGTTCCTGAGTGATGGCGTTCCTGAGTGATGGCGCCGTCAGGTCGTCGGAGCAGGGGTCGCGGCAGCGCGGGCAGCGGCGGGCAGAGCGGCCAGGACGGTGTCGAGCGCCTCCCTGTCGTGACCGGCACCGACGAACCAGGCCTCGAAGGCGCTCGGTGGCAGGTGGACGCACTGCTCGAGCATGGCGTGGAAGAAGCGCCCGAAGGCCGCAGTGTCCTGATCGCCGGCATCGGCGTAGTTCCGCACCTCGCCCTCGCGGAAGAAGATCGAGAACATCGAGCCGGCCCACTGCACCCGGTGCGGCACGCTCTCGGCCGAGAGCGCCGCGGAGGCGGCGTCGGCGATCTCCCGGGCGACGACGTCGAGGTGCGCGTAGACCTCGTCCGTGCAGTGGCGCAGCGTGGCCAGGCCGGCAGCCGTCGCAACAGGGTTCCCCGACAGCGTCCCGGCCTGGTAGACCGGACCTTCCGGAGCGAGCCTGGCCATGATGTCCGCCCGACCGCCGAAGGCGGCCGCGGGGAACCCCCCGCCCATGACCTTGCCGAAGGTGAAGAGGTCGGGTGCGCCGTCCGCGGTCGGACCCTCGAGGCCGAACCAGCCGGCGGGGCTGCACCGGAACCCCGTCATCACCTCGTCGGAGATGAACAGGGCCCCGTGCCTACGGGTGAGCGAGCGCATCGCGGCGGTGAAGCCCGGGGCCGGAGGAACGACCCCCATGTTGCCGGCGGCGGCCTCGGTGATGACCGCGGCGATCTCGTCGCCGCGCTCGGCGAAGACAGCCTCGAGCGCCGCGATGTCGTTGTAGGGCAGCACGATCGTCCCCGCGGCCGCGTCGGCCGGCACGCCGGCGGAGTCGGGCAGTGCCAGGGTGGCGACGCCGGAACCGGCCGCCGCGAGCAGCGAGTCGACGTGTCCGTGGTAGCAACCGGCGAACTTCACGATGAGCGTGCGACCCGTGAATCCCCTGGCGAGCCGGATGGCGCTCATCGTCGCCTCGGTGCCGCTGGACACGAGGCGGACCTGCTCGACCGGCTCCACGCGGGCGACGATCTCCTCCGCGAGGAGCACCTCGTTCTCACTCGGGGTCCCGAACGAGAAGCCTTGGGCTGCAGCGTCCTTCACCGCCTCGAGCACCGCCGGGTGGGCGTGACCGAGGATCATGGGTCCCCACGAGCAGATGAGGTCGACGTAGCGCCGACCGTCGACATCGGTCAGCCACGGCCCGCTGGCCGAGGCCATGAAGCGCGGGGTGCCGCCCACGGCGCGGAAGGCCCGCACGGGGCTGTTCACCCCTCCGGGGGTGACAGTGCGTGCCCGCTCCAGCAGTGATGCAGACCTCGGGCTCGTCCCGTTCGTCGCCGTGCTCACCGTCGTGCCCTCCCGCTCTCCTGGACGATCGCCATGGCCTCTCCGAGCTTCCTGAACTGGGTCGGGGTGAGCAGATCGACGAAGTGCCGTCGCACGCTCTCGACATGCACCTTCGAGAGCCGCTCCAGGGTCTCGAGCCCCTTGTCGGTAAGGGTCAGCTCGACGCCCCGGCCGTCATGCGGGCTCGGCTCCCGGCGCACCAGGCCCCGCCCCTCCAGTCGCCCAGCGGTATGCGTCATGCGGCTGCGCGACTGCACGACCAGGTCCGCCAGGGCCGACATGCGCATCCGCCTGCCGGGCGCCTCCGAGAGCATGGAGAGGATCTCGTACTCCGGCAAGGAGGTCCCGTGGGCGGACAGGTCGGCGTCGAGAGCGACCTCGAGGAGTCGGGTGCCGTGGAGGTACGCACGCCAGCAGGCCTGCTCCTCCTCACTCAGCCAGCGCGGCTCGGTCTCCTCCGCAGAACTGCTCATCGGGCTCCTCCCCCAGCGGGCGCGATCTCGGCAGCGAGCGCCCGAGCGACGTCGAGCGCGAAGTACGTGAGGATGATGTCGGCGCCCGCCCGCTTGATGCTCAGCAGAGACTCCAGCATCACGCGGCGCCCGTCGATCCAGCCGCGGTCGGCGGCGGCGATGATCTGCGAGTACTCCCCCGAGATCTGGTACGCCGCGACAGGCACCGTGGACACCTGGGCCGCCGCCGCGACGATGTCGAGGTGCGGAGTCGCGGGCTTGACCATGATGATGTCGGCGCCCTCGGCGAGGTCGAGCTCGATCTCGCGCAGCGCCTCCCGAGCGTTGGCCGGATCCTGCTGATAGGTCGCCCGGTCCCCGACGAGACTGGAGGCCACCGCCTCGCGGAACGGCCCGTACAGACCTGAGGTGTACTTCGCTGCGTAGGCGAGCAGGATGACGTCCTCGTGCCCGGCGGCATCCAGGGCCTCGCGGACATAGCCGACCTGGCCGTCCATCATCCCGGACAGGCCGAGGACGTGCGCCCCCGCCTGCGCCTGGGCGAGCGCCATCGCCGCGTAGCGGTCCAGGGTCGCGTCGTTGTCGACGGCGCCTGCGTCGTCGAGCACCCCGCAGTGGCCGTGGCTCGTGAACTCGTCGAGGCAGAGGTCCCCCATGACGACGAGCTCCTCGCCGACGGCGTCGCGCACCGCCCGCAGGGCGCGGTTGAGGATGCCTTCGGGGTCGTCGGCTCCCGAGCCCCGCTCATCCTTGTCCTGCGGCACCCCGAAGAGCATGATCCCGCCGAGTCCCACCTGCACGCACTCGCGCGCCAGGTCGACGAGCGACTCGAGCGTGTGCTGCTGGACGCCGGGCATGGCCTCGATGTCGACCGGCTCGGTGATCCCCTCCCGAACGAATGCCGGGAGGACGAGCTCGGCGGGATGCAGCCTGGTCTCGGCGACCAGGCGACGCACTGCCGCCGACTGGCGCAGCCGTCGGGGGCGGTGGGTCGGGAAGCCGCTCATCGCTCCTGCTCTCGTCTCGTCACGTGCTGTGGGCGGTGGGGTGCTGGCTGGACAGACTGTATGCGGGGGTCAGGAGTTCCGCTTGGCACGCCGGCGGCCGGAGAGCCGCCGCACGCTGGGTCGCAGGACCGGCTCACCGGCCTCGATGGCTGCTGCTGCGAGCGCCGCACCGTGGTCGGCGAGCGCGTCCACGAGCGCGCTGGAGCTGGCTTCGGGCGCGAGCACGTCGACCCGGAGACCATGCTCCTCGGCGGTCTTGGCGGTGGCCGGTCCGATGCAGCCGATCACCGTCGTCGCGTGCGGCTTGCCGGCGATGCCGACGAGGTTGCGCACCGTCGAGCTGCTGGTGAAGAGCACCGCGTCGAACCGTCCGGTCTTGATCGCGTCGCGGATCTCAGGGGCGGGAGGGGCCGCCCGGACCGTGCGGTACGCCGTGACGTCGTCGACCTCCCAGCCCATGTCCTGCAGGCCGGCGACGAGGGTCTCGGTGGCGATGTCGGCTCGCGGCAGCAGGACGCGGTCGATCGGGTCGAGCAGCTCGTCGTAGGGGGGCCAGTCCTCGAGCAGACCACGGGCGGACTGCTCGCCGGAGGGCACGAGGTCGGGGTTCAGGCCCCAGGCCCGCAGCGCGTCCGCCGTCACACCGCCGACCGCGGCGATCTTCAGCCCCGCAAGGGCGCGCGCGTCGAGGCCGCACTCCTCGAGCTTCTCCCGGACTGCCTTGACGGCGTTGACCGAGGTGAACCCGATCCACTCGTAGCGTCCGGTGACGAGTCCCTTGATCGCCTTGTCCATCTGGTGCGGGCTGCGCGGGGGCTCGACGCTGATCGTCGGCACCACCGTGGCGGTCGCACCGTAGGCCTCGAGGTGAGCGGTCATCGCGGCGGACTGCTCCTTCGTCCGCGGCACGAGGACGTCCCAGCCGAAGAGCGGCTTGGTCTCGAACCACGAGAGGTCGGTACGCAGCTCCACCGTCGGGCCGACGACGGCGAGGGCGGGGAACTCGGTCTGGGGAAGGTGGCGGGCACACTCGCCCAGGGTGGTCACGACGGTGCGCTGGCGCACGTTCGTGCCGTTCTCCGTGATCGCCACAGCCACTGAGGCATCGCGCCCGGTCTCGAGGAGCCGCTCGAGGGCCGCGCCCAGCACCTCGGGCGTGCCGAGCAGGACGACGGTGGCCGCCTCGTCCTGGGCGACGCTCTCCACGATGCCCTCAGGGCCGTGGCAGACGTGGACAGCCGTCGACCGGCTCGTCGTGAGCGGGATCCCTGCGTATGCGGGGACGGCACCGACCGCACTCACGCCCGGGACGATGTCGAACGGGACACCGGCCTTGTGACAGGCGAGGGCCTCCTCGGCCAGACCGGCGAAGAGCGCAGGGTCGCCGTCGAGCAGGCGGACGACGAGTCCGCCCCTGGTCGCCTTGGCGGCCTGGACGACGAGCTTGGCCTTCGCCGCGTGGGTGAGCTCGCGGCCGTGGTCACCGTGGCTCAGGCTGGCCGTGCCGGCGTCCACGACGGTGACGTCCGGTCGGGCGAACCGTTGCACGATGGCCTCCCGGGCCACATGGTCGATGATGACGGTGTCGGCCTGGGCGAGCAGGCTGGTCGCAGCGACGGTCAGCAGGCCCGGGTCTCCGGGGCCGGCACCGACGAAGGCCACCCGGGAGGGGCGGGCGGTCGAGGATGCGGAGCGGCGGCTCACGGTGTGTTCTCCAGTGACTGTTAGGTGGACGGCGTGGTTCGGGTGCTGGTGGGCGGCGTCTGGCTCCGGGTCGGGGAAGCCGGTGTGGGCGACGCCGAGGGATCTCGACGGGATGGGCCTGACTCGGCCACGGGCATGATCTGCGCGGCGCCGTCCTCGAGGAGGAGCTCGGCCAGTCGGCGGCCAACGGACACCGGATCGTTCGGGTCGCCGACGACGGAGCGGCGCAGCTCCATGGATCCGTCGGTGCTGCCGACGAAGGCGCGCAGCGAGAGCTCGAGCGTGATCGTGCCGTCGGAGGTGACGTCCTCGACGATCTCGCCCAGGGCACCCAGCGGAGCGGAGCAGCCGGCCTCGAGCACGGCCAGCACAGCCCTCTCGGCCTCGACGCACGCCCGGGTCTCGGCGTCGTCGAGCGGTGCGAGCAGGGCCCGGATGTCCTCACGGTCCGAGCGGCACTCGACGGCGAGGGCTCCCTGGCCCGGTGCAGGGAGCATCTGGAGGGGGTCGAGGACCTCGCTCACCCGGTCCGCGAGACCCAGCCGACGCATACCGGCGTGGGCGAGAACGACTGCGTCGAGCTCTCCCTCGTCGACCATCCGCAGGCGGGTCTCGACGTTGCCCCGGATGTCCCGGCAGTCGATGCCCCAGCCCAGCGCGGCGAGCTGGGCGACGCGCCGGGGTGACCCGGTGCCGACGGTGGCGCCCTCGCCGAGGTCTGCGAGCGTCACTCCGTCGCGGGTGATGACCACGTCCCGCGGGTCCTCCCGTTGCGGGATCGCTGCGATCGTCAGCTCAGGGTGGGACGCCGTCGGGAGGTCCTTCAAGGAGTGCACGGCCAGGTCGATGTGTCCCTCCACCAGCGCCTCACGCAGGGCGGCAGCGAAGACCCCGGTCCCCCCGATGGACGACAGCGAGGCCCGGGAGACATCGCCCTCGGTGACGATCGGGACCAGCTCGACCTCGTGGCCGAGGGCACGCAGGGCCTCCGCCACGTGGGTGGACTGGGTCGTGGCGAGTCGGCTGCGTCGGGTGCCGAGGCGCAGGGCTGTCATCGGCCGGCCTCCGGCCCGGCTGCACCGGAGTCAGCGCCGTCGGACGGCAGGTCGTCAGGCAGGTCCGCCGCCATCGCCGTGATCCCCTGGCCGGTCACCCGCGTGGAGCCCGGAAGGTCGAACAGGTCACTCAGGGCAGCGGCGTAGGACGAGACCCCGACCCCCTCACCCGCGAGCTCCTTGACCCGACGGGTCGGGGTGTGGAGCAGCTTCTCGACGATGCGGTGGACCGCCTTGTCGACCTCGAGCCGCTCGAGCTCGGTGAGAGCCGGCGTGCGGCGGTAGAGCCGGTCCAGCTCCCTGCTTACCACGCCGGCGGCCTGCTCCCGAAGGGCCGCGACCGTCGGGCCCACCGCGTCACCGGCGCGCGCTGCGAGGAACTCACTCACCTCGGAGGCCACGATGCGGCCGGCCTCCTCGATCGCCGGAGCCGTGGCGGCGCTCGCCAGAGCGTCCCCGAGCTCCTGGAGCCCGAGTCGGCGGACCCCGGTCAGCTCGGCGACGTCGTAGGCGACGTCGTGCGGGAGGGCGAGGTCCACATACAGCTGGGGGCGGCCGCCGCGCAGCACCTGGGCGTCGGCTGCCCTCCGGAGCGTGACCACCTGACCCACCGCGCCGGTCGAGGCGATGACGATGTCCGCCTCCGCGAGCGCCTTGTCGGTGTCGACGGCGGGGAGTGCACGACCGCCCACCCGGGCCGCGAGACGCTCGCCGCGCTCCCACGTCCGGTTGACGACGGTGACTGCGGCGCCCTGGCGCGCCGCGGTGGTGGCTGCGAGTGCGCCCATCCCCCCGGCTCCGAGGACGAGGACGCTGGCGTCCTCGACCGTGCCGAACATCTCTTCGCCGACAGCAAGGCCGGCCCCCACGAGGGAGTGGCTCACGGCGTCGATCTCGGTGTCGGTGTGGACCCGCTTCCCCACCCGGAGAGCCTGCTGGAGCAGGACGTTGAGCGCGGGACCTACGTGACCGTGGGTCTGGGCCGTCGCGAGCGCGCTACGAACCTGGCCGAGGATCTGGCTCTCGCCGATGGCCATCGAGTCCAGGCCGGCTGCGAGGGTGAAGGCGTGCTCGACCGCACGGTCCTCGTAGTGGACGTAGAGGTGCTCGCGCAGGGTGGCCCGGGAGACGCCGCTCGTGGCAGAGATGGCGGCGGTGAGCTCGGAGAGCGCGCCGTGGAAGGTCGCCGCCTCGACGTAGACCTCCATCCGGTTGCAGGTCGCCAGCACCACGACCTCGTCGATGTGGTCGGACCCGTGCAGGGCCGTCGAGAGGGCCCTGCGCCGGTCGGCATCGAGCGAGACCGACTCCAGGACGGAGACCGGTGCGCTCTGGTGGGAGACCCCGACGACGAGGAGGCTCATGGCAGCACCTCCGCGAGGGCGCCCGCAGCATCGGCGGAGCCGCGTGCCCGCTGCTGCTGGTGGAACGCGAGGATCTGCACCTCGGTGGCCAGGTCCACGTTGCGCACCTGGACCCCTCCCGGCACATCGATCGAGATCGGCGCGAAGTTGAGGATGGCGGTGATGCCGGCGGCGACCACCGCGTCGGCGACCTCCTGGGTGGACCGGGCCGGGGTGGCGAGCAGAGCGATCGCGATACCCCGCTCGCGAGCGATCCGCGGCAGGTCGGCGAACGGCTCGACGGTCAGGCCGGCGATCTGCGTGCCGATAACCGAGGGATGGTGGTCGAGCAGGGCCATCACCTCGACGCCGCGGCTGGCGAAGCCGTTGTAGGCGGCGAGCGCCCGACCGAGGTTGCCCATCCCGACGATGGCGATGGCCCAGGTGCGGGTCAGCCCGAGTGCGAGCGAGATCTGGTAGCTGAGATGATCGACGTCGTACCCCACCCCACGGACACCGTAGGAGCCCAGATACGACAGGTCCTTGCGGAGCTTGGCCGAGCTGACCCCCACCATCGAGGCGAGCTCCTCGGAGGAGACCGACGCGACTCCCTGCTCGATGAGGGTCGTCAGCGCGCGGAGGTACTCAGGCAGCCGCGAGACGGTCGCATCCGGGATGTCCCGCCGCTCCGTCGCGTTGCCCACAACCCACACTGCCTTCCACTCGCGGCCGACCACGACCGCGTGTCAGGCACGTGGTCCCGACCCACGGTACCTTCCTTGTGAACGAATGCACAAAGTCACAATCACCTGGTGAGAAGGCTCGGCGTCACCCTGAGAGGGCCGCCCGCAGCCGATCCGCGCTCACGCGCCAGTAGTCGTGCTGGGCTCCGTCGACGAACGTGACGGGGATCATCTCCGCGAAGCGGGCCACCAGGTCCGCGTCCTGGAGCATGTCGACCTCCTCGAACCGCTCCCCCAGCTCAGCCGTCACGGCCGCGATGACCGCGCGGGCGTCGTCGCAGAGATGACAGCCGGGCTTCGAGATGAGCACGACCCGCGCACCCCGGGAGGCGGCGGCCGTCAGCACGTCATCCATGACCTCACCCCTCTGAAGCAGATACCAAGAGAGAGGCTAGAAGAAAACTGACCGGCGCTGCATGAGCAGGGCGTAGAGGGTCTGCTGGATCGTCTCGCGCACCTGGTCGGTGAGGTCGAAGACGAGCATCGGGTCCTCCGCACCGGCCGGACCGATCGCCGAGGTGTCGAGCGGCTCACCGAAGGCGATGATCCACTTGCTCGGCAGCGGGATGAGACCGAGGAGGCCGAGCAGCGGGAAGAACGGGGTCACCGGGAAGTACGGCGCCCCGAGCAGCCGGGCCAGGATCGAGATGTCGCCGATGAGCGGATAGATCTCCTCGGCGCCGACGATGGCGCACGGGATGATCGGCGCCTCGGTGCGCAGTGCGGCGGACACGAAGCCACCGCGGCCGAACCGCTGGAGCTTGTACCGCTCGGAGAACGGCTTGCCGATCCCCTTGAAGCCCTCGGGGTAGACGCCGACGAGGTGGCCCTCCCTGAGCAGCCGCTCGGCGTCGGCGGCCGCGGCGAGTGTGGTCCCGGCGCGCCGGGCGGTCATGCCGACGAACGGCAGCTCGAAGACGAGATCCGCGCCGAGCATGCGCAGGTGGCGGCCCCCCTCGTCGTGCACCGCGACCTGGGTCATGAGCCCGTCCATGGGCAGGGTCCCGGAGTGGTTCGCGACGATGAGGGCTCCGCCGGTCTTCGGGAGGTTCTCCGCGCCACGCACCTCGACCCGGAACCACTTCTGGTAGATCGGCCGCAGCAGCGGCAGATAGACGTTGTCGGTGAAGTCCTGGTCGAAGCCGAACTCGTCGACGGCGAACTCGCCGGAGGCACGGCGGCGCAGGTATGCGAGGGTCCGGGCCACCTGCTCCTCCACCTCGTCGGCGGGCAGTCCGGCGGCCTCGGCCCCCATCCGGAGCAGCTGAGCCAGGAGCGTGACCGCGGTCTCGATCGAGTCCTGCGGGCGACGACCCATCCCGAGGGTCGTGATGAGGTCGAGGAGTCGCGGGGCGGTCCGGGCGGGGGCCCCGGTCGGCGTCGGGCGGACCTCGTCAGCGCCCTCGACCGGGTCCGGCACCACCCGCAGCCGGCGTTCCGGCGCGGAGGCGGCGTCGTTCGCGGGGGGCTCGACGTGGGCAGGGGTCTCGCCATGAGCCGGGGTCTCCACGTTGAGCCGGGTCTCAGCCGGCGTGACCGGGACGCGGGTCTTGGCGGTGGCTTCAGCGGCGGTCCGAGCGGGTCGGGAGTCGGCGACCGTCGCCTGGAGCAGCGGGGAGGCCGTGTGACGCTCGGCGGCGGCGCGCCGCACGCCGGTGGCGAAGGGGTCGCGGCCGGTCCCGCTCGCGGTCTTGGCCGCCGGCTTCCTGGCGGCGGTCTTGCCGGCGGGCGTCGAAGCCTTCTTCGTCGCAGCCTTCTTGGTCGTTGCAGCCTTCTTGGTCGTCGCAGCCTTCCTGGACGTCCCTGACTTCGTGGACGTCGCGGACTTCTTCGCCGTCGGCTTCTTCACCGTCGACTTCCGCGCCGCTGACTTCCGCGCGCTTGCCTTCGGTGCTGCAGACTTCTTCGCCGCCGTCTTCTTCGCCGGGGTCTTCTCCGTCGCCATCACGCACTCCTCGTGGTGGGCTGACCACCGGTCTCACGCACGGCCTCGGCGAAGCTCTCGAATGCCTCCCGGGTGGTGTACTCCGGCTCGAACCCGAAGAACTCGCGCATGCGGGTGGTGTCCACCCCACGGCCGTAGGAGAGCAGGCTCACCTGGTCCGGCGAGTAGTCCGCGAGGCCGAAGCGCTTGAAGATGTTGCCGACCATGCCGGCTGCCGGCGGGATGACCGGGATCGAGGGCCGTCCGACCAGGGCGACCGCCTGCGACAACGTGATGACCCCGTCACCGGCCACGTTGACGATGCCCTCGTCCGTCCCGACCGTGGACTGCACCATGGCCCGCACGAGGTCGTCCTCGTGCAGGAACTGCAGCCGGGCGTCGTACCCGAGCGGGGTGGGGATGACGGGGAGGGTGAAGTAGTCGGTCATCGACGTGCGGATCACCGGGCCGATGGCGTTGGCGAAGCGCAGCAGGTGGATCGCGGTGTCCGGGCGCCGCCGCGAGAAGCCCCGGACGTAGCCCTCGACCTCCATCGAGTCCTTGCCGAAGCCGGCACGCGGCTGCCGCTTGGGCCCCATGTCCTCGGTGAACATCGCGGGATCCCGGGGGCTCGAGCCGTAGACGGTCGTCGAGGACTTCACGACGAGTCGCTCGACGGTGTCGGCCTTCTGGCACGCAGCGAGCAGCTGCATCGTGCCGATGACGTTGATCTCCTTCTGGGAGGCCCGCCCGCCCACGAAGGTGGGGGTGGCGATCACGTTCATGTGCACGACGGTGTCGACGGACTCCGAGGCGATGATCTTGCTGATGACCGGGTTGCGGATGTCGGCGCGGACGAACTCGGCGTCGCCGATGTCGTGGGTGGGGGGGACGACATCGACACCGATGACGTGCCGGACCGCGCCGGAGGTCGAGAGAGCACGGGCCACTCGACCGCCGAGGTAGCGGGAGACCCCCGTGAGGAGGACGACGTCAGCCATGAGACCAGCCTAGAACCGGAACCGATCCCGCACGGACGGGAGGGGGAGATGCCACAGGACCGGGCCAGTGCATACCGGCCACGGTCCTGTCACACGTGGTGCGCATGTGTTCGCGAGGGAAGTGCAGCCAGGTGTCGCTGCGGTGCTGATCGTGGCGGTCGTGCCGTGACGACGGGTGGCGATCAGCTCGCGCGCATCACCTGGCGAGCGTCACTTCTTGTTGCGACGCTGGTGACGCGTCTTGCGGAGGAGCTTGCGGTGCTTCTTCTTCGCCATGCGCTTGCGGCGCTTCTTGATAACAGAACCCATAGGTCTCTTCCTCGTTCGTGATCTGGAGATCAGTGATCCGTGTCGACGGGACACCGGACCATGCACCGCGCCGAACAGCAGCGTTCACTCTACCCGGGCGGGAGGACGGACCCAAACCGACCGGGCAGCGCAGATCCGGCGATCCGACCGGGAGGTCAGGCGGTCTCGACGAACGAGTCGCGCAGGTAGTCCTCCACGGCGCTCTCGGGAACCCGGAAGGAGCGACCGACCCGGACCGCAGGCAGCTCGCCGGAGTGGACCATGCGGTAGACCGTCATCTTCGAGACGCGCATGATCTTGGCGACCTCGGCGACGGTGAGGAAGGAGACGTCACCGAAGGAGCGCTCGGTCGTCATGGATCACCTCTGGGGCTTGATGGAGGCCTGTGGTGAGCAGGGCTCGTGGTGGGCCGCCGCACGTGGGACATGAGGCGGACTGGGTCCGGAGGAGCGCGCTGATCGAGCACGAACCTCTGGGGGAAACCATAGGGGCTGATGTGACCCGTGGGGAAGTCAGTGCAGACATTTTGTTGAGGAAGTCCACCCGACACGCCGATGGGGCGCCACTAGCGCAATGTCACGATAGGGGTCGCGGGTCGACTCGGTCGGACACTCAGTCGAACCACGGGTCGAGCCCGTGGTGGGAGAACGACGCCTCGCGGGCGGCCATGATCGCCCGGTCGGTGGGGCTCTCCGGGTTGTAGCCCATCGACCAGGGCTGGACCCAGATCGGCAGGTTGTTGACCGGCACGTCCCCCATCCGCTGGGGGGCCAGGCGACCGGTCTTCCAGTGCACGTAGTCCCGCCACTGCTGCGGGGTCTCGCTCGCCGCCGCGATGGGTGCGTGCGCGGCGATCGCGGTGAGGTGGGTCCACGTCCGCGGGACCACGTCGACCACTTCGTACCCTCCGCCCCCGACGGCCACCCACTTGCCGCCACACACCGCGTGGGCGAGGTCGTGCATGACCTCGATCGCGTAGCGCTGGGCGTCGACGGTGACCGCCAGGTGCGCGAGCGGGTCCTCCATGTGCGTGTCACAGCCGTGCTGGGTGACGAGGACATCGGGTTTGAAGGCGCGCACGAGCGGGTCGGCGATCGAGATGACGGCGCGCAGCCACGCCGAGTCGGTCACCCCGGGAGGCAGGGCGACGTTGACCGCACTCCCCTCCGCCTCGAGGCCACCGATGTCGGCCGGCCAGCCGGTGCCCGGGAAGAGCATGCGGCCGTTCTCGTGGACGGAGATGGTGAGCACCCGCGGGTCGTCCCAGAAGATCGACTCGACCCCGTCGCCGTGGTGCACGTCGACGTCGACGTAGGCGACCCGTTCCGCGCCGTTGTCGAGGAGCCACTGGATCCCCACGGCGATGTCGTTGTAGATGCAGAACCCCGAGGCGCGGTCAGCCATCGCGTGATGCATGCCCCCGCAGAAGTTCACCCCGTGCTCGGCCTCCCCGGTCCAGACGCTCTCGCACACCATCCGGGTGCCTTGCACGAGGCGGGCGCTGGCCTCGTGCATCCCCTCGAACGCCGGATCGTCCTCGGTCCCGATCCCCCGCGCGATGTTCACGCGCCGCGGGTCGGCACTGGCCGCCTTGACCGCCTCGATGTATGCCCGCTCGTGCACGGTGGCGAGCAGCGCGTCGCTGGCGACGGGCGGACTGACGATCTCGATCTCGGGCAGCTCGAAGAGTCCGAAGCCCTCACAGAGTCGCGCGGTGAGGTCGAGGCGCAGCGGCGCCATCGGGTGTTCCGCCCCGAAGTTGTACGCGGTGATGACGTCGTCCCAGACGACGTGCGCCCTGCTACCCATACCAGCACGCTACTCCCTCGCTGGGGCTACGCTTCCCCCATGCCGAAGAGTGAGCTGTACGACGACGATGTCCTCGTCATCGGACTGGGCCGGTTCGGCGGCGCCGCCGCTCTCGAGCTGCAGCGACTCGGGCACCGGGTGCTGGGCGTGGAGGCCGACGGTGTGCTCGCCGAGAGGTTCCTCGGCAAGCTGACCAAGGTGGTCCAGGCCGACGCCACCGAGGCCAGGATCATCGAGACGGTCCGGGCGCGCAGCTTCCCCTTCGCCGTCGTCGGCATCGGCTCCTCGGTCGAGGCCTCGGTCCTGGCCGCCGCCAACCTCGTCGACGCCGGCATCCCGTCGATCTGGGCGAAGGCCCACTCGCTCGAGCACGCACGCATCCTCGAGCGGATCGGCGTCCACAACATCGTCCGACCCGAGTTCGACTCCGGCCGGCGCGTGGCTCACCTCGTCAACGGCAAGATGCAGGACTTCATCGAGTTCGACGACGGCTTCGCGATCATCAAGCTGCGGCCGCCGGCGGAGGCGATCGGCTTCACCCTGGAGCAGAGCCAGCTGCGCAGCAAGTACGGCGTCACCGTCGTCGGCGTGAAGTCACCCGGCCAGGACTTCACGTATGCGGTGCCCGCCACCAAGGTCCTGCAGGGCGACACCCTCATCGTCGCCGGCAAGGTCGAGCACCTCGAGAAGCTGGCCGCCCGGCCCTGAGGGGCTGAGCAGGCTTTCAGCCGCGCCGGTTGCCCTGCCGGTCGCGCTGACGCCCGGCAGTCGTCGACGGCTCGGCACGAGGGAACGGCTCGGCACGAGGGAACGGTTACGGCACGAGGGAGAGGATCATCTGGATCTCCTCCTCGCCGTCCTCCTCGCTCTCGACCCGGACCGGGCGGCGCTTGTCCGTCGGCCGGAAGCCGTAGCCGCTCGCGAAGGCGACCGCCCGGGCGTTGTCGGTCCCGACCCAGTAGGTGAGGTGGGTACGACCGGCCTCCTGGGCGGCCTTGGCGCCGGCCGCGACGAGCTTGGTCGCCAGGCCGGTGCCCCGCAGGGACGGCGTGACCCACAGTCCGAACAGCTCGGCGACGTGGTCCTCCTCCTCGCTGAAGCCCACACTGGCCGTCCCGACGGCCTCACCGTCGACCTCGGCGAGGAGGCGCTGCGAGCGGCGCATCCGCAGTCGCCAGAAGTCCTCGTCGTACTGTTCTTCCTCGGCATACGTGGCGACGAACGCCTCCGGAGACTCGCGCAGAGCCTCGAGCCGAATGGAGCGGTACTCGTCCCACTCATCCTCGGACAGGGCACGCACGGTGATCTCAGCCATGCTGGGATTCTCACACGAGAGCGTCGGCCTCGGGGGATCAACCCCCACAATCTTCGTCACCGCCTGCGTCCCCAGGGGGCGGATCGAGCGTCTCAGGGGCGAGCTCGAGCACCATCTCGACCTCTGTGACGGACTCGTCCCAGGGCATCCTCGCCGTGCGCCCCGTCCGGACGAACCCCAGCCGGCGGTATGCGCCCATCGCCCGGTCGTTGCCCTCGACGACCTCGAGAACCACCCGGTCCCAGCCGTCCTCGCGCGCCGCCTCGACCGCTGTCTGCATGAGCAGGTCGGTCACCCCGCGACCCCGCACCCAGGACGCCACCCACATCTGGATGAGCACGATGTCGCCCTCGGGCGTCTCCGGCGCCCGCCAGAGGGACACGAGCCCCACCGGCGCCGGCGGTTGGTCCGGATCGGGCGAGAGAGGCGCATACGCGAACCATGTCGGCCACCCCAGCCGGTCCCGCCACTCCTCCTCGGACCAGCGTGCTGCGGTCGCGTAGGTCGTCCAGAACGCCCGTGGGCTGTCGATGAGGGACGTGATCCGCAGGTCGCGGTAGGTCTCCCAGTGCTCAGGACCCGCCCGCCTCACGTGCAGGCCGGGCAGATCCCGATGATCCGGCCGCTTCGACGGTCGGCTACTGCCCACTGAGCTGTGCGGAACGCGCTGCCGCGGCCTCCATCGCCGTGATGAAGGCGGCCCGGACCTTGTGGTCGTCGAGCTGGCGGAGCGCGGCTGCGGTCGTGCCGCCCGGGCTGGTGACCTGCTCGCGCAGGACGGTCGGGTGCGCCCCGGTCTCGCGGATCATCGTCGCCGCGCCGAACAGGGTCTGGACGACGAGCTCGGTCGCGGTCGCCCGCGGCAGCCCGAGGACGACCCCGGCCTCGATCATCGCCTCGACGACGTAGAAGACGTAGGCGGGTCCGCTGCCGGAGATGGCGGTGACCGCGTCCTGGTAGTGCTCCGGCACCTCGATGGCCCGGCCGCACGAGCGCAGGAGGTCCATCGCCTCCTCCATGTGCTCCGGGGTGCAGTGCTGGCCGCGGCTGAGGGCGGCCATTCCCTGGTCCACGAGAGCCGGGGTGTTGGGCATGACGCGCACCACCGAGGAGCCCTGGGGCAGACGCTCCTCGAGGAAGGACGTGGTGATGCCCGCGGCGAGCGACACCACGAGGTCGCCCGGGCGCACGTGGAAGGAGATCTCGGTCAGCAGTCCGGACATGTCCTGCGGCTTCACGACGAGGACGAGGACCTCGGCGAACTCGGCCGCCTCGACGTTGTCGAGGATGCGGACGCCCGGGTAGCGCTCCTGCAGCTCGGCCACCCGCTCCGGTCGGCGCTCGGTGATGACGAGCCGTTCAGCGGGGCGACCCGCACGCAGCAGCCCGGAGAGCAGGGTCTCCCCCATCACGCCCGCGCCGAAGATCGCGACGGTTCCGCTCAATTGCTCGCTCATGGGTCCATCATCTCTTGCTCATTCCCTCTGCGGCGGCGGTCGTCATCCCTTGGTCGCGAGCGAGCGGAGGAAGAACGCGACGTTCGCGGGACGCTCGGCCATCCGGCGCATGAGGTAGCCGTACCACTCGTCACCGAACGGCACGTAGACCCGAAGCGTGTTGCCCCGGTCGGCGATCCGCTTCTGCTCCTCCGGGCGGATGCCGAACAGCATCTGGAACTCGAAGGTGTCGGGAGTGCGTGAGCTCTGCTCAGCCAGCGCATACCCGATCTTCACCAGCCGCGGGTCGTGCGTGGCGAGCATCGGGTAGCCCTTGCCCTCCATGAGGATCCGCAGGCACCGCACGAAGGCGACGTCGACGTCCGGCCCGTCCTGGTAGGCCACCGCCTCGGGCTCGGCGTAGGCGCCCTTGCACAACCGCACCCGGCTTCCCTCCGTCGCCAGGTCGCGGCAGTCGCCCTCGGTTCGGCGCAGCTGGGACTGCAGCACGATCCCGACCCACGGGAAGTCCTCGCGCAGCGCCCGCGCGGTCTCCAGGGTCCGGTCGGTCGTCGTGTGGTCCTCCATGTCGAGGGTGACCGTGGTGTTGGCCTGCTGGGCCGCGACACAGATCTGCCGGGCGTTCTCCAGCGCGATCTCGTCGCCGTCCCTCTCGAGGGACTGCCCGAGCGCGCTCAGCTTGAGGGAGACCTCGGCCTGGCCGTGCTGGCTGAGGTTCTCCTCCGCGAGCCGGCTCAACAGCTCCAGGTATGCGTCGCGCGTCCGGTCGGCCATCGCCGGGTCGGTCGTGTACTCACCGAGGTAGTCGATCGTCGCGAGTCGTCCGGTCTGGCGCAGGACCGAGGTGACGTGCACTGCGTCCTCGACGCTCTCACCGGCGACGAAGCGCCGGACGACGTCGCGCGAGAACGGTGCCCGGGTGACCGTCGAGCGCACCAGGTCGGAGTCGCTGAGGTGGAGCAGGCCGTTTCGGAGCAGGTCGGCAGCGGCATCGAGCATGCGCCAAAACTACTCGCTGCGAACCCTTCTGCCGCTCCTCGGGGCTCTGCGGCGAGCAGGCGACCTGCGTGCGGATCCACCTGCCTCGGGCACCTCCGCAGCGGGGCGGGCCCGCCGCGGCGCGGCGAAGTGGAGTCGGGCGAACGCCAGCGCCTCGGCCAGGTCGATCTCCCGCTGGTCCGGAGTGAGCTTCCGGGTCCCGACCTCGACCACGATCGAGCCGTCGAAGCCACGGACTGCCAACCGTTCGAGCAGCTCGGCTGCCGGCTGGGTCCCGCGACCTGGGACGAGATGCTCGTCGCGCACTGAGCCGGTTCCGTCGGCCAGGTGGATGTGTCGCAACCGGTCCCCGAGCTCGTCGGCCATGGCCAGGGCATCACTCCCCGCGGTGGCCGTGTGCGAGAGGTCGAGGGTGACGTTGTCGTAGGGCTGACCGGTCGGGTCCCAGTGCGGCAGGTAGGCCTCGAGCTCGCGTCGCTGGCCGTTCCTCCGGCCCGCCTGCCACGGGAACATGTTCTCCACGCACAGCCGGATCCCGCTCGCACGCTCCCGCTCCGCGACGCCCTCGGGGAACCCTTCCGCATACCCCCGCTGCCAGCGGAAGGGCGGGTGCAGGACCACGACGTCGGCACCGACTCCAAGGGCCAGCTCGATCGAGCGGTCGACCTTCGCCCACGGGTCGGAGCCCCAGACCCGCTGCGTGAGCAGGAGGGTGGGGGCATGGATGGAGACCACGGGGAGGCCGTGCAGCTCGGAGAGGGCGCGCAGCGCCCCGGCCTCCTGGGTGACCGGGTCGGTCCAGACCATGACCTCCAGACCGTCGTAGCCCAGCTCGGCGGCCAGGGCGAAGGCCGCAGCGCACCGACCTGGATAGGTCGATGCCGTCGAGAGCGCGATCCGGGCAGTCATCGTCTCCCTAGGGTGACACGCGACCGGCGCGCTCCGGTGCCCGAGGGGGCGGAGTCAGGTGTCCAGGTGATCGAGCACACGCAGGATGACACCTTCGCGCATCGCCCAGGGACAGATCTCCAGGCTGTCGACCCCGAGGAGGTCCATGGCCGCCTCTGCGACGATCGCCCCGCCGAGCAGCTGCGGAGCGCGGGCCGCGGAGACCCCAGGGAGCCCCGCCCGCTCGGCAACCGTCATCCTGGCGATCTTGCCCATCTCCTCGGTGAGCCGTTCCCGCTCGAGGAGCCGCGTGACATACGGACCCTCGCGGCTCGGGGCGGCCCCGCAGATCCGGGCGAGCGACCGCATCGTCTTGGAGGTTCCGACGACCCGGTTCGCGTCCGTGTGCTTGATGAGCGGGCGGGCGGCTGCGGCGATCTCGGCCCGCACATACTTGCGCGCCGCCCGGATCGCGTCCTTGGAGGGCGGGTCGCCGGGAAGCCAGTCGCGGGTGATGCGTCCGGCTCCGAGCTGGAGCGAGATCGCGACGTCCGGGTCCTCGTCCATGCCGATCGCCAGCTCGAGTGAGCCGCCGCCGATGTCGATCATCAGCAGCGTTCCCGAGGACCAGCCGAACCAGCGGCGGGCTGCGAGGAAGGTGTGCCGGGCCTCGTCGTCGCCGGCCATGACGCGCAGGTCGATGTCGTGGGCGGCGTGCACGGCAGCGAGCACGTCGTCCCCGTTGGGCGCGTCCCGGATCGCGCTCGTCGCGAACCCGACGAGCGACTCGGCACCCTTCTCCTCGGCGAGCTCGATGCACTCACCGACGAACGTCACGAGCGCATCGCGCCCCGCGTCGGCGATGAGACCGTCATCGGTGACGTGCTCCGAGAGTCGCAGGGCGATCTTGTGGGAGGACGCCGGCAGGGGGTGTGCGCCGCGATAGGCGTCGACGATCAGCACGTGCACAGTGTTGGAGCCGACGTCGATCACTCCTAGGCGCATGACGCATAGGGTAGTCGCGTGCCAGAGTCCCCCCTCGACATTCCGCGGATCTGGGTGGAGTTCACCGACCCCGCCGATCCGGGTCAGCGCTTCCGCTGCGACCTGACCTGGCTGACCTCGAGCTGGACCTGCATCTTCGGATCGGGCTGCCGGGGCATCTACGCGGACCGCCCTGACGACGGCTGCTGCACACTCGGCGCCCACTTCACCGACACCGACGACCTGGAGCGGGTCGCTGCCGTCGCGAACCAGCTCGGCGAGGACGAGTGGCAGCACCGTCCCGGCAGGTCCGGCTTCAACCGGCACGGCGCGCTGCGGACCTCCGCCTGGACGGAGCGTGAGGACGGTGTCCGGAAGACGAGGGTCGTCGACGGGGCCTGCATCTTCCTCAACCGCCCCGGGTTCCCCGCCGGGAGCGGGTGCGCCCTGCACCAGCACGCCATCCTCACCGGGCAGCCACCGCACACGGTCAAGCCCGATGTCTGCTGGCAGCTGCCCATCCGGCGCTCCTACCGGGACGTCGAGCTGCCGGACGGGACGACGTATCTGGAGACGACGATCACCGAGTACGACCGCCGTGGGTGGGGGCCGGGCGGGCACGACCTGGACTGGTACTGCTCGAGCAACTCCGAGGCCCACGTCGGTCGCGAGCCGGTGTTCCGGAGCAACAAGGACGAGCTGGTCGAGCTCATGGGCGAGGATGCGTATGCGGCCCTCGTCGTGCGCTGCGAGGCGCACCTGGCGTCGGTGAAGGCCGCGCAGACCGTGCGCAGCCGCAGGATGCTCCCGCTGCTCGTCCACCCAGCGACGCTCGCCGCGGGCGGGCCGTTCAAGCGGGTCCGCAAGCAGGGGGCGTCGCAGCCGGCGTCCCCTCCCGCGGACCGCAAACCGTGATGGCCACCCCGATCCCGAGCCCGAACATCTGGAACGACCCGGACGTCTACGAGATCGAGAACCACGCTGTCGACCGCGAGGAGCGGATCGAGGCGGCGATGCTCGCCCACCGCCCGATCCGGGACGCCACGGTGCTCGACCTCGGCTGCGGCAGCGGTTTCCACCTCGAGAGGTGGGTGGGGTATGGCGCGGCGCGGGTGATCGGGGTCGAGCCGCACCCCCCGCTGGTCGAGCGGGCACGTCTGCGCGTCGGAACGCTCGGTGAGGATGTCCGGGCTCGGATCACGGTGCTGGAGGGCGGGGCGGAGGCTCTCCCGGTCGAGGATGCCTCGATCGACGTCATGCACGCGCGCTGGGCCTACTTCTTCGGCTCCGGCTGCGAGCCGGGGCTGGCTGAGCTCGACCGGGTGATGGCACCGGGTGGCGTCGCCTTCGTCATCGACAACGACCTGTCGGTCCCCTCGACCTTCGGCACCTGGTTCACCACCGCATACCCCGCCTACGACGTGGAGGCGACCGAGCGGTTCTGGTCCAGGCAGGGATGGCACCGCGAAGTCGTGCCCAGCACGTGGGAGCTCGACCGCCGCAGCGATCTGGAGGCGGTCGTGCGCATCGAGTTCCCCGGGCCGGCCGCCGAGCGGATCCTCGCGGGCCACGACGGGCTCGTCGTCGACTACTCGGTCGTGCTCCGCTCGCGACGCTACTGACCCGTGTTTGGTTCGTTGTCTTCACATCGGAGCGCTACAGCGCTCCGCACTGGGTAGGAACGAACCAAACACGGGGTGTGGGCGGGGGTGCGTTGTCAGGGTTGTCGGTGCCACCGCATACGGTCGTGACCATGGCTGCCAGGACCTCCTCGGGACAACGCTCATTGGGGCAGCGCTGCAGCGAGTGTGGGTGGACCACCGCCAAGTGGGTCGGGCGCTGCGGCGAGTGCCAGGCCTGGGGCACGATCGAGGAGATCGGGGCGGTTGCCGGTCCGCGCACGACGCGATCCGCTCCCGTGCAGACCCCGGCCCTGCCGATCGGGGAGGTGGACCACACCAGCGCGATCGCCCGGCCGACGGGGGTCGGTGAGTTCGACCGGGTGCTCGGAGGCGGGCTCGTCCCAGGTGGAGTCGTCCTCGTCGCAGGTGAGCCCGGCATCGGCAAGTCGACGCTCCTGCTCGACGTGGCTGCCCGGGCCGCACGTGGACAGGGCCCCGGTGAGCCACCACGCACCGCGCTGTACATCAGTGGCGAGGAGTCGAGCGCCCAGGTCCGCGCCCGGGCCGAGCGGATCGAGGCGATGGCGGCCGGCCTGTACCTCGCCTCGGAGGTGGACCTCGCGACGATCCTGGGCCACATCGACCAGGTCCGGCCCGACGTGCTCGTCGTCGACTCGGTCCAGACCATCGCCAGCGCCGAGGTCGACGGGGCGGCCGGCAACGTCAGCCAGGTGCGCGAGGTCGCGAGCGCGCTCATCGCCGTCGCCAAGGCGAGGGACATCGCGGTGCTGCTCGTGGGCCATGTGACCAAGGACGGCTCGATCGCCGGGCCGCGGGTCCTGGAGCACCTCGTCGACGTCGTCATCCAGTTCGAGGGTGACCGCCACTCCCGGCTCCGGCTCGTGCGCGCTGTGAAGAACCGCTTCGGTCCCACCGACGAGATCGGGTGCTTCGATCTCTCCGACGTGGGCATCGTCGGCCTCCCGGACCCCAGTGGTCTGTTCACGTCGGACCGCACTGTCGCGGTGCCGGGCACGTGTATGACCGTCACCCTCGAGGGCCGACGACCCCTGCTGGCCGAGGTGCAGGCCCTGGTCGCCGAGTCGACGCTCCCCCAACCGCGCCGGGCGACGAGCGGCCTGGAGTCCTCCCGGGTGCAGATGATCATCGCTGTGCTGGAGAAGCGCGCCCGGGCCATCGTCGGCAAGAACGACATGTTCGTCTCCACCGTCGGAGGCGTGCGCATCACCGAGCCGGCCGCCGACCTGGCGATCGCCCTCGCCATCGCGAGCTCGGTGACGGACACCGTGCTGCCGGCCCAGCTCCTCGCGATCGGCGAGGTGGGTCTGTCCGGAGACATCCGTCCCGTCGTCGGGGTGGCCCGGCGTCTCTCCGAGGCCGCGCGCCTCGGCCTCACCCACGCGATCGTGCCTCGCGGCACCCTCGGATCCGTGACCGTGCCGGACGGACTGCAGGTCGTCGAGGCCGGGGACCTGGGAGCGGCAGTGCGCGCCGCACTCTCGGCGCGGCCCACCAGCGGATAGGATCAGGCCTCGTGACCGACGACGAGCTGCTGCGCTCCACGCTGGCCGCCGTCGCGCCGGGCACGGACCTGCGGGACGGCCTCGAGCGCATCCTCCGCGGCCGCACCGGCGCCCTCATCGTCCTGGGCCACGACAAGCTGATGGACAAGATCGCCTCCGGCGGCTTCACCCTCGACACCGAGTTCTCCGCCACCCGCCTGCGCGAGCTGTGCAAGATGGACGGCGCCGTCATCCTCGACCGCGACCACACCCGCATCCTGCGCGCCGCGACCCAGCTGGTGCCGGACGCGAGCATCGAGACCAGCGAGTCCGGGACGCGGCACCGCACCGCCGAGCGGGTGGCCAAGCAGACCGGCTTCCCGGTCATCACGGTGAGCCAGTCGATGCACATCGTCGCCCTCTACGTCGGCCACCGACGCGTCGTGCTCGACGACAGCGGCGACATCCTCACCCGCGCCAACCAGGCCCTCGCCACCCTGGAGCGCTACAAGCAGCGCCTCGACGAGGTCACCAGCACGCTGTCCGCCCTCGAGATCGAGGACCTCGTCACCGTCCGGGACGTCGCCAGCGTGGTGCAGCGCCTCGAGATGGTCAGGCACATCCGCGAGGAGATCGCCGACTACGTCCTCCAGCTCGGCATCGACGGCCGCCTGCTCAGCCTGCAGCTCGAGGAGCTGACCGCGGGGCTGGGTGACGACCTGTCCCTCGTGCTGCACGACTACCTCGGTGAGGCCAAGCAGCCCATCAGCTACGACGAGGCCGTCGCCGCACTCCGGGAGCTGAACTCGACCGAGCTGCTCGACCTGGCCGGTGTTGCCAGGGCGATCGGCTTCGCCGTGGGAGGCGATGCCCTCGACACCTCGGTGAGCCCGGTGGGCCACCGACTCCTCTCCAAGGTCCCCCGACTCCCCGGCGCGATCGTCGAGCGGCTCGTCAACCACTTCGGCGGCCTGCAGCGGCTGCTCTCCGCGACCGTCGACGAGCTCATGGAGGTCGACGGGGTCGGTGAAGGACGTGCCCGCGCGGTCCGTGAGGGCCTGTCCCGGCTGGCCGAGTCGAGCATCCTCGACCGATACGTCTAGTGGTCGGCACTCCTGCCGGCCCGGGGGTCAGCGGGGAGGCGGACGACCGGGTGAACGAGCTCCACGAACGCATCCTCTCCTGGTATGCGGTGAACGCCCGGGACCTCCCGTGGCGCGACCCCGACTGCTCACCCTGGGGTGTCCTGGTCAGCGAGGTCATGGCCCAGCAGACGCCACTGGCACGCGTCGAGCCCATCTGGCGGGAGTGGATGGAGCGCTGGCCGACGCCGGCCGACCTCGCCGCCGACTCACCCGGTGAGGCCGTCCGGGCCTGGGGTCGGCTCGGCTACCCCCGCCGGGCGCTGCGCCTGCACGAGGCGGCGACCGCCATCGTCGAGCGCTTCGACGGGGTGGTTCCGAAGTCGCCGGAGGACCTGGTGGGGTTGCCCGGGGTGGGGACGTACACCCAGGCCGCCGTTCGAGCCTTCGCCTTCGGAGCCCGGTCCACCGTCATCGACACCAATGTGCGACGGGTCCAGGCTCGTGTCGTCACCGGGGTGGAGCACGCAGCACCGAGCCTGACCCGGGCCGAGCACGACCTGGCCACGTCGCTGCTGCCGACCGATGACGTCTCGGCCGCCACGTGGAACGTCGCGGTCATGGAGCTCGGAGCACTGGTCTGCACCGCGCGGACGCCCCAGTGCGGGATCTGCCCGGTCCAGGACCTGTGCCGCTGGGTCACCCGGGGGCGCCCCGCATACGACGGTCCACCGCGGCGGACGCAGGCCTGGGCGGGGACGGATCGTCAGGTGCGCGGTGAGATCGTGCAACGACTGCGTGACAGCCGCACCCCGCTGCCCCGCTCGGCGCTCCTGGGGGCCGGTCCCGACCCTGCGCAGGTCGAGCGCTGCCTGTCCACGCTGGTGGACGACGGGCTCATCGAGCCCCTCCCCGCCGACACCTTCGCACTCCCGGCGTGACGGACAGGCACACTTGTCCCGTGGAGGGGACAGCGAAGGGCCGGCCTTGGCGACGGCTCACCACCGTCGCGGCGGCGGCCGTCATGGTCCTCGGCCTGCTCGTCGCCGCGCAGCCCGCCGTGGCGGATGAGGGACTCACGGTCACCTCGGAGAGCCGCTACGTCCTCGACCTCGACGCCGGTACCGTCCAGGGCGCGATCACGATGACCCTGCGCAACGTCACCCCGAACGAGCCCACCGGTGACGGCGGCTACCGCTATTTCTTCTACGACGCCTACGGCATCCCGCTTCCGGCCGGAGCCACGGACATTGTCGCGCGCAGCGGCGGGCAGGCGCTGCGGACGCAGTCGCGGACGCTACCGGAGGAGCCCGGCTTCCGGCTCGTGGAGATCCGCTTCCCGGACCTCCTCTACCAGCAGAGCCGCACCATCGAGCTCACGTTCACGCTCGTGGGCCAGCCGCCGCGTGCCGACGACCCGACGCGCATCGGCCCGGGCTACGCGAACTTCGCGGTCTTCGGTCCCGGGGATCCCGGTCGTAACTCCGTTGCGGTCGTGGTGGACTCGGCACTGGAGTTCGACAGCACCGAGAGCGAGTACACGACCTCCGAGGAAGGTGGCACCACGACCTACACCTTCACGAGGGACAACATCGGTGGCGGTATCTCCGCCATGGTGTCGGTGCGCACGAGCGAGGTCGGAGAAGGGCAGCCGGTGACTGTGGGCGGGGTCGACCTGGTGCTCATCCCCTACCCGAACGACCCTGAGTGGGCCGAGTTCATCGAGACCTGGGCGGATCTGGCCCTCCCTGTCCTGGAGTCCCTTGTCGGCCATCCCTGGCCCGGCGACATCGACCGGATCCGCGAGGACGTCGGCAGCGAGGTCCGTGGGTTCGAGGGTTGGTACTCGACGAGCGACCGGGAGATCGTCCTGAGCGAGGATCTCGACGACGGCGTGCTCTACCACGAGCTCGCGCACGCGTGGGTCAACACGGCGACCGTCCCGGAGCGCTGGCTCACCGAGGGACTCGCGGAAGTCCTTGCCGAGCGGACCGCGGCGCGCATCGGCGGCGGCTTCACCGTGCCGGCCACGGTCCGCCGCGACGACGAGCGTGCGGTGGCACTGTACGGCTGGACCAGCTCGCGGGGGTTCCGGGGGACCGAGACGGACTCGTGGGCCTACCCCGCGAGCTACCAGGTCGCGACCGCCCTGGTCGCGGGGCTGGACGACGAGCACCTCACGCCGCTGCTCAGCGACGTCGTCACCTCGACCAGTCCGTGGGACCTGCCCGGACGTCGGGACCTCTCCGGTGGGGGAACGACGACAATGGCCTTCCTCGACCTGCTCGCCGCCCACGAGGCACCTTCCGTCGCCGATGGCTCGGCGGTCGAGCTCTACCGCACCTGGGTGCTCGAAGAGCCGGGAGCCGATCTGCTCGAGCAGTGGCAGCCGGTGCGGACGCTCTACGACGAGTTCGCCGGCGGGGCCTCCTGGGGCGCGCCCCTCGGGCTGCGGCGGTCGATGGCACGCTGGGAGTTCAGCGACGCCACCCGGGTGATGAGCGAGCTGGCCGACCTTCCAGCCGGCGCCGCGCAGGTCCAGGAGCTCGCGGACCACCTGGCGGTCGACCTCCCCACACGGGTGCAGGAGAACTACGAGCTGGCCGACAGCGACGAGGACTACACCGCGGTCCGCGCGAGCCTGGCGAACGCGCACAGCACCCTCGCCCGGTACGAGGAGGCCGCTGCCGTCGCCTACGCCGAGCGCGGGCTCATCGACCGGATCGGAGCCATCCCGCTGCGCCTCGAGGCCACCGCGCAGGTGGCGGCCGAGAACATCAGCCTCGACGAGTTCGCCGCCTCCCGCGCGGCGTCCGACCTCGTCATCGAGCGCGCCGCGTGGGTGACCAGGGTCGGTGTCGCGATCGTCGTCGGCGCAGCGCTCGCGCTCCTTCTCGTCATCGGCGGCCTCGTCGCCCTCGTCCGGCGCTCCCGCCGCCGGCCGGGCTCTCAGGCACGGGACTGGAGTGAGCCACCGCCTCTGTACTGAGACACGAAAGAGGCGAGCGCCGCATACCCCCCATCGGGGGTATGCGGCGCTCGCGTCAGCGATCCGGCTGCTAGCTGATGCTCACTCGCCCGATCCGGCGCCAGCCTCGACCAGCGGCAGATCGATCTCGGTGACCTTCGGCGTGGGGGTGAAGGTGAAGACCGCGTCTCCACCCTCGCCCTCGACCCCGACCGTGATGAGGTCGCCGGCCTTGAGCTCGCCGTAGAGGATCCTCTCGGAGAGAGCGTCCTCGATCTCACGCTGGATGGTGCGCCGGAGCGGACGGGCACCGAGCACCGGGTCGTAGCCACGCTGGGCCAGCAGCGTCTTGGCGGCGGGCTCGAGCATGATCGCCATGTCCTTGTCCTTGAGCCGCTTGCCGAGCTTGGCGATCTCCAGGTCGACGATCGTCTCGATCTCGGTCTGGGTCAGCTGCGGGAAGACGATGATGTCGTCCACACGGTTGAGGAACTCCGGACGGAAGTGCTGCTTGAGCTCGTCCTGGACCTTGGCCTTCATCCGGTCGTACTCCGAGCGGGTATCCGGCCCGGCCGAGAAGCCCATCGCAGCCCGGCTGATGTCGCGCGTGCCGAGGTTCGTCGTCATGATGATGACGGTGTTCTTGAAGTCGACCACCCGACCCTGGGAGTCGGTGAGGCGACCGTCCTCGAGCACCTGCAGGAGGCTGTTGAAGATCTCCGGGTGAGCCTTCTCCACCTCGTCGAACAGGACGACGGAGAACGGACGACGACGCACCTTCTCGGTGAGCTGTCCACCCTCCTCGTAGCCGACGTAGCCGGGAGGCGAACCGAACAGCCGCGAGACGGTGTGCTTCTCTGAGAACTCCGACATGTCGAGTTGGATGAGCGCGTCCTCGTCCCCGAAGAGGAACTCGGCGAGCGTCTTCGCCAGCTCGGTCTTGCCGACACCGGTGGGGCCGGCGAAGATGAACGACCCACCGGGACGGCGCGGGTCCTTCAGACCGGCACGGGTCCGGCGGATGGCCTGGGAGAGCGCCTTGATGGCGTCATCCATGCCGACGATCCGCTTGTGCAGCTCGTCCTCCATGTGGAGCAGGCGGCTGGACTCCTCCTCGGTGAGCTTGAAGACCGGGATGCCCGTCGACGCGGCAAGGACCTCGGCGATGAGCTCCTCGTCGACCTCGGCGATGACGTCCATGTCGCCGGACTTCCACTCGGCCTCGCGCTGAGCCTTCTCCTGACGCAGGCGCTTCTCGTCGTCGCGCAGCCGCGCGGCCTTCTCGAAGTCCTGACCGTCGATCGCAGCTTCCTTCTCCCGGACCACGGTGGCGATGCGCTCGTCGAACTCGCGCAGGTCCGGCGGTGCGGTCATCCGGCGGATGCGCAGTCGCGCGCCCGCCTCGTCGATGAGGTCGATCGCCTTGTCCGGCAGGTGCCGGTCGTTGACGTAGCGGTCGGCGAGTGTCGCCGCGCTCACCAGCGCACCATCGGTGATCGACACCCGGTGGTGGGCCTCGTAGCGGTCACGCAGACCCTTGAGGATCTCGATGGTGTGCGCCAGCGTCGGCTCCATCACCTGGATCGGCTGGAAGCGCCGCTCGAGGGCGGAGTCCTTCTCGATGTGCTTGCGGTACTCATCGAGCGTCGTCGCACCGATGGTCTGCAGCTCACCGCGGGCGAGCATCGGCTTCAGGATCGAGGCAGCGTCGATGGCGCCCTCGGCCGCACCCGCACCGACGAGGGTGTGGATCTCGTCGATGAAGAGGATGATGTCGCCTCGGGTGCGGATCTCCTTGAGGACCTTCTTCAGTCGCTCCTCGAAGTCACCGCGGTAGCGGCTACCGGCGACGAGCGCGCCGAGGTCGAGGGTGTACAGCTGCTTGTCCTTGAGGGTCTCGGGCACCTCGCCGCGGACGATGTCCTGGGAGAGGCCCTCGACGACCGCCGTCTTGCCGACGCCGGGCTCGCCGATGAGGACCGGGTTGTTCTTGGTCCGGCGCGAGAGCACCTGCATCACGCGCTCGATCTCCTTCTCGCGCCCGATGACCGGGTCGAGCTTGCCCTCGCGCGCAGCCTGGGTCAGGTTGCGCCCGAACTGGTCCAGGACGGTGGAGCCGGAGGGCGTGCCCTCCTGCGGACCGCCGGAGGTGACCCCGGCCGGGGTCTGGCCCTCCTTGCCCTGGTACCCGGAGATGAGCTGGATGACCTGCTGGCGCACCCGGTTCAGGTCGGCACCGAGCTTGACCAGCACCTGGGCGGCAACGCCCTCCCCCTCGCGGATGAGCCCGAGCAGGATGTGCTCGGTCCCGATGTAGTTGTGGCCCAGCTGAAGCGCTTCACGCAGCGACAGCTCGAGCACCTTCTTGGCACGCGGGGTGAAGGGGATGTGCCCGGTCGGCGCCTGCTGGCCCTGACCGATGATCTCCTGCACCTGCTCGCGGACCGCCTCGAGCTTGATGTCGAGCCCCTCGAGCGCCTTGCTCGCGACCCCTTCGCCCTCGTGGATCAGGCCGAGCAGGATGTGCTCGGTCCCGATGTAGTTGTGGTTGAGCAGGCGTGCTTCGTCCTGGGCGAGGACGACGACGCGTCGGGCCCGGTCCGTGAACCGCTCGAACATTGGCTTCACTCCTGTAAATGACGTCGAGTCCCCTCGATGCTACTTCGCTGAACAGACAACGCGCGGCCCGTTTCACGACCGTGGGCAAGGACGAGGACGATTTAACTGACCAGACCAACGCCACCGGGGTGAGATCTGTTCCCATGCGGGTCACCCTTCAGGCGGGCGTCCGGGGCGGCTTCAGTCGGCGTGATCAGTGGTGGTCGAGTGCTTCCGCCTCGGCATCCTCGGTGCCCTCACCGGTGATGTCGTGCGCCGCGACATCGAGCAGGTGCGCCCCGCCCAGCGGGTCGCTCACCCAGCGCCGCAGCTCCCAGCCGCGGTCGGGGTCCCCCTCCAGCAGGCTGGCGCCGGTGTTGGCGATGTGCAGGTCCTTGGCCTGCTCGGCACCCAGACCCATGGCGAGACAGGTGAAGACCCGGATCGCTGCCCCGTGGCTGAAGGCGACCACGAGCTCGTCGTCGGCGTGCGACTCCGCGATCCGGCGCAGCGCCCCCTCGTAGCGCCCCAGGAAGTGATGGCCGTCGTAGCCCCCGGGCATGGTCCGGCCCAGGTCCCCCTCGATCCAGCCCGCCACGGTGTGGACGTAGCCGAGGATGGCGTCCTTGTCGTTGCGCAGCTCGAAGTCCCCGGCCGAGATCTCCTCCAGCCCCTCCTCGACCACGACGTCCAGCCTCCGGACCTCGGCCAGCGGGGCGGCGGTGAGCTGCGTGCGTACGAGGACCGAGGCATACACGCCGGCCACCTCGTCCCCCTCCAGCACTCCGGGGACCGCGGCGGCCTGGCGGAGGCCGAGGTCGGTCAGCCCCGCACCGGGGAACGCGGTGTCGAGCGCACCGATGAGGTTGTACGGCGTCTGGCCGTGCCGGACGAGAAGAAGTCGCATCACTTCATCGTAGGCACGTGCCCGGGCGCAGGATCGCAGAGCACAGGATCACAGCGCGCAGGATCACAGCTCGGGGAGGGTCCGGGCGAGGAGCGTGGCCGCCTCCTGCTCGGTGAGGCCCTGGAAGGCCAGACCACCGGTGACGTCCGCGAGGCGGGTCAGACCGGCCAGGTCGGTCTCCGGGCCGTAGCCCAGCGCCAGGATGCGCACGGGCCGCATGCCGTCGTAGAGGCGGCGGAGCTGGTCGAGCGTCTGCTCCTCGGTCAAGGTGCCGCTCGGGTGGTCGTTCTTGCCATCGGTCACGATGACGACGGCGTTGAGCCGTCCCCAGGAGTAGTTCTCCTGGGCCCGCTGGTAGGCATCGAGCACCACCTGGAAGAGCGGGGTGTCGCCGGTGGGGATCGGCTGGATCCCCGTCACGCCGGCAGCAAGACGGTCACGGTGGCTGGAGCCGGTGGACTGGGTGGAGAGCGCCTCGATCGGAGCGAGCTCCTCGATGAAGGCATCACCCCGGTTCGTCGTGAAGGACCACAGGCCCACCTCGGTGTCAGGGGACGCCGAGCTGACGAGCTGGACGATCGAGTCACGCGCCAGGGTGGCCTTGGGCACGGTACCGCCGGGCATGGCGTTGAGCATGGAGCCGGAGCGGTCGACGACGACGAGGATGCGAGCCCGGCGGCCGGCAACGGCCCACGCGTCGAGAGCGCCGCGGACGGCTTCCTCGGCCGCGGCAGGCTCCGGTGCGCTCGCCCCCGCATCCACCCCGAAGCCGTCGTGGTAGCGGTCGGCGAGACCCCCGTCGACGGTGCGCAGTCCGAGCTCCGAGAACGCCGCGAGTGACTGCTCGCTGCGGAGCCGCTCCGAGATCGCCTCAACGGCCTCGGCGCCGACCTCGGAGTCACCGGCGACGGTCACGAGCGGGAAGTCGAGAGAGCCCAGGCTCTCGTCGTATGCGACCGAGAGTGCGCCGGGCCGGTCGCCTGAGACCTGGGTCCGGATGACGTCGAGCTCGGAGGTAGGCATCACGGCCGCGACGTCCTCGAGCACCATCTGGGCGGGGCTGCGCCCTTGTGCTGGGGGGACCGCGAGCCGGGGGCTCATGGCCGCCACGACCTCCGGGGTCGGGCTCCCCCCGGTTGCGGCGATGAGCGCCGAGAGGGCTGCTGTATCGGAGCGTGGGTCCGCGGACGCTGCGCTCGTCGCCCCGCCCTCGACGAGGGCCTTCCAGGAGGTGCCGGCATCCGGCCAGCCCAGCGCACTGGCTGTCTCGGGCTTCGCCGCGACCACGATCGGGCTGCGTGCGAGTGGGGCAGGGTCACCTGTCAGGCGCGCTGCGCCAGCGTCGGTGGACCTGGCCTGGGCGACCCACAACGACGAGGACGGGATCCAGACATCGGGCAGCGAGCCGCCGAGGCCGACCCCCTCGGGTCGGCTGATCGCGTCGGCCGCGAGGTCGGACGCCTGTGCTGCGACCTGGGCGTCGATGCACGAGGGGCTGTTCGCGAGCGGGGCGAGAGCAGATGCCACGGCGGTCGAGATGGCCGGATCGGCGACGACGTCGACCCGGGTCGTGGTCTCGCAGCCGCTGGAGTCCCCGTCCGCTGCCTGGACGATGTCGGGGTCGTCGTCAGCGGCAGCGCCATCACCTCCGATGAGCCTGGTCACGAGGAACCCGAGACCCAGCACGGCGACCAGGGCGACGACCACGACGATCGCGATGAGCTGCGGATCGCGACGCGTGCTCGTCGAGGCGTGCCGTCCTGAGCGGGTGCGCGGCTGCTGGGTCACGACGCACCTCCGGCGAGGGCGGCGAACGCAGCGCGCTGCTTGGCCTCGGCGTCCCCGGGCAGCGGCGGCAGCTGGAAGGAGCGGTCGAGGATGGTCCGGTCCGGGAAGATGAGCGGGTTGGCCGCCAACGACGGGTCGAGGGCCTCCATGGCCTCCTGGGCCCCCACCACCGGGCAGATGTAGTTGACCCACGCCGCCACGGTCGCCGCGACGTCCGGCCGGTAGAAGTAGTCCGCGAGCATCCGCGCTGCCTCGGCCTGTGCAGACCCGGCCGGCACGAGGAGGTTGTCGGCCCAGATGACGAGGCCCTCCTCCGGGACGACGAACTTGAGGTAGGGGTTGTCGGCCTGGGCCTGGAGGATGTCGCCGCTCCAGGCGAGGCAGGCGGTGACCGAGCCGTCGTCGAGCGCGTCGAGGTACTCGTTGCCGTAGAACCCGGCAAAGACCCCCTGCTCGTTGAGCTCGGACAGGTCGGCGATGACCTCGGCGACGTCGTTCTCACTCGCGGCGGACAGCGAGATCCCCCGCGCCAGGAGCGCGAGGCCCACGGTGTCGCTGAAGTCCTTGAGCATGCCGACCTTGCCCCGCAGGTCCTCCCGGGTGAACAGCTCGTCCACCGAGCCGATGGCGCGGTCGACGTGACGGGCGTCGTAGGCGATGCCCGTCAGCCCCGCCTGCCACGGCACGGAGTAGGCCTGCTCCGGGTCCCACGACGGCTTCGCGAGCGCCGGGATGATCCGCGCGGCGCTCTCGCCGGGACCGAACGGCTGCATGTACCCGGCCTGGACGAGGTTGGCCGCCATCCAGGTGGTGAGGGTGACGATGTCGGCGCCGACGGGCTCGTGCGCCTCGAGCTGAGGACGAATGGACTCGATGTACTCGTCGTTGTCCTCGATGACCTCCTGGTAGTCGACGGGGATGCCGGACTGCGCCTGGAAAGCAGCGAGGGTAGGGCGGCCTTCCGCGTCATCGACGTCGATGTAGTCCGGCCAGGTGGCCCACACGAGGGCCCGCTCCTCCGGGGCGGCACTGGAGAAGGTCGGGTCCGGGGTCACGGGCGTCGACGGGGTACTGGTCGGGCCCGCCTCGGGGTCCCCCGAGCACGCCGCCAGCGCGGCAGCGGCCGCGCCGAGGAAGGCGCGCCGTCCGACACGTCGAGGTGGCCGAGAAGTGCTCATCCGGCATAGTCTCCCGTCGCCGGGCCTCGCGAGCAACCAACAGTGGCAAGGATCTCAGCGACGACGTTGGCAGCGACCACACCAGAACAGGTTCCGGCCGGCCACCACGCGGGTGCGGATCCGTGACCCGCAGGTGTAGCACGCTTCCCCGTTGCGCTGGTACACCGCATACTCCCGAGGGAACGGACCGCTTCGTTCGTAGGCCGGACGACCACCCGCCTCGGCCTCATCGCGTCCCTGCCAGTCGACCAGGGTGAGCCGGTGATGGCGGTATGCGTCACTCGCGCTCTCGTCCAGCCCACGGAGGATCTCGCGGGCCTCCTCCAGCTGGTGCTCCATCGTGATGATCTGTCCGAAGGCGACCCCGATCGCGAGGAGGTCGACCAGGTCGTCCCAGATCCGCAGGAACGTCGCCGGGCGGATCTCCTTGGCGGGACGGAACGGGTCGACGCGGTGACGGAAGAGGACCTCGCAGCGGTAGAGGTTGCCGACGCCCGCGATGACCGACTGGTCCATGAGCGTCTCGGCGAAGGTCCGGCCGGTGCGGGCCATCCGGGCCAGGGCCCGCTCCGGCTCGTTGCTCTCGGTCCCGGCACGCAGCGGGTCCGGACCGAGCCGCGCGAGCGTGGCGTCCATCTCCTCGGGGGTGACGATCTCGACGACGGTCGCCCCGCGCAGATCGGCCACGTGTCGCTCGCCGACGAGTCTGAGCCGGACCGCGCCGACCGGCGCGGGCACGACTCCTTCGTACCCGGTGACGTCGAGCACCCCGATGAGACCCAGGTGGATGTTGAGGATGACGTCGCCCTCGAAGACGAGGAAGAGGTGCTTGCCCCAGGCCTCGGCCCGCTCGAGCAGGCGTCCGTCGATGAGGGCGGCGCCGTCGACGAAGCGCCCCTGCGGGCTGGACGCGCGAGGGCGGGTGCCCGCGAAGGCGCGGTCGAGGGTGAGCGCGAGGCGATGGAGCGTATGACCTTCGGGCATGGCCCGATGCTAGGCGGAGGGAACAGCCGAGAGGCGCACCACCGTCACTGCGCAGGGGTCTGGTCCACCTGCGGCTCTGGGTTGGACTCCGGCGCCGGAGCGGGCCGGGTGCGGGCCGTGGCACCGAGGGCCACTCCGGCGAGGGCCGGCACCAGAACGACAGCAGCGATGAACGGTGCCACGGTGGCCAGGTCGGAGAGCGCCGCGTCCGGCTCCCGGACCGCCCCGACCGCCCAGAAGCCGAGCGCTGCAAGCGCACCTGTGAGCAGCCACCGCAGCAGGACGGGACCGGTCGGCACGGTTCTCGTATCCCGCAGGGCCCAGAGGAAGGCGATGAGGGCGCCGGCGGCGAAGGCCAACAGCCCGGCACCGATGTTGGCGTCCGGGCCCGGGGCCAGCCAGACGACCAGCCACCCGGTCAGCTGCATGGCGACCACGATGACGACCGCTCGAACCAGGACCGCTCCGATGCTACGCATGCGCCCAACGCTCCTCCGTCCTCACCGCCGTCAGCAATGAGTGCCGGTACTCAGCGGTGCACAGTCCGGCTCAGCTCGCCTTCTTCTCCGCTGCCTTCTTGGTCGTGGCCTTCTTGGCTGTCGTCTTCTTCGCGGCGGACTTCTTCGCCGCCTGCTTCTTGGCGGGCTTCTTCGTCCCGGTCGTCCTCGACTCCGACTTCTTAGCGGTCGAGCGCTTGGCGGCCGTCTTCTTCGTCGTCGACGAGCCGTCGTCCTCATCACCGGCGTCATCATCGCCGGCGTCATCATCGCCGGCGTCGGACGACGACACCTCGCCCCGGGCTGCCTTGGCCCGCTCCACCGACCGGGAGAGAGCCGCGAGCAGGTCGATGACCTCGCCGGACTCCTCCGCGGGCTCGGCAGCGGGTGCCACCTCGCCGCCCTCGACCTTGGCCTTGACGAGCGCCTGGACGGCGGCGGCGTAGTCGTCCTCGTACTCCGCAGGGTCGTAGTCGCCGGCGAGCTGGTCGATGAGCATCTTGGCCATCGCCATCTCCTGCTTGCTCGCCTCACCATCGGAGCCGACGAACGCGAAGTCGGGAGAGCGGATCTCATCGGGCCAGAGCATCGTCTGCATGACGATGACGCCGTCCCGCACCCGCAGGACCGCCATCGTCATCCGGGTCCGGATCGAGACTGTGACGATGGCCATCCGGTTCTCGGACTCGAGGGCCTCGCGGAGCAGCACGTAGGGCTTGATCGCGGACTTGTCGGGCTCGAGGTAGTAGGACTTGTCCAGCAGCATGGGGTCGATCTGCTCGGCGGGGACGAACTTCTCGACCGAGATCTCCTTGGACGTCCGGGCCGGGAGATCCTTGAAGTCCTCGTCGGTGAGGACGACCATCTCGCCGTCCTCGGTCTCGTAGCCCTTCGCGATGTCGTCGTAGGCGACCTCCTCGCCGTCGATCGAGCAGATCCGCTTGTAGCGGATGCGGCCGCCGTCCTCGCGGTGCACCTGCCGGAACTGCACGTCGTGGTTCTCCGTCGCGGAGTACAGCCGGACGGGAACGTTCACCAGGCCGAAGCTGACCGCGCCTCTCCAGATTGCACGCATGAGACCAAGCATGCCGTGGTAGCAGGCTGAGAGGATAGGCATCGTGCCCGCCTCGCCCATGCTCGCGACGCCGGCGGACCGCGTCCCGACCGGCCCTGAGTGGGTGCACGAGGTCAAGTGGGACGGTATGCGCGTGCTGGCCGACCTGCGCAAAGGCCACCTGACGCTCACGTCCCGCAACGGCAATGACGTGACCGCCGCATACCCCGAGCTGGCGCCCCTCGCCGAGCTGTACGACGACGCCCTCCTCGACGCCGAGATCGTCGCCTTCGACGGCGGGGTGCCGAGCTTCGGCGCGCTGGCCGAGCGGATGCATGTGCGCAGCGCCAAGAAGGCTGCCACCCTGGCGGCGACCCGGCCCGTGACGCTCATGGTGTTCGACCTGCTGCGGCTCTTCGGCTCAGACCTGACGAGCCAGCCGTGGCAGGCGCGTCGGGAGCTCCTCGAGCGGCTCGACCTGAACGGGCCGCGGTGGCGGACGTCGCCGGTCTACGACGACGGGGAGCAGCTGCTCGAGGCCACGGCCGACCAGGGGCTCGAGGGCGTCATGAGCAAGCGGCGCACGAGTCCCTATCTGCCGGGGCGACGCTCGCCGGACTGGGTCAAGATCCCGCACCGCCCGCTCGTCAGCGCCGTCGTCGGCGGGTGGCGTCCGGAGACCGGCAGCGACAGCCGGCTCGGTGCCGTCCTCGTGGGGATGCCCGCCAAGGGTGGCCTGCACTTCATCGGCCGGGTGGGCTCCGGCCTCGCCGGCCGCGCCGGGGTCGCGATGAGCCGGACCCTCGCTCCCCTGCAGACGTCGACCAGCCCGTTCGTCACGCCGCTGCCCCGGGAGGACGCTCATCAGGCGAGGTGGGTGCGGCCCGAGGTGGTCGTCGACGTGCGGGCCCTGGGGCGTTCCAGCGGCGGTCGACTCCGCCAGCCGAGCTATGTCGCGACCCGCACCGACCTCTCACCCGCGGACCTCGAGGAGGACGACGATGCCTGAGCCCGAGGTCCAGAAGGTCGTCGTCGACGGTCGCCGGCTGCGACTGACGAGCCTGGACAAGATCCTCTACCCCGCCACGGAGACCACCAAGGGGGAGGTCCTCAACTACTACGCCCAGATCAGCGCCTACTTCCTGCCGCTGCTCGCCGACCGGCCGGTCACCCGGGTGCGCTATCCCCATGGCGTCAATGACATGTCCTTCTTCGAGAAGAACCTCCCCTCCGGTGCGCCGAGCTGGATGACCCACACGAGCTTCGACGAGATGACGTACCCATTCGTCCCCGATGTGGCCACGCTGACCTATCTGGTCAATCTCAACTCCATCGAGTTCCACATTCCGCAGTGGCGCGTGAATGCCGATGGCCAGCCGGACAATCCCGACCGTCTCGTTCTCGATCTCGATCCGGGGAGGCCAGCCGGTCTGAAGGAGTGCGCCGTGGTGGCGCTCAGACTCCGGGAACGCCTCGAAGGACTCGGGCTGGAACTCATTCCCGTGACTTCCGGGAGCAAGGGAATGCAGCTCTATGCCTCACTCGGGGGCGACCTGACCTCGGACCAGGTCCGCGATCTGGCACAACAGCTCGCTCAGGAGATGACGAAGAAGTTCCCTGACCTCGTCCTGTGGAAGATGACGAAGTCCCTCCGCCCCGGGAAGGTCTTTCTCGACTGGAGCCAGAATGTGGCGGCCAAGACGACCATCTGCCCCTATTCCATGCGTGGTCGGGAACTGCCCAATATCGCCGCCCCCCGCACCTGGGACGAGGTCGAGACCGGTGCCTCCGGGGGGAGGTTCGAGCAGGTGATGTTCGACGACGTGCTGGATCGCATCGACGAGCTCGGCGACCTGGCTGCGCCGCTTCACTAGGCGTTCTGCTCACCGATTGCGGCGCGCTCCGGTCCTTCGTCCTGGTCCTTGTCGCGGGCAGCCACTGCACGTCACGCACCCGGGCAGCGCATAGATCAGGCAGCAGGAGGTGCGCCGCCGGTCCGGTTCGAGGGCACCAGGAGCGGCGACCCGGAGCGCGTCGGCCCACATATCGGCGACCATTCCGAGGCGCTGGTGACTGCTCATCCGTCGGGACGAGCGGTAGGCCCGAGCCAGTGGCTCGGCGACTGCGCGGTAGTCGGACTCCGCCGACTCCAGACGATGTGCCAGGTCCCCGGCCAGCTGCTCCAACGGGCCGGTCTCGACGAGGGCAGGCACGCCGCCGGGCCCGAGCTCGAAGCTAAGAACAGCGAGGTCGCGCACCCGCATACCGGCTGCGGCGGCCAGGGCGGCGGTATGCGCGGGCACCTGGAGCAGGTACTGCAGGACGAAAGCCCCACTCACCTGGACAGGAGCATCGACGCCGTACCACCTGCGGTGGTCTGCGAGGACCGCAGCCTGCCAGCCGGCGACGTCGTCAGTGAGCCGACGCGGGAGCGGCCGGCCGGTGGAGCGGAACCGCAACCACCCGTGCACCGCAGACAGCCGAGAGGCGGCCTTTCCCGCATCGGGGACGACCGCCGCTCGGCGGGCGGTCGAACCACCCTCAGTCATGCTCAGCCGTGCGCCGCGGCGTAGGCCTCCTTGACCTTGGAGCTGATCCGGCCGCGGTCGGCGACCTTGAAGCCGTTCTCCCGGGCCCACTGGCGGATCGCCTCGAGGTCCTCCTTGCCGCCGGAGGAGCCGGCCGAACCCGTGCGACGACGACCGCCGACGCGGGTGGCGTGGGCCGTCCAGACCGCGAACGCGTCACGCAGCTTGGCGGCGTTGTCGTCGCTGAGGTCGATCTCGTAGCTCACACCGTCGAGTGCGAAGGAAATGGTCTCGGTAGCGTCCGAACCGTCCACATCGTCGATGAGCTTGGTGATTGTGCGCTTTGCCACGTGCTTGTTTCTCCGATCGTCGCGAATAGCGGAAGACGTTCAGGTGCCTGAGAAATTGCGTACTCACGTTACATCCGGTTTGTCGATCTGGCAAACGATATGCTGCACCGACGACAAGCCCACAACACCGGCGCCTGCCCCTCGGAAGGAAGGCAACGACGGAGCGGGGAACAATAGGGATCCGGCTACTGCGTGAAAACCAGGTCGGATCCACGCCGGATCAGTTCTGCGAGCGTGCCGATGCTGCGCTCCGGACGACGGGAGCCGAATTTCAGTTACACGGATTCCGGACCTGACGGCGCGGACGGCTGGGCCTCGTCGGACTGATCCTGTGCAGGCGCCTCATCGGGGTGATTCACTCCAGGGCCAGCATCGGAATTCGAGTCCTTGCCGTAGGCCTTCTCCAGTCTCGCGATCGCGGCGCGCTCGTTGCGGTCCGCATTGAAGATCGCCCGCATGACGATGAAGCAGACGAGGAGGAATCCAAGGAAAGGCAGCAGTCCGGCAAGAATGAGCCAGGCCGTGTTCCAGAAATCATTCATGTAAAAGAGTCACCTAAGCCTCGGGACGCAGGTGTGGGAAGAGAATCGTCTCGCGCAGCGTGGCACCGGTGAAGAGAGCGATGAGCCGGTCGACCCCCAGGCCGAGTCCACCCATCGGCGGTGCGCCGTACTCCAGCGCCCGGAGGAAGTCCTCGTCGAGCTGCATCGCCTCCGGGTCCCCACCGGCGGCTCGCAGCGACTGCTCGGTGAGCACCTGACGCTGGATGACCGGATCGACGAGCTCGGAGAAGCCGGTGCCCCGCTCGACGCCGGCGATGATGAGGTCCCAGGCCTCGATGTGGCCCGATCGGCTCCGGTGCGGACGCGCCAGCGGCTGCGCGATCGCGGGGTAGTCACACAGAAAGGTCGGTTGCAGAAGTCGTGGCTCGACGAGCTCGGAGAGCAGCTCGAGGAAGACCTTGTCCTTCTCCGAGGCCGGGTCGATCTCGACGCCGTGCGCAGCCCCGTAGGCCAGCAGGGTCTCCCGTGGGGTGTCGATCGTGACCTCTTCGCCGACGACCTCGCTCACCGCCTCGTAGACCGGCAGCCAGCGCCACTCCCCGTCCAGGTCGATGGTCCCGTTCGCGGTCTCGATCTGCCGCGAGCCGAGGGCATCCGCGACCCCGAGGATGACGTCCTGGATGACCCGGGCGATGGTGTGCTGGTCACCGTAGGCCTCGTAGACCTCGAGCATCGTGAACTCGGGGCTGTGCGTCGCGTCCACTCCCTCGTTGCGGAAGATCCGACCCATCTCGTAGACCTTGTCGACGCCGCCGACGACGGCCTTCTTGAGATTGAGCTCCAGGGCGATCCGCAGCACCATCTCCTGGTCGAACGCGTTCATGTGCGTGCGGAACGGACGGGCCGCGGCGCCGCCGTGGATCAGCTGGAGGATCGGCGTCTCGACCTCGACGAAGCCCTGCTCATCAAGGATCCGGCGGGTCGTGGCCAGCGTGGTGGCCTTGAGACGCACCATGTCCCGGGCTTCCTGCCGCACGATGAGGTCGGCATAGCGCTGGCGGACCCGGGCCTCCTCGGAGAGGTCCTTGTGGAGAACGGGGAGAGGCCGAAGGGCCTTGCTCGCCATCGACCACGAGGAGGCCATGACGGAGAGCTCGCCGCGCTTGCTGCAGATGACCCGACCGGTGACGAAGACGTGGTCACCCAGGTCGACGAGCGACTTCCAGTCGGCGAGGGACTCCTCCCCCACCTCGGCGAGGCTGAGCATCACCTGGAGTCGGGTGCCGATCCCCTCCTGCAAAGTCCCGAAGGCGAGCTTTCCGGTATTCCGGATGAACATGAGTCGGCCGGCGACGGTGACGACCTCATCGGTCTCCTGACCCGCCTCGAGGTGCCCCCAGCGCTCGCGGACCTCGGCCAGCGTGTGGGTCCGAGGACTCTCGACGGGGTAGGCCTCCCGGCCGCTGGCGAGGATCCGCTCCCGCTTCGCCCGACGGATCTGCATCTGCTCGGGCAGGTCGGGCTGAGTGGGGTCTGCCGGCGCGTCGGCAGCAGGAGGAGCGGTGTCGGTCACCGAAGAATCCTATGCCTCCTCGGGCAGAGCTCCATCTTCGCCCCCTGTGGGGTGGGGACGGGTCAGCCTCCGGTGGCGACGATGTCAAGGGCGATGTCGAGGATCGGCGAGGAGTGGGTCAGCCCCCCGACGCTGACGTAGTCGACCCCGGTCATCGCCACCTCCCGCGCGTTCTGCAGCGTCAGACCTCCGGTCGCCTCCAGCTCGACGTCGTGATTCGTCGCGCGGACGGCGCGCACGGTGGCCGCGAGCTCCTCGCGCTCGAAGTTGTCGAGGAGCAGGAACCGGGCGCCGGCCCGGACGGCCTCTATCGCCTCCTCCTGGCTCGTCGCCTCGACCTCGACGGACACCTCCGGGAAGGCCCGCCGCACGGCCTCGTAGGCCGCGGTGATCGAGCCGGCCGCCAGCTTGTGGTTGTCCTTGATCATCGCGACGTCGAACAGGCCCATCCGCTTGTTCCGGCCGCCTCCGGCGCGCACCGCATACTTCTCCAGCGCACGCAGGCCGGGGGTCGTCTTGCGGGTGTCGAGGACGACACAGCCGGTCCCATTCAGCGCCTCCGCCCACTGTCTCGTATGCGTCGCCACCCCGCTCATCCGGCAGACCAGGTTGAGGATGGTCCGCTCCGCCATGAGGACCACGCGCGTCGGGCCGGAGAGGATCGCGATGACATCATCGCGGGCCACGCCGTCGCCGTCGTCGACGCAGACGTCAACCTGGACCGGGTCGGCGCCCAGGCGCCGGCTCACGGCGTCGAGGACGAGCTCGATCGCCGCCACCCCGGCGACGACGCCTCCGGCCCGGGCGACCACGTGCGCGGTCGTCGACTGCTCGGCGGGGATGGTGGCGAAGGTCGTGACGTCCAGCGGCTCACCGGGTCCCAGATCCTCGTCGAGAGCGACCTCGATGAGGGAGGACATGGCCTCCAGCGGGACCTCGGCGTCATGGACTGTCATGGGCTCGCCTCCTCGTGCGGTTCTGAAGTGTGCGGTTCTGAAGTCATGTGCGAGGGACTGTCGGGCTCGGGGATCACGGGCTCGTGGCCGGCGATCTCGGCGAGCGCGGCGGTGACGACGGGCTGTTCAGGCACCTCTGCGAAGGCCACCTCCAGCGTGCCGTCCTCGCGCCGCCAGAGGTGCAGATGACCACGCCACGCGTCCCGGGCGTGCGGGAAGTCGCTGCGGAGGTGGCCGCCGCGGGTCTCCTCACGAAGTGCGGCAGCCAGGGTGAGGGCCTGACCGAGGTGGAGGAGGTTGGTCGTCTCCCAGGTCTGCGGTCCGGGGCCGGCCTCGGTGGCGGGCAGTGCTGCGTGAGCGACGAGCTCCTCTGCCGTCGCGCGCAGGCTCGCCGCCGAGCGCACTGCACCGGCGCCGCGCGTCATGGCGGCCTGGATGTGCACCCGGTGATGGGCGTCGCAGGCCGCCTCGGCGCCGTCCAGACGCGTCGGCCGGGTCGGCGGGAGCTCGTCGCGGGCCAGCCGTGAGGCGAGGTCGTCGGCGACCCGACGCGCGAACACCAGGCCCTCGAGAAGGGAGTTCGAGGCGAGGCGGTTGGCGCCGTGGACCCCGGTGCACGAGACCTCGCCGCACGCATACAGCCCTTCGAGCGAGGTCCGGCCGCGCAGGTCGGTGCGCACGCCGCCGGAGGCGTAGTGCTGGGCCGGAGCGACCGGGATCAGCTGGGTGGCCGGGTCGAAGCCGAGCTCCCGCAGCCGGCGGGTGATGCCGGGGAAGCGGTCGAGGAGGAACCCCTCACCGAGGTGCCGGCAGTCGAGGAGGACGTGGTCGGCGCCGGTCTGCTCCATCCTGGCGACGATCGCCCGCGCGACCACGTCCCGGGGGGCGAGGTCGCCCTGCGGGTGGATCCCGGGCATGAACCGCTCGCCATTCACGTCCACGAGGAACGCACCCTCGCCGCGGACGGCCTCCGAGATGAGGGGCTGCTGACCGCTCGATCCCGGTCCGAGCCACAGGACGGTCGGGTGGAACTGGACGAACTCCAGGTCGCCCATGACGGCACCGGCCCGCAGGCACATGGCCATGCCGTCGCCGGTCGCCACCGACGGGTTGGTCGTCGCGGAGTAGATCTGGCCGAGACCACCGCTGGCCAGGACGACAGCACGGGCATGACCGGCTCCGATGCCGTTGATCTCACCTTCGCCGATCACATGGAGGGTGACTCCGCAGACCCGGCCGACGTCGTCCTGGAGGAGGTCGACGACGAGAGCGTGCTCGATCACCTCGATGCCCGGGTCGTCGAGCACCGCATGCAGCTGGGCGATGAGCGCCCGGGAGATCTCCGCGCCCGTTGCATCACCCCCGGCATGGGCGATCCGGTCCATGCCGTGGCCGCCCTCGCGGGTGAGCTTGATCCGGCCGCCGGTGTCGGTGTCGAACTGGGCTCCGAGATCGATGAGCTCGTGGACCCGCGAGGGTCCCTCCTCGACGAGCGCGCGCACCGCGTCCTCGTCGCACAACCCGACTCCGGCGACGAGCGTGTCGACGAGGTGGGCGTCCGGAGAGTCCTCCGGCGCGAGCGCGGCGGCGATCCCGCCCTGGGCCCACTGCGTCGAGCCCTCCGACAGGACCGTCTTGGTGACGAGGAGGACCTTGTCGACCTGCTGGCGCAGCGACAGTGCCACGTTGAGTCCGGCGATGCCTGAGCCGACGACGATGACGTCGGCGGTGGTCACCCACCCCGGTGGCGGCGCAACCAGCCGACGCGGCAGGTGCGGGACCGTGATGCCCGGCGGCACCGCATACGGGGTGCCGAGGTCGTGGAGATCCTGCACGTCAGCCTCGGAACGGCAGTTCAGGAAGCACTGTCGACGTGCCCCGAGCCGGCCCCCACCCACCCGGGCCCACTGGGGGCGTCCGGGCGGACCGCGGGCACGTCCGAGAACACCTCGAGAGCACCGCCTCCCGGTCCCACGAGGACCGGCATGTTGTCGATGAGCCGGGTGGTGCCCACCCGACCGGCGACCGCGAGGAGGGCCTCACCGCGGTACCACTCGGGGACGTCCTCGAGCGTCGTCGGGTGGACGAGCACGAGGTAGTCGATGAGGACCAGGGGCTCACGCACGAGGACCGCCCGGGCCGCCCGTCGGATCGCGGACGGGCCCTCGGAGGCAGCGGCCGCCCCGGCCTGCAGTGCCCGCGACAGACAGAGAGCGGTCACCCGGTCGTACTCGGTGAGGTACATGTTGCGCGAGCTGAGGGCGAGGCCGTCGCTCTCCCGGACCGTGGCCACCGAGATGACCTCGACGGGGAAGTCGAGATCCTGCACCATCCGGCGGATGAGGAGCAGCTGCTGGGCGTCCTTCTGACCGAAGTAGGCCTGGTGGGCGCGCGTGAGGTGGAGCAGCTTGCCGACGACGGTCAGCACCCCGTCGAAGTGACCCGGCCGGGCCTGGCCCTCGAGGACGTTGCCCAGCGGGCCGGCAGAGATGCGCACACCGGGGTCGCCGTCGGGATAGATGACGTCCGGCGTGGGTGCGAAGACGAGGTCGACCCCCTCGCGGGTGCAGATCTCCATGTCGGCGTCGAACGTGCGCGGGTAGCGCGAGAGATCCTCCTTCGGCCCGAACTGGAGCGGGTTCAAAAAGATCGTGACGATGACGTGGTCCGCCCGGCGGCGGGCCTCCCGGATGAGGGTGGCGTGCCCCTCGTGCAGCGCCCCCATCGTCATGACGACAGCGACCAACCCGTCGAGGATGCTGGCTCGTGCCTCGCGCAGCTCCGACCTGGTGCGGGCCACGACGGGAGGCTTCGCGCCACGCTCGTCGGCGTCTCCTCCGTCAGCCTGGAGCGAGGTGGAACCAGCGGGTTGCGTCGTCATTGCTCGCTCCTTGGATCGGCTAGCGCATCGAGCACCGGACCTGCGAGATCGGGCCGGAGTCGGCCGCTCTCGACCGCCCGGGCCGCTGTCGCGGTGGCCAGCGCCCGATAGGTCGTCACGACGTCCGGAACCCGCTCCTGCAGGACCTGGAGGTGCGTTCTCACCGTACCCACATCACCGCGGGCGACGGGACCGGTGAGGGCGGCATCACGCAGCCGCAGCGCGTTGTCGAGTGCGGCGGCCAGCAACGGACGCAGGACGTGCGCGGGCTGGTCGACGCCGGCGCTGTCGAGGATCTGCATGGCCTGGGAGGTGAGCGTGACGAGGTGGTTCGACCCGTGCGCGAGGGCGCAGTGGTAGGCGATCCGGTCCTCCTCGGCGATCGTCACCGGCTCCGCCCCCATGTCGAGGACGAGGGCGGCCGCGATCGGCAGGACACGCTCATCGGCCGTGACGCCGAAGCAGCAGTCGGGGAGCCTCTCGAGGTCGAGCGCGGTGCCGGTGAAGGTCATCGCCGGGTGCAGAGCGATCGGGAAGGCGTGGTGCGTCCGGACCGGGTCGAGGACGTTCGCGCCGTGCCGACCGCTGGTGTGCGCGACGATCTGACCGGCCTGCCAGACGCCGGTCGTCGAGAGGCCACGCGCGAGGTCGGCGAGCGCGTCGTCGGGAACGGCGAGGAGCACGAGCTCGGCCGCCTCGACGACCTCGGGAACCGTGCGGACGGGCACCCCGGGCAACAGGTCCTCGGCCCGGTCTCGCGACTGCTGGCTCACGGCGCTCACCGCGACCACCTGGTGGCCGGCGCGGGCCAGCGCCGCACCGAGCACGGCACCGACCTTGCCCGCACCCACGACTCCTACGGCGAGGCGGGCGGGATGCTCGGGTGACTCGCTCACGGACGGCGACCCTACCGCATGGCCGCGGAGCAGGCTGACAAGCAACCTTGACATATGACAAGGTTGCTTGACACAGTGGGGCGATGCAGAGCATCCTCCCGAGCCTGCGCGCCGAGCGCGGCCTCTCCCAGGCCGCGCTCGCGCAGGCGCTCGGGGTCTCCCGGCAGACCATCAACTCGATCGAGGTGGGCAGGTACGACCCCTCACTTCCCCTCGCCATCCGGATCGCGCGCTACTTCGACCGCACGGTCGAGGAGGTCTTCGTCCTCCCGGAGGACGAGTGAGCGCGGCCGGCCCCCGCCCGTGGCGGCAGGCCTGGCACGAAGCGCTGTACGGACCCTCGGGTCTGTATGCGCAGCACACCCCGCACGAGCACTTCACCACGGCCACCTCCCCCGGCCTCGTGGATGTCCTCGCCGAAGCCGTCCTCGCACTGATGCGCCGGGAAGGACTGTCTACGCTCGTCGACCTCGCAGCCGGTGGTGGCGAGCTCGCCTCCGCCGTGGTGGAGCTCGCGCCGGACATCACGGTGCGCTGCGTCGAGGTGCGACCGCGACCGGCGGACCTGGACCCCCGGATCGACTGGCTGCCCTCCCTGGGTGGCGCCGCGTTGCCCGATGCGCTCCACTCGCTCACCGGGGCACTCGTGCTGGCCCACGAGTGGCTCGACAACGTCCCCTGCACCATCGCCGAGCGCGTGGGCCCCGCCCTTCAGGAGGTATGCGTGGGCGCGGACGGCACCGAGTCGCTCGGGGGCGCGGTGGACGAGGCCGAGGCCGCGTGGGCGGAGCGGTGGTGGCAGCAGGGTGAGCGCATCGAGATCGGGCTCCCACGCGACGAGGCCTGGGCCGACCTGGTCTCCCGTCTCGACGACGGCCTCGCCGTCGCGGTCGACTACGGCCACCAGCGGGAGGCGCGGCCGGAGACCGGTTCGCTCACCGCATACCGGCGCGGGGGGCTGGTCACTCCGGTGCCGGACGGCTCGTGCGATCTCACCGCCCATGTCGCCGTCGACTCCCTCGAGCACGACCGGCTGGTCCTCCAACGCGACCTGCTGCGAGAGCTGGGCCTGGTGCCGGCTCCTCCGGATCATGCTCTGGCGAGCACCGACCCGGGCGGCTACCTCCGGGCCCTGGCGCACCGGTCAGCGGTCGCGGCGATGACCGATCCCAGCGGGCTGGGCGGGTTCTGGTGGGTGCTCCGCAGGGTGGTCCGCTCGTCCGCCTGAGTCACCACACGCCCGACGCTGCATCCCCCTCGATCGTCGCGGTGATGCGGCAGACTGGCACCGTGACCCCGGACGCACCCGCCCCGACCTCGGAGCCACGCGTGCTCGACGTCGGCGTCGGAGCGGGCGGGCTGGCCACGGCCGACATGGTCCTCAACATCGGACCGCAGCACCCTGCCACCCATGGCGTGCTCCGGCTCCGCATCGTCCTCGACGGCGAGCGCATCATCAGCGCCGACCCCATCATCGGCTACATGCACCGCGGGGCGGAGAAGCTCTTCGAGGTCCGCGACTACCGGCAGATCATCGTCCTCGCCAACCGGCACGACTGGCTCTCGGCGTTCAGCAACGAGCTGGGGGTCGTCCTCGCGGTCGAGCACCTGCTCGGCATGGAGATCCCGGAGCGTGCCACCTGGCTGCGGACCCTGCTCGCCGAGCTCAACCGGGTGCTCAACCACCTCATGTTCCTCGGCTCCTACCCGCTCGAGCTGGGGGCCATCACCCCGATCTTCTACGCCTTCCGCGAGCGGGAGGACCTCCAGGCGGTGCTCGAGGAGGCCTCCGGCGGGCGGATGCACTACATGTTCAACCGGGTCGGCGGGCTGCAGCAGGACGTGCCGGCCGGGTGGCTCGGTCGCGTGAGCGAGGCGGTGTCCGCCGTCCGCACGAAGATGTCCGACATCGAGTCCCTCCTCGTCGGCAACCCGATCCTGCAGGGCCGCACGGCGGGGGTGGGGGTTCTCCCGCCCGAGCTGATCCACGCATACGGAGTGAGCGGGCCGATCGCCCGGGCGAGCGGTGTGGACGTCGATCTGCGGCGGGATGCGCCGTATCTCGCGTACGGCGAGCTGTTCGCTCCCGGCGGGCCCGGTCGGGTGGTCACCCGCACGGCCGGCGACGCGCTCGCCCGGCTCGAGGTGCTGCTGGAGCAGGTGCACGTCTCCCTCGACCTGGCCGACGCGTGCCTCGACCGACTGGGCTCGCTCCCGCAGGGCCCGGTCAACCAGCGGCTGCCGAAGGTGCTCAAGGTCCCCGAGGGCGAGCACTACGTCGCGACCGAGAACCCCCTCGGTTTCAACGGCTACTTCCTCGTCTCCCGTGGCGAGAAGACCCCGTGGCGGCTCAAGCTGCGCTCGGCCTCGTTCTCCAACGTCCAGGTGCTCCGGGAGATGCTTCCCGGATGCCTCGTCGCGGACATGGTCTCGGTGCTCGGCTCGATGTTCTTCGTCGTGGGCGACGTCGACAAGTAGCCCTCAGCGGCGGAGCACGCTCACCGCGAAGTCGGCGTCCTCGGTCCACGGCCGCAGGTCCCACGTGGCGAACCGGTGCTCCAGCCGCAACCCGGCGCCTGGAGCGGCCGCGTCGAGGTCCGCCGGCCGGAAGCCCCGGTCGATGCGACACCCGATGACGACGAAGCCGTCCGGGACGACATGGGCCGCGACCCTGCGCACCGCCTCGGCGCGGTGCTCGGGCGTGATGAAGTCCATGACATTGCCTGCGATGAGGGCTCCGTCGAAGGACTCCTCCTCTCCCTGTGCCGCCAGGTCGAGCGTGGCGAGATCGCCGACGAGCCACGTCGCGTCCGGGTGGTCCGTGCAGGCGGCGTCGATGAGGATCGGATCGATGTCGACGCCCACGACGCGGTGACCAAGGCGGGAGAGATACCCTCCGTGGCGGCCAGGCCCGCACCCGGCATCCAGCAGGCGCGCCCGGCGAGGGGCGAGGACGTCGACGAGCCGCGCCTCCCCGTACAGGTCGGCGCCCTCGGCGGCCATCCCCCGGAACCGCTCGATGTACCAGCGGGAGTGCTCGGGATCCTGCAGCCCCGGCCAGCTCGACGTCCCAGGACCAGTTGTCATGTCACCTCCACCACCCTTCCGTGCCACGCCTCTCTTCCACGCGGACTCGCTCGGCTCTCCGGTCAATCCTCCCCCGCCCGGTCGCGGTCCGCGTCATCCTCTCCGTTGCGCCCCTCTGGCGGCAGCCGGCACCAGTGCTGGGCGACCAGACCCGTCACAGCGAGCACGAGGCCCGACGCGATGAGAACGCTCAGGGGTAGCAGCTGGCGGGCGTAGGGAGTGAGGTCGCGGTCCGGGAGCAGGATCACGAGGTGACCGAGGAACCATCCTGCGACGGCGGCACCGGTGATGGACCCGGCCTGCGCCAGGCTGAGGATCCGCGCCGCGCGCAGTCCGGTGAGAGACCTCGACCCGCCGCGCTGGTAACTGCGCACCTGCCAGCCGCTCCACAGGACGAGCCCGGCGAGGAGGAGCACCACCGCGACCGTCAGCCATACGGGAGCCTGGAGGAGGCGGCCGGACCGCGTGTAGAGGCGCCACACGATCGCCGAGACAAGGGTGGTGCCGATGAGGACCGCGACGAGCTGCCGACCCCGCACCCCCTCCCTCAGCATCCGGCGCCCCCACCTGAACGCTCCGAGGACGGCCCGAGTGGCTCGGGCACCGGTCGGACCCCGCTGGTGTCCACCTGTGCCACGAGCTCGGCAACTCGCTGCGGTCTGTCGTCGATCCGTAGGACGGCATCCGGATCCGCCTGCAGCCACGGCACCAGGACGAAGCCGCGCTCGTGGGCTCGGGGGTGCGGCAGCGTGAGGCGCTCGGAGCTGCTGAGGACATCGGTCCCGGTGGCCGGATCGCCGTACTGAATCAGGTCGAGGTCGAGCGTCCTTGGCCCCCAACGGATCTCGCGCACCCGTCCTGACTCCGCCTCGATCTCGTGGAGGGTCCTCAGGAGGGCGGTGGGTGAGAGTCGGGTCAGTCCGACGGCTACGGCGTTGAGGAAGTCCGGCTGCTCGGGGCCGCCGACGGGATCGGTCTCGACGAGGTCGGAGACAGCGAGGCCGGCGGTGAGCACCCGCTCCGCAAGGGCCCGTCGAGCCCGCTCGAGAGTGGCGCGGCGATCGCCGAGGTTGGCACCCAGAGCGACGACAGCGGGCACGAGGGGTCGGTCCCGCCTGACCCGGACGAGGACGTCCCCGAAGGGCACGCCCACGGGCGCCGACGGCTTGTGCACGGTCACGGTGACGGTCTCCAGCCGCAGTCGCCCGGACTCCGTGGCGAGGACATCCTCGGCGATGACCGTCGCCAGCCGCTCGATGAGGTCGAAGGGCTCCCCCTCGATGCGGCGCACGACGAGCTGGCCGACCTCGCCGTAGTTCACGGTCTCGGCGAGGTCGTCGCTCTCCCCGGCAGGGCCGAGGTCGAGCTCGAGGGAGACGTCGACGACGAACTCCTGCCCGTCCCGCTTCTCGTGCTCGAAGACCCCGTGGAAGCCCGTGGCGCGGATCCCGAGGACCTCGATGACGTCACGCACCGGTGTCGCCTCCGGTATCCCGTCGGACCGGTCGCGCCCGTCCCCTCACGGCGCGGCGCGCCAGCCAGAGAGCGTTGGCGACATCCATCGCGTCGATCGTGGACCGGACGTCGTGCACCCGCACGCCCCACACCCCCAGATCGCAGAGGTATGCGCTGGTCACCGCGGTCGCCACGTCCCGCTCGAGCGGGGGTCGGGACTGACCCTCGGGGCGCCCGACCGCCCCGAGGAAGCCCTTGCGGCTCGTGCCGACGATGACCCGGTGCCCCTGGGCCATGAGCTCAGGGAGGGTGGCGAGGAGCTGCCAGTTGTGCTCGAACGACTTCGCGAAGCCGAGACCGGGGTCGACGATGATGCGCTCCGGTGCGACACCGGCGGCGACGAACTCCCCCACCCGCTCACTGAGCTCGGAGATGACCTCGCCGGTGACGTCGCTGTAGGTCGCGCGCTGCTGCATGTCCCGGCTGTGTCCGCGCCAGTGCATGACGATGACGTCCACGCCGACCTCGGCGGCGGTCCTCGCCATCCGTGGGTCGGCGAGGCCCCCGCTCACGTCGTTGATGTAGGCCGCGCCGACCTCGACGGCCCGCCGGGCCACCTCGGAGCGCATCGTGTCGATGGAGACGGTGAGACCGGCCCGGGCAATGGCCTCGACCACCGGGATCGTGCGCTGCAGCTCCTGCTCGATCTCGACCCGGTCCGCACCGGGGCGCGTCGACTCGCCGCCGACGTCGATGATATCCGCCCCCTCGGCAGCGAGCTCCTGGGCATGCGCGACAGCCACGTCGGGGTCGATGAACAGGCCGCCGTCGCTGAAGGAGTCGGGGGTGACGTTGAGGACCCCCATGACGACGGGCCTGGTCCCTGCGCCTGCGTCTGCATCCATCGACGGGGACGACGACGTGCTCATCGAAGGGGTCGGCGGCGTGGTCATCGGCGGGTCGCCTCAGCCCCGGCGCCCGCCGAGCAGTAGCGCCATCGCCTCGGACCTCGTCGTGGGGTCGCGGAGCAGGCCGCGCACCGCCGAGGTGATCGTGCTCGCGCCCGGCTTGCGGACCCCCCGCATGGACATGCAGAGGTGCTCGGCCTCGATGACGACGATCGCGCCACGGGCGTCGAGGTGCGTCATCAGGGCGTCGGCGATCTGGGTGGTGATGCGCTCCTGGACCTGAGGCCGGCGGGCGAACACGTCGACGAGCCGGGCGAGCTTGGACAGTCCGGTGACCGTCCCGTTGGAGGCCGGGATGTAGCCGATGTGGGCCTGGCCGTGGAAGGGCAGCAGATGGTGCTCGCACACCGAGTACAAGGGGATCTCCCGCACGATGACCATCTCGTCGTGGTCGATCTCGAAGGTGCGCGCGAGCACGTCCTCGGGCCGCTGGTGCAACCCGGCGAAGAGCTCGATCGCTGCCCGGGCGACGCGCCCCGGGGTGTCCTGCAGACCATCGCGGTCAGGGTCCTCGCCGATGGCGGAGAGGAACTCGCGCACCGCAGCCTCGGCACGCGCCAGATCGACGCCTGGGCCCGCCGGAGCCTCGTCGCCCACCGGAGCCGCGTCGCCCACCGGCTCAGTGGTCACGGGTATCGACCTGACCCCCGTCCGGGACCTCGACCACCTGGGTCGGTGGCCGCTCGGGATCGGGACCTGCCCCGGCGCGCGCCGCCTGGTCGATCTTCTCCTCGACGACCGGGTCACCCTGGTTCACGGTGCTCCCGGCGGGAGCACCCGATCCGTCGATGGCCCGTCCGTTGAGCGCGGCCTCCTCGGCCGGGGTGAGCACCGGCGGCTTGTCGGAGTGCACGCGCAGTCCGCTGGACAGCCACGTGGGACGCAGTGGACGCTTGCGGACACTGGCGAAGATCTCGGCGAGCTCCGCGGCGTTGAGGGTCTCGTGCTCGAGGAGCTCCAGGACGAGCCGGTCGAGGATGTCCCGGTTGTCGTTGATGACGTGCCAGGCCTCGTCGTGCGCGGCGTCGATGAGTCGGCGGACCTCGTCGTCGACGATCGCCGCGATCTCCTCCGAGTAGTCGCGCTGGTGGCCCATGTCCCGGCCGAGGAAGACCTCACCCTGGCTCTGGCCGAGCTTGACCGCGCCGACCCGCTCGCTCATGCCGTACTCGGTGACCATCTTGCGGGCCATCGCTGTGGCCTTCTCGATGTCGTTCGCGGCGCCGGTGGTCGGGTCGTGGAAGACGATCTCCTCCGCCACGCGGCCCCCGAGGGCGTACGCGAGCTGGTCGAGGATCTCGTTGCGGGTCGTGGAGTACTTGTCGTCGAGCGGCATGACCATCGTGTAGCCGAGGGCCCGTCCGCGCGGCAGGATCGTCACCTTCGTCACCGGGTCGGTGTGGTTCATGGCCGCCGCGACGAGGGCATGCCCACCCTCGTGGTACGCCGTGATCTTGCGCTCCTTGGCGGACATGATCCGGGTCCGCTTCTGCGGGCCGGCGATGACCCGGTCGATGGCCTCGTCGAGGACCGTGTCGTCGATGAGGTGCTTGTCGGAGCGGGCCGTGAGCAGGGCGGCCTCGTTGAGCACGTTGGCCAGGTCGGCACCGGTGAACCCCGGCGTCCTGCGGGCGACCGCGAGGAGGTCGACGCCTGGTGCCATCGGCTTGCCCTGCGCGTGGACCTCGAGGATGCGGTGCCGCCCGATCATGTCGGGGTTCTCGACGGAGATCTGCCGGTCGAAGCGGCCGGGCCGCAGCAGCGCCGGGTCGAGGATGTCGGGACGGTTCGTCGCGGCGATGAGGATGACGTTGGTCTTGACGTCGAAGCCGTCCATCTCGACGAGCAGCTGGTTGAGGGTCTGCTCGCGCTCGTCGTGCCCGCCGCCCAGGCCGGCGCCGCGGTGGCGGCCGACGGCGTCGATCTCGTCGACGAAGACGATCGCGGGAGCGTTGGTCTTGGCCTGCTCGAAGAGGTCTCGGACACGGGAGGCGCCGACACCGACGAACATCTCGACGAAGTCGGAGCCGGAGATCGAGTAGAACGGCACCCCGGCCTCACCGGCGACGGCCCGGGCCAGGAGGGTCTTACCCGTTCCGGGCTGGCCGTAGAGGAGCACACCCTTGGGGATCTTCGCCCCGACGGCGAGGAACTTCGCCGGCTCGCGGAGGAACTCCACGATCTCGTGCAGCTCCTCGACCGCCTCGTCCGCTCCGGCGACGTCCGCGAAGGTGACCTTGGGGGTGTCCTTCGTCGCGAGCTTGGCGCGGGACTTGCCGAACTGCATGACCCGGCCGCCGCCGCCCTGGGACTGACTGATGAGGAACCAGAAGAGCAGGACGAGCAGCACGATCGGCGCGAACGTCATGAAGAACGTCCAGAACGCGGAGGAGCGCTCGATGGTGTCGTTGTAGCCGCCCTCGCCGACCTGCTCGTTGATGAGGGCGACGATCTGCTCGGCGCGGGCGTCGACGAACTCGGTGCGGACCGACGTGGCGTCCTTCACGGACTCGTCCGGGCTCGTGTAGGTCTGCCCCTCGACGAGGTCCAGGTCGAGAACGTTCTCGGAGGTCATCTTGGCGCGCTCGACATGCCCCTCCCGGAGGAGCTGCTCGGCCGCCATCGTGTCGATGCGGGGGTACCCGCCGTCCCCACCGGAGGAGAACAGGGCGAAGGCGATGGCGATCGCGATGAAGAGCCAGAAGATCGGCGTGCGGAAGATGCGCTTGGCGTTCATACGTATGTGGTTGCCGGGCTCACGCGAGCCCACCCTCTCTTGACGACAGTGAGCGACGGGTGGTCGATTGCTTAACGCTACCGGCAGGCAGGGTGTTCCATGGACTTGCCCAGCACTCCCGTGCAGGCTTCGTTACCTCACGGCTCACCCTGGCCCAGGGGTGCAGCCTCAGCTGTAGACGTGCGGGGCGAGCGTCCCGATGTCCCGCAGACCGCGGTACTGCTCGTCGTAGTCCAGCCCGTAGCCGACGACGAACTCGTTCGGGATGTCGAAGCCGACCCACCGGCAGTCGATCTCGACCTTGGCGGCGTCCGGCTTGCGCAGGAGGGTGCAGATCTCGACGGAGGCCGGGTTCCGGGAGTCGAGGTTGGACCGGATCCAGGACAGCGTGAGCCCCGAGTCGACGATGTCCTCGACGATGAGCACGTGCTTGTCGGTGATGTCGGTGTCGAGGTCCTTGAGGATCCGCACCACGCCCGAGCTCTTCGTGCCCGATCCGTACGAGGAGACGGCCATCCAGTCCACCGGCGCCGAGAACGGCAGGTGGCGCATGAGGTCCGCCATGACCATGATCGCGCCCTTGAGGACCCCGACGAGCAGCACGTCCTTGCCCTTGTAGGCCTCCGCGATCTCGGCGGCGAGCTCCCGTAGTCGCTCCTGGATCTGGTCGTCGGTGATCAGGACCTTCTCGAGGTCCCTCCCCATCGCAGCGCTCTCCACGTGGCCTATTCAACCCGACGGACAGGCCTGACGTGGATCCGACCCGTCTCCCGGCTCACCCGCAGGTCGCCCGGCAGGTGCAGCGGACCCTGCCCACGCCACCTCGTGAGGAGCAGGTCACAGGAGTCGGTATGCGTCGCGCCCAAGGATCCTGCCGGCGCACCGGCCTCGACGAGCAGCATCCGCCACACGCGGCCGCGCAGGGCGGTCGGGATGGCAGCGAGCGCCTCGACGGGGTAGGGCGGTGCGTCCGGCAGCCCCTCGCGGGCCTGCCCGGCGAGGACGTCGAGCAGGTCGGCGTCGGCCCGGAGCTGCTCCGCCGAGCGGGCCAGGGCAGCACCGATACCCGGACCGAGGTCGCGCTCGAGATCGGCGAGAGCACGCCGGGCGCGCACCCGCGTGAACCGCGGGTCGTCGTTCATCGGGTCGTCCCAGAAGGTGATCCCCTCGGCAGCGCATGCCTCACGCGTCTGCTCGCGGGTGACCCCGAGCAGGGGGCGGACGAATCGGCCCCGGCTCGCAGGCATTCCGGACAGGGACCGGGTGCCGGAGCCACGGGTCAGCCCGAGGAGGACCTGCTCGGCCTGGTCGTCCTGCGTGTGCCCGAGCAGCACCGCTGCGGCACCCAGCTCCTCCGCGCGCCTCTCCAGCGCGGCATACCGCACGTCGCGGGCGGCCGCCTCCAGACCACTGCCCGACCCGCTCACCTTCACCGTGAGCACCTCGACGGGGTCGAGGCCCAGCTCCCGACAGGTCAGGGCCGCCCGGTTCGCGACCTCTGCCGACCCGTCCTGCAACCCGTGGTCGACGACGAGAGCGCCGGCTGGGCGGCCGGTGCGCCTCGACTCGAACGCGAGCGACTCCGCGAGCGCGAGCGAGTCGGCGCCGCCGGAGACCGCGGCGAGGACGAGCGAGTCCTCGGTGAGTTCGTGCCCAGAGAGCTCGTCGAGGGCGGTGCGCACCGCATACCTGATGGCCGCGACTGACGGGTGGGGGCGCCCGTGCCGCGGGCGAGGTGCGTGCCTCTCCCGCTCAGGCGACTCAGGCGTGGAGTCGCGCGCATGGCCGGAGCCGGGCACCACCGAGGCCACCTCGATCTCAGCCGTGGACGCGGGCGACCCAGGACCTGGGGTCGGCGATCTCTCGTGGCTCGGGGAGCGTCTCCGGCCCGGTCCACACCGCGTTGAGACCGTCCCAGCCGACCTCGTCGACAACGGCGCGCACGAAGACCGCACCGTCCTTGTACTGACGCATCTTCGCCTCGAGGCCGAGCAGGCGGCGCAGGAGCCGGTCCACGGTGCCCGTGCCCTGGCGGCGACGGTTGAACTTGCGTCGGATCTCCTCGACCGTCGGGATGACCTCGGGCCCGACCTCGTCCATGATGACGTCGGCGTGGCCCTCGAGGAGTGACATCACCGCAGTGAGGCGCGCGACCTTCTCGCGGAGCTCCGGGGTGGCGAAGAGGTCCATCAGCCCGCCGCCCTCGCCGGAGAACGCGTCGGGCAGCCGGGTCACGAGCTGCTGGAGTCGCTCCTGGACGCTCTCCTGATCGGGCGCCATGTCACCGGCGAGCGCCCGTGCCTCGGCGATGAGGTGCTCGCGCAACCACGGGACGGCGGTGAACTGCACGCGGTGGGTCTCCTCGTGCATGCAGACCCAGCGCCGGAAGTCGGTCTCGTCGACGCGAAGGTCCTGGCCGACCTGGACCATGTTCGGCGCGATGAGGAGAAGACGAGGGGTGCCGCCGGGCGCGAGGTCGTACTGCCCGAGCACCTTGCCGGCGAGGAAGGCCAGGAGGACACCGGCCTCGCCACCGGTCACCTTGCCGCCGACGGCGGAGGCCAACGCGGAAGGGGCGCGGTCGCGCTTGCCCATGAGCGTGGCGAAGACGGGGTCCATCAGGGCCGACATCGAGTCGGCGTTCGCCGCGATCCAGGTCGGTCGGTCCACGACCATCGGCGCGGGAGCGGTGCCGGGGGCGTGCAGCCGCGACGTCTCCGCGACCGGGCCCTGGGCCTCGGCCGCGAGCCGGCGGATCTCCTCGACCGCCTCGCGGGCCTGCGCCACGCTCACGGTCGGGCCGGCCTGGACGAGGCGCGCGCCGGCCTGCTTGGCGAACTCCCAGTCGACGTAGGAGGGCACGTCGCCCCCGCTGTGGTGGGTGCTGTCGGTCATGGAGGTCCTTCGGTTGTCATGGCTCACGCGGGCGATCGCGCGACATCGGGCGGACGGCACCGCGCCGTCGGTCCGGTCACGCGCACCCGCACTCGGTGAGCACGGCGACCAGACGATCCAACGCTAGCCGCGCCTCCAACCTTCCCTCCCTGGGCACGGCATAGGCGATGGCCGCGAACGTGAGCAGGCGACCGTCCCGGTTCACCGTCGTGCCGGCCAGGGCGATGGACGCGTTGATCGTGCCGGTCTTGGCCCGCGGGATGCCCGCTGCCGAGCGGGTGGAGTCGGCGAGGAAGCGGTCGTTGAGGGTGCCGGTCAGTCCGGACACAGGGAGCTCTGCGACGAGCGGCGCGAGCCTCGGATCGGCGCCGCTGGTCGCCAGGGTGAGCACCTGCGAGATCACCCGCGCGGGAAGGAGCTGCTCGTACCCCATCCCCGAGGCATCGGTAAGGAGCGCCCCGCTGGTGTCGATGCCCAGCTCGGTGACGGCGTCGAGGATGAACTGCGCGACCCCCTCGAAGTCCGTGGGCCCGCCGGCCGAGGCGCTGGCCTGGCGGGCGAGGGCCTCGGTGAGGGCGTTGTCGCTGTCGTCCAGGGCGAGTGCCGTGAGCTCGGCCACGGTCGCACTCCGCACGGCCCCGAGGCGCCGTCCGCTCACCGCGCCGGTGAGAACGGGCTCGTCCGCCACGGTCGCCGGCAGCCCGGCCTCGGTGAGTGCAGCAGCGAACGCGGCGACGACCTCCTTCTCCGGCTCGGGCGGCGATGGGAAGAACGGCCGGGGACGCTGGCTGGCGAGTCCGACCATCGTCACGCCCTGGGTGTACCCCATCGCGACGTCCTCCATGTTCCAGTGCGGGGAGTAGCGCGGCCCGGCGGCGTAGGACATGTCGATGCTCACCGTGACGGCGGCAGGTCGGTCGGGATCCTCCGCCAGCCGGGCGACGACCTGAGCGGCCAGGTCGGCGAGTCCCGCATATCCCTCCACCGAGGTGGGGTCGCCCGCATCCGGGTTGAGCATAGTGTCCCCACCGGCGACCAGGGCGATGGAGTCCGGACCCGTGCGCACGGCAGACGTCGTGAGCCGGCTGTGGGGGTCGAGCGTCGTGAGGACCGCCACGCCGGAGAGGAGCTTCTGGGTCGAGGCCGGCGTGACCGGCCGGTCCGGCTCCCGCTCGTAGAGAACCTGACCGGTCAGTCCGTCGGCGACGACAACGGCCCCGGCCCCGTACCAGCCGGGGCGCGCGAGCTCGGCATCGATGGCTGCCGCCAGGGCGGCCTGGTCCGGCAGCGGCGCCTCCGCGTCGACGGCCTCCAGCGGCACCGCACGCACGGCGGTGGGCAGCTCCACCAGACCGGTCACTTCAGGCTCGGGCTCGACCTCCGGCAGGGTGTCCGGGTCGATGTCCCGGTCGAGCGTGAGCACGCCCGGCACCAGGTCATAGACATCGGCGGTCGCGTATGCGCCGGCGCCCCCGAGCAGGACGACACCCGCCGTCAGCGCGGCAAGAGTTCGGCGGCCGGGCATGTGCTGTCTCTCGGGCTCTGGGTCGTGGCGATCGCGTGGGTGGCGGTGTGTGAGAGTGCGGGTTGGGGTGTGGGCGGGTGTGAGCGGTCGATCACCCCGCAGATCTGACAACGCCTCGCCGGGGGTGCAAGACTGTGCACACACGGCTGCGTCCCTCGCGGGCGGAAGATCGAGTGGCTCAGTCACCTAGCAGAGTAGGTCACGTGGCTGCTCGGTCACTATTTCGGTTTTCACGACTCGGCTATTCACGACTCGGCCTTTCACGACTCGGCCTTTCACGACAAGGAGCACTGGCAGTGGAGTTCGACGTCACCATCGAGATCCCCAAGGGTGCGCGCAACAAGTACGAGGTCGACCACGCGACCGGGCGCATCCGCCTTGACCGTCTCCTCTTCACGTCGATGGCCTACCCCTCGGACTACGGCTATGTCGAGGACACCCTCGGCGAGGACGGTGACCCCCTCGACGCCCTCGTCCTCCTCGACGAGCCGACGTGGCCCGGCTGCCTGGTCCGCGCCCGCCCGATCGGCATGTTCCACATGCGCGACGAGGCAGGGGGTGACGACAAGATCCTCTGCATCCCGGCCGGTGACCCGCGCAAGACGCACATCACCGAGCTGGAGCACATCAGCGAGTTCGACCGCCTCGAGATCCAGCACTTCTTCGAGACCTACAAGGACCTCGAGCCCGGCAAGTCCGTCGAGGGCGCCCACTGGGCCGGTCGCGAGGAGGCCGAGGAGGTCGTCCTCGAGGCCATCGAGCGGGCCAAGCAGGCCGGGGTGTCGACGGCCCGCTGGGGCATGCCAGGTCATGCGGAGAGCCAGGCCGAAGAGGTGAAGGACCGCTCGGAGGCCTACTCCGCCTCCGCCGAGCGGGCTCGCGGCGAGCTTGCGACGAAGGAGCGCCCGCTCAGCGACTGATGGGTACGCCGGTCCTCGCGGGCGGCGCCGCCTCCTTCGGCGACTGAGGTTGCCGAGCGCCGTGCGAGCACCGGTCGCCCGATCCGTGCAAGAGTGACGCGGTGAGCACCACCCAGCCCTTCGACATCTCCACCCCGGGCGTCGGTGTCTACTCGGAGGTGGGCCGACTGCGCAGTGTGCTGGTCGCCGCCCCCGGCCTGGCGCATACCCGGCTCACACCCGACACCTCCAAGGACCTCCTCTTCGACGAGGTGCTCTGGGTCGAGCGCGCCCGCAGCGACCACGCGGACTTCCGTAGGCTCATGCAGGACCGCGGCATCGAGGTCCTCGAGCTGCACGAGATGCTCACCGAGGTCGTCGCCGACGACGTGGCCCGCGACTGGATCCTCGACCGCCGGATCACCGCCGAGGAGGTCGGGCTCGGGCTGATGGACCCGACCCGGGAGTGGTTGACCTCACTCCCCGCCGCGCGGCTGGCCGACCACCTGATCGGCGGGGTCTCCTATGTCGAGCTCCCCGACGAGTTCGGCGGCGAGTTCCTCCGGGTGCTGCGTGACGGGCTGCGTGACCAGCACGAGTGGATCCTGCCGCCGCTGCCGAACACGCTCTTCATGCGCGACAACACGTCCTGGATCTACGGCGGCGTGACCCTGAACCCGATGTACTGGCCGGCCCGCCGCCCCGAGACCCTCCTCACCGCGGCGATCTACCGGTTCCACCCGCGGTTCGTCGGTGAGCGCTTCTCCGTCTGGCTCGGCGACCTCGACGAGCCCGGCGGGACCGGCTCGCGCTCCTCCTCCGGAGCGACCCTCGAGGGTGGGGACGTCATGCCCATCGGCAACGGCACCGTCCTCGTCGGCATGGGCGAGCGGACCTCGCACCAGGCCATCACCCTGCTCGCGAGCAACCTCTTCGCCCACGGCGCAGCCGAGCAGGTCATCATCGCCGGTCTGCCCAGTCTGCGCTCGGCCATGCACCTCGACACGGTCTTCACCTTCTGCGACGCCGAGACGGCGACCGCCTTCGGTCCGATCGTCGACAACATCGTCCCCCTCATCCTGCGACCGTCGACGAGCCCCTCCGGCCTGGCCATCTCGCGCCCGGACGGCACCTTCGTCGAGGTCGTCGGCCGCGCACTCGGCGTCGACCTGCGGGTGGTCAACACCGGCGGCGACATCTACGGCATGCACCGCGAGCAGTGGGACGACGGCAACAACGTCGTGGCCCTCGAGCCCGGAGTCGTCATCGGCTACGACCGAAATGTCGGCACCAACGAGATGCTGCGCCAGGCCGGCATCGAGGTCCTCGAGATCTCCGCCTCCGAGCTCGGGCGGGGCCGCGGAGGCGGCCGGTGCATGACCTGCCCGATCGCCCGCGACGCGCTCTAGGACCTCAGCTGGTCGCCTTCAGGCCGATGATCCCGGCGATGATGAGCGCGAGGAAGATCGAGCGCCAGAGGGTGATCGGCTCGGTGCCGGTGACCATCGCGTACACGACCGTGAGTGAGGCGCCGATGCCCACCCAGACCGCATACGCGGTGCCGGTCGGGATGGTGCGCATCGCCTGGGCCAGCCCGGCCATGCTGAGCAGGAGCGCGACGACGAACACCGCCGTCGGCCCGCGCTGCGAGAGTCCGTCGGACCGGCCGAGCGCGGTCGCCCAGACCGCCTCGAGGATGCCGGAGACGACGAGAATGATCCATGCCATGACAGTGCTCCTGGGCCGTCTTGTCGCAGTCCGGGTACGGCACCCCTCGTCCGGGGATCACTGTCGGATCCTGGCCGCAAGGCTAGCAAGCGGTGGATCAGAGCAAGCGCTGGATCAGGCGAGGGTGAGGAAGAGCTTCTCCATCGTGGCCTGGTCCTCCTCGCTCATCCCGTCGCCCGAGGCGAGGCACTCGCGCATACCGGAGGAGACGATGGCGAAGCCGGCACGGTCGAGCGCGCGGTTGACCGCGGCGAGCTGGTTGACCACCTCGCGGCAGTCGCGACCCTCCTCGATGAGCCGGATGACGCCGCCGAGCTGTCCTTGCGCCCGGCGCAGCCGGTTGATGACGGGCGCCATGTCATCGGTGTTGAGTGTGACCATGGGCTCTCCTGTGTGTCAGTGGTGGCGGCTTCGGCTCCTGGCCCCTCGGGACCAGGGGATCCACCGAGCACGCCGGTTTGACGAATATACCCCCTCCAGTATGATCACTGCAGTTGAATACCCCCTGGGGCATCTCTCCGAGAGGACACCATGACCGACCCGCGTCCGACGATCACCACTCCCACGATCATCACCATCGAGACCCCGACCCTGGGCAACCGCTCCTACCTCGCTCACGACGGGACGGTCGCTCTCGTCGTCGACCCCCAGCGCGACATCGACCGCGTCCTCGCTGCCGCCGAGGACGCCGGCGTGCGGATCACCCACGTCTTCGAGACCCACATCCACAACGACTACCTCACCGGTGGGCTCAGCCTGGCCCAGGCCACCGGCGCCTCCTACTACGTCAACGCCGAGGACCCGGTCTCCTTCGAGCGCACGCCCATCCGGGACGGCGAGGTCGTCGAGGTGTCGCCGACGATGCACGTGCAGGCCATCGCCACACCTGGGCACACCTACACCCACCTCTCCTACGCGCTGAGCACGCCCGGCACAGACCCCTCGGGCAGCGCCGATCCGGAGGCGGTCGCCGTCTTCACCGGCGGATCACTCCTCTTCGGCACGACCGGCCGGCCCGACCTGCTCGGCCCCGACCACACCGACGCTCTCGTGCACCACCAGCACGCCTCCGCCCACCGCCTCGCAGAGCTCCTGCCGGACGCCACGGCCGTCATGCCCACGCACGGCTTCGGATCCTTCTGCTCACCGGGCTCCGTCACTGAGGTGAGCTCCTCGACGATCGGCGCGGAGAAGCGGACCAACCCGGCGCTCACGACCGAGGCCGAGGAGTGGGTCGCGCAGACCCTCGCGAGCCTCGACGCCTTCCCCGCGTACTACGCCCACATGGGGCCGGGGAACAGCCGGGGTCCGCAGGCCCCCGACCTCAGCTTTCCGGAGCCGGCCGACAAGGACACGATCGCCCGACACATCCGCGACGGCGAGTGGGTCGTCGATCTGCGCACCCGCACGGCGTATGCGTCGGGTCACGTCATCGGCACGCTCAACATCGGCCTCGACGGCCAGTTCGCCACCTACCTGGGCTGGCTCATCCCCTGGGGAACCCCGGTGACCCTCCTCGGCGAGACCGCGGAAGACGTCGCAGAGGCCCAGCGGGAGCTCGTCCGCATCGGTGTGGACCAGCTCGTGGGCGCAGCCACCGGCTCCCCTGAGGACTGGACCACCGGTCCGCTCGGCACCTTCCCGCGGGCCACCTTCGGGGAGCTTGCCGAGGTACGCCACCACCGGCCCGTCACGGTCCTCGACGTCCGGCGGGAGCAGGAGTTCGCCGAGCAGCACATCGAGGGCTCGGTCGGCATCCCGCTTCACTCCCTGCTAGGGCGCCTCGACGAGCTCCCTGAGGGCGAGGTCTGGGTGCACTGTGCGTCCGGCTACCGCGCCTCCATCGCGGCCTCTGTGCTGGCGGGTCGCGGGATTCCCGTCGTCCTCGTCGACGACGACTTCGGCGCCAAGGCGGAGGGCGCCGGGCTGCCGCTGGTCAGCGCCGCCTGAGTCCGCACTACCTGAGCTCACGCTGCTTGAGTCCACGCCGCCTGAGTCCACATTCCGCTGGGCCCGCGCCTCATCGACCCACCAGCACCCCTCCCCACGTCACTCCCACCCCACCCCAATACGTCCCCAAGACCACCTACCCAAGGAGATCAACCATGTGCCGTGCCATCAGCTGTCGTGTCTGCGGCAAGACCACCTGGGCCGGCTGCGGCCAGCACGTCGACCAGGTCATGGCGGGCGTCCCCCGCACCGACCGGTGTCCAGGACACAGCAAGGCGGAGACCGCAGCCACCGGCAAGCCATCGTTCCTCGACCGCATGCTCGGTCGGCGCTGACCCGCACCGCCGCGCCGTGAACGACACGAGGGACGAGTCCCGATGATCCTGCTCGCCATCCTCGCTGGCGTGGTCATCGGGCTCGCCCTCGGCGCGCTCGGCGGCGGCGGCTCCATCCTCACCGTCCCGGTGCTGGTCTACCTCGTGGGCCTGGATGCCTACCCGGCGACCAGCGCCTCGCTCATCATCGTCGGGACCACGTCGCTGTTCGCCCTGATCCCGCACGCCCGTCGGGGCCACGTGCGCGTCACCCAGGGAGTCGTGTTCGGAGTGGTCGGCATCGCCGGCTCCCTGCTCGGCGGGAGAGCCGCCGCCCGCATACCCGAACCGCTGCTCCTCGGCGGATTCGCTCTCCTCATGCTCATGGTGGCGGTCATCATGCTCCGCCACGACGGGCGGGAGGATGCGGTGACCGACTCCGAGGGCGATGACGCGGCTCGAGTCATGCCAGCGTCCGTGCCGATGGTCTCCGTGCGCCCGCTGCGGGTCCGGTGGCCCCGCCTTCTCAAGCTCGTCGCCGCCGCAACAGCAGTGGGGTTCCTCACCGGATTCTTCGGCGTCGGAGGCGGATTCGCGCTCGTACCGGCACTCGTCCTGGTCCTCGGGTTCTCGATGCCGGTCGCCGTCGGCACCTCGCTGCTCGTCATCGTCCTCAACAGCGCCACAGCGCTGTCCACCCGGCTCACGACCAGCCTGGAGCTCGACTGGCCCCTCATCGCCGGCTTCACCCTCGTGGCCGTCCTCGCGAGTCTCGTCGCCGGCCAGCTCTCGGCGCGGCTGCCCCAACGCGTGCTGACCCGTACCTTCGCCATCGGGATGATCGTGGTGGGCCTCGGGATGGGCATCCACACCGGCGTCACCGCCCTGTAGCGTCTGCGCTCGCGTGCACGTCCGCTGACGTCGCGGCCCCCGCGCTTGCTCTGCTCCGACAAGGACGCGCCCTCGACGACTGATCGTCGAGGGCGCGTGATGGAGCCGCCTAAGGGAATCGAACCCTTGACCTATTCATTACGAGTGAATCGCTCTGGCCGACTGAGCTAAGGCGGCGTGCCCGCTGCTGTCGAAGCGGCGTGCCGGACCACTATACGAAATCCGTCGTCGGTGCGCGAAATCCCGTCCGGCGATGCCCCGGGGGCGACGGGTTGCAGTCAGGCGAGCGGCGAACGACCGAGCCCCCCGCTCAGCACTGCAGACCGTCCTCCGGCACCACGCCGTCGACATAGAACGCGTCGATCGCCCGGTCCACGCAGTCGTTGCCCCGCATGTATGCGGTGTGCCCGTCACCGTCGTAGCTGACGAGGACGCCGCTCTCGAGCTGGTCGGCCAGCCGCTTCGCCCACTCGTACGGGGTCGCCGGGTCGCGCGTGGTACCGATGACGACGATCGGGGCGGCCCCGGAGGCGGAGATGGTCCGCACCCCACCGACCGGCCCGGTCGGCCAGACCTGGCAGGGCGAGGACTCAGCCGTGAGCAGCGGCCCCCAGATCGGCGCCTCCTCCGCGGCCCTCGCCCGGGCCTCCTCCACGTCCGGGATCCCGCCGCGGTCCAGACAGTTGATGACCATATTGGACTCGATGAGGTTCCCCAGATAGACCCCACTGGGACTGCGCTCGAGGTAGGCGTTCGCGAGCGACATCAGAGCCGTCCCGTCCTCGCGCTCGACGACGTCGCGCAGTGCCTCGGTGAGGAAGGTCCACATGCCCTCGTCGTACATCGGTCGGATGATCCCGTAGAACGCCCACCCGGAGGTGAGCTCGTCGACCCGGGAGTCACCGCTGACCGGGACCGGATCGACACTCAGCCGTTCGAGAAGGTCGGACAGCCCCTGCACCACCTCGTCGGGGTCGTCCCCGAGCGGACAGCCCTGCTCGACGCAGTCCGCGGCCCACGCTCTGCTCGAGCGCTCGAAGCCGACCGCCTGGCCGATCGTGAGCTCGTCCATGCCGAGGTCGGGAGGCAGGGCGCCGTCGAGGACGAAACGGCCCACCCGCTCCGGGAACTGCTCGGCATAGACCGCACCCAGGTACGTGCCGTAGGACTTGCCGAGGTAGTTGAGCCGCTCCTCCCCCAGCGCCGCGCGCAGGACATCCATGTCCCTGGCGGCATCCAGGGTGGAGACGTGCCCGAGGAGATCGCCGACGTTCGTCGAGCACCCCTGGACGAACTCCTCGTCGAAGCCGGCGGCGGCCTCGTCCTCGCTCTCGTCCGGCGTCACCGCCAGGGAGAGGTACTCGTCCATCGTGGCGTCGTCGAGGCAGTCGATGGGCGCTGAGCGCGCGACTCCGCGCGGATCGAAGCCGACGATGTCGAAGCGGCGGCGCACGTCCGCCCCGACGATGAGGTCGGCCGCACTGGCGTAGTCGACCCCCGAGCCCCCTGGCCCTCCCGGATTGACGACGATGGAGCCGATGCGCTCACGCCGGCTGCTGCTCGGCACCCTCAGCACGCTGATCTCGATGGTCTCCCCATCAGGATCGGCGTAGTCGACCGGGACGGTCAGCTCGGCGCACTCACCCCGGCCGCAGTCCACCCAGTCGAGACGCTGCTCGTAGAAGCGCGCGAGATCGCGCTGCTCGGACGGCACCTCGAGCGGTGTCAGGGTCGGTGTCGAGCCGCCGGGCAGCCGGTCGGCGATCACGCTGCATCCGGTCAGGAGGGTCGCCACGAGCACGGCCGCAGAAACCAGAGCAGTGGCCCTCGTCCCCCCGACCCTCGACGAGGTATGCGCACGCATGCCCGACACGCTAGCTCACGTCGGCAGACGCAGGCTGATGGCCATTGCCTCCAGGGCCAGCAGCGGGGGCACGTTGGCGGAGATCCGCTCACGAGCCGTGCCGATGGCGTCCATGGCCCCGAGGATCTGCTCCGGAGACATGGAGGAGCGGATCTGCTCGACGAGCCCGGCGTGGTCGGCGTTGACGAGATCGACCGGTGCGCCGGCGCTGCGTACCAGTGCATCACGGTAGAGCGAGAGCAGGTCGATGAGGGCGCGGTCCACCGTGTCCCGCGCGAAGCGGGTCGCCCTGGCCTTCTGCTCCTTCTCCAGCTGGGTGATCTGCGAGCGGATGTGCGGCGGCTGGGTCCGGGCACCGGGATCGGCACCCAGGGTCTCGAGCAGCCGCGTCCGTTCGGCCGCGTCGCGCTCGGCCGAGTCCGCGGCGCCGTCCTCGTCCGCGATGGACGCGATCACGGCGGCAGCGTTCACCGCGTCGCCGACCGTGCGCATCCTCGTCGCGAGGGTCAGGATGTCGTGCCGCCGCGTCCGGGCTCCGTCGTCCCGGGACAGCCGTCGGGCCAGCCCGATGTGGGACTGCGCCGCGCGGGCTGCGTGCAGGGCCATCGACATCTCGACGCCGTCGCGCCGGTGGAGCAGCTCGGCCACGTCCTGCGGCCTCGGCGTGCGCAACCGCACGGCCCGGGTCCGCGAGCGGATCGTGACGATGACGTCCTCCGAGGAGGGCGCGCAGAGGATCCACACGGTCCGCGGAGCGGGCTCCTCGAGCGCCTTGAGCAGCGCGTCCGCGGCCCGCTCGGTGAGCCGGTCGGCGTCCTCGACGATGATGACCCGCCACCGGCCGAGAGAGGGACGGTGCGCCGCCTCCTGGACCAGCGCCCGGGCGTCCTCCACCTTGATCGAGAGGCCCTCGGTGGCCACCACGGTGACGTCGGCATGGGTGCCGTCCACGGAGGTCCGGCACTCCCGACAGGTCCCGCAGCCGCCCTCGGGACACTGCAGGGCTGCGGCGAAGGCCCGTGCGGCGACAGAGCGGCCGGAACCCGGAGGTCCGGTGAAGAGCCAGGCGTGGGTCATCGCCTCGGGGTCGCGCACCGCACGCTCGAGCACCTCGACCGCCGGCGCCTGTCCGACGACATCCGTCCAGACACTCACGCGGCACCACCCTCCTCGAGCAGCGGCTCCACCCGCTGCCAGACCTCGTCCGCGAGTCGCTCCGGATCGGCCGAGCCATCGACGACGAGGTAGCGGTCCGGGGCTGCTGCAGCCAGGGCGTGGAAGTGCTCTCGCACCGCCTCGTGGAACGAGTCCTCCTCGGACTCCAGCCGGTCGTGCACCTCGCCGCGACGACGTCGACCCTCCTCGGCCGTGATGTCGACGATGACGGTGAGGTCGGGGACGAGTCCGCCCACCGCCCACATCTGGAGGGAGTGCACCTCGTCCGCCCCGAGGTCGCGCCCGGCTCCCTGGTAGGCGACGGAGGAGTCGGTGTAGCGGTCGGTGATGACGACCTTCCCATCGCCGAGCGCCGGGCGGATGAGCTCCTCGACGTGCTGCGCCTTGTCCGCCGCGAACAGGAGTGCCTCGGCGCGAGGAGTCATCGGCTCACCGTGCAGGACGAGTCCCCGCAGCGCCTGTCCGAGCGCGGTCCCGCCGGGCTGGCGGGTCAGCACGAGGGTGTGCCCGCGAGCACGCAGCCGCTCGGCGAGGAGCCGCACCTGGGTCGACTTACCGGCCCCGTCGCCGCCCTCGAAGGCGATGAAGACGCCACGGTGCTCACTCACAAGCGATGAGCCTAGGCGACCGGGCCGACAGGGGCGTAGCGGCCCCTGTCGGCCCCTTGCGCCCGTCCGGAGCGTTCGTGTCGCCCTGTCTCCGGTGGGCTACTGCGCGTGGCGGTCGGCGTTGGCGTGGATCGCGTCGCGGACGTACTGAGCCAACCCGGTCCGGATCGCCTCGTACGTCGCCGTGAACCGTGGGTCCGCGACATACATGTCGCCGAGCATGCGGTGGAACTCGTGGCTGCAGTCGTAGAACCGCGAGTCGATATGCCGGCGTGCGGCCTCGGCGGCCTCCATCGCTGCCTCGCTCGTCGGCGGCTCGCCGGCATCCATCGCGGCGACGAAGGCCAGGGTGGACGACTCCATCTCGGCCTTGATCTGCGTCCAGTCGGCCGTCGTGTATCGCTTGGTCCGGGCTGCGGACTGCGCCCACGCCCCGCTCTCGCCCCAGCGCTCCTCGGCCTCCTGCTGGCGCTCCTCGCTGTAGCCGTCCCCGAAGATCACCTTCAGCTCGGCGTCGGTGGCGGGTCGCTCACTCATCTCTGCCTCCATCATCGTGTCGATCGCGTCGACGACCTGCCGCATCTCCTCGATGCGTGCCTGGACCGCCGCCCGTTGGCGGCGGAGATGGTCGACCAGAGGTTCGGAGCCGTCGAGCAGGGTGGCGATCCGGTCCAGGGCGAAGCCGAGTCGCCGGTACAGCACGACCAGCGCGAGGCGCTCCAGATCCTGCTGGGTGTAGACCCGGTAGCCGGCGGGGGTGCGCTCGCTCGGACGCACCAGCCCGATCTCGTCGTAGTGGTGCAGCGTGCGGACGGTGACCCCATACTGCTTGGCCACCTGCCCGACGGTGAGTGCCTCGGTCGTCATCACACCTGCCAGCCTGGGCCCTCACGTCGCGTGAGGGTCAAGTTTGTAGCCGACATGACAGCGAGTGTCCCAGCCTCGCGGCCGGAGACCGGCGACGATCGTGGAAGGTCGGACGCGGTCCGGCTCAGCCGCCGGTGATCTTCCGCAGCTCGCCGGCGAGGATCTTCCCGGTCGCATTCCGCGGAAGCTCCTCGAGGAAGTGGACGTCCCGGGGCACGGCGTGCCGGGCGACGTTGGCCTTGCAGTAGGCGAGCACGTCCTCGGCAGTCAGGGTGACCCCGTCCTCGGGGACGACGAAGACCGCCAGGCGCTGGCCGAACCGCTGGTCCGGCACACCCGTTGCCGCGGACTCGCGCACGCCCGCCATCCGGTCGAGGACGACGGTCACCTCATCGGGGTAGACGTTCTCCCCACCGCTGACGATCATGTCGTCCTCGCGGCCCTCGACGAAGAGCAGCCCATCCCTGAACCGGCCGAGGTCGCCGGTGGAGATCAGCCCGTCGACGAACTCCTTCGAGTGCCCCGAGGTATAGCCGTCGAAGACCAGGTTGTGGCCCACGAAGATGCGCCCGACCGCACCGTCGCGCACCGGCCGGCCGTCGGCGTCGAGCACCTTGACGACCGTCCCGCGCGGCGGTGTTCCGGAGCACTGGGGGGCACGGCGCAGGTCGGCAGGTGTCGCAATGGACACCCATGAGGCCTCGGTCGAGCCGTAGAGGTTGTAGAGCACGTCGCCGTACTCGTTCATGTAGGCGGTGGCCAGGCCCCCGGGCAGTGCCGAGCCACTCACGGCGGTGATCCGCAGGTGCCGGCTCCCCCGGGCCCCCGGGTCGCTCGGCAGCTCGAGCATCCGGGCCAGCATGACCGGGACCGCGATGTGCGCGTGCACGCGGTACTTCTCGAGCGCCCACCGGGCGGCAGCGGCGTCGAACCTACGCTGCAGGACCACCGTGGCCCGGAGGGCGAGCGCGAGCTGGAGCGCCGCATACCCCCAGGTGTGGAACAGCGGAGCCGAGATGAGCATGCGCTCGCCGGTGTTGAACGGGATCCGGTCCAGGATCGAGACCAGAGGTCCGAGGCTGGGCGGGGTGGGGCGGGTGGCCCCCTTCGGTGACCCGGTCGTCCCCGAGGTGAGGACGATCGTGCGGCCCGCTCCCACCGCAGGGACCCGCGGAGGCCGTTCGGTATGCGCGACCGCCTCGGCCAGCTCGCTCTCCGAGATCCTGGGGTGACCTTCGAGATCCGCCACGACAGAAGCGAACTCCTCGTCGTGGACGAGGAGGGACAGCCCCTGCTCCTCGGCCACGACCGCGAGCTGAGGCGCCGTCAGACCGGTGTTGAGCAGCACCACGTCCGCCCCCAGCGCGGCGATCGCGGCCATCGCGGCGATCGTCCCCACGTGGTTGTGCGCGAGGAGACCGACGCGCTCGCCCTGCCCGATGCCTCGGCGGCGGAGCACCTCGCTCGTGCGTTCGGTCTGCCCGAGCAGCTCGTCGTAGGTGACCTCCCCCGCCTCCTCGTCGATGACCGCCACCCGGTCCGGCGAGCGCTTGGCCGCCTGACGCAGCTCACCGTAGAGCCCGAAGCCGTAGGAGAGCAGCGAGACCACCTGTGCGGCCTGCCGGTGGGGCAGCCCGGGACCGACGACCCCGCGACGCACCAGGATCGCGAGGTCACCGAGCAGGCTCTGGGAGAGCACTGCCGAGAGGTCCATCAGCCCGCGGACTCCCCCGCAGCCGACTTCCTCGCCGGCGCGGCTCGCTTCGCGGTGGCCCGCTTCGTGGCCGTCTTCTTCGCTGCCGTCTTCTTCGCCGTGGTCTTCTTGGCGGCGGCCGTCTTGGTCGCCGTCTTCTTCGTCGTCGTGCGCGCAGCGCGCTTGCGGGTCGTCGGGCCCTTGGCGCGCTTCTCGGCGAGGAGCTCTGCGGCCCGCTCCGGGGTGATGGTCTCCGGCTCGTCGCCCTTGCGGAGCGTGGCGTTGACCTCCCCGTCGGTGACGTAGGGCCCGAAGCGGCCGTCCTTGACGACCATCGGCTTCCCGCTCACGGGGTCCGGGCCGAGCTCCTTGAGGGGCGCGGTCGAGGTCCGGCCCCGCGTCTTGGGCTGGGCGTAGATCTCGAGCGCCTCCTCGAGCGTGATGTCGAAGAGCTGGGCCTCGGAGGTGAGCGAGCGGGAGTCGGTGCCCTTCTTCAGGTACGGGCCGTAGCGCCCGTTCTGGGCGGTGATCTCGACCTCCTTGACGACCGGGTTGCCCTCGGCATCGGTCGTCGTCTCGGTGACCGTGCCCACGACCCGCGGCAGGGACAGCAGCTTCAGGGCGGTGTCGAGGTCGATCGTCGCCAGGTCCATGTCCTTGAAGAGGGATGCCGTGCGGGGCTTGGCCTTGCTGCGCCCCTTCGTCGCGCCCTCCTCCTCGGGGATGACCTCGGTGACATAGGGGCCGTACCGCCCGGCCTTGGCGACGATGTCGCGCCCGGTCGCCGGGTCCTGGCCGAGCACCCGACCGTCGTCGGCCGCGGCATCGAGGATCTCACGTGCCTTCGCAGGGGTCAGCTCGTCCGGCGCGATGTCGTCCGGGATGGAGGCTCTGCGCGGCGTGGCAGCCTCGTCCGCGGTTGCGTCCCCCGCCTGGGGCGTCACCTCCTCGACGTAGGGGCCGTAGCGGCCCACCCGCACGACGATCCCGTCACCGATCTCGATCGTGCTGATCGCCCGGGCGTCGATGTCGCCGAGATCCTGCACGAGCTGGCTCAGTCCCTCGCCGGTCGTGGCCTCGTCGCCGTAGTAGAAGCGGCGCAGCCACTCGACGCGGTCCTCCTGCCCGGCGGCGATCTCGTCGAGCGCGTCCTCCATCGTCGCGGTGAAGTCGTAGTCGACGAGGTGGGAGAAGTGCTCCTCGAGCAGCCGGGTGACCGCGAACGCCAACCAGGTCGGGACAAGAGCGTTGCCTCGCGACCGGACGTAGCCACGGTCCTGGATCGTCGCGATCGTCGAGGCATACGTCGACGGCCGCCCGATGCGGCGCTCCTCCATGGCCTTGACCAGGGTGGCCTCGGTGTAGCGCGGCGGCGGACTCGTCTCGTGACCCTCCGCCTCGGCGCGCAGCACGGTGAGGGCCACGCCCTCGCTGAGCCTCGGCAGCCGGCGCTCCTGCTCGGCCTCGTCCTGCTTGCGCAGGGACTGGCGCTCGTCGCGGCCCTCCTCGTAGGCGGCGAGGAAGCCGCGGAAGGTGATGACGGTGCCGCTGGCCGAGTACTCGACCGTGCGCGCCGGAGCCTCCGGGTCGAGGGTCGCGCCGAGACGCACCGTGGCAGTGGACCCGACGGCGTCGGCCATCTGCGAGGCGATCGTGCGCTTCCAGATCAGCTCGTAGAGGGCGAACTCGTCGCCGCGCAGCTCACCGGCGACCTGGGCAGGGGTGCGGAACGAGTCTCCCGCGGGCCGGATCGCCTCGTGCGCCTCCTGGGCCCCCTTGTCCTTGGTGGCGTAGATGCGCGGCGAGCTCGGCACGTAATCGGCTCCGTAGAGGTCACGGGCCTGCTGGCGGGCGGCGGTGAGCGCCGACTGCGACAGCGTCGTGCTGTCGGTCCGCATGTAGGTGATGTAGCCGTTCTCGTACAGCCGCTGTGCCACCCGCATGGCGTTGCGGCTCGACAGGCGCAGCTTGCGGCTCGCCTCCTGCTGGAGGGTCGAGGTCGTGAACGGCGCGGCCGGCCGGCGACGGTAGGGCTTCTCCGAGACGCCGGTGACCGTGACGTCGGCGGCGCGGGTCGCATACGCAATGCCCTCGGCGAGAGCCTGGTCGAGGTGCGTGACCTTGTCGTTCTTGAGGGTGCCGTCATCGGCGAAGTCTCGCCCGGTGGCCACCCGCTGGTCGTCCACCTGGGTGAGCCGGGCGGTGAACCGGTCCGACTCGGCGCCGGGGGTGACGTCGACGGTCACATCCCAGTAGGACGCGGCGCGGAAGGCCATGCGCTCGCGCTCACGCTCGACGACGAGCCGGGTGGCGACGGACTGGACGCGGCCCGCGGACAGTCCCTTGGTGATCTTGCGCCAGAGCACCGGCGAGATCTCATAGCCGTAGAGGCGGTCGAGGATCCGCCGCGTCTCCTGGGCGTCGACGAGGGCGGTGTCGATGTCCCGCGTGGCGTTGACCGCCCGCTGGATCGCCTCCTTCGTCACCTCGTTGAAGACCATCCGCTTGACCGGCACCTTCGGCTGCAGGGTCTCCAGCAGGTGCCAGGCGATCGCCTCGCCCTCACGGTCCTCATCCGTCGCGAGATAGAGCTCGTCGGCGTCCTTGAGGAGCCGCTTGAGCTCGCTGACCTTCTTCTTCTTGTCCGCATCGACGACGTAGTAGGGCTCGAAGTCCCCCTCGACGTTGACGCCGAACTTCCCGAACGGCCCCTTCTTCATCTCGGTCGGGAGATCGGACGGGTTCGGGATGTCCCGGATGTGCCCCACCGATGCCTCGACCGCATAGTCGGAGCCGAGATACCCGGCGATCTTCTTGGCTTTCGCGGGGGACTCGACAATCACGAGCTTGCGGCTCAACGCTATACCTCTACTAGTTCTCGCGCCCTCGTGCAGCGGATTCGTCGCTGCCTGCTGCGAAGGTGCGTCGGGAGAGAACCTAGCCCACGGTGTCACGTTGCCCGCAAGTCAGGTGAGCCGACCCCGCCCTCCCAGGACCCCTCCGGCTCACCCCTTTCTCTCCGCGGGAGGGAAGGGAGTGACGCCACCGGAATGCGCGCGACTCGCAGATGGTTGATGTGTCACGTATAGTAGAGCGCAGTCCCGATGACAGGAGTTCCCACCATGTCGACCATGCCGATCCTCTACCTCAGCCACGGTGCGCCGCCGCTCGCCGACGACGCGCGCTGGACGCGTGAGCTCGCCGACTGGTCCGCCCGCATCTCCGCCACACACGGCAAGCCCCAGAACGTCCTGATGATCTCCGCGCACTGGGAGGACGAGCCGGTCTCGGTCTCCGCTACGCGCGGTGGCGTCCCCCTCGTCTACGACTTCTGGGGCTTCCCGCAGAAGTACTACGAGGTCACCTACGACGCCCCCGGAGCCCCGGAGCTCGCCTCCTCGGTGGAGCGACTGCTCGCCGCCGACGGTGAGACCGTGCGGCGGGACGAGTCACGGGGCCTCGACCACGGCGCCTATGTCCCGCTCGTCGAGATGTTCCCGGAGGCCGACGTGCCGGTCCTGCAGCTCAGCCTGCCGACGCTCGACCCCCAGCGCCTCACCGATCTCGGGCGGCGGCTGGCGCCGCTGCGCGACGAGGGCACGCTCATCATCGGCTCCGGCTTCACCACCCACAACCTGCGCTGGTTCAACCCCGCGACCGGTCCCGACGTCGCCCCGCCGAGTGCGAGCAGCGAGTTCGACCACTGGGCCGCCGAGACGATGGACGCCGGCGACCTCGACTCCCTCCTCGACTTCGAGCACCGGGCACCTGCGGCCCGGGTGGCGCACCCGCGCACCGAGCACTGGGCGCCGCTGTATGTGGCTCTCGGCGCCGCGGACGCCAGCGGCTCGATCGACACCAAGGTGACGGTCGAGGGGTTCTGGTACGGGCTCTCGAAGCGCTCCTGGCAGCTGAACTGACCAGCCAGGAACCGACGGATTCCCATCAGTCGATGAGGAATCCGTTCGCGACGAGGTAGCGCAAGATGGGCACGACCCGCTCGCGCACCTCTGACTCGTCCTCGTCTAGCAGGGCCGCGATCGCGGTCAGCGCCTGACCGGCCGTGAGCGACCCGTCCGCGACTCCGACATACGCGGCGGCGTAGCTGTCGAGCGCCACCCGCAGTCGCAGTCCACCTCCTTGGGTCACGGTGACGTCCACCGGCTCGGAGGACCCTGGACTCAGGCGGTGCTCGACGAAGACGTCGGTGGGCGCCGCCCAGGCCACCTCGAGCAGCTCGTCGTCAGTCATCTCCGCGAGCCGGACTCGCGCGTCCAGGCCGGCGGCGATCGTCGCCCCCATGGCCGGGCCGACCGGACCCCGCACGTCCATGAGGTCCACGAACGGCTCGCGGTCCGTCTGCGGCTTGTGGAGGGTGATGATCCCGAAGCCGACCGCCTCGACATCGCGTGAGGCGAAGTCGTCGAGCCACGCCGCATACATCGCCTCGAACTGACCTGTGCCCGCGTGGTGCCCACCGTCGCGGGTCCAGGTCTCGGCGTACTGTGCGGGGTCCTGCACCTCCCGCTGCACCACCCAGGCGTCGAGTCCGCTGCGCTGGACCCAGGCACCCACCCGGTCGCGCCAGGTCGTGCCGCGCGGGATCTCCCAGTTGCCGATCAGCTGGGCGATCCCTCCTGGCTCGAGATGGGCGCCGAGCCCGACGACAAGGTCCTCGACGACGGCGTCCCCCGCGCCACCGGCATCGCGGTACTCGAAGAGGGGCACCGAGCCGTCCCGCGGGGTGATGACGAACGGCGGGTTGCTCACGATGAGGTCGAAGGTCTCGCCCGCGACCGGCTCGAGCATCGACCCGCGGCGGATGTCCCAGCTCACCTTGTTGAGGGCCGCGTTGAAGCTTGCGTATGCGAGGGCCCGCTCGGAGAGGTCGGTCACCACCACCTCGTCGGCGTCCAGGGACAGGTGCAACGCCTGCACGCCGGAGCCGGTGCCCACATCGAGCGCGCGCCGAACGGGGCGGCGCGGCGTCCAGGCCGCCAGCGTCGTCGAGGCGCCGCCGATGCCGAGGACGTGGTCCGGGGCGAGGGGCTCCCCCGTGGCGATCTCGGAGAGGTCGGAGGCGACCCACCAGGTGTGCTCGTCCGCCGCATACGGTCGCAGGTCGCACGTGGCGACCAGGCCGTCTCCCTCCAGCCGAGCCAGTCGCAGTGCGAGGAGGCCGTCGATCCCGGTGTTCGGCAGCGCCGCGACCACGTCGCTCACGTCGACCGGGGCGCCGAGGGCGAAGAGTCTGATCAGCGCTGCGCAGGGGTCGGTGGACTCGGCCGTGACCCTCTCGGCCGGCAGCCGGTGCTCACGGGCCAGGGCAGCGGAAGCCATCGGGCCGAGCACCTCGGTGACCCCGGTGACGGTGAACCGCGCGGCGATGAGGTCGGTCCGGAGCAGGGCCAGCAGGTCATGGTCGACGACCGGGAGTGAGGTGCGCATAGTGCCCCGAGCCTACTGCGGCACGAACGCGGGAGGCCGCCGCGATCCGGTGATCGCGGCGGCCTCCTGTCCGTGGCCCTGGCGGGCCGGGGGGTCAGGACACGCTCGTGGGGAAGTCCGCCGTCGCGGACGCCGAGTCGGGGTGCTCGTCGACGCCGATCGCCAGGTCCTTGCTCTTGGACCAGGTGACGGCTCCCACGATGATGATGGCCGCGACGACGGCGATGGCGATGCGGATCGCCTCGTTCGCGCCGGTGCCGATGGACAGGGTCACGACCGCCGGGGCGATGAGCACCGAGACGAGGTTCATCACCTTGAGCAGCGGGTTGATCGCCGGGCCGGCGGTGTCCTTGAAGGGGTCACCCACGGTGTCACCGATGACCGCGGCAGCGTGCGCCATCGAGTGCTTGCCACCGTGGTGCCCGTCCTCGATGATCTTCTTGGCGTTGTCCCACGTACCACCGGAGTTCGCGAGGAAGACCGCCATGAGGGCGCCGGCCCCGATCGCACCGCCCAGGAATCCGGCCAGGGCGCCGACGCCGAGTCCGAAGCCGACGGCGATGGGGGACATGACGGCCAGCAGGCCGGGCGTGGTGAGCTCGCGCAGCGAGTCCTTGGTGCAGATGTCGACGACGCGGCCGTACTCGGGCTTCTCGGTGTAGTCCATGATGCCCGGCTTCTCCCGGAACTGACGGCGCACCTCGAAGACGATCGCTCCCGCAGCGCGGGTGACCGCGTTGATGGCGAGACCGGAGAAGAGGAAGACGACGGCGGCACCGAGGATGAGGCCGACGAGGATGTTCGGAGCCGTGACGAGGCCCATGGCGTCCTGGGTGAAGGTCTCCACCTCGGCTGCGGCCGCGCCCACGTCGTCCAGGGCGGACTGCCAGGCGTTGGTGTAGGAGCCGAAGAGTGCAGTCGCTGCCAGGACAGCGGTGGCGATGGCGATGCCCTTGGTGATGGCCTTCGTCGTGTTGCCGACCGCGTCGAGCTCGGTGAGGATCTGCGCGCCGGCCTCGTCGACGTCACCGGACATCTCCGCGATGCCCTGGGCGTTGTCCGACACCGGACCGAAGGTGTCCATGGCGACGATGACCCCGACGGTGGTGAGGAGACCGCAGCCGGCGAGGGCGACGAGGAAGAGAGCGAGAGCGGTGGAGCCGCCGCCGAGCAGGAAGGCGAGGTAGACGGCGCCACCGATGATGGCCGCTGTGTAGACCGCCGACTCGAGACCGACACCGATACCCGAGAGCACGACCGTGGCCGGGCCGGTCAGGGTCGTCCGGGCCACGTCGAGCGTCGGGCGCTTGTCGGTGCCGGTGAAGTAGCCGGTCAGCCAGAGGATGACGCCGGCAAGGACGATGCCGATGACCACTGCACCGAGAGCCGCCAGACGGGGGTCGCCGTCGAGCTGGGTGACCGACTCGGCCGAGGCGCCGAGGTCGGCGAAGCTCGCGGGCAGGTAGGTGTACGCCGCGATGGCGCAGAGGACGGCGGAGATGACGGCGGAGAGGTAGAAGCCACGGTTGATGGCCTTGAGGGCGTTCTCGCCCTTGCGGACCTTGGTGATGTAGACACCGATGAGCGCCGTGACCGCACCGATCGCCGGGACGATGAGTGGGAAGACCAGACCGTAGGTGCCGAACGCGACCGAGCCCAGGATGAGGGCGGCCACGAGCATGACCGCGTAGGACTCGAAGAGGTCCGCAGCCATACCGGCGCAGTCACCGACGTTGTCACCCACGTTGTCGGCGATGGTGGCGGCGTTGCGGGGGTCGTCCTCGGGGATACCCGCCTCGACCTTGCCGACGAGGTCGGCGCCGACGTCAGCGGCCTTGGTGAAGATGCCGCCGCCGACCCGCATGAACATCGCGAGCAGCGCGGCGCCGAAGCCGAAGCCCTCGAGCACGGCCGGGGCGTCGCCCTTGTAGAGGAGGACGACGAGGGCGGCACCGAGGAGCCCGAGGCCGACCGTCGTCATACCGACGGCGCCACCGGTGCGGAAGGCGATCCGCATGCCCAGCTGCTCGTCACCTTCCCTCGCTGCGGCAGCAACACGGACGTTGGCGCGGACCGCCAGCGACATCCCGAGGTAGCCGATCGCGGCGGAGAACAGGGCGCCGAACACGAACGCCACCGAGCGTCCCCACAGGACACCGGCGTTGTCGGCGGGGAGCACGAGGAGCAGGAAGAAGACAAGGACCACGAAGGCGCCAAGTGTCTTGAACTGCCGGCCGAGGTATGCCTGGGCCCCCTCCTCCACGGCTCCGGAGATCTCCCGCATCTTGTCCGTCCCCGACGCCTGCGCCAGCACCTGCTGACGGAAGACGAAGCCCATGACCAGGGCGATCGCCGCGATGACCGCGACGACCAGCACGAGTGAGTAGTTCAGGCCGCTGAGCTCGAGATCAGCTGTTGCGGCCGGCAGCACGTGGCTGACCATTCCATCCTCCTTGATGGGGTGCGTGAAGGGGTGACGGTGGCAGGCTACGCGGCACGCCGCCGGCCCTGACCATACCCGTGGCGTCCGTCACGGGCTGAACCCACCCCATGTGTTGGGCATCACGAGCGTCCCCAAGGCCTGGATCTACTCCGGGCCGGAGAGCGCCCCCACAGCATCGTTGACACTGTCGTGGATCACGAAGACGCTGTCGAGTCCTGTGATCGACATCACTCGGATGATCCGCGGAGACGTGCAGACCAGGTGCAGGTCCCCACCGAGGTCCCGCACCGCCTTGAGCCGGCCGACCATGACCCCGAGCCCGGTGGAGTCGATGAACCGGACGCCGCTCAGGTCCAGGACGATGAGGCGGTGCCCGGCCGCCAGGACACGGTCCAGCGCATCGCGAACCGTGAACGCGGTCGCGACGTCGATGTCCCCGCCCAGGACGAGGACGAAGACGCCGTCCTGCTGCGATGTCGTGACGGTGACCTGCACTGCGGGTCGGGCTCCTTGAGAGGCGGTGCGAGGTGGCCCGGTCCGCTGCCGATGACAGGGACGGGGAGTTCCTCCTGACGGTTCCTGCGCATACGGTAGCCACGAAGCACCTACTTGCCCAAAGCCGGGCAGCCGAACACCCGATGCACGAGGAGTCCGCCATGACCACCACGCTCATCACCGGAGCCAGTGCCGGACTCGGAGCCGAGACGGCCCGGCAGCTTGCTGCACGGGGGGACGACCTGGCGCTCGCCGCCCGGCGGGAGGGCCAGCTCGAGCGGCTGCGCGAGGAGATCCTCGCCGCCCATCCAGAGCGGACGGTGTCGATCGCCACTCTCGATGTGACCGATGACGAGGCCGTCTTCGACGTCTTCGAGCGGTTCAGCCAGCAGTTCGGCACGATCGACCGGGTCATCGTCAACGCCGGCATCGGGAAGGGTGCTCCGATCGGGACCGGCCGCTACGACGCCAACCGGGCAACGGCGATGACGAACTTCGTCGGGGCGCTGGCCCAGTCGGAGGCCGCCATGCAGATCTTCCGGCGACAGCGCTACGGCCACCTCGTGATGATCTCGTCCATCTCCGCCCTGCGCGGGATGCCCGGCGCCATGACCACCTACGCCGCGACCAAGGCAGGGGTGGCCTCGCTGGCCGAGGGCATCCGACACGAGGTGTCGGGGAGTTCGGACCTCGACATCGACGTGTCCGTCATCTACCCGGGCTACATCGAGTCGGAGATGAACCGTGGCGTCCGGATGCCTTTCATGGTCGACACCGAGACCGGCGTCCGCGCCATCGTCAGCGCGATCGAGAAACGGTCCGCCCACGCGCGGGTCCCGGCCTGGCCGTGGCTGCCGATGGGCACCGCCCTGCGCCACCTCCCGCTGCCTGTCGTCCGGCGGTTCACCTGAGCAGCGGTCCCGAGGACTGGCTCCGCCTCCTGGCCGAGCGGCACGGCGCGGAGCGGATCGCGCACGTCGAGCGACTGCCGGAGCGGGCGGGGTCGCCGGCGGCGTGGCCCTCATGGGTCGACCCGCAGGTGTATGCCGCACTCGCCGGGGCGGGGATCCGCACCTTGTGGTCGCACCAGCGGCAGGGGATGGATCTCGCCTGGGGAGGCGAGGACGTCGTCGTCTCGACCGGGACCGCCTCGGGGAAGTCCTTGATCTATCTCGTCGCCTCCCTCTCGGCTGTCGCCGAGGGGCTGTCGGATCTTTCCGGGCGGGGGGCGACAGCTCTCTACCTCTCACCGACCAAGGCCCTCGCGGCCGACCAGCTGGCTCGTCTGCAGGCACTGCAGCTCCCGGGGATCCGGTCGGTGACCTACGACGGCGACACCCCGACCGAGGAGCGACGCTGGGCGCGCGACCACGCACATCTCGTGCTCAGCAACCCCGACCTCGTGCACCACTCGCTGCTCCCGAGGCACCGCCAGTGGTCCCGGTTCCTGCGGGCACTCCGGTTCGTCGTCATCGACGAGTGCCACACCTACCGTGGCGTGTTCGGGTCGCACGTCTCTGCCGTGCTGCGGCGGCTGCGTCGCGTGTGCACCCGGTACGGCGCCGACCCGACCTTCGTGCTGGCGTCCGCCACGGTCGCCGATCCCGCGGGCCACGGATCGGCGCTCGTCGGCCGACCCGTCACGGCCGTCACCGAGGACGGCTCGCCGAGAGCAGCGATGACGGCGGCCCTCTGGGAGCCCCGGACCGACGAGGCCACGGGTGAACGGGTGTCGGCGACGACGGAGGCCGCCGCCCTCCTGGCCGACCTCGTCGAGGCCGGCTCCCAGACCGTGGCGTTCGCCCGCTCCCGCGCCGGTGTCGAGGCGCTGGCCTCGTCGGCCCGCCGGCGGCTCGACTTCCGTGGTGAGTCCGACCTGGTACGCGCAGTGGCCGCCTATCGGGGCGGGTATCTGCCGTCGGAACGACGCGACCTGGAGCGCGACGTCCGCGGCGGCGAGCTGCGAGGGCTGGCCGCCACGAACGCGCTCGAGCTGGGGGTGGACATCAACGGCCTGGACGCCGTCCTCATCGCGGGCTGGCCGGGTCGGCGGGCATCGCTGTGGCAGCAGTGGGGTCGCGCCGGACGGGCGGGCCAGCCGGCCCTCGGGGTGTTCGTCGCCGCGGACGACCCGCTCGACGCATACCTCGTCCGGCACCCGGAGGCGGTTTTCGGCGAGCCCGTCGAGCACACCGTCATGGATCCGGGCAACCCGCGGATCCTCGCCGCCCACCTCGCGACCGCCGCGTCGGAGGTGCCCCTCACAGAAGCGGACCTGGAGCTGTTCGGCCCGCACGCCCGCCACGTGACCGACCGGCTCGTGGCCGCCGGGATCCTCCGACGACGGCCGACCGGCTGGTACTGGGCGAGGGAGGACCGACCCACCGACCACGTCTCACTGCGGGGGGCCGCCTCGGTCGTGTCGATCGTCGAGCGGGGCACCGGACGCGTGGTGGGCACGATCGACGAGGCGAGCGCGCATACGCAGGTGCACACCGGGGCGGTGCACGTCCATCAGGGCCAGTCGTATGTCGTCGTGGACCTCGATCTCGAGGGCGCGGTCGCCACGGTCGTGAGGGGCGATCCCGGCTGGACGACGACGGCCCAGTCCGTGAGCGAGTTCCGCATCGAGGGGGTCGAGCAGCGTCGACGGTATGCGGGGGCCGAGGTCTGCTACGGAGCTGTCCGGGTCACCGGTCAGGTCACCGGCTTCACGCGGCGGCTCCCGAGCGGGGAGATCATCGGCCAGCACGCCCTCGACCTTCCGACGCGCACCCTCAACACCATGGCGGTCTGGTGGACACAGACCGAGGACTCGCTCCTCGAGGCGGGTCTGGTGCCCGCCGGCATCCCCGGTGCCGCGCACGCGGCCGAGCACGCGGCCATCGGCATGCTGCCGCTCATGGCGACGTGCGACCGGTGGGACATCGGTGGGGTGTCAACCGATCTGCACCCGGACACGGGACAGCCGACGATCATGATCTACGACGGCTACCCCGGTGGGGCGGGATTCTCCGAGCGCGCCTTCGGGCAGTGGGACGACTGGACGAGGGCCACGCTGCAGCGCCTCCTCGAGTGCCCCTGCGCATCGGGCTGCCCGTCCTGTGTGCAGTCACCGAAGTGCGGGAACGGCAACGAGCCTCTCGACAAGGTGGGGGCGCAACACCTCCTTCGGTCCGCGTTGGGCATGGGAGGGGGCTAGCCTGTTGAGCAAGCCGGCTCCGGTCCGCAACGCCGCGCCGACCGCGCGGGGAAAGGCTGACACATGATCCTCCTGGGTCTCATCCTCATCGTCCTTGCCCTCGGCGCCGGTGGGTTCCTCTTCCTGGGGACCTCTGCGCTGGACCCGATCGAGCTGATCGTCCTCAACCGGACCTACGAGATGTCTCCCTGGGCGCTCGTCGTGGCCGGCGTCATCGCGACGACCCTGCTCTGGTGGGGATGGGCACTGGTGCGGATGGGCACCCGTCGCCGGGTCCGCAGGAGCCGCGAGGCCAAGGAGGCGGCCCGTCAGGCCGAGCTGGACCGGGCGGCCCAGGAGAAGGAGAACCAGGCCAAGTGGGAGCGCCAGCTGCGTGAGCGCGAGCGTCAGGTGCGCGAGAGCGAGGAGCGACAGCGCGGACAGCGCGTCGTCACCGGCGAGTCGAGGCCGGTCGCTGACGGCGCCGGGCACCGCGCCGACGCCCCGCCCCCGCCTCCGCAGCAGAGCGGGCTGTAGCTCTCAGCAGGCAGGCAAGTCGCAGAGAAGCGCAGCATGGGCTGCGCTGTCACCCGTCGATCGTGGTGACGAACTCCCCGTCGTTGACGGAGACCGTGACGGGCAGCTCGGCATGCCCGAGCGGAACGGCGAACTGCACAGGCTGGAGCACCTGCGCACACATCCCCTCCTGCGCCACCGTGGTCAGCTGCACCGTGATCGTGTCGGCTTCGGTATCAACCGAGTAGGCCACCTTGTGACACGGCGTGGGGGTACTACCGACGACGTCGAGAAAGAGCTGCACCGGGTACGACTCGGCCACGCGCACGTCGATCTCGTCGATGTAGAGAGGCGAGTCCCCCACGGTGTCGCTCAGCAGGGGCCCTGGCCCGTCGTTGCCGTCGTCATCGGTCCCGACGTCGCCGTCGGAGGTCTGGACGGGAGAGTCCGGGTCAGGGCCTGCGCCCGGGCCGTCCGAGGGAGCGGCCGAGCCGCAGCCGGCCAGGAGCAGGACCAGGGCGACAACCACTCCGAGGTGGCGTCTTCTCACGATGCTTGTCGAGGTGCTCGTCATGGTGCTCGTCATGGTGCTCGTCATGGTGCTCGTCATGGTGCTCGGACGCTACCCCAGCGCACGGAGTTCCCGGGGTCGCCCTTTCGAGGAGTTCCAGGAGTCGCTCTGTCCTGGAGTCCCGGGGTCATGGGTCCGGTGGAGCCGGTCCGGCCCGCGCCACGGCCGTGGCGGGCCCGCTGACCCCGGGAAGCCTGCCGAGGTGTCCCGGGGCCACGGGGACGGCCACGGACACCGTCACGTTGACTCCACCGTCAAGGACGCAGGAGCGGAGCCGGGCTCCGTTGAGGGCAGCGACGTGGGCTGCCACGGCACACGCCCCGCTCGACAGCCCCTCACCCGGATCCCCGTATCGCATCCCCGCGACAGCCACTGTCGCTGCGGCCAACGCGCTGAGGTCGGCAGCCGCACGCGCCTGAGCCGACCCCCTGACGGCGCCGAGGACCAGGGCGAGTCCCAGGACCAGCACCAGGCTCATCCCACAGCAGCCGACGACGAGCACGGTCGCTGCGCCGCGATCCACGGAGTGCTGCCTCACGGCTCGCCCTCCACCCGCGCGGTGGCCTCGACTGGACCCGGGTCCGGCAGAACAAGACCGACCAGCCCAGCCCGGGCCGGGGCACGCACCGCGACGGTCACGAAGCTACCGCTCACCCTCACGGCGTACGTGGCCCCCTGCGGCAGCGCCTCGCGTGACCTCGCCCAGGCCTCTGAGACATCACCCCCGCGGGCTGCCTCGCGGGCAACCGTTCCGGCAACAGAGACAGCAGCAGCGCGGTCCAGCCCGGTGCGCACGACTCCGAGGACCAGGGAGAGGACGAGCAGGAGCGTGACGAGCCCGACCGCCAGCTCTGCGCTCACCATGCCGGAGTCGGCACGCTCCCGCCCGCCACGCATCAGCTGCTGCCCGAGCTCAGGGCGGTCGTGATGATCGTCGTCAGGGCCGACTGGACGGCTCCGCTCTTGACGACGGCCATCAGGACGACCGCGAAGGCGACGGCCGCCATCGTCCCCACGGCGTACTCGGCGGTGGTCATCCCGGCCTCCCGAGCAGTCCGGTGGATCCGGTCGGGACGCCGGATGCGTGGCCTGATCCGCCGCAGGAGCTGGATCAATCGTGTTGTCATGCTTCACCTTTCGCGAGTGACGGACCTCCTCGCACCGTGCGAGCCGTCACCCTCGAGCCTCGGCCAGCCCACGATTGCCCGACCAGGGGAAGTCGCACGCTGTGGACGACACCCCCGATGGCCAGGCGGCGTGTTCGTGCTACGGAGTGAGGGAGCCCGACGTCATGACGATCACGAGCGGGATGACGGTCGTGCACATGAAGGCCGGCAGCAGGGCGAGGCCGAGCGGAAGCACGAGCCGGACACTCACCCGTCCGATCGACGCCTCCCTGGCCACGCTCTCCCGTCGCAGGATCGTTGCAGCGGCACCGAGGAGCAGCGCCGCCGGCGCGATGCCGGCCCGGTCGGCGACGGTCATCGCGGACGCCACAGGCGCCCAGACCTGCGGGGCCGCGCTCCACGCGGCGAGGGAGTCCTCACCGTGGCCATACGCCTCGACGACGGGCGCGAGATCCCGAGCGAGCTCAGGCGGCAGGTGCCCGGCGACCCGCGCCACCGCCGACCCGAGGGGGAGCCCGGCCCGCAGCGCGATGACGAGCAGCTGGGCCGCGACGGCGACGGCCGTCATGGAGGCGGCGGTCGGGTGAGAGCAGACGCGGCTCCCGCGCCACAGCACGGTTCGCGGATCCGCCCAGGGTGATGGCCAGAGGAGGGAGCCCGTGAGGACCGCCAGCAGAGCCAGAGCGGTCGTCATGGCGACCGTGACTGCTGAGCGACGTCGACATAGCTGCGCGGACGGAGGGCGGCGGCGACCAGGGACTTGCTCCACTGCCAGCCCCCCGCCGCGAGCACGAGTCCGAGTCCGAGACTCAGCGCCGCCGGCAGGCTGCCGTACAGGTCGGTGGGGTCCGCCCCGACGACGAGTGCCAGGACCGGCCCGGCAACGGGGAGGAGCGCGAGCAGTCTCCGTGATGCCTGCGGGCCGGCCGCCATCGCGTCCAGCTGTCCATGGATGCGGGACTCCTCCCGCAGGTGGCCGGCAAGCACGTCCAGGGCGTCCGCAAGTGGCGAGCCCGTCGCGGTTGCGAGCTCCCACACCGCAGCGAGGAGGTCATAGGCCTCTGCCGCACGGCCCGGGCCCTCGGTAGCGCGCCATGCCGTGGCCGTGGCCTCTCCTCGGTCTACGCGGTCTGCGACCCTCGTGAGGCGCGCCCGCTCAGCAGAGCCCCACTCGGTCGTCTCGATGACGAGTCGCAGGGCCGGACCCGGAGGTAGACCGGCACGCAGCCCGGCAGCCGCGATCTCCAGACCGTCGGCGATCCGCTGCGGATCTGAGCCCGGTGGTGGTCCCCCGAGCGACCTCGGCCTGCCGCGCATCCTGGGCTGGCCGCGCGGCGTCGGCGCGCCGCGCATCGCGGATCCTCGATGCGCCGTCCGTCCCACACCGCACATCTCACGGTCCGGCAGGCACATGCTCGGGGTGCGCAGCCGCACGAGCAGTCGCGACAGCGGGGCTGGGACGGCTTCCTGCCGCGACCGTCCACTCGACGATCTCGCGCACCCGCCTCGTCCCGGCCTCGCGCTCCAGGTGCACCACCGCGTCGATCGCCGCCAGGGCCTGGCTGCGGACCGCCGCTTCAGGCAGACCGGCAAGCGAACCGAGGGCCGCCAGCCGGGTCATGACATCCTGAGCGGAGTTGGCGTGGATCGTGGCGAAGCCACCCTCGTGCCCGGTGTTGAACGCCCGGAAGAGGTCGATGACCTCGGCCCCGCGCACCTCCCCCACGACGAGGCGGTCGGGGCGCATCCGCATGGCCTGCCTCACCAGCTCGGTCATGGTGACCTCGCCTGCTCCCTCGACGTTCCGGTGGCGCGCCTGAAGGCGGACCACGTGGGGATGCGTGACGGGAACCTCACTCACGTCCTCGACGACGACGACCCGCTCGTGCGGAGGCACCAACGCCAGCAGCGCCGCAAGCAGAGTCGTCTTGCCGGTGCCCGTGCCCCCGGAGACGAGGACGGAGCGACGACGGTGCACCAGCTCGTGGAGGGTCTCCGTCTGAGCAGGCGTGAGGGACCCGCTCGCCTGGAGCTGCTCGGTGCTCAACGCCCTCCGGCGCGGCACACGCAGCGAGATGTGCGCTCCGTCCGTCGCGATCGGAGCCAGCACCGCGTGCAGGCGCACGCCACCAGGAAGCTGCCCGTCGGCGTGCGGCATCGCGTCATCGAGCCGGCGCTGGGCGGCCGCTGCCAACCGGATGGCGAGCCGGCGAACGGCCTGCGCGTCATTCAGCGTCAGGTCGGCGCGTTCCAGGTGCCGTCCGCGGTCGACCCACACCGAGCCGTCCCCGTTGATGAGCACGTCGGTGACCGCCTCGTCGGCGATGAGGTGCGAAATGGCTCGCTCCATCACGCGGTCCGCCGAGTCTCACGCGCAGACGGGTCGCCTGGTGCCCCCCGATCGATGAGGTCGCTCAGCCACAGCGTCTGGAGCATCGCCAGTGCTTCGTCGGCCACCGCGTCGACGGACGTCGTACGGGTGCCGGGTAGGACACCGCGAGCGGCGAGCCGCGCGATGCGCGGGTCGTCCGCCCAGTGCGCCAGCAGCGGCACCCCGAGCTGCTGGGCCAGACTGTGGCTCCCCCGAGAGTCCCTCGCACCACGGGTCACGAGGACTGCGTGGGTGCGGGCCAGCGCGCACGTGCACCCGACGACGTCGACGTCGTGGAGGCCCTTCGGGGTCAGGCTCCCCAGCACCACGAGCGCATCCATTCGCGACACGACTGCCGCAGGAGGTCGCGGCCCGCAGTCGATCGTCACCACGTCTGCCTGGGCCGCCACGGCATCGAGTGTCGGGAATACGGCTGACCAGTCCGTCGCGGTCACCGATCTGGCAGCGAGCACGGCAACGCCGTCGTCCGCAGGCAGGCTGGACAGAGTGATCGGAACGTGTCGATCCTCCGTCGGCCAGATCGGCGCCGACAGGTCCTCCCACCGCGGGCCGGGCAGGTGCTCGATGCCGAGGACGACGTCGAGCCCGCCCCGGGGATCGAGGTCGACGGCGACGACGGCAAGACACCCCGGCAGCACAGCCCGCGAGCGGACCGCCAGAGCAGCGGTGAGGGTGGACGCACCGACACCACCCGATGCGCCGAGGACTCCGATCGTGGCCATAGAGCGAGCCTGCTGGCGGCAGGTCGCCGGAGCCCAGCCCCGGGCCGTCGCTGTGGACACCACACCCGGTCCGACCCGTCGGTGTGGACGCCGAGGCCGCAGCTCACCCGCGATGACTCAGGGGTGAGGGAGGCGAGGCAGGAGAGGCGGAGGAGAGATGGGACCTGCCGGCGAGGAGGCTCAGCAGAGACAATGTCCTCGCGCCGGAAAGGGGACGGCCCCGGTCGGGGGGACAACCGGGGCCGTCGACGCGCCAAGCCCCGGGGGGGAGAGGCCGGTGCGTCGGTCGCTACAACCCTTGCGGGGAGCGAGTGGCTCAATCATGTGTCACGGGGCGCCTCGGCTGCAAGCCCGTGACCGGTTTAGGCCTCAACTTCCCCTAGATCGCGTGATTCCGCTGTTTGGAAACGATTACGCCACTCGATGCACTCGCCACAGGACACCGAAAATCGGGAATCCGAAGCATGTCGGAGCAGTCACCCATGCCCCGGCCAGGGATCAACTCGGCAGTCGACCCGCGAGGACCGCGTCGGCGACCGCTCTCCCCTCATCCGCTGCAGCCACGAGAGCGGCACAGCAGTGCTCCAGCCACAGCCGCACTCCGTCCCGGGAACCGGAGGTGTATGCCGAGAGCGCTCCGACATAGGCGGTCATCCCTTGGCGGAAGTGCCCCAGCTCGGGCACGGCTACCCCCGTGGGGTCCAGCCCGGTCGCCTGAACCAGGCTGCGCTCCAGGGCGCGGGCCACGACCCCGTTGGCGCGACGAAACGGACGCAGCGCTGCGATCTCACCATGAGCGATCGCGGCGACGACGACACCGGGCAGCCCGGCATGCCCGCGGAGCACGTCACCGAGCAGTGCCAGGCGCTCCGTCACCTCGGAGGGGTCGGGGGCCTCGCCGAGCTCGATGAGCTCCCCACAGCTCTCCCCCGCCCGGCGCGGACGTCCCAGCCCGTCGCCGGGTCCCCCGTCGGCAGCATCGCCCGACTCCTGCGGCAGGTGCCCTACGGCGGCCACGTGCAGTCGGGCCAACGCCTGTGCCGGCGCCGTCAGGACGTAGCCACGCACGTCCTCCGTCGCTGCCGTCGCGGCGATGACACCACGCACGACCTCGTCGACCGGGTCCGGGTCAGCCGGCCACTCGCGGACGCCCGCGATGTACTCGCGCACCTGGTCCACGGGCAGCCGGGCGCCGTCGAGCTCGCCACTGGCCTGCGCACCCCGTACCCGGGACTCGGCAGCCGCCTCCGGGATCCGACGACGGAGCGCCTGGTGCCACCGCAGCGACGTCATCGCCGCTCGCACGTCGTCGATCGGTTGGCGCAGCTCGGGCCACTCGGCCATCCGGGCAACGGCTGTCACAGCAGGGGTCGGAGATGATGACACCCCTCCACGCTAGACGTTCACATGCACCGCCCGATCCGCGCCCGGCGCCTTCCCGTCCGGCACTAGGGTGTCCGTCACAGGGCAGGACGCGCACGGGCGCTCTGCCCGAGTGTCGACGCGTCCGGAGGTGACACGGTGGTTGGCTGGTTCCACCTCCCGACGGCCCTCACCGTGCTGCTCCTCTGTGCGGTGCTGGCCGCCGTCGCGATCTGGCGCCGACGCCGCGACCGGGACGTCCACAGCTTCATCTCCGACGTCGACCGCGCCACCTACCAGACCTTGCACGCCGTGTCCCTCGCTGCCCAGCCGCTGCGCGAAGGCCTGACCGAGGAAGGCGCCACCAAGGCCGCGCGCCAGCTCCTCGACATGGTGGGGGCCGAGGCAGTCGCCATCCAGGGAGTATCACGGACCCTCACCTGGGTGGGCGAGGGCGAGCACCACGCCGGCCAGGTCGAGCAGCACACCCGGCCGGTGATCGAGGACGGCCAGATGATCGTCATCGCCACCGGGGACATCATGTGCTCCAACCCGGACTGTCCGATCCGCTCCGCCGTGATCGCGCCACTCGTCGTCGACGACCTCGTCGTGGGCGCGCTCGCTGCCTATGCGCCGGAGAGCTCCGCCGGTCTGGCCCGGGCCACCGAGGAGATCGCGGGCTGGGCCTCCTCCCAGCTGCAGCTCGCCGAGCTGGCCAGGGAACGCACCCGTGCCATGGAGGCCGAGCTCCGGGCACTCCGTGCCCAGATCAGTCCGCACTTCGTCTACAACTCCCTTGCGGCCATCGCCTCCTTCGTGCGGACCGACCCCGAGCGTGCACGCGAGCTGCTCCTTGAGTTCGCCGACTTCACCAGGTATGCGCTGCGCGAAGGAGGTGCCTTCACGACCCTCTCCGAGGAGCTGCGCAACGTCGAGCGCTATCTCGTCCTGGAGCAGGCGCGCTTCGGTGACCGGCTGTCCGTGTCCTTGCTCATCGCGCCCGAGGTGCTCCCCGTGCAGGTGCCGTACCTCGCGGTCCAGCCGCTCGTCGAGAACGCCGTACGCCATGGTCTGGCAGGCAAGACGACGCCAGGAACCCTCACCCTCCAGGCACGGGATGTCGGAGCAGAGGCCGAGATCGTCGTCGAGGACGACGGCGTCGGCGCCGATCCTGAGCGCATCCGCGCCGCCCTCGACGGTGCCCATGACGGCGACAACGTCGGCCTGGGCAACGTGGACTCCCGACTGCGACAGGTCTACGGCGACTCCTACGGCCTGGTCGTGGAGACCGCGCCCGGCGCCGGCACCAGGGTCTCGTTCCGGGTCCCGAAATTCGTCCCGAGGCTCCACCAGGGGGCGTGACTGGTCGTACAGTGAAGCGCATGCCTGGTTTCGATGCTGAGCCCAGCGGTCAGAACGACTCGCTCACCGCTCTCGTCGTCGACGACGAGGCACCGGCGCTCGCTGAGATGCGCTTCCTGCTCGAGCAGGACCCCCGCATCGGACGCATCATCACGACCAGCAGCAGCACCGAGGCCCTCAAGGCTCTGGAGTCCGAACCGATCGATGTCGTGTTCTCCGACATCAGCATGCCCGGCCTGGACGGCATGGCGCTCGCCCGGGTGATCGCCCGCTTCGCGCAACGGCCGCAGATCGTCTTCGTCACCGCATACGACGAGCACGCCGTGGATGCCTTCGCGGTCAACGCGACCGACTACGTCATGAAGCCGGTACGGCACGAACGCCTGACCGAGGCGATCCGGCGCGTCGTCGCCCAGCTGCGGGGCAACGAGCCGGCGAGCAGCACCGTGGAGGACGAGACGATCCCCGTCGAGCTGGGCGGGGTCACCCGGTTCATCAACCGCAGCGAGATCCGGTACGCACAGGCTCAGGGGGACTACGCCCGGCTGCACACCGCCTCCGGTTCACACCTCGTCCGCATACCGCTCAACACCCTCGAAGAGCGCTGGGAGTCAGCAGGATTCGTCAGAATTCACCGGTCCACTCTCGTCTCGACGAACCACATGAAGGAGGTCCGGCTCGAGCACGGACGGTTCGTCGTCGTCATCGAGGGAGCCGAGCTGCAGGTGAGCCGGCGGCACACCCGCAACCTGCGCGAGCGTCTGCTCAAGCCCCGCACCGGCGACCGCTGACAGCACTCGCTCCCCGTATGCGACCCCTCCCCCCGCCCGACGACGCTCCACAGCGTGTGCGGGTCACCAGCTCGCGGCGGGCTCCGGCAGCACCGGCTCGCAGGCCGCTGCAGACCGAGCTGGACGAGCAGACGACGCTGGGCGAGGTCTACGTCCGCGGACTCATGGGCGCCCAGTTCCGGCTTGCCGCGTCGATCATCGTGGTCGGGGTCCTCGGGCTGGGGGGCCTTCCGCTGCTGTTCTGGATCGTGCCGGCCACCAGGAGTCTGCGCGTCCTCGACTGGCCCATCGCGTGGCTGCTCGTCGGTGTGGTGATCTACCCCGTCACAGTCGGTGTCGCGGCCTACTACGTGCGGCGTGCCGACCGTATCGAGGCGGACTTCACCGAGATGGTGGAACAACAGTCGTGAGTGACCAGGACTTCAAGGCCTTCGCCGTTGTCGCGATCCTCCTCGTCTGCGCCGCAACCCTCGTCGTCGGCGCATACGGCCTGCGCTTCTCCCGGACGACGAGCGACTTCTACGTCGCGTCGCGCCAGGTGGGTCCGGGCCGCAACGCGAGCGCCATCAGTGGTGAGTACCTCTCTGCTGCGAGCTTCCTCGGTGTCGCTGGACTGATCTACGAGAACGGGTTCGACTCGCTCTGGTTCCCGGTCGGGTACACGGCCGGCTACGTCGTTCTCCTCGTCCTGGTGGCAGCACCGCTGCGGCGGAGCGGTGCCTACACCATTCCTGACTTCGCGGAGATCAGGATGCAGTCCACGGGTGTCCGTCGGATGTCAGCCGCCCTCGTCGTGGCGATCGGCTGGCTCTACCTCCTTCCGCAGTTCCAGGGAGCCGGGCTGTCGCTGCAGTCGGTGACCGGCTGGCCCACCTGGGTCGGCACCGTGATCGTCGTCCTCGTCGTCGTGCTCGGCGTCGCGGCAGGTGGCATGCGCTCGATCACTCTCGTCCAGGCGATGCAGTACTGGCTCAAGCTCTGCGCCCTGGCGATCCCCGCATTCGTCCTCCTGTGGCTGTGGAAGTCGCAGGGGGCTCCGGGGCCGCAGGAGGTCGTCGGGGCCGGGGAGAGCCTGCGCGAGTGGTATGAACCGCTGACCCGGTCCACGGACGAACCGCTCTCGCTGTACTCGACCTACAGCACCCTGATGGCCCTGTGCCTGGGCACCATGGGGCTGCCCCATGTCCTGGTGCGCTTCTACACGAACCCGGACGGACCGGCCGCTCGGCGGACGACGACGGTCGTCATCGGGCTGATCGGCATGTTCTACCTCTTCCCGCCCATCTATGGAGTCCTCGGGCGCGTCTACCTTCCCCTCGACGGAGCCGAGGTCGCTGCCGACCAGATCGTCCTCCAGCTCCCGAGGGCCGCGCTCCCGGGACTGACCGGCGAGCTCCTCTCCGCGATCCTCGCCGGTGGCGCGTTCGCAGCCTTCCTGTCGACCGCCTCCGGTCTCGTCATCTCGATCGCGGGTGTCATCGCCCAGGACGTCCTGCGTCCGACGCTGCAACGCGTGACCGCCGGTGACAGCGGCTTGATCCAGAGCTTCCGACTCGCCACCGTCATCGCCGTGGCCGTGCCCGTCGCAGCCGCGGTCTTCACCGCCCCGCTCGGCCTGGCCCGCACCGTCAACCTCGCCTTCGCCATCGCCGCCTCCACGCTGGCACCGCTGCTGCTGCTCGGGGTGTGGTGGCGTCGGCTCTCCACCACGGGCGCCTTCGCCGGGCTTCTCGTCGGCGGTACCCTCGCGACGATCGCGACCATCGTCACGGTGGTCGTGCGCCCGGAGAACAGCTGGCTCGCGACGGCCCTGTCACAGCCGGCTGCCTGGTGCATCCCGGCCTCGTTCGCCACCTCGGTCATCGTCTCGCTGCTCACCCCGGACCGGATCCCATCAGGGGTGTCGCGAACGATGGCGCGACTTCACACGCCGGAGGGAGTGGAGCTCAGCTCGGTGCGCTGATGTGCTCGGCGCTGCGATGGTTCGGTGCTGCGTGTTCCCCTCGGCTCATCGGACCGGAAAGGTCCTTTCGCACGGGGCTAGTCGCCCTCGACCATCGCCGGCGGGATCGCCAGGACCGGTACGCGCGCATCCAGCACGATCTGGGCGGCGATGCTTCCGAGGATGGCCTTGCCGACGGCGGAGCGGCGACGCAGTCCCACGACGAGAAGGGAGGCCCGCACCCGCTCAGCCTCGTCGAGGACACCCTCGGCGACGTCGGTGGACACCGGCTGGCGGATGACGTAGTTCACCCCCGAACCGCGCAGTCGGTTCTCGAGATCCCGGATGCTCTCCGGGCCGGTGAACCTCGGCGACTCGTAGTCGGATCCCAGGGTCGCGTTGATGACGACCAGGGTCATCCGTCTGCGTCGCGCCTCTTCCACCGCGATGCGGAGAGCGGCCTTGCTCGACTCCCCTCCGGCATAGGCGACAGCGACTGTCATGTCTCTACCGTGGCACGAAGCGGGGCGTCAGGTCGCCTTGGGCGCGCCGGATTCGCTCAGCCCTGCGGCACGCGCACGGCAGCCAGCTGGCGGGACTGAGCGACGAGTCGGCCGGTGCTGTCCCAGATCCTGGCGTCCTCCTCCAGCAGCGTGGCCGAGAAGTTCTCGGTCGAGAGCTCGACCTTGAGCCACCCCGGCGCCGGATGAGCCCGGATGTGAGCGCTGAGCTCAAGAGTGGGAGCCCACCCCAGCAGGCCCAGGTCGAACGCCACCGGTGGCAGGGCATCGAGGAAGTAGAGCAGCGACAGGGCGTCCGGCTCACGACCGTCCCTGAAGCGGATCCAGCCGCGCATGCGACCGGCCAGGGACGGCTGCCCGATCCCCCACATCGCAGTCTCCGGTTCCAGGCGCAGGTCGACCCGGTTCATGATCTCCGGAAGCGTGAAGTCCCCGGACCCCTCCGGCAGGTCGTCCGTACCGACGCACTTCTCCGGAGGCGGCAGCGAGGGCGCCTCGGACTGACGCCGCACCGGCTCGGACATTGCGGCGAGGTCGGCGAAGGTCGCCAGAGCCCGGACTCGTTCCGCCGGCTCCCCCTTCTCGTCGACCTGCCACAGCGAGACCTCTCCGGTGGACATGGTCCGCCCAGCCCGGACCGGGTGCGCCTCGACGCCATACGGACCGGGGCGGGCCGCCGACAGGAAGTATGCGGACATGGCCAGGCAGTCCGGGTGGCGTCCGTCCTGGTCGAGGACGGGACGAAGTCCGGCGGCCATGATCGCCATCGTGATTCCTCCGTTGACGGCGGTGCCGATTGCCCAGCCCTCGGTGAGCTCCGGGTGGCCGAGGGCAGCGTCGAACTCGGATCTCGTCGCGGTCATGCCGTCAGTGTGCCAAATCGCTTCGGACTCAAACCGACCATCCCACGTCGACCGTTCGGCCGACGGGCCTGCCGACGGCGTCAACGAGGTGACCGCCGGGGCCGTCTCTCTCCTGCATGACAGCCGTCACTGCGACAGCGCACCAGGAGGCCCCACCATGACTCTTCACACCCGGACTCTTCACACCCGGACTCTTCGCACCCGGACCCTCCCTAGCCGGACCCTTGCCACGCGAGCTCCCCGCAGCCGGTCGCTTCGTGCCGGCCTCGCCGGAGCCGTGCTCGCCGCCGCCCTCGCCACGGGGCCCGCGGTCGCCCTGGCGCCGCAGGCCTCGGCCGCCACGCCCTATTGCGGTATCACCTGGGGATCGCTGGCCAGGACGCGACCCGCTCCGACCGTCAACACCGTCACGGGTATCCGCGCAGGGCGCCACGCCTGCTACGACCGCCTCGTCGTCGACATCGCCGGCACGAGACCGACCGGCTTCGATGTCCGCTATGTCACAGCAGTCGAGGCACAGGGCTCCGGGCAGCCGGTCCCGCTGCGCGGCGGCGCCAGGCTCGCCATCACCGTGCACTCCCCCGCATACACCGGCGCCGGTCGCGCCACCTACCGACCCGCGAACCGCCTTGAGCTGGTGGATGTGGCCGGCTACTCGACGTTCCGGCAGGTGGCCTGGGGTGGCTCCTTCGAAGGTCAGACCACGATCGGGCTCGGCGTCCGCGCCCGGCTGCCGTACCGGGTCTTCACCCTCACCGACACCGCTGCCGGCACCACCCGGGTCGTCATCGATGTCGCCCACCGCTGGTCCTGATCACCTCCCGTCAGTGGCCCGGACCCCCGCCGTCCGGGCCACTGACCCGCGTGGGCCTGTCCGGAAGGGGTGGCCCACCCTCGCCCCGGCCCTGCCTGATGAGTGCTTGATGAGAGGACTGTCATCTTCTCCGGGGCCGGTCACGCCCGGCCCGGGGTCACGATGGTGATATGGGCTGGGAGAGACGGATCACCTGGGCGCTGTGGCTCGCCCTGGCTGCGGTGGTGGTCGCCGCGTTCGCCGCCCTCGCAGGCTCTGGACAGAGCCCGCCCCTCGGAGAGCGGATCCGCATGTACGACACCAGCAGCACCAGCTCCTCCACGTCGACCACCCTGACCCCCTCGAGCACCTCCACGCCAACCGGACCGGAGAGGTCCACGAGCACCCCTCGATCCACGCAGCACACGCCGAAGAGCTCAGTCGTGGACCCACGCCGCGCCCCTGTCCGGGTCCCCGTCGGTGAGGTCTGCGACGATGATGAGTGCGATGACGATGATGACGACTGACCGATGACGACTGACCGATGACGATGAGCGATGACGACTGACCTATGACGACTGACCTATGACGACTGAGATGACTGAGGATGGGCAGCCCGGACCCCGGGTCTCACGGCTCACTCTGCGTCGCCGCATCGTCGGGTCCATCGCCCTGCTGTCGGCCATCGGTCTGCTCGCCGCCGGCCTGGCCGCGCTGCTCGTCGAGCGGGGTCGCATCATCGACGGCATCTCGGACAGCCTCGCCCAGGAGATCCGTGAGTTCCGGGAACTCGCGAGCGGGGGTCTGGACCCGGAGACCGGCGAGCCGTTCGACACGGCGGACCGGCTCATCACCGTCTCCATGCTGCGCAACGTCCCCGACGACAACGAGGCCCATATCGGCTTCGTCACGGATGCGAACATCGCCGCGGCGGGGAGCGGCACGCTGCACAACGAACCCGGGTTCCGGGCCGAGGTGACGCGTCACCAGAGCGCGGCCTACGGCCGGTACCACTCGCCCGCCCACGGCGAGATCATGTATGCGGTGCTCCCGATCGAGAATGTCGACGAGCTCGCGCACTACGTCGTCGCGCACTATCTGAATGAAGAGATCACCGGACTGGACCAGACGATCCGGGTCTACGGGATCGCCGCACTGCTCGCCTGGCTCGGTCTCACCCTCGCGGCCTGGCTGCTGGCCCGCCGGATCACCGCTCCTATCGAGGAGCTGCGTGAGACTGCCGAGAAGATCACCGAGACCGACCTGAACCGTCGGATCAAGGTCGCCGGCGATGACGAGGTCGCCGCCATGGGAACCACGTTCAACCGGATGCTGGACCGGCTGCAGGCCGCGCTCTCCGGCCAGCGCCGGATGCTCGACGACGCCGGCCACGAGCTCCGCACCCCGATCACGGTCGTCCGCGGCCACCTGGAGCTCATGGATCCTCATGACCCTGCCGACGTCGAGGCCACCCGGGACCTGGCCATCGACGAGCTCGACCGGATGAACCTGCTCGTCCAGGACCTCACCCTGCTGGCCAAGGCCCAGCGGCCGGACTTCCTCACCCGTGAGCAGGTGGCCCTGCACCGGCTCGTCGAGGAGGTGCGGGAGAAGGCGAGCGGCTTCGGTGAGCGGCAGTGGCTCCTGGACCCCAGCGAGCCGATCACGGTCTTCGCCGATCCCCGCCGCCTGACGCAGGCCATGCTGCAGCTGGCGAGCAACGCCTACAAGGTGACAGAGCCAGGTGACGTCATCGCGTTCGGGTGCTCGAGCACCTCAGAGTGCGCCCAGCTCTGGGTTCGCGACAGCGGTCCCGGAGTTCCCGCCTCCGACCGACAACGGATCTTCAGCCGCTTCCAGTCGGGCACCAGTGTCTCTACGGGAGGTGCCGGGTTGGGCCTGGCCATCGTGGCGGCGATCGCGCAGGCCCACGAGGGCGGCGCCTACGTCACTCCTGCCACCTCGGACGGAGGAGCCAAGTTCGTCATCGAGCTGCCCCGTGGGCGCGGTGAGGAGACCGGTACGCATACGATCATCACTGAGCCGGTCCCCAAGATCCCGGGAACGGATCCTGCGAACGACTCGAGGCCCCGGGATCGACTGCGCCGGGAAGCACTGCCCGACGAGGACGACACGGTGAGCACTCTCGTGGAGAGACTTCCGCGTGAGGGGGCCGACCGGCACGGCGAGAGGAGTCAGCAGTGAGTCGCATCCTCGTCGCCGAGGACGAGTCCCGGATCGCCTCGTTCATCTCCAAGGGCCTGACCGCCAGCGGCCTGCAGTGCATGGTTGTCGAGGACGGCCCGACGGCCATGGCGATGGCGATGACCGACGAGTTCGACCTGATGGTCCTCGACATCGGTCTCCCCGGCATGGACGGGTTCCAGGTGCTCAGCCGGATCCGGGAGAGCGGCTCGACCCTGCCGGTCATCATCCTCACCGCCCGGGACTCGGTGGCCGACACCATCGCCGGGCTCGAGGGCGGCGCTGACGACTACATGCAGAAGCCGTTCAGCTTCGGCGAGCTCCTCGCCCGGATCCGGCTGCGGCTCCGCGATGCCGCAGCGAGCGTGCGCGATGACGAGCCGGTCAGCACAGTCCTCTCCGCCGGCGACATCAGCCTCGACCTGCACTCGCGGAAGGTCACGGTGGGCGGGAAGGAGAAGGACCTCAGCGCCCGCGAGTTCGTGCTCCTGGAGACCTTTCTCCGCCACCCCGGTCACGTCCTCAGCCGTGAGCAGCTCCTCAGCCACGTCTGGGGTTATGACTTCGATCCGGGCTCGAACGTCGTCGACGTCTACGTCCGGTATCTCCGCAAGAAGATCGGCGCCGACGCGATCGAGACGGTCCGCGGCATGGGCTACCGGCTGCGGACCTGACGCCGGTCGCATCCTGCCGACCGCTGACCGCTGCGGTGGGCCCGCCGATCGCTTGGCGCTCCCCTCACCTTGCCGCGAACGGCGGTTCTAGAGTTGGCTTGCAGGAACGTGCCGACGTTGTCACACCCGTGAGGAGTCACCATATGACCGACAGCAGTCTCGCCCCTTCGCCGGAGTTCGCCGCCCAGGCCAACGGCAAGCCCGAGCTCTATGAGCAGGCCGGCGCCGACTACGAGGCCTTCTGGGCCGAGCAGGCACGGTCCTACGTCTCCTGGGACAAGGACTTCGACATGACCCTGGACTGGAGCGATGCCCCCTTCGCCAAGTGGTTCGTCGGCGGGGAGCTCAACGCTGCATACAACTGCGCCGACCGGCACGTCGAGGCTGGCAACGGCGACCGCGTGGCAATCTACTTCGAGGGTGAGGGCGGGGACACCCGCACCATCACCTATGCGGACCTCGCCCGGGAGGTCAAGAAGACGGCCAACGCACTCGAGTCCCTCGGGGTGGCCAAGGGCGACCGTGTCGCGATCTACATGCCGATGATCCCCGAGACCGTCTTCGCGATGCTCGCCTGCGCGCGGATCGGTGCAGCACACTCGGTCGTCTTCGGCGGGTTCTCCGCCGACGCGCTGCGCAGCCGGATCGACGATGCACGGGCCAAGGTCGTCGTGACGACCGACGGGCAGTTCCGACGGGGCAAGCCCTCCCCGCTCAAGCCGGCCGTGGACGCTGCTGTCTCCGGCGAGACGTCCGTGGAGAAGGTCCTCGTCGTCAAGCGGACCGAGGGAGAGGTCGCCTGGGACCCCGCGCGTGACGTCTGGTGGCACGATGTCGTACCGAGCGCGTCCGAGGAGCACGAGGCCCAGCCGCACGACGCCGAGCACCCGCTCTTCATCCTGTACACCTCCGGCACCACGGGGAAGCCCAAGGGCATCCTGCACACCACCGGTGGTTACCTCGTGCAGGCGGCCTACACGAACTCGATCGTCCACGACGTGCACCCGGAGAGCGACGTCTACTGGTGCACCGCCGACGTCGGCTGGGTGACCGGGCACTCCTACATCGTCTACGGACCGCTCGCCATCGGGGCCACCCAGGTCCTCTACGAGGGCACCCCGGATACGCCGCACCAGGGTCGCTGGTGGGAGATCGTCCAGAAGTACGGCGTGACGATCCTCTACACCGCACCGACGGCGATCCGCACGTTCATGAAGTGGGGCGACTCGATCCCGGCCCAGTACGACCTGTCCTCCATCCGTCTCCTCGGCTCGGTGGGCGAGCCCATCAACCCGGAGGCGTGGTCCTGGTACCGCAAGAACATCGGTGGCGGCACGGCGCCCGTGGTCGACACGTGGTGGCAGACGGAGACCGGCGGCATCATGATCAGTCCCCTCCCGGGGGTCACCGAGCTCGAGCCGGGGTCGGCGCAGCGGCCCATCCCCGGCATCAGCGCCGAGATCCTCGACGACGAGGGCAACCCGACGCACGACCCGGATGCGGTGGGCTACCTCGTCCTGACCAAGCCCTGGCCAGCTATGCTCCGCGGCATCTGGGGTGACCCGGAGCGCTACAAGGAGACGTACTGGAGCCGGTTCGGCCCGGAGTACTACTTCGCCGGCGACGGTGCGAAGTACGACGAGCGCGGCAACATCTGGGTGCTCGGTCGGGTCGACGACGTCATGAACGTCTCGGGCCACCGGCTCTCCACCGCCGAGATCGAGTCCGCTCTCGTGGCCCACCAGAAGGTTGCCGAGGCGGCCGTGGTGGGCGCCACGGACGAGACGACCGGACAGGCTGTCTGCGCCTTCGTCATCCTGCGCCAGGAGGCCGTGCCCGAGGCGGACGAGGTCGGTGAGGGCGCCGAGCTGGTCCAGGAGCTGCGCAACTGGGTGGCCAAGGAGATCGGTCCGATCGCCAAGCCGCGCACGATCATGATCGTTCCCGAGCTGCCGAAGACGCGGTCGGGCAAGATCATGCGCCGTCTCCTGCGTGACGTCGCCGAACACCGAGAGGTCGGCGACGTCACCACGCTGGCGGACAGCAGCGTCATGGCGCTCATCAAGGACGGGATGTCGGCGCCCGCCGACTGACGTGACTGCCCCGGGGGGAAACGGTCAGCGGCACGGGGATCCGTGCCGCTGACCGTTTCTTATGTGGGGTGAGCTTCTCGTCCTGTCTCGCTGTTGGACGTCGCGACGTCCGCCGATCAACGCCCCGCGAGCTCATTGGGGTGGGTCTTGGGGTCCAACCTCGCGCCGGAACGGTAGGCCGCACGGCCCAGCGTGTTCGAGGCCACCGACGAGACGACGAGGGCTGAGATCACCGAGACGACCACCTTCACGTAGTCCATCCAGCCCACACCGTCCTGGAAGTACTCGTAGATCAGCGCTCCCAGGATGATCATCGGTACCCCGACGGCCGTCGCAGGGCCGAGTGAGTTGACCCGGCTCACCGCGTCGCGCACGCGCAACATCCCGATGGCGCTGACGAGGACGGCAAGTCCACCCAGGATGAAAAGAGCGCCGGACACGAACATGAAGAAGGTCTCGACCATCGTCACCGTCTCCCTCGGGTGAGGATCTGACCCAGGGCCAGAGTGGCGAGGATGCCCAGCATGGTCATGAGCAGTGCCACGTCGAAGATGACGGCCGAGTCGGTGAGCAGACCCACCGGGATGAAGGCCGCCAGCGCGGAGAAGAAGAGCAGGTCACCGATGACCGCGCGGCTCGCGTCGGAGTTGGCGCGGAGGGTGGCGATGACACCGAGCAGCGCGGAGATCCCGACGAGCACCACCGTGATGGCGAAGACGATCGTCACGTGCCCTCCTTCCCCGGTCCTCGGGTGGCCCGCAGCAACCGGCGTTCCATCGACTCCAGCTCGGCGATGGCGTGCTCGTGGGTGTGGGCGTAGAGGAAGTGGACGAAGAGTGACTTACCGGAGCCGTCCTCGGGCTCGTAGATCCCCAGCGTGAGAGTCCCTGGCGTCACGGTGATCGAGCTCTCTATCGCGGCGATCTCCAGCTTGCTCGTCGCGTGGAGCGGGAACTCCACGATCGAGGGCGAGACGTCCAGGCCGGGCGTGAGGTAGTCGATACCGAGCTTGTAGGCCTGCTTCACCACCTCGTACATGAGCCAGACGAGATAGGCGAACGCATACCAGATGCGGATCATGGGAGCACCGCCTCGATGTACGGAGCAGGGTCGACCAGGAGGGCCACGGCATCACCGGCGATCTCGAAAGCCGGACCGGCGAGGATGAAGAGGACGAGGGAGAGCATCAGCATGGCTCCGGCCGGCAGAAGGTCCCCGATGGGAATGCGCACCCACGCCGGCAGAGTGACCGGCCGCTTCGGATCTCCTTCGTGCAGCAGCGGATCCGCAGGGCGGTACAGCTCCATCTTCGGTCCCCAGAACACCTCGTGCCACAGATGCTGGAGAGCGAGCAGCGAGATGACGCTGGCCACGATGATGACGGTGATGACGACCCCGGCGGCCAGCGGAGTGACGTCGGCGGCAGCCATGACGAGGGCGATCTTGCCCCAGAAGCCGGAGGACGGCGGGAAGCCGACGAGCGAGATCAGCGCCAGCCCGAAGATCCACGCCAGTGCCTTCTCCCGCCGAAGGAGGTTGGACAACCGCACGAGGTGGGCGGTGCCGTAGGTCTTCTCCACGGCGCCGGAGGCGAGCACCAGCGCCCCCACGGTGAGGATGTGGTGGACCATGTAGAACAGTCCCGCAGCGAGGGACGCAGGTGTCCCCAGCGCCACCCCGAGCAGGATGTAGCCCACCCCGGCCACCATCTGGAAGGCAAGGACCCGGCGGATCGTGTTCCCACCGAAGGACGCCCAGGAGCCCAGCATGATGCTGGCCAGCACGATGGCGAGGAGAACAGGCATCCATGCGGACGAGCCCTCGAACGCCATCGAGTAGATGCGGTAGATCGCGTAGAGCGCGACCTTGGAGTGCAGTCCGGCGAACAGCGCCATGACCATGGCCGAGGTCCCGGGGTATGCGCGCGGCATCCAGCCGTGCACAGGGACGGCTCCGGCCTTGACCACAAGAGCGAACAGCACCGTGCCGACACCGAGGGCAGCGACGGGACTCTCGGTGGCCACCGCGGTGAGGGAGGCCATGTTCACCGCTCCGGTCGCGGCGTACAGCAGCGCGATGCCGATGAGGAGGACCGAGGAGGTCACGAGGTTCACGACGAGGAAGAGCCGGCCCACACCGAGGCGGCGCCACGTACCGGTCATGGCGAGCAGCGCATACGACGGCAGCAGCATGACCTCGATGAAGACGAAGAGGTTGAACACATCGCCGGTGAGGAGCGCTCCGTTGACACCGGCGACGAGCATCAGCACGAGCGGGGTGAAGAACCCGAGCGTGTCCTCCTTCGTGCGGATCGCGAACCAGAGCACGATGACGGTCGTCAGGCCGGTCACCGTGAGCATCACGGCCGAGAGGGTGTCGGAGACGAAGGGGATCGCGATCCCGGGGAGGAAGCCCCCGATCTGGGCGACGAGGGCCGGGGTGCCCGTGAGGTGCTGGGCGAGCAGCCAGGCGCCGCCCAGTCCTGACAGGAAGGGCACGAGGAGCACGATGACCCGGTGGAAGGAACGACCGGGGATCACAGCGGTCAGGCCGGTAGCCAGGATCGGCAGGGCCACGAACAGGCCCAGGTAGGGAGCGCTCATCGGTCGTGCTCCTCACCCGTCTCGGGGACCCGGTGGGTGTTGTCGTTGCGTCCGATCACTGCGAGCGCAAGAAGGAACACCGTCACGGCCAGCGTGATGACGATGGCGGTGAGGACGAAGGCCTGCGGGAGCGGGTCGGCCGCCTGCGCGGGATCCATCCTGGAGGCGAGGGGCTCCTGCCGGTATGCGGTGATCCCGGCCGTGAGGAGGAAGAGGTTCACGGCATGGCTGAGAACGCCGACCCCGAAGGCGATGCGCACCAGGCTGCGCTGGAGCAGGAGGTAGGTGCCTCCTGCGACGAGAAAGCCGATGGTGAGGGCGAGGATCATTCCGCCACCCCCCTGGCTGCCCGTTCCTTGACGTACTTCAGGTCGGAAGGGTGACCGCCGCCGCTGATCCCCAGGGCGTTGAAGGCGACCAGGACCAGACCGAGGACAGCGGCATAGACGCCTACGTCGAAGATGAGCGACGACACGAGGTGGAGGCCGAGGACATCCAGGTGGATCGGTTGAAGGAACTCACCCTCGATGAAACCGGCCAGGCCCGTGATGACCGCGATGAGCACGCCGCCACCGATGAGCAGGACCGGGGTCCTGGGTCGTGAGACGGGCTCGTCCTTCGGCTTGGCCATGTAGATGTACGCGACGGCGCACGCGGCCACCAGTGCTGCAATGAATCCGCCGCCCGGCTGGTTGTGGCCACGGAAGAAGAGCATCGCGGAGACCAGGGCCAGGATCGGCAGGAGCGCCTTCTGCAGGAGGCGGAGCACCTCGGTGTTGGCCTCGGCGTTCTCGAGCGCGTCGTAGGCCCTGGAGCCCTCGACATCGAGCTCCACGACCGGCGGCGCGACATAGGTGACCGGTGAGTCGGGCGACGGGTCCGGCTCAGGGTCGAGGTAACGCCGCGGAATCGTTCTGAGCACGGCCACGATGGCCAGGCCTGCCAGACCGAGAACAGTGAGCTCCCCGAAGGTGTCGAGGGCCCGGAACTCGACGAGGATCACGTTGACGACATTGCTCCCACCGGTGACTACCGGCCCCTCGGCGAGGTAGTAGTCGGCGATCGCCGAACGGTCCCGACGACCGATGACGGTGAAAGCGGCCAGGGCTGCGGCCAGGCCGACGCCGGCGGAGATGATCGCATTGCGCCGGATCTTGGGGTTCTTCCCGTGACTGAACTCCAGCGGGAGCTTGCGGAGCACGAGCATGATCACGATGACGGTGAGCATCTCGACGAGAAGCTGGGTGAGACCGACGTCGGCGGCGCCGAGCAGCAGGATCTGGACGGTGAGGGTGATACCGATCCCCCCGAGCAGCACGGCGCTGCCGAGGCGGGACCGGGTCACGCACAGGGCGATGACACCTCCGGCGGTCATGATCAGGATGCCGAGGTCGATCGGGCGGTTCAGGTCCGGATGGAGCGGGGCGACGTTGCCGGTGAGCCAGAGCGCCAGGGATCCTGCCCCGATCAGTACTCCCAGGGAGACCATGATGGGCGCGACGTGACGCGAGGGGTAGTCGAAGCGTGTCAGCCCGGCCAGCCACACGCCCGCCTGGTCGACCCGCTCCCGCATGATCCCCAGGACTGCAGGGCCGTCATACCGGAAGATCGGCTTCTCGACCTTGCGGCGCCAGGAGGCGCGCTTGAGCACGATCCAGGTCCCCAGTGCGAGGATCAGCACCGTGATGGCCAGCTCGACGGTGAAGCCGTGCCAGAGGTAGAAGGACACCTCTTTGCGGCTGCCCGGCCACACCGACCGCAGGACGGCGGCGACAGGAGCCTCGAACCAGGCGACGACCAACGCGAGCGGGAGGCCCATGACGATGGGGAAGGCGGCCGGGGCGAGCGTCTTCCAGGACGCCTCGCGCACGTCCGGCCCGGGCTTGTCCCCGTCGATGAATGCGCCGGTGAGGATCTTGCCGGAGTAGGCGAAGGTCAGTACCGAGCCGAAGGCAGCGATGCCGAGCACCAGCCAGTTCAGTCCCGCCGGTCCCGACACCTCGAGGAAGGAGGCGAGGATCTTCTCCTTGGAGATGAAGCCCAGGAGGGGAGGGACACCTGCCATCGAGGCCAGGCCGAGGGCCGTCGCTGCGAAAGTCCACGGCATCGCCTTGCGCAGCGCCGGGAGACGGTCGATCTTCCGGGTCCCGGTCTGGTGGTCCACGATGCCCATGAGCATGAAGAGGCCCGACTTGAAGCCGGCGTGGGCGATCGTGTGGAGAACGGCCGCAGTCATCGCGAACTCTGTGCCGACTCCGATGGTCGCGGTGATGAGACCCAGCTGGCTGACCGTCGAGTAGGCCATGAGCTTCTTCAGGTCGGTCTGCTGCAGTGCGAACCAGGCGCCGAGGAGGGTGGTGAAGAGTCCTACCCCGATGAGCAGGATCTGCCAGATGGGCACGTCGTAGAAGTAGGCGGTGAACCGCATGAGGAGATAGATGCCGGCCTTGACGACGGCCGCCGCGTGCAGGTAGGCGCTCACGGGCGTCGCGGCTGCCATGGCGTCCGGGAGCCAGAGGTGGAAGGGGAACTGGGCGGCCTTGGAGAAGCCTGCCGCGGCGATGAGGACCGCAACGACTCCGGTGAACACCGGGTCGGTCTGCCAGACCCCGGATGCCAGCGCCTCCGAGAAGTTCGTGGTGCCGGTCCGCGCGATGATGAGCGCCCCGGCGGCCAGGAGGGTCAGGCCCCCGATGAAGGTCATCAGCATCGTGCGCATCGAGGCCGGCTCGCCCGGTTTGCCGCTGCGCGCGATGAGGAGGAACGACGCCAGCGACGTCAGCTCCCAGGTGAGGAACATGAGGATGAGGTTGTCGCTGAGGACGAGGGCCACCATCGCGAAGGTGAATGCCGACATCACCACGTAGAACCCGCGCTGGGTGCCCGTGCGGAAGTACGTGGGTGAGTAGAAGAAGACCACCGCGCCGATGATCAGAGCCAGCGCGATGAAGACCAGCGCCAACCCGTCCATCCGGAGGCTGAGGTTGAGCCCGAGCTGCGGGACCCAGGCGACCTTGTAGCTCACCGGGTGCCCATTGACGACCTGGCGGGCGGAGGGAATGAGCGCAGCGGCCAGGACGAGGTAGAGGATCCCTAAGGGGTACCCCGTTCGACGCTCGATGGTCCTGGTCAATGGCAGGCTGAGAACTGGCACGAGCGCAAGCACGGCCAGCAGCCAGACCAGGATCACGTCACGTCTCTTCCAGGGGGTCGAGGGGTAGGTGAGATCCCCGCAGGACCGCAGGTCCCTCGGGGGGCAGGGCGTCAGTCTACCGATCCGCCCTGGTGCCGTAGGACGCCGGGGGCAGCCGGCCTGGACCGATGCGTGCGCACTCCCACTTCGTCCTCTCGAAGCCTTTCGCCCGCGGTAGGGTCGGCAGAAGACGTCCCCCGACCGGCAGCACGAGCGAGGAATCGATGAGCCAGCAGGAATGGATCGGCCAGCAGGACCAGGTCGGCACGAACGGCGCACCGGGTGGCCCGCGTGAGGGCGAACGCACCATCAGTCAGCTCGTCGCCGACGCCTCGCACGACATCCAGGGAATCATCAGGTCCGAGGTCGCGCTGGCCAAGGCAGAGGTCTCCCAGAGCGCGAAGGCGGTGGGCAAGGGCGCCGGCATGTTCATCGGCGCCGCAGTCCTGGGGGTCTTCGCGCTCATCTACCTCTTCCACACCGTCGCCCACGTCATCGCGATCTGGCTCCCGGTGTGGGCCGGCTATCTCATCGTCACGGTGCTGCTGCTCCTCGTCGCCGCCATCCTCGGGCTGCTCGGCAGGAAGGCCCTTGACAGCGGCGGTCCGTCCAAGCCGGAGCGCGCCCTCGAGCAGGCCCAGCTGACCGTGGCCGCGGTCAAGGACGCGACGAGATCACGCTGACGCCCAGCGGGACGCTTCGCACCGGCACGCCCACCTTCGGCCCGGCCCTGTCATGAACGCACCGGCCAACGACGCGCTAGGTGAGATCCTCGTCGACGGCGCGTGGTCGCACCGGTTCGTCTCCGCTCACGGATCCCGGTTCCACGTGGCCGAGATGGGCAGCGGTCCGGTGGTGCTCTTCCTGCACGGATTCCACCAGTTCTGGTGGATGTGGCGGCACCACCTGCCGTCCGTCGCGGAAGCGGGGTACCGCGCGGTCGCCGTCGACCTGCGCGGGTTCGGCGCCTCGGACAAGCCGCCCCGCGGACACGACACGTGGACCGCCAGCGCCGACATCGCTGCTCTCATCCGGTCGCTCGGCGAAGAGGGCGCAGTCATCGTCGGGCACGGCCTCGGCGGCTGGACCGCCTGGGCCACCGCATACCTCCATCCGCAGGTCTGCCGCGCCCTCGTCACCGTCTCGATGCCCCACCCACGCGTGCTCCGTGCCGTGCTGCGGGACCCCCGTCGCCGCCCTGCGCGCCGCCTGCTCCGCCGCGGTGCCGCGGTGGGCCTGCCCCTGCTGTCGGTGCCGGAGCGCGAGATGGCCAGGCCGGACTTCATCGCCCGCCACCTGAGGGCCGGCTCGGGCTCGGCGTCGGTCGGCTTCCCCTCGCAGGCCGAGGTGCAGCGGTACACCGCCGCACTCGCGCTGCCCTTCGTCACCGAGTGCATCGCCGAGCACTACCGGTGGCTGGTCCGCTCCCAGTTCCGGAGCAGCGGGCGGCGACTGGCCGCCGCCATGGGTCGTCCCCTCCCGCTCGACGTCCTTGCGCTGCACGGTGCCGAGGACCCGTGGGTGGCTGCGCCCCTCATCCAGCGCAGCAGCGACTACGTCTCCGGGATGTTCTCGGCGCACATCCTTCCCGGGGTCGGGCACTTCGTCGCCGAGGAGGCACCCGAGGTGAGCACCCAGGCGCTCCTCGACTGGCTGGCCTCGTCGCAATCACGCTCGGGGCCCGACCAGGCGTGACGTCGGCTAGGCGCGACCCTGCCGCCAGGCCTCGAGGATGTGCGCCGGCAGGTCCCGCTCGCGTGACTCGTCCCAGGGCAGGGTGAGGTCGGCGAGGTCGAAGAGCACGGTCAGGAGCATCGCCGTGAATCCCCAGACGAAGAGGCCGCAGGCCTCGAACCCCGGCCCGCGGTAGCCGCGAGGGCCCACGACGTTGAAGCGGTTGGCCGAGTCCAGAAGGCTCGCCACGGGGACGCGCACGACCCGGGCGACCTCGACCTCGTCGACGACGCCGATCTCGCCCGGGTTCGGCCACCACCCCAGGACAGGGGTGACGGCGTGGCCCGATGGGCCGAGGAAGAGCGCCGGGAGTGCGCCGACGATGTCGACCGACGCAGGATCGACGCCGACCTCTTCCTCCGCCTCGCGCAGCGCCGCGTCGATGGGCCCGCCGTCCCCGTCCTCGAGACCCCCACCGGGGAAGGACACCTGGGCGGCATGCGACCGGAGCGTATGCGCGCGCTCGGTGAGGACGACATCCTCACCTCCGGCGGGGTCGGGCCCGAAGAGCATGAGGACGGCCGAGCGGCGCGGCGGGTCCGGCGGTGGGCGGAACGTCGTGAAGTACTCGGGCGGGTCGTCGGCGACCCGCTTGACGACCCGGTCCATCCACTCCGGCCGCTCGGGTCCGGTGTGCGGCGCCCGACTCATGGAGTGGCCTGCGCCGTCGGCGCCAGCTCGTACTTGAGAAGTCTCTCCGCCTTCTCCGGGTCCGTCTCCCCGATGCCGTATGCAGGGCAGAGTCTCGCGACCGGGCAGGCGCCGCAGGCAGGGCGTCGGGCGTGGCAGGTGCGCCGCCCGTGGAAGATGACGACGTGCGAGAGCATCGTCCAGTCCCGCCGCGGGAACAGCGCGCCGACGGCGTGCTCGATCGCCACCGGGTCGGTCTCATCGGTCCACCCGAACCGCTCGACGAGCCTGGCGAAGTGCGTGTCGACGGTGATGCCCGGGATGCCGAAGGCGTTGCCCAGCACGACATTCGCGGTCTTGCGCCCCACTCCCGGCAGGGTGACGAGGTCCTTCATCCGCCGGGGCACCTCGCCGTTGAAGCGCTCGACGAGGGCGGCGCCGAGGTTGATGAGGGAGTTCGTCTTCGCGCGGTAGAAGCCCGTGGGCTTGATGATGGCTTCCATCTCGGCCCGGTCCGCCGCCGCGTAGTCCGCCGCGGTCCGATATCGCTCGAACAGGACCGGCGTCACCCGGTTCACCGTGACGTCCGTCGTCTGGGCCGAGAGGATCGTTGCGACGAGGAGCTCGAGCGGGGTGCGGAAGTCCAGCTCGCAGTGCGCGTAGGGGTAGCGCTCGTGCAGCAGGCGGTACATCCGGCGTGCGCGCCGGGTTCGCGCAAGCGGGGTCTCCTCGATCATCGGCACGTGCCACACAGTAGCCCGCTCGTCCCCCTCACGCCGGGCCCCTCATGGCAGACTGTCCGCGTGGATCTCGATGTTGTGAGGCGCTCGCCGCTGTTCGCCGCCCTGGATGACGAAACCGCCCGGACGCTGCTGGACAACATGGTCAAGACGCGGATGGAACGCGGCGACGTGCTCTTCCATGAGGGGGATCCGGGCGACAAGCTCTACGTGATCGTCGAGGGCAAGATCAAGCTGGGCCGCACCTCGACGGACGGCCGCGAGAACCTGCTCGCCATCCTCGGCCCGGGTGAGATGTTCGGTGAGCTCTCGCTCTTCGACCCGGGTCCGCGCACTGCGACGGCCACGGCGGTCGCGGAGACCCAGATCCTCGGTCTGTCCAACGAGCAGCTGCAGCGGTTCATCGCCGGGCGCCCCTACGTCGCCGGCACCCTGCTCGCCGCGCTGGCGCGCCGGCTCCGCCGGACCAACGAGAACCTCGCGGACCTCGTCTTCACCGACGTCCCGGGCCGCGTGGCGAAGGCGCTGCTCGACCTCTCCCGGCGGTTCGGCCGCCCGGTCGAGAACGGCGTGATGGTCTCGCACGACCTCACCCAGGAGGAGCTGGCCCAGCTGGTCGGGGCCTCCCGCGAGACGGTCAACAAGGCGCTCGCCGACTTCGCGTCGCGTGGCTGGCTCAAGCTCGAGGCCCGCGCCGTCCTGCTCTACGACCTCGAGAGGTTGCAGCGCCGGGCTCGGTGACCTGCTCGGCCCCACGCCTCCGCGACGCCTGGCTCCGGCTCAGCGCCAGCGCACGCCCAGGTGATCGAGCTGGGCCCGGATCGACAGCCGCGCCGCGGGCCAGACCGCCTCGGGGGCATCGGTGTACACCCGCCGCAGCACCGTCTCGACCACCTCGTCCGCGTCAGTCGGCCCTTCTGCGAGCGCGGCCCGCACCTGCTCGAGTCGCTCGTGCCGGTGCACCCGGTAGAACTCGACCATCGCGGCCGCATCGGGCACGACCGGGCCGTGGCCGGGCAGGATCGTCGTCACGGCACCTGAGCCGGTAAGGGCCCGGATCCGCTCGAGGGAGTCCAGGTATGCGTCCAGCTCACCATCGGGGTGGGCGACCACCGTGGTCCCGCGGCCGAGGACCGTGTCACCCGTGAGCAGAGCATTATCCGCCTCGAGGGCGAACGAGATCGAGTCTGCGGTGTGTCCCGGGGTGGCCACCACCTGCAGGTCGACCCCCCTTACCCGCACCACGTCGCCGTCCGCGAGATCGTCGTGTCCGCGGCCCACCGCGCGCACCCGTGACCCGGTCAGCTCGGCGAAGCGGGGGCCGGCCTCACTGTGGTCGAGATGGTGGTGGGTGAGGATCGTCTCGCGCACGCGGGCGCCCCGGTCCTCGACCACGTGCACCACCTCGGCCAGGTGTCCCTCGTCCAAGGGGCCGGGGTCGATGACGATGGCCTCCTCCCCGGCCGGGGCCATGACGATCCACGTGTTGGTCCCGTCGAGGGTCATCGGGCCCGGGTTCGGGGCGAGGACGCAGAAGGCATGATCGGTCACCGGCCCTCCGGCCCAGGGGGCCAGCACGGAGGGAGGGGGCTGCGCACTCACCGGGAGCCCCCGGTTGCCGGCCGGGGAGGCAGCGGCGTGCGTAGCACGAGCTCGCCGCTGTCGAGGACGACGGGCTCTGGCATGACGAGTGGGACGTCACGGGCGTCACTGGTCAGGGCCTCGATCGACGGAGCGTCCGCGATGTCCTCGAGGCATGCCTGCGTCGGTGGCAGCATCATCACCTCGCCACGCTCCAGTGCTGCGAGCGTCTCCGCCGGGTCGGCCCACTGCGCGTGGTCGGCCTCGGAGGTCTGACCATCCGGGACCTGCCCCTCAGGAAGGGCCGCGCAGAAGAATCGCGTGTCATAACGGCGCGTCTCGAATCCCGGTGTCACCCAGTGCGCCCGGTAGGAGAGTAGGTCGCTGCGCAGCACCAGACCCTCGGCGGCCAGCACCTCGGCGAGGGAGATCTCGTGACGGGTCAGGGCCATCCGCCGGTCGTGCCAGGTCGGCGAGCTGACATCGGCGACAACCGAGTCGGCATCAGGGCCGGCGAGCAGGACGCCGCACTCCTCGAAGAGCTCGCGGATCGCAGCCGTGACGAGCAGGCGCGCAGCCGCCTCGTCCGTACCGAGAACCTCCGCCCAACCACCGGGACCCCGCCCGGCCCACTCGAGGTCGGCCTGCGCGTCCCGCGGGTCGACGCGACCGCCTGGGAAGACGAGCACCGAGGGCGCGAACTCCATGGACGCGACCCGCCGCAGGAGGAACACCTCAAGGGCGGACCCGGCAGCGTCTCGAAGACCCTCATCTGCCCGGTCGCGCACGAGCATGACCGTCGCGGCGAGCTCGGCCTTGGCCGGCTCGATCTCACCGCGCAACCACCGCTGCGCGGTCTCGGCGAACCGCGTCCGGTGGCCGATCGGGAAGTCGCGCGTCAATGCCGGCTCAGTGTTCATGCTCCGCCTGTCCCACGTGTCCCTCGAGGATCGTTCAGTGGCTGATCCGCGCTTCCCATCCGACTTCTGCGGTGACGCGCCGCGTCAGCGCAGCGAGACCGTGATCTCGACCTCGACCGGAGCATCCAGGGGCAGCGAGGCCACTCCGACCGCGGACCGGGCGTGCACGCCGGCGTCGCCGAAGGCTGCGCCGAGCAGCTCGGAGGCGCCGTTGACGACCCCCGGCTGACCCGTGAAGGAGGGATCGCTCGCCACGAAGCCGACGACCTTGACGACGCGGGTAACCGAGTCGAGGTCACCGACGACCGACTTCACCGCGGCGATCGCGTTGAGGGCGCAGGTCTGTGCCAGCTCCTTGGCCCGTTCGGGGGACACCAGTCCGTCCCCCTCGCCGACCTTGCCGGTCGCCACGAGTGATCCGGCGACCATGGGCAGCTGGCCCGACGTGAAGACGAGATCCCCGTCCCGGGCGGCCGGCACATACGCTGCCACCGGTGCCGCGACCTCGGGGACGCTCAGTCCGAGCTCGGCGAGACGCTCCTCGACCGCGCCCATCAGATCGGCCGCTTCAGGTATGCGACAAGGCCCCCGCTGTCGGGGTTCACCAGCACCTGGACCAGCTCCCAGCCGTCCTCGCCCCACTGGTCGAGGATCTGCTTCGTTGCGTGGACGATGAGCGGCACCGTCGCGTACTCCCACTTCGCTCTCTCAGCCATGGGTGTCACCCTACGACAGTCCTTCGGGTCGCAGAGGCGTCGCACCGTCCTGCTCGGCCCGCACGCACCGGGGCGTACCAGGAGGAAGGTGCACACCGCATAGATTTGTCGATATGGCCACCAACGGATCAGGGGGCGCCTTCGCGTCGACCCGTCTGCACATCGTCACCGGCAAGGGTGGAACCGGCAAGACCACGGTCGCGGCCGCGCTCGCGATCGCACTGGCCCTCCAGGGGAAGCGCGTCCTCATCGCCGAGGTCGAGGGCCGCCAGGGCACCAGCCAGACCTTCAACGTGCCACCGCTGTCGGGCCAGGAGGAGCGGATCTACGCCGACCGCAGCGGCGGGGAGATCTACGGCATCTCCGTCGATGCCAAGGAGTCCCTCATGGAATACCTTCAGCTGTTCTACAAGCTGGGACGGGCCGGCTCGATCCTGGAGAAGGCGGGTGCCATCGACTTCGCCACGACGATCGCGCCAGGCGTGCGCGACGTGCTCCTCATCGGCAAGGTCTACGAGGCAGCCGGACGTCGTGAGGGCGGACGGCGTGGGCGCGGCGAGCTGGTGTACGACGCGGTCGTCCTCGACGCTCCGCCGACCGGCCGGATCGTGCGGTTCCTCAACGTCAACCACGAGGTCGCCGGGGTGGCCAAGGTCGGACCGATCAAGTCCCAGGCCGAGTCCGTCAACCGGATGGTCCGGCATGACACGACCCGGATCCATCTGGTCACCCTCCTGGAGGAGATGCCGGTCCAGGAGACCATCGACGCGATCCACGAGCTGCGCGAGGCCGACCTCAACGTCGGCGCCATCATCGTCAACCAGGTCCGGGACCCGCTGCTCACCGAGGAGGAGCTCGCGGCGATCTCGGCAGGGACGGCGGCCGACCGCGAAGAGGTCATCGAGGCCGTCCAGCAGGACCTGCGCACTGCGGGGGTCAAGGCGACCAAGGTCATGGTGCGTGGGCTCTTCGCCCAGGCGCACGCCCTGAGCGAGCGGGTCGCGCTCCAGGAGCAGGAGAACGCCGTGCTCGTCGCCCAGGGCCTTCCGCTCGCCTACCTCCCCGCTCTCCCCGGCGGCGTCGAGGACGGCGGCGGACTCCGGATCCTGGCCGATGCCCTGCTCGAGGAGGGGATCATCTGATGACGACGCACGCGACCCTACCGACGGTGCCACCGATCGACGTGGACTCGGTCGAGCCGAAGCCCATCGACATGGACCGGCTGCTTCAGGATCCGAGCACGCAGATCATCGTGTGCTGCGGCTCCGGCGGAGTCGGCAAGACGACGACCGCTGCCGCCCTCGGGCTGCGAGCGGCGGAGATGGGCCGCAAGGTCGTCGTGCTCACCATCGACCCGGCGCGTCGGCTCGCCCAGTCCCTCGGCCTGTCGGAGCTCGACAACACCCCGCGCCCCGTCGTCGGCATCGACACCGGCGCCGGCGGCTCTCTCGACGCGATGATGCTCGACATGAAGCGGACCTTCGACGAGGTCGTGCTCAGTCACGCCACGCCCGAGAAGGCCGAGCAGATCCTCGCCAACCCCTTCTACCAGGCACTCTCGAGCTCCTTCGCGGGCACGCAGGAGTACATGGCGATGGAGAAGCTCTCCCAGCTCAGCCACGAGGCCGAGGAGAAGGGCACCTGGGACCTCATCGTCGTCGACACCCCGCCCTCCAGGTCGGCCCTGGACTTCCTCGACGCCCCGAAGCGGCTGAGCTCCTTCCTCGACGGACGGTTCATCCGGATCCTGATGGCGCCTGCCAAGGCGGGTGGCCGTGCCTACCTGAAGGTGCTCACCGGCGGCATCACCCTCGCCACGACCGTGATGACCCGCCTCCTCGGCGGCCAGATGCTCCAGGACGTCCAGACCTTCGTCGCGGCTCTGGACACGATGTTCGGAGGCTTCCGGCAGCGGGCCGAGAAGACGTATGCGCTGCTCGCCGACGACCGGACGGCCTTCGTCGTCGTGGCGACCCCCGAGCGGGACGCCCTGCGCGAGGCCTCCTACTTCGTCCAGCGTCTAGACCAGGAGCGGATGCCGCTGGCCGGCGTCATCGTCAACCGGGTCCAGACCGTCGCCGCCCGAGGCCTCACCTCCGCCCGAGCGGACGCCGCCGCCGAGATCCTCGGCGAGGCCAGCCTGAACGGGACCGGCTCCCCCACGGCCGCCCTGACGGAGGGCCTGCTGCGGATCCACGCCGACGTAGCCGAGTCAGCGGAGCGGCACCACGCCCAGACGACGCGGTTCGTGGCCGGTCACCCCGGCATACCTGTCACCGAGGTCCCGGCGGCGGCCCAGGACATCCACGACCTGGACGGCCTGCGCGAGGTCGGTGCTGCGCTCGGGGAGCCTCAGCCCACCCGCTGAGTGATCGTGTCGAGCGAGCCGTCTCCGCCGGCTCGCACCGCCTGGATGAGAGCGGTCCAGTTCGTGACGTCCGGCCGGGTCCGCAGCAGCGCCCGCCGCTCCCGCTCGGTCATGCCTCCCCAGACTCCGAACGGCGTGCGGTTGTCGAGGGCGTCGGCCAGGCACTCGGCGACCACGGGGCAGCCCCGGCAGACGACCTTGGCGAGTCGCTGCTCCTTGCCCTGTACGAAGAGGGCGTCCGGATCCGCCTTGGCGCACCGGCCCTTCCCGGCCCAGTCGTGCGTCCATGCTGGCGCCGCGGCAGCCCGGGATCGAGCAGACTGCTCACCGGCCGGGTCGTCGCGGAGTGGAACCAGCGTCATGGCACAGTCCCTTCGTGTCGGTTCGTCCCTCACCACTGACTGTGTCGTCAGGACCGGTCATCTCGTTCCATCGTCACGTTCGGTCTTCGCTCGGTCGCCGGGCCCGGTCGGCACGGCGGATCAACACCGGACCTCAATTCGTGCCAGGTGGCGAGGGCACACCGCACAGAGCGGTGACGGAAGTGAGTGTGCGTCCTGGGGTCGCCGATTGGCAAGAGGCCCGCCCTCAATCGACCTATCCGGCTGATCCCGTGCTCAGGGGGCCTTGATCGGGCCGGCCGTGGCTGCGGAGGCGGCAGCCGGCCTCTCACGCTGCCCGGCCCACTCAGGTTGACCCGTTACCCTTGCCCCCATGCAGGGTCGCGCTCAGAGCCTCCCCCAGGTGCTCCGGCTCCTGGGGGCCTTCGTTGTCACCGCCGTCGCCATGGGGTTGCTCATGGCCGGCCTCGCCATGCCGGCGGTCGGAGCGTCGGGCGTCGCCGCGAACTCCAGCATCGCCGCGTTCGAGGAGCTTCCGAGCGAGTTCACGACGTCCCCACTGGCCCAGCAGTCGAAGATCCTGGACGCCAACGGCGGCGTGATCGCCACTCCCTACGACGAGAACCGGATCATCGTCCCCCTCGACGAGATCGCCCCCATCATGCAGCAGGCGATCGTCGCGATCGAGGACGAGCGCTTCTACGATCACAACGGCCTCGACCTGCGAGGCCTGTCCCGGGCGGTCGTCTCCAACCTCACCAAGGACAGCGTCCAGGGTGCATCGACGATCACCCAGCAGTACGTGAAGCTCGCTCTGCAGGAGGCCGCCCTCAACGCCGGGGACACGGAGGCCGCCGCTGCGGCCAAGGAGCAGACCCTGCACCGCAAGATCCAGGAGGCGAAGTACGCCATGAGCCTGGAGAACGAGCTCTCGAAGGAGCAGATCCTCGAGAACTACCTCAACCTCGCCTACTTCGGCGATCTTGCGTACGGGGTCGAGGCCGCGTCCCAGCACTACTTCTCCATCTCCGCGAGCGAGCTCAACCTCGGCCAGGCCGCCCTGCTCGCAGGGCTGGTACAGAACCCGGGCACGACCGACCCGGTGCACAACCCCCAGGCGGCGGAACGACGCCGGAACATCGTGCTGAACCGGATGGTCGAGCTGGGCCTGGTGAAGAAGACGGACGCCGACGCCTGGAGGGAGATCCCGGTCACGGAGATGCTGCAGGTGAAGCCGGCTCAGAACACCTGCCAGCGTGCGTCCATGCCGTTCGTCTGCCAGTTCGTCATCAACTGGATGCTGCAACAGCCTGAGCTCGGTGAGACAGCCGATGAGCGCCGCAAGAACCTCTACACGGGTGGCCTGACCATCCAGACCACGTTCGACCCGGCCGTCTACCAGAGCGCCATGCAGCACATGACCGACCTGGTCCCCATCGGGGACGAGACAGGTGTCGGTGCCGCCGCGGTCGTCGTGGAGCCTGGCACCGGCAAGATCCTCTCCCTCGGCCAGACCTCCGTCTACAGCAACAACGAAGGCGTCTTCGGGACCACCGAGGTCAACTGGAGTGTCGATCAGGTCTACGGCGAGTCGGGTGGGTTCCAGATCGGCTCGACGGCCAAGATCTACTCGGTCGTCCGGGCGCTGGAAGAGGGCATGGGTCTGGAGACGACCGTCAACGCCCGCAGGTACACCGGCAACGACGGTGCCGTCTTCGAGCCCGAGGAGTCCGTCGACAACTGCGGTCCACTCGAGCCCTACACAGTGCGCAACTCCGAGGGGAACGTCGGCGGCGAGATGACCTTCCGTCGGGCCATCGCGCGCTCGGTCAACACCGTCTTCGTGCCGCTCGTCCTCTCGAAGGTCGGCGTCTGCGACACCCAGGCGACGATGGCGAAGATGGGGCTGCACAAGGCCAACGGCGACCCCATGTCACCCTTCGTCTCGGAGGTGACGCTCGGCTCCGGGGAGACCTCCCCGATGACGCTGGCCCTCTCCTACGCGACCCTGGCTGCCAACGGCCTCTACTGCCAGCCGCTGCCGGTGACCGAGGTGACGAACGCCGAGGGTGAGGTCGTCATGACCCGTGAGCCGGCGTGTGAGCAGGTCGTCGACAAGGACATCGCAGCGGGTGTCAACGACCTCCTGCGCAGCGTCATGCAGCGCGGCGGAACCGGTGCGGACTACCCTCTGGCCGGCGGCCGGGAGTCCGCGGGCAAGACCGGCACCACCGACCGCTACGTGCAGTCCTGGTTCGCCGGGTACACCCCCCAGCGCGCCGTAGCCGTGTACGTCGGGCGTCCGGACAGCAACAACCGGCCGATGCGCAACATCCGCATCGGGGGCAGGTACTACGAGCGCGTCTACGGAGGCTCCATCGCTCTGCCCATCTGGAAGCGGATCATGGACGACGCGCACGCGGGCCTCGAGCCGGTCCGGTTCGCCAGGCCGAGCGACGCCGTCGTCAAGGGCCGCACCGTCGAGGTCCCGAACGTTGCGGGGCGCAGCCTCAAGGAGGCCCGGCGGCTCCTCGCGCAGGCCGGGTTCGACGCGAACATCGTCGAGGTGAGCAGCTCGGCCAGCAAGGGCGCCGTCCTCGGCACCCAGCCCTCGAGCCGCGCCCCGTGGGGCAGCTCTGTGAGCCTGCTCGTCTCGAGCGGCTACACCCCGCCACCCCCGCCGCAGAACCCGCGCCCGACCTCCGAGGAACCGCCGGGTGACGATGGCGACGGTCGCGGTGGCGGAGGGGGCGGCGGCCGGGGTGGCCCCGGTCAGGGCCCGCCCGGCGGCGGCCCGCCCGGCGGCGGTGGCGACGACGGGGACCAGTAGCCCCTCATCGCCCTCGCGTGGAGGACGGCTGTCGCGATGGCGACAGCCACCTTCCCCACCGCGCGCGCAGACCGGCTAGCTCTGCAGAGCCTGCTTCACCAGCGCTGCGACGCGACCACCCTCCGCGCGCCCGGCCGCCTTCGCCTGGGCGAGCTTCATGACCTGACCCATCTGCTGCATACCCGTTGCGCCGACCTCTGCGACCGCATCGGCCACGATGGCACCCAGCTCGTCGTCGCTCAGCTGCGTCGGCAGGTAGTCCGTGAGGATGGCGAGCTCGGCCTCCTCCGTCTCGGCGAGCTCTCTGCGTCCCGCGTCGGAGAAGGCTGCTGCCGCCTCCCGGCGCTTCTTGGCCTCCCGCGTGATGACGCGCAGGACGTCGTCGTCGGTGAGCTCGCGGTGCTCATCCCCCGCGACCTCCTCGTTCGTGATCGCCGTGAGCACCATGCGCAGGGTCGCCGCCCGCACCTTCTCCTTGGCTCGGATGGCATCGTGCAGGTCGCTGCGGACCTTGTCCTTGAGGGTGTCGCTCATGGCGTCCAGTCTTCCATCCCACGCAACGGGATTACCGGACCTGAGCACCTCGCAGCGGGTGCGAGACTGGAGTGATGAGCACTCTGGCCACGGCCGCGAAGGCGGCAGCCGCGATCGCCGCGCTCGGCGGCGCCGGTGTGACTTATGCGGCTGTCATCGAGCGGAACTGGTTCGCCCTGCGGACCTTCCAGATCCCGGTGCTGCCTGCCGGGACCCGTCCGGTACGGATCCTCCAGGTCGGTGACCTGCACTTCGTCCCGGGACAGCGCCGCAAGCTGGAGTGGGTCCGCGACCTGGCGCGCCTGGAGCCCGATCTGGTCATCAACTCCGGCGACAACCTCAGTCACATGGAGGCCGTTCCTCCCGTGCTGCGCGCCCTCGACCCCCTCATGGACTACCCCGGCCTCTTCGTGCTCGGCTCCAACGACATCTACGCGCCGCACCTGAAGAACCCCGCCCGTTACCTCACCCGGAAGTACAGCGAGAACCGCGACGACCGCCCACTGCTGCCCGTCGACGACCTCGTCGAGGGGATGGCGCGACGTGGGTGGCAGGACCTGAACAACAAGCGCACCTTGCTCGAGGTGGCCGGTGTCCCCCTGGAATTCGTCGGCGTCGACGACCCGCACATCCAGCGGGACCGCTATGAGCAGGTGGCCGGACCCGCGTCGCCCGACGCCGCGCTGACGATCGGGGTCACGCACGCGCCCTACCAACGGGTCCTCGACGCGATGACGGCCGACGGCGCCGGTCTGGTCATCGCAGGGCACACCCACGGGGGGCAGCTCGCGCTGCCGTTCGCGGGAGCCATCGTCACCAACTGCGACCTCGACCGCCGTCGCGCGAAGGGCCTCTCACGCTGGTGGCCGGGCGCGGGTGTGCACAAGGTCGAGCGGGACCGTCCTCCCGGCCGCGACGGAGTCAGTCACGTCAGTCCCTGGCGGAGCCGCGCGTCACGAGAGCCGCAGCCGGATGACGCGGCCTGGCTCCACGTCTCGGCCGGTCTGGGCACGTCGCGCTTCGCCCCGGTCCGCTTCGCCTGCCGCCCCGAGGCCTCGCTGCTCACGCTCGTGCCGCGCGACTGAGCCCGGTCATCCGCCGAGCGTGCTCGCATGCCTCGGGCGCCGACGGCTGATACCGATTTCTGGGTGTGCGGGCCCGTCGGTTATCCTCGGGTGTCGCCGCCCGTATGGGTGGTGTGCGACTGCCACGGGGTGTGGCGCAGCTTGGTAGCGCGCTTCGTTCGGGACGAAGAGGCCGCAGGTTCAAATCCTGTCACCCCGACATCTGTCCTGAGCCGCGACATCGCTGACACGACGTCGCGGCTCAGGACATTCTTCTGCTCGTCGGGGGCGTCGAAGGGTTCACGGCCCCCGTCGACAGGCATCGCTCACTGACTCGAACGTGTCAACGGTGTCGCAACTCAGCCACCGCCGACCGGCTGCCGTGCTTCGCTCGGAACCGCGCCCTCCCCGCGGCTCATCCCCTTCCGTCCACACCGGTGCGGCGTAGGGTAGGAACTTCACAGAGCACGCGACAACGAGGCTGCGGGAGGCTCGCTCGATGGATGCCAGGCATCTCCGAGGTGGTGTGGATCGAGGCGGTGTGAACCGAGGCGGTGTGAACCGAGGCGGTGGGACCACCGGCGGTGCGACCACTCGTACCCAGGCCATTCGCGCTCTCGCTGAGCAGCACGCGAACCGCCGCGGCCCCCTCCTCCCGATCCTGCATGCGGTGGCCGACGAGTACGGGTACATCGACGATGCCGACATCCCGGTGATCGCGCACGTCCTCAACCTGTCCCGCGCCGAGGTCCTCGGAGTGGTGACCTTCTACCACGACTTCCGCCGCACTCCCCCGGCGCAGCACCGGATCCAGCTGTGCCGCGCAGAGGCCTGCCAGTCGGTGGGCGCCCACGACCTCTTCGCGGTCACGCGCGAGACCTATGCCGACGATCCCGGGGTGGAGGTGAGCGAGGTGTTCTGTCTGGGCAACTGCGCTCTCGGCCCCGCCGGCATGGTCGACGGCCGGCTCCTGGGCCGGCTCACCCGAGAGCGCCTGTCACAGGCTCTCGCCGGCGCGAGCGAGGTCGGCCCGTGACCGGTGAGCCCACGGTCTGGGTGCCGTGCGACGCTGCTGCAGTCTCGGTCGGTGCCGACGATGTTGCCACTGCTTTCGCGGCCGCCGGTGCGACGGTCAAGCGCAACGGCTCGCGCGGCATGCTCTGGCTGGAGCCCCTCGTCGAGGTCGAGGAAGCCGGGCCGGACGGCCTCCCACGCCGGACCGGCTATGCCAACGTCACCGTCGACGGGGTCACCGGCGTTCTCGACGGCACCGCCCCGTCTCTGGGCGTCGTCGACGACCACGAGTGGCTGACCCGTCAGCAGCGGGTCACGTTCGCCCGCGTGGGGGTGATCGAGCCGACCGACATCGCAGCCTACGAGCAGAACGGCGGGTTCGCCGGCCTGCGTCGGGCTCTGGGGTTCGACCCAGCCGCCGTGGTCGCCGAGGTGACGACGAGCGGCTTGCGGGGTCGCGGCGGCGCCGGGTTCCCCACCGGCATCAAGTGGGAGACCGTCCGCACCGCGGAGTCCGACCTGAAGTTCGTCTGCTGCAACGCCGACGAGGGCGACAGCGGCACGTTTGCCGACCGGATGCTCATCGAGGGCGACCCCTTCACCCTCATCGAGGGCATGGCGATCACGGCGTATGCGGTGGGCGCCTCCGAGGGGTACGTCTACCTGCGCAGTGAGTACCCCCACGCGATCGCGACCCTGCGCCGTGCGATCGACATCGCCTACGCCCACGGATGGCTCGGCGAGCGCATCCAGGGCAGCGACCTGTCCTTCGACCTCGAGGTGCGGGTGGGCGCCGGTGCCTACATCTGTGGCGAAGAGACCTCCATGCTGGAGAGTCTCGAGGGCCGCCGCGGCGAGGTGCGCGCCAAGCCTCCGATCCCAGCCCTCTCCGGCCTCTTCGGGCGGCCGACCGTAGTCAACAACGTCATCTCGCTGGCCACCGTCCCGATGATCCTCGCCGACGGCGGGGAGCGGTATGCCTCGCTCGGCTTCGGGCGTTCCCGCGGCACCTCGGTGTTCCAGCTGGCCGGAAACGTCAAGCATGGCGGCATCGTCGAGGTCCAGTTCGGCCTGAGCATCGATGAGCTCGTCAACGGCTTCGGCGGCGGCACCGCCACCGGACGCCCGATCAAGGCGGTGCAGATCGGGGGGCCACTCGGTGCCTATGTCCCACCGGAGCAGTTCGCCCTGCCCCTGGACTACGAAGCCCTCGCCACGGCAGAGGCCATGGTCGGTCACGGCGGCGTGGTCGTCTTCGACGACACCATGGACGCCGCGCAGATGGCGCGCTTCGCGATGGAGTTCTGCGCGATCGAGTCCTGCGGGAAGTGCACCCCGTGCCGGATCGGCTCCACCCGAGGCGTCGAGGTGATCGACCGGATCATCCACGCGCCCGACGACGGCGCCCGGCGGACCCAGCTCACCCTGCTCGACGACCTGTGCACGACGATGACCAAGGGCTCGCTCTGCGCCATGGGAGGGCTGACCCCCATGCCGGTGCGCAGCGCTGTCAGACACTGGCCGCAGGACTTCGGCCTGACCGAGGAGGCGATCCGATGACGCTCATCGTCGAACCCGACTACGGCACCCCACCTGCCACCTCCGACCAGGTCGTCACCGTGACGATCGACGGCCGGGACGTCTCCGTCCCGGCCGGCACCTCGGTGATGCGCGCAGCGGCGGAGGCCGACATCGACATCCCCCGACTGTGCGCCACCGACTCCCTCAAGGCCTTCGGGTCGTGTCGGCTCTGCCTCGTCGAGGTGGACGGGGCCAAGGGCACCCCGGCCTCGTGCACCACACCATGCACGGACGGCATGACCGTGCGCACCCAGACCAAGCAGCTCGGCCAGCTGCGACGGGGCGTCATGGAGCTCTACCTCTCTGACCATCCGGCCGACTGCGCGGGCTGCGCACGCGGCAACTGCGAGATGCAGCGGCTGGCCTCCACCGTCGGTGTCGCGGAGGTGCGCTACGGCCTCGGCGGAGCCAGCCACCTCTTTGAGAAGCCGGACACGACCAATCCCTACTTCGCATACGATCCGGCGGCCTGCATCGTCTGCTCCCGGTGCGTGCGCGCGTGCGACGAGATCCAGGGCACCTTTGCCCTGACGGTGCAGGGCCGCGGGTTCGACTCCCGGATCACGCCCGGAGGCACGAGCTTCCTCGACTCCGAGTGCGTCTCGTGCGGGGCGTGCGTGCAAGCCTGCCCTACCGACGCCCTCACCGAGAAGACGGTGGTCTCCCTCGGCATGCCGACCCGCTCGGTCCTCACGACGTGCGCCTACTGCGGGGTCGGGTGCTCGTTCCGGGCCGAGGTCCAGGACAGCCCCGACCCGAGTCAGCAGCCCACCGTCGTCCGGATGATGCCGTCGAAGGACGGAGGTGCCAACGAGGGCCACTCCTGCGTCAAGGGCCGGTTCGCCTTCGGATACGCCTCCCACCCGGACCGGCAGCTGCACCCGATGGTCCGCGAGTCGATCGACGACCCATGGCGCGTCGTCTCCTGGGAGGAGGCGATCCAGAAGGCCGCCCAAGGCTTCCGTGCCCTCCAACGTGAGCACGGCGTCGGCGCCATCGGTGGCATCTCGTCCTCGAGGTGCACCAACGAGGAGGTGTACGTCGTCCAGAAAATGGTGCGAGCAGCCTTCCGTAACAACAACATCGACACCTGTGCACGAGTGTGCCACTCCCCCACCGGGTACGGGCTCGGGCAGACCTTCGGCACCTCGGCCGGGACCCAGGACTTCGCCTCGGTCGAGAAGGCCGACGTCATCCTCCTCATCGGGGCCAACCCCACCGACGCCCACCCGGTCTTCGCATCCCGAATGAAGCAGCACCTGCGCAAGGACGGGCACACGGCCCGAGCGCAGATCATCGTCGCCGACCCACGCCGGATCGACCTGGTCCGCTCCCCTCACGTCGAGGCGGCCTACCACCTGCCGCTGCGGCCCGGCACGAACGTCGCGTTCATCAACGCGATGGCACACGTCGCCGTCACCGAGGGGCTGCACGACGAGGAGTTCCTCCGCACCCGCTGTGAGGACGTCGACGCATACCTCGCCTTCATCACCCGCCCCGAGCATGCGCCCGAGGCGGTCGAGGACATCACCGGCGTCCCCGCGGAGGACCTGCGTGCCGCTGCCCGGCTGTATGCGAGCGCCCCGAACGCGGCCATCTACTACGGCCTCGGCGTGACCGAGCACAGCCAGGGCTCGACCATGGTCATGGGGATGGCCAACCTGGCCATGGTCACCGGGAACATCGGTCGTGAGGGTGTGGGGGTCAACCCGCTGCGCGGCCAGAACAACGTGCAGGGCTCGTGTGACATGGGCTCCTTCCCGCACGAGCTTCCGGGCTACCGTCACGTCTCGCGGGCCGAGGTGCGCAGCATCTACGAGGACCTGTGGGGTGTGCCGATCCAGCCCGAGCCCGGCCTGCGGATCCCCAACATGTTCGACTCGGCGATCGGCGGCTCGTTCAAGGGTCTCTACGTCCAGGGCGAGGACATCGCCCAGTCCGACCCGAACACGCGCCACGTCGAGGCGGCGCTGCGCGCGATGGACCTCGTCGTGGTCCAGGACCTCTTCCTCAACGAGACCGCCCGCTTCGCGCACGTCTTCCTGCCCGGGACCTCGTTCCTCGAGAAGGACGGAACCTTCACCAACGCCGAGCGCCGGATCAACCGGGTGCGACCCGTCATGCCGAGCCGCGTCGGGAAGGACGAGTGGCAGATCACCTGCGAGCTCGCCACGGCCATGGGCTACGCGATGTCGTATGCGTCGGCCGCCGAGATCATGGACGAGATCGCGGCCACGACCCCCACCTTCGCGGGCGTCAGCTTCGCGCGCCTCGACGCCGAGGGCTCGATGCAGTGGCCGGTCACCGACACCACCCCCCACGGCACCCCCACAATGCACGTCGGCGAGTTCGTCCGGGGCAAGGGGCGACTCGTGGAGACGGTCTACGTGCCGACGACGGAGACGACCAACCGCCGGTACCCGCTCGTCCTGACGACGGGCCGGATCCTCACGCAGTACAACGTCGGCGCCCAGACCCGCCGGACCGCGAACCTGGCCTGGCACCCCGAGGACGTCCTCGAGATCCACCCGGCCGACGCCGAGGTTCGCGGCATCTCCACCGGGGACCTGGTCTCCCTCTCGAGCAGGGTCGGCTCGACCACGCTGCGCGCCGTCGTCTCGGAGCGAATGCCTCCCGGGGTCGTCTATACGACGTTCCACCACCCGGTGACCGGGGCCAACGTGGTCACGACGGAGAACTCCGACTGGGCGACCAACTGCCCTGAGTACAAGGTCACCGCCGTCCAGATCGAGGTCGCGAACTCGGTCGGGGACGAGCACCTCGGCGAGGCCGTCCTGGCCGACCACGGCGCAGTGCGATGATCGCCGGTCCGAACGCGCTGCAGGACGCCGTCCTGCGGATGGGTCACGACATCGTCCGCCAGTTCACGCACCTGCCGTCGCACCAGGCTGCCGAGGAGGTCTCCGCCCACCTCCTCAAGTTCTGGGAGCCCCGGATGAGGTCCCAGCTGCGCCGCTGCGTCGCGGCCGGCGACCAGGAGGTGGATCCCATCCTCGCCGAGGCGGTGCGCACCTGGCCGGACGAGGACGACACCCAGGCCGACCGGGAGGAGCCTTCGGGCGGATAGGGGCATCCCTCACGGCGGTGGGTACGTTTGGGGGATGACCAATACCAGGGAGATCGAGAGCAGCGTCCACACCGACCTGCGCGACACGATGACCTACGGGTCCTACCTGGACCTGGACACGCTGCTCTCGGCCCAGCACCCGGTGTCGGACCCGGTGCACCACGACGAGCTGCTCTTCATCATCCAGCACCAGACGAGCGAGCTCTGGCTCAAGCTCATGCTGCACGAGCTGCGCTCTGCCGCAAGCCTGCTCGCGGAGGACGAGATGCGGATGAGCCTGAAGCGGATCGCCCGGGTCAAGCACATCCAGCGGTCCATGGTCGAGCAGTGGTCGGTCCTGGCGACCCTCACCCCGACCGAGTACGCCCAGTTCCGCGGCTTCCTCGGCAAGGCCTCCGGCTTCCAGTCCTGGCAGTACCGCGCGGTCGAGTTCGCGCTCGGCAACAAGCACGCCGGCATGCTCAAGGTCCACGAGCAGGATCCGCGCGCCCACGCGCTGCTGACCGAGCTCCTCGAGACGCCGAGCGTCTACGACGAGTTCCTCCGCTGCCTCGCCCGCCGGGGATATCCCATCCCCGAGGACGTCATCACCCGAGACGTCACGAAGGCACACGTCTCGCATCCTGGCCTCGTCCAGGTCTTCGTCGAGATCTATGCCCACGCCGAGGAGCACTGGGACGTCTATGAGGCGTGCGAGGAGCTCGTCGACCTCGAGGACAACTTCCAGCTCTGGCGCTTCCGCCACCTCAAGACCGTGCAGCGGACCATAGGCATGAAGACGGGCACGGGAGGCTCGTCCGGGGTGGGGTTCCTGCAGAAGGCCCTGGAGCTCACGTTCTTCCCCGAGCTGTTCGCGGTGCGCACCGAGATCGGCGCGGTCGAGGTCGCCGGCCCGGGGCAGACGCGATGACCTCGATTCCACACCACACCCTGCACGAGCAGGCTGCCGAGCTCGATGCCGCAGACGAGATCGCCTTCGCCAGGGACCGGTTCGTCCCCATGGGGGATGGTGAGAACGCCGTGCAGGCCTATCTCGACGGCAACTCCCTGGGCCGACCCCTCCGCTCCACCCAGCGCCGGATCAACGACCTGATCGAGGGCGCCTGGGGGACCCGGCTCATCCGCTCCTGGGACGAGCAGTGGATGGACCTTCCTCTCACGCTCGGAGACCGGATCGGATCGGTCGTCCTCGGGGCAGCACCCGGTCAGACCTTCGTCGGTGACTCGACCACGGTGCTCCTCTACAAGCTGCTCCGGGCGGCCGTGGCCCTCGACCCGAGTCGTGACGAGATCGTCCTCGACACAGAGAACTTCCCCACCGACCGGTACGTCGCGGAGGGAGTCGCGGCGGAGACGGGCTCACGGCTGCGCTGGATCGAGCCGGATCCGGCGGCAGGGGTGACCGGGGAGCAGGTCGCCGCAGCCGTCTCGGAGCGCACGAGTGTCGTCCTCGTCTCCCACGTGGCCTACAAGTCGGCGTGGATCGCCGACCTGGCCGAGATCACCGACGTCGCCCACTCCGCCGGGGCGCTCGTGCTCTCTGACACCTGCCACTCCGGTGGGGTGGTTCGGGAGGACCTCGACACCACCGGGGTCGACCTCGCCGTCGGCTGCTCCTACAAGTTCCTCAACGGCGGTCCGGGCGCACCCGCCTACGGCTACGTCGCCACACGCCACCAGGGCCGCCTCCAGCAGCCCATCCAGGGCTGGATGGGCCACGCGGAGCCGTTCGTCATGGGGCCGGGCTACCGCCCGGGTGAGGGTATGCGTCGGTTCATCTCCGGAACACCTCCCGTGCTGGGGATGGTCGGCATCGCCGACACCGTCGACCTCATCGAGGAGGCCGGCCTGGACCAGATCCGCGCCAAGTCCACCGACCTCACCCGCTTCGTCATCGACGCAATCGACTCGCACCTGGCCCCCCTCGGGGTGGGGGTGGTCTCGCCGCGCGAGGACCGGCGTCGCGGATCCCACGTGACGATCTCCCATCCCCGCAGCCGGGAGGTGTGCGCCGAGCTGTGGGCCCGGAACGTCATCCCGGACTTCCGCGAGCCGGACGGAATCCGACTCGGCCTCGCCCCGCTCTCGACGAGCTTCGCCGAGGTCGCCACCGCCCTGGACGTCATCGCGACGGTGCTCGAGCGGCACTGACCGGCGTGGAACCCCCCTGCAGCCGAGGAGCACCGATCAGAGGTCGGCGGCCCCGGCGGCCACCTGGTGCCGGATGCACTGGACGACCTCGGCCCACGCGGGCGACTCGGGATCGATGAGGTCGTAGTGGTGGGCTCCGGCGAGCAGCCGATGAGCTATGCGACTCTCACCCGACTGGGAGACCGGCACGGTCGCGTCGGCCTGGCCGTGCAGGGCCACGACGTACGGGAGCCGCTCCGGGACCTCGGTGAGCATCCGGCTGGGGTCGAGATGCGCATACCGGCTCGGCTTGGCCGCCGTCCGGGCGCCCAGCCAGGCCTCGATCGCGCCGTCTCCCAACCGGTCCCGCAGCCCTCGGCGCAGGTCGACGATCGGGGCCAGTGCGACCGTCGGCACCGGAGGGCGGACCTGGTCGAAGGCTCGGTGGAGGACGAGAGTGCCGCCGGCGGAGTGGCCGACCCAGGCGGCCGATCCTCCGTAGATCCCCTCGAGCAGGTCGGAGACGGTACACAGGTCCGCCGTGGACGCGTCAGGATGTCCGCTCACGCGGCGGTACTCCACAAGGGCGACCGGACGGGCGAGCTCGCGCCCGAGCTCCGCTGCAGCGAACCGGGCATGACTCCTGTCGGTCGAGGGACGGAAATAGCCGCCGTGGACGAGGACGAGCGGGGTGGGACCGGACACGTCCTCGCCGAACCACTCGATCAGCTGCTCCGGATCGGGACCGTAGCTCTCGATGCGACCAGGAGCGATCTGCGCCGAGCGCGCGAGCAGTGAGCGGAGCGCGGCAGTCTCCTTCGCCTGGATCGTCACGTTCTCAAGGTTAATCCGGACACAAAGGAGCCCAGGTCAGCGCTGACCTGGGCCGGTGATGAACGGGGTTGGTACGGAACGAGGTTCCGTCACATCGTCATGGATCGGTGGAAGGGGACGTGCTCGGCGTGGGATCGCTTGGTTCGGACGGCGTCGACCTTGTCGAGGCTGTGCGCCTGGGACTTCAGGACCCGGCTGAACTTCTGCAGAACCCGCGCCGTCGTGGACGAGTAGGTGTTCATGTCAACTACTTTGACAGATCCATACCTTTAGGGCAAGTTTAAATTACTTAGTAACCATTCAGAGTTGCTTCATCATTGATCTAAGGTTCTCCCGTGCTTGATCCCCACCGCCTTCGCGTTTTCCGCTCGGTCCTCGCGAGCGGATCTGTCGGTGCCGCGGCCGACAACCTCGGAATCACGTCCAGCGCAGTCAGCCAGCACCTGTCGGCGCTGCAGCGGGAGACCGGCCTGACGCTCTTCCGCCGAGAAGGCCGCGGGCTCGTCCCGACCCCCGCGGCGCTGACCTTGCGCGATGCCAGCGACGACCTGATGAGCGCTCTCACCCGCTTGCAGTCGGTCGTCACCGACCTGCGCGAAGAGCGTTCCGGGCGGCTGACGATCGGGTACTTCCCCTCGGCCGGTGAGGAGTGGATGCCGCGCCTCGCATCCCGCCTCACCAAGGAGATGCCTGGACTAACTCTCGACTTCGTCCTCAACGACCACCCGCCTCGCGGTCACGCCCCTGACCTCGACATCGTGGCCGAGGGGCGGGACAGTCCCCCACGCCCGGGCTACCGCCGCACGGACCTGCGAGCCGACGCATACGTCGCCATGGTGCACCGGGACCATCCGCTGGCGTCCGCCGAGCGGCTCCACCTCACCGACCTGCAGGACGACCGCTGGATCTCCAACGACGACCTGCGCAGCATCCACACCCACCTCGTCACGGCCGCCTGCGAGGCCGCCGGCTTCCGGCCGCGGTACGTCGTGCAGGCCCAGGACCACCAGACGGCGATCGCCTTCGTCGCCGCGGGCGTCGGCATCACGGTGCTCCCGGGGCTGGCGTCCCGGTCGCACCCGCCTGCAGCCGTTCCCGTGGAGATCGCGCCTCCGACGCCGGTACGGCACATCTCAGCGTTCACGAGCGAACGAACGGCCCACCCCTCGGCGGTCGAGCGCGCGGTCGAGCTACTGACGATCTACAGCGCGCGCTGAGCGAACCGAGCCATTTCCGGACTCGTGGGGAAGGTGGCTGTCGCCATCACGACAGCCCCCTTCCACGAGAGTGTTTTGAGGTCGGGCGATCCCTACCCCGCGCTCTGGATGGCTACTGCTGACCGATGGAGGTGAGCAGCTCCTGGAACCACGCGACCTGAGGGTCGAACTTCTTGTGGCCGGCGATGCGGGGGAACTCGATGCAGCGCAGCTCGTCGCCGCGCTCCTCGTCGTGGCCGATGACGCCCGAGGTCCCCGCCAGAGCCGACTCGACCGCGAGGGTCGTGCAGGTGTCGATGAGCGCGAGGTCCTCCGCGTTCGGGGCCGCCGAGCGGGAGAAGTAGCCGGACTTCTGGACCATCTTCTTCTCCGCGCCGACGAGCTCGGCGAACTGGTTGGCGAACCATGCGCCCGGGTTGACCTTGTCGAGCTGGACGTGGCCGAACGGGTCGACGGGGACGTCCTCTCCGCGGGCCCGCATCTCCGCGACGATCTCCTCCACCCCGGCGCCCTCGGAGAGGAAGATGTTGACGCAGCCGATCTCGTCCATGAGGGCCTTGAGGCGGTCGGCCTCGGCGTGCAGGTCCGGGTGCAGCTCGGGGACATAGACCGCGTGCACGTCCCAGCAGCGCGGGTCGTTGCCGAAGCCGCTCACGAACTCCTGCTCCCCGACCCAGGCGTGATAGCGGCGAGCCGTCTCGGCGGTGAGCCACCCGCAGTTGCGTCCCATCACCTCGTGGACGATGAGCATGCGCGGGTTCGAGGAGTGCTCCGCAATGATGTTCCGCGCGAAGATCGAGCCCTGCTCGGCTGCTGTCCAGGCCCCCAGGCTCTGGCGGATCGGCACGATGTCGTTGTCGATGGTCTTGGGCAGCCCGACGACGGTGAGCTCGTAGCCGTTCTCGTGCAGGTACGCGGCCAGGTCGGCAGCCGTCGTGTTCGTGTCGTCGCCACCGATCGTGTGCAGCACGTCCACGCCGTCGGTGCTCAGCTGCTGGGCGGCGACGTGGAGCGGGTTCTGGCCCTCCTGGACCAGACCGCGCTTGACGGCATCCGCGACATTCGTGAGCTTCACGCGGCTGTTGCCGATCGGCGAGCCACCGCGCAGGTGGAAGAGGTGCGCCTTCTCGCGGACCTCCGGGGTCACCTCGACCGAGCGCCCCTGCAGCAGGCCGGCGTACCCGTCGAGATAGCCGATGATGCGGATATCGGGATCCTGGGCGGTGTACTTCTCGATGAGGCCGCCCACGGCCGAGGAGAGGCAGGGGGCGAGTCCGCCGGCGGTCAGCAGGGCAACGGTGCGCACGGTCATGGATCGATCACCTTCACAGTCGGAAGAGCGGGTATGCGTGACGTGGCTCCATCATTCCGCATCGCTGCCGGCGGAGAGCTCCCGGGCGAGCAGCTCGGCGGTCTGCAGCATGTTCAGGCCCGCGCCCTTGCGCAGGTTGTCGCCGCTGATGAAGAAGTCGAGGGAGCGCGGGTAGTCCGGGCTCTGGCGGAGCCGGCCGATGAAGCGTGGGTCGGCGCCGACGACGTCGACCGGAGTCGGGAACTCACGCTGCTCGGGGTCATCGAGCAGCACGACCATGGGTGCCTCGAGAAGCGCCCGTCGGGCCCGGTCGAGCTCGATGGGCCTCGAGAAGGTCGCGTGCACCGAGATGGAGTGGGACGAGATGACCGGGACCCGCACGCACGTCGCCATGACCTTCAGGTCCGGCAGCCCGAGGATCTTGCGCGTCTCGTCGCGGATCTTGGCCTCCTCGCTCGTCCAGCCGTCGCCGTAGTAGTCGCCGACGAACGGAATAACGTTGAGGGCCAAGGGCGCCGGGAAGCACGACTCGGCTCCGACCTCGTGCTCGATGAGCCGTCGGATGTCGCCGGGGTGCTGAGCGAGGTCTCGATGACCGGCCACGGCATCGATCTCGTCGAGCAGGCGGGTGATGCCCTGCCGCCCCAGGCCGGAGGCGGCCTGGAAGGAGGTGACCACGAGCGACTGCAGGCCCCAGCCCTTGTGGAGAGCACCCAAGGCGTCGATCATCGTCATCACCGTGGCGCCAGGGTTGGCGATGATCCTGCGAGGTCGGTTGACGATCTCCTCCGAGTTGACCTCGGGGACGATGAGCGGCACTCCGTCGTGACGGCGATAGGTCACGCTGTTGTCGATGACGGTCACGCCCTGGCTCACGGCGTGCTCGACCCAACGCGGCGTCACCGCAGGGGGCAGGTCGAAGAGCGCCACGTCGACGCCGACGAAGAAGTCCTCGTCGAGCGGTCGGACCGTGAGCTCCTCACCGGCCACCAGGAAGGTGCGGCCCACGTCGGCGTCCTCGGCGCACAGCCGCACCTCGGACCACTGGTAGCGGTACAGCGGCAGGACCGAGAGGATGACCTTCCCTACCGCTCCGGTAGCGCCGACGACGGCGAGGACCGGCCCAGCGGCATTCACCATGTTCTCCCAGGGTGGACGACAACGGTCAGGCCGACCTCGCGATCGACAGTGATCAGGTGTGCGGGCCCCCCGCACACCCGTTCACTCTCTCATAGCGGTGCCGGTCAGCGGCCACAAGGGGGCTCAGCGGGAGCACAAGGGCTCAGCCAGGGGTGCAAGCCCCAAGCAATCACATGTGTGCAGGTCAGCGACCCGTGCCGGCGTAGACGACTGCCTCGGACTCGCCGTCCAGGCCGAATGCGGTGTGGACCGCGCGGACAGCCTCGACCAGTCGCTCCTCGCCGGTGATGACGGAGATGCGGATCTCGGAGGTGGAGATCATCTCGACGTTGATCCCGGCGTCGGCGAGTGCCTTGAAGAAGGTCGCGGAGACCCCGGTGTTCGTGCGCATGCCCGCCCCGATGAGCGACAGCTTCCCGATCTGGTCGTCGTACTGCAGGCCGTTGAACCCGACGACGTCGCGGATTGACTCCAGAGCCTGGAGCGCAGCCTTGCCATCGGCGCGGGGCAGGGTGAAGGAGATGTCGGTCCGACCGGTCTCCACCGCGGAGACGTTCTGGACGATCATGTCGATGTTGAGCCCGGCGCGAGCGACGGCCTCGAAGATCGTGGCCGCCATTCCGGTGCGGTCCGGGACACCGACGATGGTGAGCTTGGCCTGGGATGCGTCGTGTGCGACGCCGGCGATGATGGGGGCTTCCACGGCCTCTCCTTCGGAGTAGTCTGCGACGATCGTGCCCGGCTTGTCGGTGAAGGTCGAGCGGACATGGATCGGGATGGTGAAGCGGCGGGCGTACTCGACGCACCGCAGGTGCAGGATCTTGGAGCCGGCCGCTGCCAGCTCGAGCATCTCCTCGGCCGAGATCCGGTCGAGCTTGCTCGCCTTCGGTGCGATGCGCGGATCCGCCGTGAAGACGCCGTCGACGTCGCTGTAGATCTCGCACACGTCGGCATCGAGGGCGGCGGCGAGCGCGACGGCGGTCGTGTCCGAGCCGCCCCGACCGAGGGTGGTGATCTCCTTGGTCGTCTGGCTCACACCCTGGAAGCCCGCGACGATGACGATGTGCCCGTCGGCCAGGGCCGACGTGATGCGTCCCGGCGTGACGTCGATGATCTTGGCCTTGCCGTGCTCCTCGTCGGTGATGACTCCGGCCTGCGAGCCGGTGAAGGAGCGGGCGGTGAAGCCGAGGTCGTTGATCGCCATCGCGACCAAGGCCATCGAGATGCGCTCGCCGGCAGTGACGAGCATGTCGAGCTCCCGCGGCGCAGGCAGCGGGCTGACCTCCTGAGCCAGGTCGAGGAGCTCATCGGTGGTGTCGCCCATGGCGGAGACGACGACGCAGACGTCGTTGCCCCCGCGTCGGGTCTCTGTGATCCGACGGGCGACCCTCTTGATGCTTTCGGCATCAGCGAGGGAGGAGCCGCCGTACTTCTGGACGACGATGGGCACGCGCGTGTTCTCCTGTGCGTAATGAGCAGTTCAGCGATCGATGCTAGTCGCCGTCGGCAGACGCGTCCTGGTCGCGCCGCGATCCGGACCGCGGGGCAGGTCACCTGCGAGGTCAGGGGTGGAGTGCCTCGAACTCCGCCTCGGCTACGAGCTCGTCGTCGGCGTCGAGGCGGACGTGTGCGAGGAGCGTCTGCAGGACGCGCAGGGCCATCGATGCCCGTTCGCCCCACTGCGAGAGGTAGCTGAACTGCCACCACCACAGCGCCTCGCTGTGCCGACCGGCCTGGTGATGCTGCAGGCCGTGCAGCAGTGCCTCGGCGATATCGGTGAGGTCGCCGGACAGGGAGCCGGCCGTCACCTCGGTGGAGGTCACCGGGTCGACGAGGTCGGTGTAGTCGTCGAGACCATCGAGCTGGGCTCGCAACGAGTTGAGCAGCGGGTCGAGATCGAGGGCCGGTCCGGCGTCGTCCTCGAAGCGGTCGGTCGGCACGATGTCCTCGATCGCGCCCAGCCTGGCCCCCATGACGAGGACCTGCGAGAGCGCGAGCAGGCCCATGGGAATCGCTGCGTCGGGATGCTCGCCGGACGCGATCTGCCGCAGCGTATCGACGAAGGACCCGGCCATCAGAGCGCACTCCTCAGCCAGCTCGGTGACGACCTCGTCGACCGGGACGGTCTGGACCTGCTCCTCACTCATCAGCTCACTCCACTTCCGACGCCGTGCCTCTGCGCTGTGGTGTTGTCCGGGTCGGTGTTGATCGGGTCGGTGTTGATCCGGTCGGTCTGGATCGGGTCGGTCCCGCTGCGATCGGCCAGGCCAGCATCGCTCGGATCACCACTCGAGTCGCCATTGCCCGGACCAGGGTCCACCTGCGTGGTCGCGCGTGCTCGACTCATGACCCGACGTCCCTCGAAGGCGCGACCCAGGGTCACCTCGTCGGCGTACTCGAGGTCGCCTCCGACCGGCAGGCCAGAGGCAAGCCGGCTGACCGTGATGCCCTCGAAGCCGGACAGCAACCGGACGAGGTACGACGCAGTGGCCTCACCCTCGAGATTGGGATCGGTCGCGACGATGACCTCGGTGATCTGGCTGTCGCCCAACCGCGCCATCAGCTCGGTGAAGCGCAGCTCAGCGGGGCCGATGCCGTCCATCGGACTGATAGCGCCTCCGAGCACGTGGTAGAGGCCGCGGAACTCACGGGTGCGCTCGATCGCGACGACGTCCTTGGGCTCCTCCACCACACAGATCGCGTGCTGGTCGCGTCGCGGGTCGAGGCAGACCTTGCACCGCTCGCCCTCGGCGACGTTGCCGCATACCTCACAGAACCGAACGCGCTCCTTGACAGCCTGGATCGCCTGGACGAGGCGGGTCACGTCGGTGGGGTCGGCGGCCAGGAGGTGGAAGGCCATCCGTTGGGCGCTCTTGGGGCCGATCCCGGGCAGCCGCCCGAGCTCGTCGATCAGGTCCTGGACGGCGCCGTCATACACGGCAGCAGCCTAGGGGTCGACGCTGACAGTGCCACTGCGGCCGCCGGGTGTGCGACCGGTGGGTGCGTCCACGACGGCGGTCCCGGCACCGGGGCACGTACCCGGCCACGCGTCAGCCGTTCCCGTCGACGAGGACGTAGCCTCCGGCCTCGTCCAGGGCGTGCGCGACCTCGCCGTCACTCACCTCGCGGTCGGCCGTCACCACGATGCTGGAGACGCCGTCCCGCACCGGAGTGACATCGGCACCCTCGACACCCGCGAGGGCGCTCAGCTCCTCGGTGACAGCGGCTGCGCAGTGTCCACAGGTGAGGCCGGTGGCGTAGAAGGTCTGGGTCGACATGCCACCACTGTATGCGGCTCGCAGGGCTCCCCCAACCTGGCCCGCTAGCGCGACGACACCTCGTTGTAGACCCCTGCGGGCTCCTGTCCGGTGAGGGCCTGGATCGCTGCCATGACGTCGTCGGTGAGCTGACGCCGGGCCTTCCCGGCCGGCAGGTGCCGGTAGGCCTCGGGATGGATCGGTCGACCGAACTTCACCGTGACCTCGGCGATCCGTGGCATGGATGCACCCACGGGCTGGATGTTCTCCGTCCCGATGAGACCGACGGGGACGACGGGGACGTCTGCCTCGAGGGCCAACCACGCGACCCCGGTCCTGCCCCGGTACAACCGCCCGTCCCGGGACCGAGTGCCCTCGGGGTAGATGCCGAACGCACCGCCCGCCTTGATGACCTCGAGGGCCGCATCGAGCGACTCCTGCGCAGCACTGGCCGAGTTGCGGTCGACCGGTATCGCACCCATTGCGGTGAACAGCGACCGACGGAACGCACCACCTAGACCCGAGCCGGTGAAGTAGTCGGACTTGGCGAGGAAGTTCACCGGCCGAGGTGTCGCCAGGGGGATCGCGAAAGAGTCGATGAACGAGCGGTGGTTGCTCGCCAGGAGGACCCCGCCAGTGCGTGGCACGTTCTCGCGGCCCTCGATCGTGGGTCGGTACACCGCATGGCTCAAGGGGATGAGCACCTGCCGGACCGCACGGAAGACCACGATGAGCCAACTTAGTCGCTCCCGTCGCACTGGGCGACCCGGCACAGCGCAGCGGCCGCGCGCTCCAGCACCCACCGACACGGGCCCCGACCTGTGGGAGAGCTACCGCGCAGTGCAGCGCGCGCCTCAGCACCCACCGACGGCGAGGACGGCGCATGGGAGTGCGAACGTGCGACGGAACGCGCTCCCTGACACCCACTCACGAGGACGCTGAGGATTGGGAGCGCGAACGCGCATGGAACGCCCTCCCCGACACCCACTGAAAGCAACGACGGCGTGTGGGAGTGCCAACGTGCGATGGAACACCCTCCCCGACACCCACTCACGAGGACGCTGAGCATTGGGCGTGCGAACGCGCGATGGAACGCGCGCTCCAGCACCCGGTGACGCCGAAGCTGGCGTCCGGGAGTGCGAACGCGCGGTGCAGCGCGCGCCTCAGCACCCACCGCCAGCAAGGACGGCGGGTGGGAGCGCGAACGTGCGATGGAACGCGCGCCTCAGCACCCACCGCCAGCAAGGACGGCGCGTGGGAGTGCGCACGCGCACGGAACGCCCTCCCCGACACCCACTCACGCGGACGCTGAGGATTGGGAGCGCGAAGATGCGCTGCAGCGCGCGCTCCAGCACCCACCGACAGCGACGACGTCGCATGGGAGTGCCAGCGTGCGGTGCAGCGCGCACATCACCACCCACTGACAGCGAGGACGGCGCGTGGGCGTGCGAGCGTGGGACGCGGCGCGCTCGGGCACCCGTGCCAGCGAGGCAGGGGGTGGATCGCTTCCCTACTGAAGGGCCGGAGACTGCGCGCCGAGAAGGCTGGCGACAGATGGAGCTGTCAGTCGTCCTCGTCGACTTTGATGACGGTCCCGCCGAGCAGGCGCTCGACGACCGCCTGGCCGACCTCGCCGGTGCTCTCGATGTCCTCGTCGTCCTCGCTGATGGCCTCGGGGTCGTCGACGACCTCACGAACCGGGCTCACTGCGCTGGGAGCCAGACTCACGGGCGGTGTGGGCGCGGGAATGGCGGAGTGGATCGGCACGACGGGGGCCAGCCCCGGCTGATCCAACGCGGTGACAGGGTGGGGCGCGGTGCGCACCGGCGCTGACTCGAGCGGATCAGCGTCGTCCGTGGCCCAGGAGGGCGCGGAGGACGACGGCGGCGGAGCGCTGCTCCAGTCGCTTCCACCGGAGGGCGAGGCCGGCGCGGTCGGTGGCTGCGCAGCAGCGTGCGGCATGACGGCGGGAGCGGCCGAGACGTCACTGCTGCTCGGCGCGCCTCGCCCATCAGGTGCGGGAGTCCCCTGGGTTCGATCTGGTGCAGCGCGCTCCGGCGCGGGTGACGCAGCGGGAGGTGAACCCGTGCCGGGCGTGGCCGTCGCCGGTTCGGTCCGCGCCCACGGGGAGGTGATGGGACCTCCCGCTGAAGCACCTGTGCGGGCTGCGTCCGGAGCGTTAGGGGAGGTGATCCCCTCAACGCGGGCATCGATGCCGAGCACCTCCATGAGAGCCTCCTGCACGAACGCCGCGTGGGTGCCCTTGCGGAAGGTCTCGGCCAGCCCCGCCGTCTCGATCGCGAGCACGAGCCGGGTCCCGTCGAAGGACAACGGTTGAGCACTCGCCGACACCAGCGTCCACGTCACGCGCTTGTGACGGGAGAGCCAGTCGAGGATGTCCGGCCAGGCACGCACGATCGCGGCCTGGTCGCGGCCGGCAGCAGGGCTCGCGGCAGGTACCGGGCCGCCAGACGTCCCAGCCGCAGCGGTCCCGGAACCGCCAGTCGGCGAGGCGGCCAGGCCGGGAGCTGCGGGGGCGGAACCCCCGGCATTCGCCCGTGAGTGGGGCCCAGCAGCACCCGGACCTCCGGTGGCGCGCGCGGGGTCGTCACCGCCGGCGTGTTCTCCGGCTCGCGAGGCAGCACCAGACCCACCGACAGCAGGTCCACCAGCGCCAGGTCGACCAGCGCCAGGCTCAGCAGCGCCCTGGCCACCCGTGCCAGGTGAGGTCGTTGGCGCAGCATCATCTCGAGCGGCCGCGGTGCCGACAGCGGGTGCGTCCGGGCTGGGCGGAGCACCGGTGGGGGCACCGGCGGCGGCGAGGTTGTCAGCCGAACCACGTGCGGCAGGGCCGCTTGCAGCGGACCCACCAACGGGGGCACTCACGGAGTCCGGTGCGGCCTCAGGGCTGGACACGCCGGCACCCGCGCCTACCCGAGCTCCCGGACCCGGACCCGGTGCCGGAGCAGCGGGTGCCGAAGCCGCCGGTCCCGCTGCCGGCGCAGGTGAAGGCGCACGTGCAGGTGCAGGTGCTGCGCCGGCCTCCCCCTCCCGCACCCACATGTCGAGGCGCCGCTCGATGCGGTCGAGGCGGGCGGCATACCCCTGCGGTCCGGCAGCACCGGGCAGGAGCAGCCGAGCAATGATCAGCTCGAGCTGCAGCCGCGGCGAGGTGGTGCCGGTCATCTCGGTCAGACCGCTGTTGACGACATCGGCCGCGCGGGACAAGGCGCCCGGGCCGAACGAGCCGGCCTGGACATACATGCGCTCCAGCTGGTCCGCGGGCACCGTGCGCAGCACTGCCTCGGCGCCGTCCGGGATCGCGGCGCAGATGATGAGGTCGCGCAGCCGCTCGAGGAGATCCTCGACGAAGCGCCGCGGGTCGAGTCCGGTCTCGATGACCCTGTCGACCTGGGCGAAGGCGGCGGCAGCGTCACCGTGCCCGAGGGCGGTGACGGTCGCATCGAGCAGCTCGCCGTCGGTGAAGCCGAGGAGGGCGGCGGCGCTGTCGTAGGTCAACCCCTCAGGTCCGGAGCCGGCCATGAGCTGGTCGAGGACGGACAGCGAGTCGCGGACCGAGCCACCGCCCGCGCGCACCACGAACGACAGCACCCCCGGCTCGACCTGGACGCCCTCCGACGCACAGACCGACGCGAGGTAGTCCTGCAGCTGCGCCGGCGGCACCAGCCGGAAGGGGTAGTGGTGGGTCCGCGAGCGGATCGTGCCGATGACCTTCTCGGGCTCGGTCGTCGCGAAGACGAACTTCACGTGCTCGGGCGGCTCCTCGACGATCTTGAGCAGGGCGTTGAAGCCCTGCGTCGTCACCATGTGGGCCTCGTCGATGATGTAGATCTTGTAGCGGCTCTGGGCCGGACCGTAGGAGGCCCGCTCCCGCAACTCGCGGGCATCGTCGACGCCACCGTGCGACGCTGCGTCGATCTCGATGACGTCGACGGTGCCGGCCCCACCGCGGGCGAGCGCCACGCACGAGTCACAGGTGCCGCACGGGGTGTCGGTCGGCCCCTGCTCACAGTTCAGGCAGCGGGCGAGGATGCGGGCACTCGTCGTCTTGCCGCACCCGCGCGGACCGCTGAACAGATAGGCGTGGTTGACGCGCCCGGTCCGCAACGCCTGCTGGAGCGGCCCGGTCACGTGCTCCTGGCCGATGACGTCTGCGAACGTCTCCGGACGGTAGCGGCGGTAGAGGGCTTGGCTCACGCCCGAAAGACTAGCCGCAGTCGCCGACAGGGCATCCGGTGAGCCGGAGCCCGCATACCCACCGGACTAGTCGTCGCCCTTGATCCGCCGCCAGAGCCGCTGCCGGGGCGTGCCCGCGAGCGCCTTGACCGCATCCCTGACGTCCTTCATGGCGTTGCGCCAGTCCCCGTTCGCGGCGTCCACGAGCGTCGAGACCATCTCGGGGGTCAGGCCCTCCTGCAGCGTGATCCGCGGGACGAGCTCCATCGCGAAGTCGGCCGGGTCGCCGCCGAACACGGTTCCGTCAGTGCTGCGTCGCTTGATGGCGGTGGCGATGAGCTCGCGCAGCCGTCTGCCGAACATGACGCTCTGCATGTCGGCGATCGGTGTGTTCACGGTGTACTCGCCCGGCCGAGGAGGTGAGTTGTCCGGCAGGTCCTCGTCGAGCAGCTCCTCGAAGGCACGCCGGGAGAAGACGTGGGCCGGGTGGAGCGAGCGGTATGCGCGGCACGCGTCGGTGCAGTCCGGCTCGAACCCGTCGCGCACCTGCAGAGCGAGCCTGGCGCGGGGGTCGTTGACGGAGGCCGCGACGAGCACCTCATACGAACCGTGCTCGATGACGAAGTCCCGTCGACGGGTGTCCCAGTGGTGGAATCCACTGCTGTCGACCTCGATGGTGAGCCGCTGCGAGGCCCCGGGCTCCAGATGCACCTTCGCGAACCCGCCCAGCACCCTGCTGGCCCGGAAGATCCCTGGGTCCCGCCGCGACACATACACCTGGACGACGTCGCTGCCATCGCGCTTGCCCGTGTTCGTCACGGTCACCGAGACCGCGAGCCGCCCCGCGACGAGGTCGTCCGCGGTGACGTCCTCCGCGCTCAGCTCGGCGTCACTCCACTCGAAGGTCGTGTAGGACAGGCCGTGACCGAAGGGGTATGCAACGGGCGCCTCGGCGGTCGCGTACCAGCGGTAGCCGACGAAGATCGACTCGCGGTACTCGGTCTGCCGTGGCCCGAACGGCATCGAGTGGACCGGGTTGTCGGACAGGGCGATCGGGAAGGTCTCGGCGAGCCGGCCTCCGGGATCGCTCACCCCGGTGAGGACATCCGCGATGGCGGCGCCCGCGGCCTGTCCACCGAGGTAGGCCTGCAGCACCGCCGGCACCTCCTCCCGCCACGGCAGGGCCACGGCAGAGCCCGAGACGACCACGACCGCGGTGCGCGGGTTCACCCGGACGCACTCGCGGACTAGCGCGTCGTGCGGCGCCGGCAGGTCGAGTTCCTTGCGGTCCAGGCCCTCGGTCTCGGCGTACTCGGGCAGCCCGACGACCACGAGCGCGAGGTCCGCCTCGGCCGCCTCCCGCACCGCCACCTGACGCATGGGCGCACTGTCGAGCGCGTCGTGGCGGCGGTAGCCGGGGACGTAGCGCACGACCGCCCCCGGCAGCCGCTCGCGCAGCTCGTCGCGCAGATTGGACTTCCGCGTCGGGATGACCCGCGAGCTGCCCGATCCCTGGTAGCGCGTCTCGCTCGCGAAGGCACCGATGAGGGCGATCCGCATCGGCTTCCCTTCGGCCGGTGGCTCGATGGGCAGCAGCGGGGCACCGTCGATCAGCTCGTTGCGCAGGAGCACTGCGCCCGCGGCACCGACGACCCGGCCGAGCTCATGGTGGATGTCGCGGTCGACCGGCTCCCGGGCGACGCGCCGGTGATCGTCGGCCCGGGCGATCAGTGTGAGGACGGCCCGGGCCGCGCGGTCCAACGACTCCCGCGAGAGCCGGCCCTGCCGCACAGCGGTGACGGTCTCGGCGATCCGGTCGGCGCCGTCCTCAGGCATCTGCAGGTCCATGCCCGCCTCGAGCGACGCGATGCGGTCGTTCACCGCACCCCAGTCCGAGATGACAGCCCCCTCGAACCCCCACTCCTCCCTCAGCAGGTGGGTGAGCAGCCAGGGGTTCTCGGTCGCATACGTTCCCCTCAGGCGGTTGTATGCGCTCATCACCGTCGCCGTGCCGGCCTCCACGGCGGCGCGGAACGCCGGGAGGTAGATCTCCCGCAGCGCGCGGTCGTCGACGATGGCGTCGATCGAGAAGCGGCGGTGCTCCTGGTTGTTCGCGGCGAAGTGCTTGACGCTGGCGTCGACTCCCTGGCTCTGCACGCCGCGGATCCAGGCAGCACCCATCGCCCCGGACAGCAACGGGTCCTCACTGAAGTACTCGAAGTTGCGTCCGCACAGAGGGGTGCGCTTGATGTTGACGCCCGGACCGAGCAGGACGTCGACGCCCATCTCCCGGGCCTCCGCCCCGAGGGCCTCACCCACCTGCTCCACCAGAGGTACGTCCCACGTCGAGCCCAGGAGCGAGGCCGTGGGGAAGCAGGTGGCCTCGAGCGTCCCGCGCGCCTTGGGGTCGTCCAGGTTGGCGGCCTTGCGCACCCCGTGCGGGCCGTCGGAGAGCGTCAGCCCGGGCACCCCGAGCCGCTCGATCGGCCGGACCCGCCATGGGCCACGCCCGATCGTCAGCGCAGCCTTCTCCTCGATCGTCAGGGCGCGGAGGACCTCATCGACGTCGAAGCTCATCCCCCAATCCAAGCAGAGTGTGACGTGTCATCCGACCAGCGTCCACAGGTGCTGGGGTGACGCCTCGTGAGGAGGATGACTGTCGCCATGGCGGCAGCAGTCCTCCCCACGAGGGTCGCCGCGCCGGGGCGACGGACCGCTCGCCCGGAGGCCGCAGGAGTGACGTCCCTGCGGGCCGGCCTTAGGGTATGAGGGTGCGCATCGACATCTGGTCCGACTTCCACTGCCCCTTCTGCCACCTCGGTCGGCGTCAGTTCGACCTCGCGCTCGAGCAGTTCGAGCACGCCGACGAGATCGACGTGGTCTGGCACTCGTTCCAGCTCGACCGCACGGCACCGCCGGTGCTCGAGGGCTCGAACGTCGCCCGGATCGCCGAGAAGTACGGCGTGAGCATCGAGCAGATGGAGGAGACGCACCGGCACATGGCCGAGCAGGCGGCCGAGGTCGGCCTCGACTTCCAGTGGGAGAAGGTCACCGGTGGCAACTCCTACGACGCCCACCGGCTCCACCACTACGCCCGCTCCGTGGGTCGCGAGCGCGAGTTCATGGACCGGCTCATGACGGGCTGGTACTCCGAGGGTGCCGCTCTCGGTGACCACACGACCCTGCTCCGGCTCGCCACCGACGCAGGACTCGACGGGTCCGCGGTGGCCCAGGTGCTGGAGTCCGACGACTTCGGCCAGGAGGTCCGCACCGACCTCGCCCTCGCCTCCCAGATCGGCATCACCGCCGTTCCCACCTTCGTCCTGGACCAGAAGTACGGCGTCTCCGGCGCGCAGGGCGTCGACTCGATCCTCAAGGCGCTCGCGTATGCGTGGGAGGACCAGGGCAACCGGCCGGCACCAGCCGCCGGTGGCTGTGGAGGCGGCTGCTGCGGTGGTGGGTGTGGTGGCGGCACCTCGGCCGATGCCGAGGACACCGTGGACAGCGCCGTCACCGCCGACGCAGGCTGTGGATGCGGCGCCGGTGGCTGCGGCGGCGGGGTCTGCGGCACCCACGAGGCCGCGGAGGCGGCACACCACCACTGAGCGGATGGTCGCAGGGCTCCTCAGCCGGAGAACGAGGACACCCCGCGTACCTGGAAGAGCTCACCTGCCCTTGCTGCATTCCTGCCCTGGGGGAGTTCAGTGAGGTACCACCACGCGGGGCGCCGTCACCCAGTCTACGGACGGGAAGGCACCTGCCCTAATCGGAGCAGTGCGCCGACGTGGAGCATCGGAGGGCCTGACCGGCCGTGCCCAGCGATTTCGTGGCTGTGCCCCGGCTCGGGTAATCTCCTCCGTTGGAGGATTCGCATAGTGGCCTAGTGCGCACGATTGGAAATCGTGTTGGGATAAAACCCTCGGGGGTTCAAATCCCCC